>Ga0257122_1003124_pt1 | contig 9888 bp, 8 predicted proteins | sample SI106_120metaG_FD_190146 | JGI IMG/M metagenome (GOLD analysis project Ga0257122, IMG submission 190146) | Marine microbial communities from Saanich Inlet, British Columbia, Canada - SI106_120 | ecosystem: Environmental > Aquatic > Marine > Inlet | place: Canada: British Columbia | collected... | reverse complement strand
CAAGGCGTAGCCAGATTCCTTGTTTGACGTAACCTCGCACGCGCACGCGTTTATCTGCCGACACCTTCAACGCACCAATGGCGAATAGCTCGGGCGCTTGATGGCTCTCATCTGTCGATGCCGCCGATTCCGCGGGCTTGGCCGTATCGGGAGCGGCTGGGTTCTTTACTGCTGCCGGCGGCGACTTGGGCTTCGGCGTTGTTGGCTTTTGGGCGGGCGTAGACGCGCAACCGCCAGCCAGTACCAGGGAAACGAAGAGAACCTGCCATCTCGGAATCATAGCGAATACCTCACCTGTTGCCGTCACCGAACGTCTATCTTAGCGCCGCTACGCACGCGCGTCTAATCTCCGCATAGAAATCGACCGAGCAGATGGCAAGCGCCGGCTTGGAGATGGAATGCGGTCCCAGTTTTCGCAGAGCCTCAGCGGCCGCTAGGCGCAATACGGGATCCCGGTCGGCCAACATGAAAGTGAGTGCCCCAATGCCCACATGCCCTGCCATACGCAAGCCCACTTCCCCTAGACTGCCTGCAGCTAGACGCCGGCTTTCACGACCGTTCTCATCGTCGCCGACCAGCCTGGCCAGGATTGCGACGGAATCGGTATCACCAACCTGACCCAACGCACTTATGGCTGCGGGTGACTGTTCGCTCAATGCCAGCTTCTCCAGCTGCTTAGACAAGCCTTTTCGTTTCAGGCGCGCTGCGCAACGAGCAGCGCCTTCGCGGATCACGGGATTGCTCTCGGCAAGCCATTCCGGTAGCAGAGCGGGCACGGCCTTCCCGCCCAAATGACACGCATCCATGGCTCTCTGTCGGCCCGCCAGATCGTCCCCCTTGAGTGCGTTCAACACGGCTTTGGCCTCCACGGCGCTGCCGCCCTCAATATCGAAACTTCCCAAGGCTTTGAAAGCATCAGTACGTAGAATTCGTGGAATACCGTGCAAAGCAAGATGCAAGAGATAGCGCCGTGCTTGCGGGCGCCGCGCCATGGCAGCGACCATCGTTCGCAGTACGCCTACCGCCTGAACGGGCGGCAACAGAGAATCGGGGAGGTTTCTACCAGCCCCACGTACCTTCGGATAGCGAGAGAGAATCCAGCCGACGCCCTTCTTGCCTTTTGCGCCGGTCGGCTTCTTTGTCCGGGTATCCAGCGCAACCCACGCCTTGTCGTCCAGCCAGGAACGCCTTTCGGCCGCGTACGCTTTCTCAATTGCTTTGGCCCATCTGAGGAGCAAAGGATCGATAGCGTCCCCCTTCAACGCTAACAATACGGGAAGTTGATGCTGCGAACGGTCACTCTTCAGAAAACGGTTCAACCAACTCGTTCGTGCTTCGCCGCATGCAAGTTCAAGTCGCCCTATTGCCCCCGCCGCCTGTCGCGCCATTGCATCATCCAATAGTTGTGCACATATGAGAGACTTCAACGAGGCGTCGTCCTTCGCGGCCATGGGCATAGCTTCCAAGACCGCACGGCGCACACCGATGTCCTTATCCTTCAACAAACCCAACAGCAGTGGTTTCCCTAGCCGGCCGGAGACGGCGCTTTTGGCTACGGCCAACCGTTCGCGCGTTTTTTCCGAGCGACTCAACGTTTCTAACAGGCTGACTGCCGCCTTCCCGCCGATACGGGCGATTGCAGCGACCAAGGCCTGGTGCAGGGCAACTGAGTCCACCTTTAGATATCGAGCCAACTGTGCAACCGATTTTTTCCGTTCGTTCAGGGCCAGCATTTCGACAGCCTGAATGCGGACTTCCTCGCTTCCCCGAGCGAGCAACTCGAACTGCCTTGCCCAGAGAGAGTCGGCGTCTGCCTCGCGTTGTTCAACTGGGCTCATCCCCAGCGCTGTGAGAGCCTTGCCCAGCTCCACCGCGAACAATCCGCTAGAATTCAAACGCAGCTGAAGCAGCGCCGCCCGCGCACCTTTGCTTTGAGTTTTGGCCAAGAGTCGAACCGCACCCAAGCGCACGCCAAGATCTTCGTCACCGAGACGATCGATGACCGCGCTCAGATTCTCATTGCCACCGATTGGACCTAGAGCGGCCAATGCAGCACGGCGCACTCTCGGCGATGAATCTTTGAGCAGCTCCAAAACCCGTTTTTCGTGCGCTCGGTCTTGACGTTGTTGTAGCCGCCGCAGCGTTTCGACCCGTCGAAGGGGATCCGCGCTATTCAGATCCTTCGCAGTCCCGTCGCAACCGAAATTTCCCGCCAGAAACAAGATCGAGGTCACCCACAGCATTTGCGTTCCGAGGTATCTCACGGAGGATCCCCGCCTGGTCCGAGTGGTTTTCGCAGAACGATTGAGAGCGTGCGAACCTCCCGTCGAGCAAATTCGCTCCACGGCCCTGCCCCTTCCTCCTTGACGCAACGCCGATAATAACTCAATGCCGTTTGTAGCGATTGTTTGGATGAGTTCCGTAGCCTCGCTGCCAGTCGGCTGGCTTCCGCTGCCAAGAGTTCCGATGGTGGCCGAAACCCCAGGACCTCGGCGAGGTTATGGTAGAGCGATGCAATACGAAAATAGCTGGCCGTGGCCGCGTTTGCCCGCCCCCGGTTTGCGACCAATTCATACGCCCGTACCGCATTGCGAAGGGCCGCCCGTTTCGCCCGCAATTCACGATCGACGGTTTCCAGTCGAGGATTTACGCCAAGTCGATAGTACGACTCGAGCAACCGCTCGGCTTTGGCGAAGTGTTTCACCGTATTCTCGGTTTCCCCCTTCATCTGAAAGGCACCGGGCATGGGCCCGCGAACATCCGCGAGAGGGCTCTCGGATCGTAATCGCTGCATGCGCTCGCCGACCTGTCTGCTGAGCTGAGGATCAAACTGCGCATATTGTCTCGCACGTAGCAAATGGTCCAATGCCTCTCGTCGGTCGCCGTTGACCTCTGCCAACTGTGCCAGTTTCAACGCTGCCATCGCACGTATGATGTCGGGTGCTTCGTCCCTCGCCGCGAGCGCTGCAAGGCCATTTTTCACTTTCGCGAAATCGCCATCCAATCGCCAAGCATGAAGCAGGCCTGCCAATTTCTGCCGGGCATCACCAACCGCCCCCTCTGTCTGCGCAAGCGATGGTCCGCCCCCAAGTGCGTGGAATAGGAGAAAACAACAAATTAGGCGGGGCGTCCCCCTTTGCCTACGGCGCTTGGAAGACATCAGATAGCCAACTTGTACCCAATGCCATGTATGGTTACGAGATATCGCGGACTCTCGGCGTCGTCTTCAATTTCCTTCCGAATCTTTACGATATGATTGTCTACCGTGCGTGTATTCGTTCCCCCGTCAAGGCCCCATGCCTGCTCAAGAAGTTCTTCCCTACTGATAACTTCACCGGGGCGTCGAGCAAAGACCTGCAGAATGGTATAGGCACGGTCTGTCAATTCGAGTTTGCGTTCGCCGTGATACCCTTCGTGGCGACGAAAGTTTATAGTCACCTGGCCAAATCGCAGATCGTCAACTTGCTGTTCCCCGCTACCTCGCTGGTAGCAACGACGCAGCACATTCTGAATGCGCGCCAGTAATTCCATCAGGCTGAAGGGCTTGGTCACATAATCGTCGGCACCCAATTCTAGTCCGCGAACACGGTCGAGTTCGGAACCCCGTGCCGTGAGCATAATGATGGGTGCATCTGCAAATCGGCTTTCTTTGAGCCTGCGACAGACTTCGAATCCCTCAATGTCTGGCAACATCAGATCCAAAACGATCAAGTCGGGCGCGGCTTTCTTGCACTGGGCCAACACCCCTTCCCCCCGGTCCACGGCGTCGACGACATACCCTTTGGCGCGCAACGTATCGACAAGACCTGTGCGAATGGGCGCATCATCTTCAACGATCAAGATTCGGTAGGCCATCACTTCTCCTCCTTCTGATCTCTTGCGCTAAACCACAGGGTAAATGTGCTGCCCTTTCCTGGGACGCTCTCAAGTTCGACGCGCCCACCAAAAGCCGCCATATGCCGTCGGACCAAAGCCAAACCGAGCCCCGTTCCCTCCACGCCCAGGGAGCGTGCTCTCGCGGCCCGGAAGAAGTCTTCGAAAATCTTCGTCTGGTCCGCCGGCGCAATACCAATCCCGTGGTCCCGCACGGAAACGCCAGTCCAACGGTCGTCTCTCACTATCTCCATCTTAACCCGCGCGGGGTCCTCTGGACGACGATATTTCGCCGCATTGTTCAGCAGGTTCAACAAGCACTGCACGGCAGCCCCTCTGTCGGCGAATACCCAGCATCCCACGGATCCTACGGGCGAAAACTGAATTTCCATGGACAAATCACCGTGGAGTCGCCGGAACGTTTCAATGGTTTCCTCCACGAGGCCGGACAATCGACACACGACGAGGTCGTAGCGATGGCTGCCTTTTTCGAGCTGAGAAAAATCGAGGACATTGCCTATGAGACGCCCGAGCCTTTCGGACTCACGAATGATCGTTTCCTGATAACGACACCGGTCCGTATCTGTAGTGGCGATGCCATCCTTGAGCATTTCGGCGTACATGCGAATCGACGTCAGCGGGGTTTTCAATTCGTGGGAGATATTGGAAGCAAAATCGCTCTTTAGCTGCGCCAAATGCAATTCCTGCCGCACCGCGCGATACGTGATCAAGAGCCCAACCGCAAGGACACCTAAGAGCGCAACCACCAGCCCCAATCGCTGCAGTCGATGCCGGCTCCCTATCTCATCGAGCGGGCTGTCAACACCTCGCAACGCACCTAACGTCCATTGACTCAGCGGTGACGGCAGGTTTACCGAATGAAGTAGATTCTTGCCTGTAGCAGGCGCCGGATCGCCTGTGGACCAGAGCGACAGCTTCAGATTATTGCCTTCGGCGAAGCTCGCTTGTTCCTGAGCCACGAGTTTTCCCAAGGCAGCGTCTGACATCGCATAGCCAACCACACGGCGTCCCTTGCGGCGAAATACAAGCGTTGAATCGCTATCTAGACGGAGACTACGTGCCCGGCTGATGTCGCGTAGACGGTCGAAATCAACCACCCCCCGTAGCGTACGACCGAAATGCAGCGAGGCCAAGAGCGCCCGATTTTGCCGCCGCATACGCGTCAGCATCTCGCGGCCCGAATCGCCGCGTTTTTCCAGTTGGTCGACCGTCCATTTGAGATAGAACCGTCGGCTGGTACCGCTGGTGTCGTATGACTTTTTTACAAGTTGCTGGTGGATCCAGCTGAACCTTTCCACCTTGCTAATCGTCGCCAGGCCGACATCCGCCAACAAGGCATACGATACGCCGTCACTTGTGCGCCTACGCATGAATCGACGCTTTAGTTCGGTGTAGGCCGCTTTGGTTTCGTCGAGTTTACCCTTTCTTCTTTGCAGACGCCCCATTCCCAATAGAGCACGCGCGGCCATATCGCCCTTGCTCTTGCCAACAGTTGCATACCGCTTCAGCGCAAGATCTATCTTGCCCCGCAGTTCGGCGCGAAGCGCGCTTTTGAGTCGGCGAGCCATTCGACGCTGCTGCCGTAGCCGCTCGATATAGTGACGAACATCCAAATCAGAAACCAACCCAGCTGCGGGAAACCGAGCGCCGGTTGCTGCGCTTGCCTCATCGTCGGCTAGATCGGGATAGAGAAGACGCCCATCGTCGGCGATGAAAATATGATTGGCCAACGGCCAAGCCGAGACAAAACGCTCTTCCATCGTGGCATCAACAGCGCGGCTGGAGCTGCTCCGCTCGAGGTCATCCAGCGCGCGCCCTACCAACTTGCCAAGGCGCTCGGCGGCAACGCGGACGATTGCGGCCTGGTCTTTCAGATAACGGTCTTTGAGCAGTAGGACTTCAGCTCGGTACGCTTCGATGCCCATCATGGCCAAGACGGCAGCGGGTATGATGATCGCCGCCGCAGGCAGCAAACGCCGGAGAATGGTGCGGTTCATGGGGAGGTTTCCCCAATGGGTCTACTTTCGTGGCAACCTGGCAAGGCGCAGCCCCCAGACCATCCAAATCGCTTCGGCGAAGATCGACCGCGACATTTTGGATTGACCTACGCGCCGGTCGACGAAGACGATGGGTACCTCTTGGACGTGAAAGCCGAGACGCAATGTACGGAAGGTCATTTCAATTTGAAATGAGTAGCCTGACGATCGAATCGTGTCGAGGTCGATCGCTTCGAGCACACCGCGGCGAAAGCATTTGAAACCACCGGTTAGGTCCCGCGTTTTGACGCCAAGTACGGAGCGCGCGTAAAGGCTGCCCCCACGACTGATGAACTGTCGGAGCAGCCCCCAATTGACGGTTCCCCCGCCATTCACGTAGCGCGATCCCAACGCAAGGTCGGCCCCGCCGCGAGCAGCCTTCAGCAACTCGGGCAGGTATTTGGGGTCATGGGAAAAGTCGGCATCCATTTCCAGCAGGTATTCGTAGCCGCGTTCAAGCCCCCAACGGAAACCCTCAACATACGCCGTGCCCAGCCCAAGCTTGCCGGCGCGATGCATCACGTGTACGCGATCGTCCTTTTCCGCCAGACGGTCCGCCAAATCCCCTGTTCCGTCGGGCGAATTATCATCCACCACCAGAATGTGGACTTCGGCGACCACCTCGAATACGGAGGAAACCAGTCGTTCGAGGTTATCGAGTTCATTATACGTGGGTATTATTATGAGTGCCTCAGCCATGGCTGTGCATAATAGCCACTTCCCCGAGCCTGGCAAGCCCAATAGCGCCTGAAAAAGTGGGCCTTTGCCCCTTGTCATCCCGGACCGCTTTGGTATGGTCCGAGCCGTCAATTACCTACGTGTCGTCCATGCGAGTGCTCAAAGCCAGATTCCGCACAAAAGAAGACTTCCTCGAAGCCTATAGTGAGGACCACCCCCACGGGGGCATCTTTTGCGCCACCACAGAAGCACTTGAGGTCGATGAAGCCGTCGTCGTCGAATTGCATTTCCCTGAACTCCCCAACAAAATGCTGCTCAGCGCCAAGGTGGTGAGCTGGCGCGCTGCAGTACCCAGATTGCGGGTTCGTGCGGGCGCCCAGGTGGCTTTTGACGAGGCACAGAAGTCGAAGGTTGGCTTCGTGTTGGAGCGTGTCGCGGGACAGTGGGAAGGGGCTGTAAAGCGAAAGCATGCCCGCCTGCCCGTCGAAATCGAAGTGCAATGGAAGTTGGCGAGCACGGCCGACTCCAACGCCGCGAGTTTGCGTGAGATCAGCATCGGCGGGGGCCAGCTGGTCACGGAAGCCACGCTAGAAATCGGCGACGATCTGGTGGTCGATATGACCGTTCCCGGTGGAAGCCACCCATTTTCCATCGCCAGCAAAGTAACCTATCGCACGCCCAACGGCTACGGCCTGCGGTTCATCTACCGCGATGGCGGCGGATCCCGCCGGCTTAGAGAAATGGTTCGCCGCCTGGTCAAAAGCTAGTACCGTTTTCCACACCTCAGGAATCTGAGACGGTTAGAAATCTTCGTTGTATCCCTCCTTCAGTAGTTAGCCCTCTTTTCGGTTAACCCGTCGCAATAATTGGACAACGTAAATTCCATTCGACTGGTACGGAGTTTGCTTGGGCATACAGCAAATTCGATTGGCTACACTCGGAGATATTCCATGCCCCTGCAATTACGCTATGCACTTATTATCGCCCTTGTTTCCGCCTGTGGGTCCCGTTCCCTTCACGTTACCGATGATGGTGACCCAGTCCACGCTGCGGACCTCGGTCCGGTCGGAATCGACTCTGGTACACCGACCGTAGCTCCGACCACCTCACTGCTCTGCCAGACGGACGCCAATTGTCCCGAGCGCGATTCTTATTGCGCCTTCGAGGGATACTGCGCGGTAGGGACCGACCTATTTGGGGAGTGCCGCGATCGTCCCCAAGAGTGCACCGATCACCTCGAACCGGTTTGCGGCTGTGACGGGCGGACTTACAGCAACCCCTGCGATGCTGGCGCCCACGGAATGAATATAGCGCACCAAGGTCACTGCGAAGCGGTCATTCAGGTGACGACAAGCAAGAAGAGCTATCAGCCTGACGAAGCCATTGTGATAACCGTCCGCAACGCCGGACACTCGACCGTTTTTCTCCGGGGCTGCTCTGTTCTCCGTCTCGAGCGCTATCAAGAAGGGATTTGGGTGAATAAGGGGGGAACAGTGGATTGCGATTGGGAGGGTTATTCCCGAGAACTTCATGCAGGAGCCTCCACGGATCCCGAGAGTGTCTTCTTGAAGCCCGGCAAGTGGCGTGCTCGGGTCCTTTTTGGGCTCGGCTGCACTACCGACAAGCCTCTAGGGGAAGAGAACTGCGCGGCGATAGAAGAGGCAGTCTCAGAGAGCTTTCAAGTACTACCCTCTCCCGACGCGTGCGCCAGTATTCGAAAGTCGTTTCTTGCGGCGCTGACCGACGCCAAGATGTGCGATTACCTGGTCAACCATCCCCAATGCACCATCCTGAAGTGGACCGACATGCAATGCTGCGGAACCTTCGTCAACGACGATACGGCACTGCTGCCTCTGGAACACGAATACAGCGATTCTCTTTGCACACTGATAAAGCCTACTTTTCTCTGCGAACCCTGCGACCCGCCATTGTATGGCCACTGCAAAGGTGATGGTTCAGAGGTCGATACATGCGTAGATGACGGCTGAGTCCTCAATTACCGATATCGATCAAACCATGAGATATTATGTCGCAGATAGATGCGCATCGACGATTCAAAGGCGTTAGCAACGATCAGAGCCCAGGGCCGCGACCCGCTGTCATTTCAGAGCCAGCTCCCCTGCATGTCGCATTGGCACGCGAGTGGAGCGTCACCCTCTGACGACCTAATCGATTCCTTCATCGCGTACCTAGACTTGGGTCCAACGTGGATAGCCGCCGGCCCCCCTATTGCGCCTGAAGGCCAAGAAGTCGGTTTGCTGCAGCAATTCTTCGCGGACACGAGACGGCGCCGAATCAAGGGCCTACTCTTCGGCGCCCCCCCTTCTCTGCTCAACGGGTTGAACGACGCAAGAGTTACCCATTCAGCGCTTCACCTGGGAGAGATTCCGCATTGGGATCTCCAACACTGGGGAAAAAGCCAAGAGAGACGAGAGTTCTTTTCTCAAGTGCGCCGTGCTGAGCGCAAGTCGGTTAGCGTCCGAGAAGTCTCGTGGAAAAAGGCCGACGACACCGCTTCGGCCTTTCGCAGCCAAGCCGAGTCTCTGTTCTCCCATTGGGTTGGCAGTCGCCCCCTGCCCCCGCTGGGGTTCGTCGCTACAGCTCTGCCATTCTACCAATGCCACCAGCGACGTTTCTTCGCCGCGTACGTAGAAAAAACACTGGTCGCCTTCGCCGTCGCATCACCCGTATGTGCGCGCAAAGGCTGGTTCTTGGAAAACGTCATACGCCGTCAGGGAGCTCCTAATGGCACCGTCGAACGCCTTTTGGCAGCAACGTTTGCCATCTTGAAGAAAGAAGGTTCGACCTACGCCACGCTAGGAATGGTTCCCCTCAGCGTGCACGGTGCCTCAAATCACTCGCATGGGTCCCCTTTGTGGGCGCGCACTCTCTTCTCATTTTGCCGCAGGCACCTCGAGGGCCTCTACCATTTCCAAGGATTGAAACGTTTCAAGGAGAAGCTCGCGCCCGATCATTGGACGCCCCAATACCTATTGGCACCAACGCCGATCGGCCCGCTCGAACTAGCGGCCGTACTCAAAGCCTTCGCCAACGGAAACCTCCCCCGCTACACCGCATCCGCCGCCCGAAGAATCGGGGACGGAGGGGGACTTCGGGACTTCTTGACATACTCAAGGACGAGTAGGATCTGACAGAATCGGGGACGGAGGGGGACTTCGGGACTTCTTGACATACTCAAGGACGAGTAGGATCTGACAGAATCGGGGACGGAGGGGGACTTCGGGACTTCTTGACATACTCAAGGACGAGTAGGATCTGA
>Ga0257122_1003117_pt1 | contig 9898 bp, 6 predicted proteins | sample SI106_120metaG_FD_190146 | JGI IMG/M metagenome (GOLD analysis project Ga0257122, IMG submission 190146) | Marine microbial communities from Saanich Inlet, British Columbia, Canada - SI106_120 | ecosystem: Environmental > Aquatic > Marine > Inlet | place: Canada: British Columbia | collected... | reverse complement strand
GCCCAGGGTGGATCACTTTTCAGCGATGATTCGCCAAGCCGTTACCCTACATTTCCCGACATCATCGACGAGAGTAGTGGATCACTTCTGAGCGATGCTCTGGATCTCATTTATAGCGTTGCCATCAACTACGACTTGGTCTACGTCGATCAACGTGGCACCGGACAATCAAACTACCTAAAGTGTTCGGGCAGCTTTCCCCGCAATGTGGGTGAATGGCAAGTTTGTGCTGGTGAACAAAAAGGTGTTGAACTCGATCACTATTTGAGTCGCGATGCCGCGCAGGATCTTGAATTTGTTCGCCAGCAACTGGGCTATACCACCGTCCATATACGCGGCGGTTCATATGGCACACGTGTCGCGCTAGAATATATGCGCCTCTTTGCCCAATGGGTGGGGCTCGTGATCCTCGATGGCGTTGCGCCACCCAACTACGACTATTTCTATGAACTCGTGACAATGACCGACCGGGGCGTCGCAAGATTGCTGACCGACTGCTCCAAGAGCGACCCCTGCATGTCGACCGCACCCAATCTACCGAAAGACCTTGCAGACCGCCGTTCCGCGCTTAAGGCGAATCCTCGGCCAATCACCATTGGCGGCAGCGCGTACCACGAAACCGCAGACATGTTCACAGTTATCTTAGGCAAGGCACTCAGCAATATGAACTTGCGATATCAAGTGCCCCAAGCGATCACTCTTGCGATGGCTGGCGACCACACCCAGTGGGATAAGATCATGTCGGCGGTATATGGTACGACGGTTGGCGGAACCTCGGAGTTCTTCGCAACTCAGACTCCGTCGCCCTTCATGGCACCGCTGCCCAACCCCAATACCCCCATCGGCAGAGAGCTCGTCTCCTGGCCCCTCTACGCTACGATACTCTGTACCGAATTCGGACCGAACCTCGACCCAACGCAAACCTTCAGCGGTCTGGCTAAGACCCAGAAATGGCTGTACCCGGCAAACGTCGCCCTCTACTCGGCTTGCGACGACTGGCATCAAATGAGTTTCGACACCGCTTCGACGAAACCCGTTTCATCCTCCGCCAAAGTACTCATCCTAAATGGCGACCTAGATACCATCACCCCGCCAAGATGGGGTGCCGAAGCGGCCAAGACGCTTCCCAACAGTATCGAAGTGACGGTGCCCTATACGGGCCATTCGACAATCTCTACGCCGTGCGCACAGAGCATCATTCGTGACTTTCTAAAATACGAAGGCGACCCACAGAAGATCGAACTGTCGTGCCTCAAAGCGATGACCGAACCTTCCTGGTCGAACTAACAACAAGAAAGTGAGAGACCAACTATGACGAAGCGACTCTTTATGATTTCGGTCAGCCTACTCGCCCTTCTCGTTTCAGTTTCATGTATTGGTGGGGATGACAGTTCAGCGAGCCACTCGCCCGTCGAGGATCCCCTGCCCGGGCTAGCTGGCAAGGCCGACTTCCTCGATGAATTTCCGGAGCTCGAAAGAGACGCAGTCCAAACGGGCTATGCTGCGGGGCGCAGCATAAAGCAATTCTACAGGCTCAAACTCTATGCTGGAGCCGAAATAGAAATCGAAATGACCGGTCTTGACGGCGACCTAAAACCCTACCTCAAGCTATATCGCGTAGGTGCAACATCGTATCTGCGCTCCGAGAGCACAGCCCGCAATGGCAAGTGGCTTCAACGGGACTACACTATCAAGAAGAGCGGGGACTATGTCGTGATGGCGCGCGCTTACCGGTTCAAAGGGGCGGGGACTTTCGAGATCGTCTATTACTGCAATTTCGGTCCGTGCGACGAAACCGTTGCAACCGAAACACCAGTCAGCGACCCACCCGCCGTTGAAACGGTTGAGGATATGCATTTTATGACCCGTGGTGCCTGCCTGGAAAAGGCGGAAGAATGCGCGCTACAGGCCGCGGTAACCCAGACAAAAACCGCCAAGGAGATCCTCGATTCCTGCCTATCCGTAACAGAGGTGTCCGGAAAACCGTGCGGTGGCCTTTGCAGCCTCGTCGACACCCAGGACGTATGCAAGCATATAGAAACGGAAACCGAACTCGTTCTCAACCATGGTGATCCTTGCCGCTTGGACCTAATCAGCTGCGTATACGACTGTCTAGAAGCGAAACCCAGCGACTGGTGGAGTGACGAATTCGGGCAGACAGCGATCGCGACCTGCCAGAACAAGGACGACTGGAACTGCTACCACTACGCCACCCAATTCGCCTCATGCGGTGGCCCTGGGTTTCCAACCGAGCGCGACGACTGCATCATGCACCAGGCTGCAACCTTGGGGCATTTCTTTGACATCGTCCCCGACTGGTGGTGTGACTGATGCCGCGAAAATGAACGCTGGCCATTGGCGCATGGTATGGAGAGTGGAACGATACATGCAAACAAGATCGCATCATGTATCTGGCCTGTCGGTCCCTCCTCCGCGAAGGGGAAGCACTAGAGGCTGAGTGCCGGCGTCTTCGGCCCCTCGGCGCGTACCGTCTCGAGCCCTTCGCCCCAGCCGTTGGCGATATTGCGAAGGGTCAAGGTGACGGCGACTGAAAAGATGAGTAGTTTTGATTTACGATACATTGTCATATCCTCCAAAAAGTAATCCAGCGGGAACCGGAAACGCGTCTGCGTAGCTTTGGAGATGAGCAAAGAACGCGCCGAAGTTTCCACAGGCACCTGTCGCGCCTGCCTGATTGTCAACAATGTAGAATAGTGCCGTTTTCTTCCCTCGCCACAGCCAAGCCCAACACTACGGTAAACGGATCCGGCGTTGTTGTCCGACCTCCGCCTACATTGCCGGACATGAATGCCGGTCGGTGACCATCATTCCCCACCCTATCCTATTCATGTCCGTATTCTTCTTGCGGGATTTCGTGCCAGTGGTAGCTACTCTTCTTCGACCACGACTACGGTAGCGGGCTCGACGGTCTCTCCTGGCTGCGTGAATTCGAATTCCGCCGCTTTGACGTTTTCTTGCCACCATTCCTTGTGGCCGCTTCGGTGGCGAGACTCCCATCCTTTCCCCAAGGGCTCCGTCTGACTTTGCGTGATGAACGTTGGATTTCGCAATGGGCGATGCAGTTTCACCAGAACTTTGCCGCCAGGAAAATATTCGGCTCGTGCCCTCATAGCGGCTCGCAAATGGTCGAATAGCGCCTCTACCGTGGTGACCCAGATTTCGGAGCGCTGCTGACGGTTAGCGAGTTCTTGCCATAGGTAATCGACTTCCTTAGCGAGGCGATAGCCACCACCTCGACGCCGTTCCAATAGAGACCGCGCGGCGAAACGGCCTTGGCGAAAATAGCCATCGAGATAAACGTGGGCCAGGTGAATTCCCCTTTCTTTGGCAAAACGATCGAGTCGCCGCTTTCCGTAGGCTGCCAAGAATGCGGGCCGGCTGCGGTACATGAAAAGGGAATTGAACACGATGAAGGGGCCGCCCGACGGTGCCGACATGTCGAGGGGCTTGTCTGGCGGCATGACCTTGGGCTCTGCCAGAGGATAGTGAACGGGGACAATCCGAGACGACTTATTGGGCGCAAGCATGTTGAGCCCCCCTCCCCCTACAGCCGTGTCGAGGCCACTCCAAAGATATCGAATATTGCGATCTTGGAGGTAGTCCAATAGATGCCACGGACTCGTCGAGATACTCCCCAAATTCGATATGGCCTCGCAATTGGTAGTGGGCTGGTGGTCGACCCAGGTTCGGCCCGAGAAGTGTTTTCGAAAGTCAGCCAATCCGCTGGCGACCACGGCCGGACGGTCTCTGCCACCACTGATGGAATGCAAACCAATTTCAACGCCAGCTTTTTGCATTTCCTTGGCCAAAGACACATAGCTTGCGTTGTCCAACTGCGAGGCATATCCCCTCCTCCGTTTTACAAAGACGGATTTGGTATACCGTAGGCCCCGGTTCACAAACCCCGCCTGCGTGGGACCACGCTGTCCCCGTGCTAGCGCGCCGGTTTCGCCGTACGCGAAAGCTTCGAGCTTATCTCGGTTCGAATGGTCGGCATGGTCCACAAAGACCATAGCGGAAGCGTAGGCCTTGGGAAAACGTCCCACCAGAACCGGTGAATATGCGCCGAGGATCCAACGCATCTCGACCACTTTCGATTGGCTCGGTTCGCGCGAAACGTAGGGGCGCGTTTTGCGACCCACAAATTCCTTCGCGCCGGTCACACAGCGTTTGTAGGTCGCGAAAGGATGGTTCTTTCTGTTTTCAATTTCCAAGGTGAGAATTGCGTTTCGCTTCCTACGCCGGCTAATCGCCATCGTCTGTGCGCCCGCATCACCTACGAACGTCACCGCGCCTGGCTTTTGTATTCTCAGACGCATCGGCGTGGAATTGCCCACCACGTAACCCTTCTTCACATCCCGCCAGCGATACGCCCGATCTAGAACCGTGGCTGTTGGGTCCTTTGCGAGGCGAAATGAGAGGGCCTCCCGCCGTACGGAAAGCGCTTCTCCATAGGTGACGACGAACCGCCCTCGAAGTTGGGGGTCGCCCCGGAGGTAACGCAGAGAATAGCGATATTGATTCCCGCGCCAGCGTGTCTCGGCGCTCATGGTCCAACTCGAATCCCCTTCAGCCTTCAATTTCAGAGACTGCCAGTCCAGTGCCCCCCGACGGCGCTGCTTCGCATACGATAGATTCAGCGTTGGAAGCAGGTTCGCTAGCCAGGCTCCATCCGGCGTGCGCAAAATCGCCTCTTGTTTGTTTTGATTGAGGTGAAGCGTGTATCGCGGACTGTTGGGCTTCAGGGCGCTGTTCCAAGAGTTCGCGACCGCCGGCGTCGCCCCTACCGCAACACCCGATACAACGTAAAATGCGACGAAGATCACATTGCCCAGCGCCAGCAGGATCCTTGAACTCCTTGCCCTAGCAATCCAACATGACATAATCGACACCATGATCCGAGCCCTTCTGATTCTATCGCTTCTCGTCAGCTGTACAGCCGATACGTCGTCACCGCTTTCGACCGCTCCCTCCGACGACCCCGCCGACTATGACGTCGACACCAGCGTGCAGTATTCGCTGAAGGTCGGCGAACCTCGCTGGATTGTGCCGTCCGAAAGCCTCGCCGGTATCGTAGACGTCGGGGCGTCGAATGCCAACGAAGACATCATATTCTTTGAAGATCGCCTTTTTCTGGCCTGGCGAACCTCTCCCATTCACTGGGCCAACGCTCAGACCCAACTCATTATCGTGTCTTCCACCGACCAGGGAAAAACCTGGGAACTCGAACATACGATCGATTTGCAGACAGACCTTCGTGAACCGCGTTTTTTCGCCTTTAACGGCAAATTGGATTTGATCTTTTTCGAGGCCGGGTCCACCCCCAGCAGCTTTGAGCCCAAGAGAATGCTGAGAACCAGACGCCTCAGCAAAGGGGTGTGGGATGAGAACAGGCAGTTCGGTGAAAACAAAGAGGTTCCCTGGGCGGTGAAAACTCGACAAGGCATCGGCTACCTCACGAGCTATATTGGCGACCACTACTTTGAAAGCCCGGAAGGCGCGCTAAACGTCTTGTTTCGTCAGACTACCGATGGCGAGAACTGGTCCTTAGTGGACGGGAAAAGCACCGTCTACCAGGGGGGCGTGTCTGAAGCAGCCTTCGAATTCGATGCGGACGGTTCGATATGGATCGTCACTCGAAATGAAGACGGCGACGACACGGGATTTGGGTCCCATGTCTGCACGGCAAAGGCCGGCGCCCTCGGTACATGGACGTGCCCCGACAAGAGCGACCCAGAACGCTACGATTCTCCGCATCTGTTCCGCCATGGCGACGATATCTATCTGGTTGCGCGCCGGGACGTAGGCGGTCCCTACGACCAGGGAGATGCCTCACTAACGGTGGCTGAGCAGCGAAGTAAATACCTGCTCGACTATTCCCTCAGACCCAAGCGCTCGGCCATCTATCGGATCGACAAAGCAGCCCAGAAAGTTGTTCACGTGCAGGATATTCCGGGGGTGGGCGACACTGCTTTCCCCGCAGTGATACAGGTTTCCGCCCACCGCTTTCTGCTCGCCAACTATACGTCACCGGTCGAATACGAAGACTGGAGTTGGCTGCAGGGCCAGACGTCCAACGAAGGCACAAAAATATACTTCGTCGACGTGAGCTTCGAGCCGACAAACTGAGCCGGAACAACGTGTAGCCTAAAAAGCGTCGCCTCGTTTATTGCGAGAGTGCTGAACAACGCAGGGCAGTGATTCGGGATAATACGCAAAGAGGCGCGTCTGTTCGGCCGTTGCGGGTATGTTCAAACCCTTCGTCACGCTCTTGAACAACGCCAGATTGTCTTTGGATTTGTAGGCCGGCATGCTCTTGCTGATATCACCCGCCGTCGAATGGTCGATGGAAATAGCGCGAACCTTTTCGGAACACGCCCCGGAAAAGGCCTTGAGGCGTAACTTTTTCACCGTTCGCTGGCGGTGCGTTCGAAAATACACTTCCAGGCGTTTGAGGTCATAGACGATTTGCCATTTGGTGTATTCCCCCTGTGACACCGAATCGAGTACCTGAAAGGCGCGCTCTGGCGTTGAACCACCGGTTCGCACCTCGGCAGACGCACGCGCAAATCGTTCTAACGATCCGGCGCCCCTGGGTACGCGAACCGCCTTCTTCGCCGAAAACACACGATTGTAGTACTCGCGGGATTCAGCATACGTATTGTTGGTTAACGTCTTGGTGGGCATCGCTTTGCCGGCGCTGATCTCGAGTTTGCCCTTGAGGTATTCAAAGGCGGCGCATGCGGCGGATTTGTCACACACCAAATAATGAACCGAACCGTAAATTTTTGCCACGCGCAACGATTTGGCATTGGCAACAACTTCCGCCACGCTTCCAAATCGATCGAGTTGGTATTGAATCCATTGTAGTTCGTTCAGGGAGGGGCGGCGATCGACCACCGGATAGCTGCTTTGGTTGAGCCACATCACCTCAACGACTAGTCCGGCCTCATTCATACCCCCGTTGGGAAATTCGCGCCCCACCTGGTTGAACGTAATGCTGGCGTATCGCGAAACCCATTTCGCCGGTTGGTCCGTAGGCTTGAAACGCACCGCCGTTTTTTTGACGCCACGTTTGTTTGCCACGACCATGCCCTGGCCTAGATGCCAATCGTAGCTTTTACCCACGAGAAGTGCGCCGCCTCCCTCTTTCAAGAATGTCGTGCAGGTGTTTCCCTCACGGGGAAACGAGATGCCCATGAAGGCGACGGCCATACATATCATGAAGGTTCTTTGCATATAGATACCTATTGTGTCGTACGGTTCGGAGCTGCGCAGACTTCCCTTATTTCGTTTTCTTGGCAGAGCCCGCCGCGAAGCCATAGTCTAGCTCGCGGTTGGGGGGCGCGCCCCCTGGGCCTTTCAAATAGTGGTCCATCCAGCGCAACATTCTCAAATTGTAGTCGTATCGGGCGGCTGCGCGACGATTGCCGTGCCCTTCCTTCGGATAAAGCACGAGGCGCACGGGAACTTTGCCCAGAGTTTTGAGGTAGCGATATAGGATAATCGATTGGGTGGGATGAACGCGGGGGTCCGATTTGCCGTGCAGAATCAGAATAGGCGTTCGCGCCGCTTCCGCATGATAGATGGGGCTTCGTTCGCGGAACCAATCCCAACGCTGCCAAGGCCAAGAGCGCGCGTGAACAAGATGCATCTCGTTGGGGATATCCGTTGTTCCTACTTTGGATATTTGGTCGGAAATGCCGACAAACATAACACTCGCCGCGAAGTGTTTTGTGAGCTTCGTGGCCCCCCAGGCCGCAGCATAGCCGCCGTAGGACCCGCCGGTAATACCAACCTTCTTTTCGTCTACGAGTCCGGTGGATACGAGGTATTTGACGCCATCTACAAGATCGTTGAATTCCTTGCCCGCGTAGTCTCCCTGATGCGCTTTGGCAAATGCGACCCCGCGTCCGGTACTTCCTCTATAGTTGGGGTAGAAGACAGCATAGCCGCGCGCCGCCGCAACCTGCCCCGCCGCAAGATAACGCGTGAGCCAACCATCCGAATAGTGTGCTTCCGGCCCGCCGTGAACCTGTACGATCAACGGATAGCGTTTATCCTTTTGTTTCACCAAAGGCTCGATGAGCAAACCGTCGATAAATTCCCCGTCCCGCGCCTTGTACCGAATGACCCGTTGCTTGGCGAGCGGCAGCTTGTCGAGCCAGGGATTGCTCCGCGTGACCCGGGTTGCATTGCCCTGAAGCCCCGTGACGAAAACCTCGCTAGGGTGCCGTGGCGACTCCCCACCGAACGCGATCTTTGCCCCCTTACGACTATACGAAAGGCGCCTAACGATCGGTTTGCCCAGGGGAATGATATCTTTGCCCGGCTTTCCAGAAAACGACACGGTACCGATAGTGGTCTGCACGCCCTTGCTGGCGGCGTAGATCAAGGAATCGTTGTCCTTCCACGCGACGGCCGAGACATGGCCCATATAATTGGGCAGTAGGTTTCTCAGAGCGCCACCCTCAGCGGGGCCCGCCATCAATCGGCCCGCCTGCGGATCGTGAATATCCTTCGAAGCGATCAAGGCCAAACGGTGCCCGTTGGGGCTCCAAGCGATCGAGCCCAATTTGCCTTCCGTCTTTAGACGCCCCACCACGGCACCGTTTTCCGTATCTACGACGTGAAATTGCCGCTGCATCAGATAGTCGTCTACGAGGGCCCGTGGTGCCAACGCAACCACGAGTCGAGATTTCGCGCCCGGACTCCAATGCAGTTCCGAAGCGCTTCCATCGAGTTTTATGAGTCGCGGCTTCTTCTTGTCGCTACCGTCGGGCTCGCCTTGCACGTTTACATCAGCGATCCATACCCGGGTCGGGCGTAGTTCTTCTTCATAGACTTCTTGGTCGAACCCCTTTTTTTTGAGGGCACTCTTTTCCTTGGCCACTTTTTCCTTGGCCAAAAAGGCAACGCGCTGTCCGTCGGGCGCCCAGGAATAGCCGGCAATCGAGGTATCGAAGCTCAGCACGCGACGCGACTCACCCCCATCGATTGGAATAATGTAGAGGGACGTATGCTTGTCGTCCCGGCGCTTCGCGAGATAGGAAATGGCCTTGCCATCGGGCATCCAATTCACTTTGCTAACGCGAACTTTTCCCCCCACATAGACCCGAGAATTGCCCTTGGCGTCCACAACGTGTAGCTCCCGCCACGCCTTGCCGTTGTTTTTTTCGGGATCTTGCGGAACACCGAGTACGTACGCAACGAATTGGCCGCTAGGACCGATAACCACGTTCCCCGCGCTACGTATCTTTGCGACGCCGAGCGGCGTGAGCACATTGTTGTCATTGCCCCCAACCGAGCAAGCCAGCAGGCTAGCCGCGACGATCCCAACGAACACGAAGTTCGGTTCCATCCTTGCAATTGTGCGCATCGAAACTCCCGAAATTTTCATCTAAAAGGCGGAGCCGCTAGCCGTCCGAATGGGTACGGGCGCGTCTCCGCAGGTAAAACCAGCATGCCGCAGGGAATGCGCTGCTCAGCACGAAGTAGAGAATGATATCGGAGGAGATATTCGAGGGGGACGCAATATTCAGTTCACTGAAATAGCTGATCAACGAGGCCACTGCGATCAATGCCACCGAATAAGCGCAAGAATCTGCCAAACGACGGAAGTTGAATCGCGAAGGCCGTTTGTTGGCCCGCTTCAGCGCCTTGATCGCAACGTAGTTGCCGAATAGTCCGACTATGAGTATCGCCCAAAGCAGTTGTTATCATTCCTCCTCTGCTTAGATAGCCTATTTGGCCGCAGTAGGGAAGAGAGCGGCGCCCGCCTTGAGATGCTGGCGAAAAGCCGGTGGATCCTAACCCCACGGAACTGTTAACTTGCTGGTAAATCTAGCAATTGAGAGCTCTTTTGAACCTTCTGATC
>Ga0257122_1003116_pt1 | contig 9899 bp, 9 predicted proteins | sample SI106_120metaG_FD_190146 | JGI IMG/M metagenome (GOLD analysis project Ga0257122, IMG submission 190146) | Marine microbial communities from Saanich Inlet, British Columbia, Canada - SI106_120 | ecosystem: Environmental > Aquatic > Marine > Inlet | place: Canada: British Columbia | collected... | reverse complement strand
GGCTTGATGTGACCCGTCCTCACATGAAATATGACATAATCCACAATGGATGCAAGTCGATTCGTCAATTCTGGCTTTGATATCATATTTTAGATTGAGATATTGCCATTCTGTCACATTCGGAACGGCCATTCTCCTGAAGTCCTCCAGAGTAGCGTAACCCTTTTCGTCCATCCAGTTGTTGAGACCGTCTATCATGTCATCCACAATCTTAAAACCATAGTGCATAGCGGCGGTACAGACCTGAACACCACTGGCACCCAGTGCGATAAATTCCGCTGCATCGCGCCAATTCGAAATGCCTCCAATGGCAGAGATCGGCAAATGCTGAGTTTCCGGATCTTTTGAGATTTCAGTCACCATGTGCAGGGCAATCGGTTTTACTGCAGGTCCACAATAACCGCCATGTGAGCCTTTTCCATCAATCGTAGGTTGTGGTGCCATTTGATCCAGATCAACTGAAACAATCGAGTTTACAGTATTGATCAGCGCCACACCGTCACCACCGCCTGCTTTTGCTGCGTGCGCTACTTTGCGGATATCAGTCACATTTGGAGTAAGTTTTACCAGACAAGGCAGATCGCTACTTTCCTTGACCCAGCGGGTAACCATTTCGACATATTCCGGAACCTGCCCGACAGCCGCTCCCATACCTCTTTCGGACATTCCATGCGGACAGCCAAAATTTAATTCTACTCCATCACAACCTGTATCCACAATTTTATTAATAATATACTTCCAGTCTTTTTCGTTGCAGGGAACCATCAGTGAAACAACCACAGCACGATCCGGCCAATCTTTTTTTACTTGTTTTATTTCCTGCAGATTAACCTCCAGCGGACGATCAGAAATCAATTCCACATTATTAAATCCCATCATACGCTGGCCATTGTAATGCACTGCACCATAACGTGAACTGACATTTACGATGGGAGGATCTATGCCCAGAGTTTTCCAGACAACACCGCCCCAACCTGCGCGGAACGCACGTTCGACGTTATACAATTTATCTGTAGGAGGAGCAGAAGCCAGCCAAAACGGATTTGGAGACTTTATACCTCCCACATTACAACTTAAATCAGCCATGATATTTTAGAATTATAAATTTTTGATTGTAAATATTTTGCCAGAGATTTGCACTGCTAAAAACAGTTTACATTTTTTTCAGCCGCTTTGCACGTCAAGCGTACTCAGAAGTTTTTCTTAACGCTCTTAACGCTTAATAATTTCTGTTTATGATAATTTCCGGTTAATCGCGATTGCCGCCTGTTTTCCGTGTTCAACTGCATGAACTGTCAGATCCTCTCCGGAAGAAATACAGTCACCTCCGGCCCAGACACCGGCAAGAGAGGTTTCATATTCCGCATTTACAGCTATTTTCCCAGCCTCTGTTTCAGGCATTTCAGCAGCCGCATCCAGAGTATTAACCAATGTTTGGCCGATGGCTTTAAAAACAACATCAGCTTCCATGTTACGTATTTCTCCGGTTGCAGTGAGTTTTCCTTGCGGATTCAAAGTGGTGCATTCAAACTCAATTCCGCTAACGTGTCCATTTTCCGACTGCAAACTTTTTGGAGCAAGCCAGTGTTTGACTTGGACACCGTTGGTTTGTGCGAACTCCTGCTCTTTCCAGGTTGCACTCATTTGTTCCGGACCACGACGGTAGGCCAGAGTTACATCTTCAGCACCTAGTTTTTTGGACTGCACCGCAATGTCAATCGCGGTACTTCCACCACCGATCACTATTACACGGCGACCCACTGATAATTCTGCAAGATTTCCGGATTGACGCAGCTCCGCAATAGTTTCTACTGCATCGTAAACACCGGCTATTTCTTCATTTTCCAAACCGAGTGAGTTGACATCACCTAAACCGACACTCAAAAATACTGCGTCAAACTGCTGCCGCAGATCATCCAGTTTCACATCCTGTCCCAATCGCTGATTTGTACGGGTTTCTATCCCGCCGATCTCTAAGATAAAATCAACTTCACGCTGGGCAAAATCATTAACAGTTTTGTAGGCAGCAATACCGTATTCATTAAGACCGCTTAATTTATCACGTGCTTCGAAGATTACAACTTGATGACCTAGTACTGCAAGTCGGTGAGCACATGAAAGACCTGCTGGGCCACCGCCAACAACCGCGATTTTTTTACCACTTGATTCAGCTCTTTCAAAAATTGTCTCCCCGCTTTCCATAAAACTGTCTGTCGCATAACGCTGCAGTTCACCAATACGTACAGGCTGATGATCCTGAGTTTCCCTGACACATGCACCCTCACAAAGAGTTTCTGTTGGGCAAACGCGGGCACACATTCCGCCCATTATGTTTTGTGAAAGAATGTCTCTAGCAGAACCTTTCAGGTTGCCGGTAGATATTTTACGGATAAAATTTGGAATATCTATGGAGGTAGGACACGCGTCAACACAGGGCGCGTCATAACAAAAATAACACCGGTTTGACTCAACTACAGCATTTCCTGGATGCAGAGGTGGGTGTGCATCGGAAAAATTTAAAGCAAGTTGTTCCTCGGACAAGCGTCCGGCGCGAACGTCAACATTAGTCATATATTATTCTCAGTATTTACGACGCTAATTTTTTTAAGCAAATCAGCGTCTGGTAAAACAATTATTGCATTCTGGTTAGATCTCCATAAGTTTCCGGACGGCGATCACGATAGAACTGCCAGAGGTTTCGGATTTCCCGGACAGCATCCATATCCATGTCATGCACCAGCAAACCATCACTGTGATCGTCGAGCTGAGCTTCTATTTTTCCACGCGGATTAACGATGTAGCTGGATCCGTAAAACCTACCGATGTTCCAGGGTTCTTCTGAACCAACTCTATTAATTGCTCCAATATAACATCCATTTGCTGCAGCTGAGGCCGGCTGTTCCAGTTCCCATAAATATTGAGAAAGACCCGCGACAGTAGCAGATGGATTGACAATATATTCTGCACCGTTTAATCCCAATGCACGCCAACCTTCCGGAAAATGCCGGTCATAACAAATGTATACACCAAGTTTGCAATATGCAGTTTCAAAAACCGGAAAACCTAAATTCCCTGGTTTGAAGAAGAATTTCTCATAAAATCCTGCAACCTGAGGTATGTGAGTTTTACGGTATTTTCCCAGATATTTCCCATCTGCGTCTATCACTGCTGCTGTGTTGTAATATACACCTGTCATCTCTTCTTCATAAATAGGAACAACAATCACCATGTTATACTTTTTGGCGTATTCCTGCATAAGTTTCGTGGTTGGTCCCTCTGGTATTTTTTCAACAGCAGCATACCACTTTGCGTCCTGACTTGGGCAAAAATAAGGTTGAGTGAAGACCTCCTGCATACAGAGCACCTGCACTCCTTTTTCGCCTGCCTCTTCAATGTAAGGAATATGAGCTTCTATCATTTTACTGGTAATTTCTTCCGGAGCCATCGATGTGTCTCCTTTAAGCGCCATTTGAATTAACCCGCTGCGTACTTTCATTTATTCTCCTTTAAAAAATCTTGATAGGAAGTATATTTGTCAACATAATATCCTCTTAGCTGACATGTGTAAATAAAAAGTTCTTTATTTAAGTCTGTGAATTGTAAGAGTAGAATTGAAGTTGGTCAAGACTTTTTACAATTTTTGATTGCAAAATCAGTCTTGCAAGCTTTCTTTAATTTTGAATATTAACTTGTCATCGAATTTTTTATGTGTTAATTTTTAAAAAAATCATCTATAATTTATCAACCAAAAATACAAGCTAACCAGCGAATAATGAGTGACAAAGCTCTTGAAGCAAGTATTTATCATTTTATCACATTAAGTAAAATTAAAGATTATCTAACTTTAACAAAACCACGGTTACTGTCCAGTGTACTCTTCAGTGCCGTTCTTGGTTTCGTCCTGCCTATTGACAGTGTAATTGCTGTTCTGCCTTTACTGTATTTATTAACAGGCACAGCTCTGACAGGTGGAGGTGCACACGTGCTCAATCAATGGATGGAGCAGGTTCCTGATTCAAAGATGAGCCGGACGAAGAACCGTCCTCTTCCAATGGGAAGACTTTCCGGCAACGAAGCTTTGCTTTTCGGAATAATCCTTTCCATCGCCGGCATCACGACGTTATGGCTGACCCTCAATGCACTTACTGCTGGACTTGGTTTACTGACACTTGTTTCTTATATTCTGGTTTATACTCCACTGAAACAAAGAACAATCGCCAACACCTGGTTTGGAGGAATAACAGGTGCATTACCTCCGGTTATGGGTTGGACAGCAGCACGCGGTCAGTTGGACTGGGAAGTCCTGCCGATTTTTGCTTTGCTTTATTTTTGGCAGCTTCCGCATTTTTTTGCAATCGCCTGGATGTATCGTGATGACTACCAGAGAGGCGGATTCAGGATGCTCTCACTGGTTGATAAAACAGGACGAAGAACCGCAGTACAGATGCTGTTAAACACCGGTTTTCTTTTTATAGCGAGCCTGGCGGTATACATGATTGGTCAGGGAAGTCTGCTTTATTTGACAGGCGCAATTTTGCTTGGTTTAGGATTTTTTGCAGTAATTACTTTATTTTTTCGTGAAAGTAGCGTAGAAAATGCCCGTAAGGTTTTTCTTGCTTCAATTATTTATTTACCCGTTCTGAGTACTATATTAATTATGGAACGTTTTTTTTATTAATCTAAACAGTCCTGATTTTTTGGAGGTTTATGGAAGAAAATGATTCAGATGTAATGGCGTCAAAAGTATTTTACGTCATCCTTGGTGGAAGTATCCTGTTTATGGCAGGTGCCTACGTTTTTGCTTTTAATGCCTGAAAAAGTTTTTCGTATAAAAGCTTATCTACCTAATTGCTGAAAAGCGAGCAACGATATTGCAGTAAAAAATTAAGATGATTGAATATTTTGTAGAAAACGCATCCTCTTTTGCAGGGGATATCGACAACCTTTTTCTAGTGATCACTTTGATCATCGGATTCTGGTTCTTTTTGACTTTTGGAATACTTGTATATTTCATCGTCAAATTCCGCAGGAAAGATGGTGTAAAGGCCAAATACTTTGCTGGTGAGAAGCACAGCGAAACAAAATGGACACACTATCCTCACTATGCAGTGATTGCAATGGACGTGGTCATCATTGCTGTCAACATTATGGTTTGGGTCAATATAAAACAAACTCTTCCTCCAAGAGATAATCTTGTACGTGTGATTGGTCAGCAATGGACCTGGTCCTTCATTCACGCAGGACCGGATGGAGAACTTGATACTCCGGATGATGTGGCAACAGTCAATGACCTTCATTTGAAGCTTGGAGATACTTACCACTTTGAGTTGCAGTCACGTGACGTGCTTCATAACTTTGCAGTACCGGCTTTTCGCTTGAGACAGGATGCAGTACCTGGCCGGACAATCAGTGGCTGGTTTAAGCCGACAAAAACAGGCACCTATGACCTGCAGTGCGCAGAAATGTGTGGGTATGGTCATGGAATCATGGGTGCGGCTGTAACAGTCCATTCCGCAGAAAGCTATGAGACTACCATGGCTCAAATTCAAAACGGAACCTATGAGAGTCATTACCAAAAACGGATGGGAACTAAAACAAGTTTACCATCTAATACCTCTCAAGTTGACGAAGAGGGTTCCTTTGCTGTGCTTTTAGCCAGTATATTTTAGTCTATATTTAAGTTAAGAGGAAAACAATGAGCCAAGCTGCTGCCGCGGTCCAGACGGATACTCACGCGGAACATCATGAAGAATTAAGTTTTTTATACAAATATATCCTTCCTGTTGATCATAAAATCATCGGGATGCAGTATATATTCACCGGCATGATCATGGCGATTATCGGCGGATATTTTGCCTATGCTTTCCGGATGCAACTTGCATTTCCGGGAGAGTTAGTACCTCTCTATGGTCTGGTTGGCCCGGGGGAATATAACATGCTGGTCACCAATCACGGTACGATCATGATCTTCTGGGTAGCGATGCCTGTGCTAATCGCCGGTTTCGGAAACTATCTGATTCCTTTGATGATCGGTTGCGATGATATGGTTTTTCCAAGATTGAACCGTTTGTCTTACCAGATTTTTTTAGTCAGCGCATTGGTGCTGATCGCTTCTTTCTTCGTCAGAGGTGGAGGTTTCGGTGGAGCCTGGACGTCTTATCCACCACTTTCTTCAGTAGCAGAATACAGTCTTACTGACTGGGGAGCATCTTTATGGATTCTGGCAGTCGCGCTTGAGTTTGTTTCTTTTTTACTGGGTGGAATCAATTTTGTCACCACCTCAATGAACGCCCGTGCACCGGGGATGAAAATGCTGGACATTCCGATTGCAGTCTGGTTTATCGTGGTTGCAGTAATTTTGTTTATGGCATCTGTTGGCCCGCTCGTAGCAGGAGCCGTCATGTTGTTCATGGACCAGCGAATCGGTACTACATTTTTTCTACCTTCAGGTGGAGGTGATCCACTGCTCTGGCAGCATCTGTTCTGGTTTTTTGGACATCCTGAAGTTTACGTAGTATTGCTGCCGACATTAGGTATCGTGGCTGAGATCATTACAGTTTTTTCACGTAAGAAACTATTCGGCTATCGAACTGTACTTTACACGGCATTTGCAACAGGAGGTTTGTCCTTCGTGGTTTGGGCACACCATCAGTTTATCGCTGGTATCGACCCACGTATGGCCAATGTGTTCACCGTGACTACTGTCTTGATTTCAATTCCACTAGCGGAAATGATGTTCAGCTATATCGCCACGCTTTACGGAGGTTCGATTGAGTTAAAAACACCGATGCTCTGGGCATTAAGCTTTATCGCAGCCTTTCTGATCGGTGGAGTAACAGGAATTTATTTAGGAGCAAGTGCCATGGATGTGTATTTTCATGATTCCTATTTCGTCTTGGCACACTTTCATTACACATTTTTTCCAATAACGATTATCGGCATGTTTGCCGCACTCACATACTGGTTTCCGAAAATGTTTGGCCGGATGATGAATGAGACCCTTGGAAAAATTCATTTCTGGGGAACGTTCATTCCATTCAACTGTATTTTTCTGCCATTGTTCTTCCTGGGTTTGGCCGGGCAGCACAGGCGTATTTACAACTATGAACATTTTCCTGACCTGGCAACCCAGGAGTTACAGAACATCAGAATTTTTGCCACAGTTAGTCTGGTAGTGATGTTGATCTTCCAACTGGTTTTTATCTACAACTTTTTCGTCAGTATGTTTAAAGGGAAGAAAGCACCAAACAATCCCTGGAATGCAAATACGCTGGAGTGGACAATTCCTTCTCCTCCGCAGCACGGTAATTTCAAGGATCTACCGACAGTTTACAGAGGACCGTATGAATACAGCGTACCGGGACGTGAAAAGGATTACTGGCCACAAAATGAGCCACCCGAAGAAAACTGATACGTCCATAATTTAACAGGAGCTTAAGCTGCTCCTGTTCATTTGTTAACTCATAAAAAGGATTAAAAATGTCTATGCATGGTCCTATTGCAACACACCGCAGTGCCACGGGAGTTCCTTCTGGTCGTTTAGCGATTTGGTGGCTGCTGGCTTCTGAAATTTTTATTTTTGGCGGATTAGTAACCTGCTTTGTACTCTTTAAACTGAACGGTACACCCGGGTTTGAAGATGCTTCACTGACGAGTACCGCAGCCGGAGCAATCAATACTTTCGTCCTGCTTACTTCAAGTTTGAGCATTGTACTGGCACATGCCGCAATTGAAAAAGGGGATCGTGTAAAATCTTTTCGCTATATTTGGTATACAATCGGCGGTGGAGTAGTATTTCTAGGCATAAAAACTTATGAGTACACTGGTAAAATTATTCATGGTCATGTCATCACGGAGAATTTATTCTGGTCATTTTATTACACAATGACCGGTTTACATGCTTTACATGTGATCGGCGGGATGGTCATCATGGCACTTATTTCTTTTGATATCCGTAAAGGACACAACTATCAACGAGTAGAGCTGATTGGTATATACTGGCACTTTGTTGATCTGGTCTGGATCTTCTTATTTCCTCTTTTGTATATCGCAAATTTCTAAAATGATAACCTTTATGTTACAGGTCAAATTATGAGTGAAGCATACGCACATCCTAATTATATTAAAATTTGGTTTTGGCTGCTTGGTTTGTTAGTAATCAGCGTAGCTGGACCAATGCTAGAAATCCCAGCACTAACTATTATTACCGCCTTTGGAATTGCAATAGTTAAAGCCTACCTGGTTGCAGCTAATTTCATGCACCTGAAATTTGAGAAAAAATTCATCTGGTATTTACTGATTCTTTCAATATGCCTGCTGGGAGTTTTCTTTTTCGGTGTTGCACCGGATGTGATGATGACAGACGGAGACCAATGGATAGATTGTATTGCAGACAAATCCTGTGTTGAGCAACGCTTGTGAAAACCCCTTCCAGTCAGTCAGTCCTGTTAGCTGCTTCAGAGCTTTCTCTGCCAAGTCAGCCTCAACGTGCCAAATCTCCCGTTTCAAGTGGTGTTGTAGGCATGCTTATCTTTATAGTTACTGAAGTGATGTTTTTTGGAGCACTAATCAGCGCATATCTGGTGATCCGTGCCGGACTGGATGAGTGGCCCCCTTGGGGACAACCAAGATTACCTGTCGAAACTACTGCAATTAACACTTTGGCGCTCTTAGTCAGCGGCTTGTTGATGCTATATTCACGTAAGTTAATGCAGAAAGACAAAGTTTCGGAAGGGCGTAAATGGCTTGGATTTTCTATCCTGCTGGGTACTTTCTTTTTAATATCTCAAGGATATGAGTGGGTGCAGTTAATTAAATACGGATTGACTGTCTCATCCAGTGTGTACGGAGGTTTGTTCTATTTAATTATTGGTGCGCATGGATTACACATAATTGGAACGCTGGCGTTTTTGACATATGCTTGGAAGCGTTTGGGAGCACCGGTCAACCCGTTAACTCCTGAAGGACTTTTACCGGTTCAATTGTTGTGGTATTTTGTCGTCTGTGTCTGGCCGGTACTTTATGTGCTGGTTTATTTGTAGTGCTTCTTTACGATACTTTTAAAAATCAAATCTGATCCATAATTAACAGTAAATATTAAATGATTAAACTTCAGCAATTCCTATTTTTTTTAAGTTTTAGTCTTGCCCCTGGAATTGCAGAAGCATGCTCTGTTTGCTTTTCTGGAACAGAAGAAACCCTCGAAGCATTTTATCTGACTACGATTTTGCTTACACTACTTCCGTTTGTAATGCTTGCCTCAATCGGCATCTGGCTTTATCGACAACACCAAAAAGCAGCATAATCTTTCTAAATTTAAATTCTCATGAATGTACTCAAAAGCTCCGGAAAATTACTCATTTTTCTTGCTGTTCTTTTTTTGAGTATCTTTTCACTTCACGCGGGAGAACTGCGGCCATCCGGACTTATTTTTAATGATTACCCCGGTTCCACAGTTGTAGTTATTGATAAGTCAGCCTGCCGTCTGATGGTTTACAAGTTTCAGGAATCGTGGGAAATGGATCAGGTTTTCCCCTGTACAACCGGAAAAGTAGACGGAGATAAATTCCGTGAAGGAGATTTTAAAACACCTATCGGAATTTACTGGCTGAATCAGGCATGGGCTGGATGGGAACTCGCACAGTATTACGGTAATGAAGCGAACGTGTACGGAACAGGAGCTTTTGAAGTAAGTTACCCAAATTATTATGACCAAGTTGTTGAACGTAAAGATGGTAACGGAATCTGGATTCACGGCACTACAAAAGGTAATCCTATCCCTACACGCGGTTGTATTTCGGTCAGTAACAATAACTTTCTTGAGTTGACACGCTCAGTTGAATTGGGTGACACTCCGGTGATTATTGAAGAAAAAGTTTCCTTTTCTTCAAGTGAAGAAA
>Ga0257122_1003115_pt1 | contig 9901 bp, 10 predicted proteins | sample SI106_120metaG_FD_190146 | JGI IMG/M metagenome (GOLD analysis project Ga0257122, IMG submission 190146) | Marine microbial communities from Saanich Inlet, British Columbia, Canada - SI106_120 | ecosystem: Environmental > Aquatic > Marine > Inlet | place: Canada: British Columbia | collected... | reverse complement strand
GGACCCGATAGGCAATAACTTTCTTTGGCGAGCAAGAAGTATAGGCGGCTTGACGAGTTTTTGCTATCTGCCACCAGCCGCTTGGCCGGGCCACATACCTGGTGCCCCTTAGCAGGGGTCGCAACTAAGCAAGGGCTTGATTGTGCCGAGATAACTCTTTGCTCGCCAAAAAGAGCGATGGCACACTGGCCCCACGCCTAGTGGCTAAACAGCCGTCTCGATTTTCTGCAACAGACTCAATAACGCAAAGGGTTCTGCCTGCCGATCGAGTTTAATCCAGATGGTTCCATTTCCACCATGCGCTACAGTTGCTTTCTCTCCGGTATTTGTTTCCATTGCATCAATGGTAAATTTGAACTGCCCGCTGGGAGAAATATATTCCGCCATATCTCCAAGCTCAATTCGGTTTTTAACTTCTACTTCCATCCAACCCGGTCGTTCATTCACGATCTGTCCGCCAAATACCTGGGCCTGATTTTCCTCCTGCGGCGATTCAAACCTCTCGGTTTCTCGATTGGAGGCGGATATTAAAAATGCGGATGTGAAACCTCGATTAGCCGTCTTGTTAATTTCTCCCAGTAGCTCCGGATCGAAAGAACGTCCCTCCGTTAGATCGGTGATAGCCTTGCGGTAAGCTCGGGTAACCAGGGACAAATAATAAATAGATTTAGACCGGCCCTCAATTTTAAATGAGATGACACCCGTGTCCTGAAGTGGTTTCAAATATTCCACCGCTCTCAAGTCTTTCGAGTTCATGATATAAGTGCCGTGCTCGTCTTCCTCCATGGGCATCATTTCGCCTTTGCGCTGGGTTTCCTCAATGGCATACTGCCCCTTCAACGGCTGATACTGTTCGGTTTCCTTTCCCTCTTCTTCCTTAACATTAAATTCCCATCGACAACTGTTGGTGCATGTGCCCTGGTTGGCATCACGGTGATTGAAATAGTTGGACAACAGACACCGGCCCGAATAAGCAATACAAATCGACCCATGCACAAAAGCCTCCAGCTCTAAACCGGGAACTCGATCATGGATTTCCTGAATCTCTTCCAGGCTAAGCTCTCGGGATAAAATAATTCGCTTAACACCAAGGTTGTACCAAAACTCAGCCGAGGACCAATTCATGGTATTGCTTTGCACCGAAAGATGAACCGGGATCTCCGGAAACTCCTTGAGAGCAAATTGAATCATTCCCGGATCAGCCATGATGAAACCATCGGGTTTCAATGCGGCGTGTTGAGCCAGGGATTTTTTAAAGGATTCGATTTTCCGGTTAGGCGGAAGAATATTGGCGGTAATATAAATCTTCTTGCCCATTTTGTGGGTATAAGCAATGGCCTCTTCAAGTAAGTTATTTTTAAAGGGATTTTCTCTTGCCCTGAGGGAAAATTTGGGAATGCCCGCATACACCGCATCCGCACCATACGCCAAAGCGTATTTTAATTTCTCAGGGCTCCCGGCAGGGGATAGTAATTCAGGAACCATAATTGAATCCAGTATTTAAGGGTGTTTTATAGTTGAGTTTTTCAGCTTACACCAATGAGATACAAAACCGCAACCACTAGGCTTGGGGCCCGTATTTTCCATCGGCTTACGTGCCCCGAGAGGTTCTGGCAACGGCTCACCAACCATTAAGTTAAAAGGAATCTAGGTAAAACGGAAGGAAAATCTGAAAACGATTACCCGTTAGAGGGAGGGGGAGACTTGCCCTCTTGCAGATTTTCCACCAAGGTCAGGGTAGCCCGAAGCCTTTTTGCTAAAACTTTGAGCATAGGCATAAGAGCCTGCGGGTTATGTTGCGCCAGATGGTTAAACGTCTCCTGCGTCATCACCGATATCGTGCAGTCTTCTAAAGCCAGCACAGTCGCGGAACGGGGGAGAGAGTCGATCAGGCTCATTTCTCCAAAAATATCATTCTCCTTGAGAACACCTACAACCTGTTCTTCGCCACTGCTCAATATCTTGGATACTTGTACGCTTCCCGATTCAATAATATAAGCACAGTCGCTCAACGTGCCTTCCTTAATAATTTCCTCGCCCTTTTTAAAAAATTGTGTCTTCATAAAGAACTATGTATAAATAATTTAATAATTTCCTCGCAGAACTTACAAACAAAAAAACACTTGAAATCCACACAGACGGGTGATGACTCACCCGTAAAAAGCCAAATACCAAGGGATTTGGGCCTAGTTTAGTTCTTTAGGGGTGAAATTGCAAATCACCATAATAAGAGCCTGGACGGATCTATCTCTTGACATACAAACCCAAAAAAGGACCTGCATACACCAAAATGCAGATCCTGACCCAACCTCTCAAGTATTAACCGAAATTTTAAAAGAGCACCATCCTAATCCTTTTCAGACTTCTGCCGGAACAGGCTGTATCAAGGTTTTCTGGCCTTCAACCTGCTCTAAAATATTCAGGGCTTTTCTCAATCGGCTGGCAAGAACTTTAAGAATTGGCATCAGGGCCTCCGGGTTACGCTTTGATAATGAATTAAAAACCTCCGGCGTCATCACTGATATCGTGCAGTCTTCTAAAGCCAGCACAGTCGCGGAACGGGGAAGGCCATCGATCAGACTCATTTCTCCAAAAATATCATTCTCTTCAAGAACACCTATGACCTGTTCTTCGCCATTGCTCAATATCTTGGATACTTGTACGCTTCCCGATTCAATAATATAAGCGCAGTCACTCAACATGCCTTCTTTAATAATTTCTGCGCCTTTTTTAAAGTATCTCTTTTTCATTTATACCTTACAAAAAAGTTGGAAAATAGGAGTTTGGATTTTTTTGCCTGTTTGTCTACCGAAAAAAATCATTGGTTGTGGCAAGGCCTGTCTAGTGGCTCCAAGGAGGGTTTCGGGCCGGGGTCGAAATTTAATGGAATCCGGTCCATTACAACGAAGAGTTAACGCAACTTTCAATCACAACAAAGGCAGAACCGCTATAAACTGCCAGCGGGTACGGTTTTGGATGTCAGTTGCTTTTTTTCCAGCTTGTCCAGCAGTCGAAGGGTATGTCTCAACCTGTTGACCAGGACTTTCAAAATCGGCATCAACGCCTGAGGATTGTTCCTGACAACCGATCCAAAAGTTTCCTGGGATAACAGTTTTCGAATTTTACAGCTATCGGTTGCCTTGACGGTCGCTGATCGGGGGAGCCCATCAATCAGGCCCAACTCCCCAAAAATATCATTTTGAACCAGGGTCCCCACAAACTGCTGGTCACCGTTTGGAAGGGATTTGCAAACCTCGGCCATTCCCGATTCCAAGATGTAGGCGCAACCACTTTGTTCACCCTCATGGATGATGGTTTCGCCTCTTTTGAACTTTAAAATTTCGGCTTGATTTGGCATACATGCAAACTATCGAAAATTATTTAGATAGACCCGTAGCAAAACCAGTTTTTGCCGTATTTTGAGAACCCGATCTTTGCGAATCTGGCACGTTCGGGGAGAACATATATGCCACCAAACCCGCAAAGATCAGGAAAGTAATTATGGATGCCCAAGGCGATTTTTTCTCGGCCTTACCTCTTCTTCTCGATGCAGGTGCCTTGCCATTCTGAGAGGAGGGTTTATCCAAGCCTCGTGTTTTAGTTTTCATTGTTGCTGTGCTCATCATTTCACCTCAATAAACTTTCAAGTAATACGTACTGATACTATTTACTAGAGCACAAAGCATGCCAAACCCCCACAATCGAGGGGGATAGTCCTGTAACTTATTATAAATAAAGGGGATTTAAAAAAATTTCGGCGGGTAAACCCTGGTAAGGCTTAAGAAAATTTATCTTGTTTTGAGACGATTTGTCTCAAAATCATATCATTTTGAGACGATGTGAGACAAGTCTCACTCAATTTACCAGACGATACTTCTTAATTTTTCTGTAAAAAGTCGCCCGACTGATACCCAGGTCCTTTGCGGCCTGGGGAACATTTCCATTTGTTCGGTTCAGGGCTTCCAAAAAAGCATGCTTTTCGATTTCATCGAAGGTAGGACCAGCGGGTGGAGAAACGGGGGGAGATTGAGTCGTTGGAGCGGAGAAGGCCGGGGGAGCGGATTCCTGATGGTCCTCAGCGGGGATGAACCGATTGTCCTCTCCCACAGATCCTTCACGAAACTTCTGGATTTCCGGCGAGAGGTTTTCAATTTGAATGGTATCCGTTCGAGTGGAAACCATGGCCCGGTAAATCTCATTTTCAAGCTGACGCACATTCCCCGGCCAAGTGTATCGAACCAGAGCTTCCAGCGCATAAGAGCTGACAGTGGTGATCTTTTTTATAATGTCCGATTTATATTTTTTAAGAAAATGGTTGATCAGGATCGGAATGTCCTCCTCCCGTTTTCTTAAAGGAGGTATCGATACCGTATAAACTACCAACCGGTAATACAAATCTTCACGGAACCTTCCCTGGCGAACCGCATTTTCCAGATCCTTGTTTGTGGCGGAAATAATTCGTAAGTCCACATGTATTTTTTTATTGCTACCGACCCTCTCGAAACTTTTATCTTGTAAAAAACGTAAAAGTTTTACCTGCATCTTTGCAGGCATCTCCCCCACTTCATCCAGAAAAAGGGTGCCCCCATTGGCCACCTCCAGTTTTCCCATCCGGGAATCATCGGCACTTGTATAAGCTCCTTTTTCATGACCAAAAAATTCGTTCTCCTGAAGCTCTTCGGGGATAGCGCCACAGTTGATCGCAACAAAGTCACCTGTCTTGTAGGCACTGTTAAAATGAAGGGCTTTCGCCACCAACTCCTTGCCAGTACCGCTTTCTCCGTGGATGAAAACGTTAATGTTAATTCCCGAAACCTCATCAATCTGGGCAAACACCTGTTTCATCGCATCGCTCTGCCCTACAATATTTTTATAGGAGTAGGTTTCCTTCAACTCTCCCTGCAAACGTTGGATCTTGGTGATCATCGTATGCATTTCGATGGCTCTGTCGACATTTGTTTTCAGACGAACCTTGTCCACCGGTTTCGTCATATAATCAAACGCCCCGATTTTCATGGCTTCCACTGCAGAATCCACCGCATCATTTTCTGTCACCACCAAAACCGGAATGTCCCGGTTTGCCAACTTCAAACGTTTGAGAATATCCAATCCCTCAGACATGTTGATATCCAGACAAATCGCGCCGGGGTTTTCATCCAGCATATTCAGGCAAAGTTCGCCGTTGTCAAAAACTTTGACCCGGTACCCCTGATCCTGAAGCCATCCCGCCATCATTTTCCGATGAGGGGTCTCCGTATCCACAACAAATAATAGTTCTTTAGTGGCCATGATCCTGTAGGTAAAATTCCCTGTAATATTTTTCTGCAACCATGTCGGCCGATGAATCCGCCTATCCTATCACATCGGCAAACCTGGCTAATATGCCAGCAATTAACTTCCCTCACACCTTGGAGAGGCTCTGTAGCCCAAAGCCTCTGCGTCAAGAAAATTTCCAAAATTGATATAGCCCTTTGTGCTTTTAGGGTAGTCCCTGCAGTCCGGCCATTCATAAATCCGGGTTTTAGGGTTGCCCAACAAGCCGTAACTCAAAAACAAGTCATAGTCCATATTCTCCGGGATGGTTGGAGGGGAGGGGAGCCTGTTTTCCCGGCGGAACTCCCAGGGCGGGACGGGAGATTCCTGAACCCACAGACCCAGGTTTTTCTGCCAGGCTTTATATTCCAGCTTTTCAAGAAAACTGCTGTGGGGGTGCTTCACCCTGTAATGCCAGGCCAGTCCCGCTTTGAGCATTTCCTCGTTCAACAATTTACCATCAGGCAAAAATACCTCTCCAATCAAGCGACCATACTTGTCCTTAAAGGTGTAATTCACCCGCACCGTTTTTCTCCGGGCCAAATCCGTTGCCAGCCTTCGGGCTACCTTGCCAAATGGCTGGCCCATTTCCGGAGCATCAATGTCCGACAAACGCACCTTGTACAGTTTATCCCGTTCCGTCTTTACCGTTAACGTGTCTCCATCCTGGACCTGAACCACCTCGCCGTTTACCGTCTTCAATTCGGCTTGCGGCACCAGAAACAACATCAATACTAATAGGCCGGATTTTATACCCATAAAAAAGGAACCATAAATTGTTATTCTCTCATCCCTATTTTATCACCCCACTAGGCGTGTGGCGGTGATATTCTTCCACAGCTTTCCTGCCCCGAAGGGGTACAACGTGCAAACTCTTTTTACCGCTATCAAAAAGTTATCTCGGCTTGAGAAGTCTTTGCTCATTGCCCCTGCGGCGAGCAGCGTTCGAGCATGAACTGGACATCATCGTTGGCATTGATATGTTCGATTTTTATTTCGGGGTATTTGGACTGAAACACACGAAACACCTCATCGACAAACCCCTGACCAACAGTAGAAATACCCTTAAAATCTAAAACCACATGTTTAAACTTTTCCAGCCCCAAACAAATGCGCCGCGCCTGCGACCGCGAGACGTATCGTTCGTCACCTAATATGCTTAGCTTGACTGGAAAACGGGTCTTATCAAACTTTGGCATTCCATCAGAATTTTCTTCTGTAAATTCTGCAAAAACATCCTGTAGTTTTCTTTCAGATCGAAAACCAATAGTCATAAACAATGCTGTTCCCTCTCCTCTTGGAGAGTCTTGAGCCTCTAAAAACCAATCCTCTTCTACGAAGTTTCTTAAAAAACTACTGCCTTTTGAGCTAATTGAGAACTCATCGAACGCCCGGGACGTGAAATAAATGCCCTCGCCGGTATGATTTTTTGGGTCTGTCGTGCATTTACCTTTTGCAAGAAGCAAAATACATTCTCTATCATCCTCTAGGTTCTTGTCCCTCTTTATCTTGTTATAGATTCCAATTCCATTATCACAAATCCAAATTCTTACCAAATTCGGTTCCCACTCCGACCTTATATATACTTCTTTGCCTTCTGAATGGTCGATGGCGTTGTTGAGCATTTCGAGAAAACCGTATTCACAAATATCCCGAATATTCTTAGGGAGCGTTTCAAAATCCTGTAGAAAATTTTCTTTCCAGACTTCATCCTCCGCGACTCCATCCTTCAAAGAAACTGTCACTTCTTTATTCTTTTCAGTCTTTAAAAAATATTGCACCTGCCGCGTGGTGCCAGATTTAATGATCTTTCCATCGCGAAGCAAGCGATTCAAATGCCGGTGAACCGTTGTGCGACTGCACGAAAATGCCTCGGCGGTTTTGGCAACGATATTTTTCGGGTGCACCGGTATTTTCGCTAAAAGATAGGTGCGAATTTCTTCCGCCTGGTTTTTTACCATCTTGAACCGCCAACAAATTATTTAAAAATCCCTTATTACCACTAGTTATAAATATAATTATAACTAGTGGTAATAAGAATGTCAATTGAGATAACTCAAGAATTTAGCTCAAAAACACGCTATATATAGATGATTAGCAACTATAACTACACAATTTATTAATTATAACTAGTTTAGCGCCTGTTTATAACTATTGGAGTGAGGGTTTGTAACGGGTTACAACGAAGAGAGGCAGGGAGGTTCTAAATCACCCCAGCCCCTCTTTATAAAAGAGAGGCCTTTGCACAACCCGTCGTTGCGAGCGGAGCGAAGCAATCCAGCGAAACTCTGGATCGCCACGCCGCTTTGCGGCTCGCGAAGACGACCCTGTGGGGCTTGGTGTGTCATGCTGAGGCTCTCGAAGCATCTCGCCCTTCTGCTTTTTGACTTACGCAAAGCTCTCTGTAAAAGAAGGGTCCATATATATGCGGACTAGCGGATTAAGTGGTTTTTCTCGACCTGAGAACCAGAAAAACACCGGCAAGCAACAGGAAAATACTATAAAAACTGCCTCGGCTGAGGTCCATAATGAGCGGCGCATCGGGTTCTCTAAACTGTTCTCCGAAAATCCGCACCACCGCATAGATCGCCAGAAATTCCCCCGTCAATCTCCCTGGAGTTGCCAGGACATCTGTCTTCCACAACCGCCATTGGCTGTACGCCAGCAATAAGGCCCCCTCTAGTCCGGCTTCATAAAGTTGTGACGGATGCCTGGGAGCGATTTGTTCCAAAGGAGTTCTAAGCAGGGAGGCACTTTGAGGAAAGATCACCGCCCAGGAAACATCCGTGACCTTGCCCCACAGTTCCCCGTTGATGAAATTGGCGATGCGTCCCAGCAAAATTCCCGGTGGCACCAGAGGGCAGAGCAGGTCGCCGAGTTGCAGAAAAGAAAGTTTCAGTTTTTTCGCCACCCACCAGCAGGCCACAAGCACACCGATGAACCCACCGTGACTGGCCATGCCTCCCTTCCAAACCTGCAATATGATCCAGGGTCGATTGAGCGTGTCGTCTAATGCGTAGAACAGCATGTATCCCATTCGCCCGCCCAGCAACACCCCGATCATCATGGCGGTGATGGTGTACGACTGCTGTTCGGGAGTGAGCGTGGCCTTGCCATGTTTGCAAAAAAGGTGCAGAAACCACATTCCAGCCAGGAAACCCAGCGCATAGGCCAATCCGTAATAACGGATGCCGAAACTTTCTGTGAACTGGAAAAGAAAGGGATCTAGATCGTGAACCCAGTAATCGGTTTTAGACACGTTGGGGAAGACCTCTAATCAAGTTAGAAGAGCAGAGAACCTGAAAACTACTTTTGCATAAAGGAGGCAGCGTCGAGTGCGCCATAGGTGAAGATCATATCCGCTCCGGCCCGGCGCAGGCTGATAAGGGATTCTATCAGACAGCTTTCATAATCGAGCCAACCTTTTTCGGCGGCGGCTTTCAGCATGGCATATTCTCCGCTGACATGGTAGGCGGCGATGGGGAGCGCGGAATGCTCACGTGTTAACCGTATAATGTCCAGATAAGGCAGGCCGGGTTTGATCAGCAACCAGTCCGCGCCTTCCTCTTCATCCGACATGATTTCCCGTATCGCCTCACGAGCATTGGCCGGATCCATTTGATAGGTTTTTTTATCGCCCTCTTTGGGAGCGGAATCGAGCGCATCACGAAACGGGCCATAAAACGCCGAAGCGTATTTCGCGCAGTAACTGCAAATCAGCACATCCGGAAATCCGGCATCGTCCAGAGCCCAGCGTATGGCCTCGACCCGACCATCCATCATGTCGGAAGGCGCTACCACATCGGCTCCCGCCTGAGCCTGGGCCACTGCCATTTCGGCAAGCAGGGGGAGCGTTTCATCGTTCAGGATTTTGCCGTCTTGTACCAGCCCGTCATGTCCATCACAGGAATAAGGGTCCAACGCAACATCGGTGATAACCAGCATTCCGGGAATAGTTTTTTTCAGTTCCTTTACCGCCCGTTGCAGGAGTCCGTTGGGATTGAGGCTTTCTGTGCCCTCTGAATTTTTCAAAGAATCGTCCAGAGCCGGAAAGAGGGCCACTGCCGGAATCCCCAAATCAAATGCCCGCTGGCAATCAGCAACGAGCTGATCAATAGAAAGCCTCGAGATACCCGGCATCGACACAATCGGGGTGCGAAGGTTATTTCCCTCCTGAACAAAAGCGGGCCAGACCAGGTTGGCCGGACTCACCACTGTTTCCCGGATCAGTCCACGAATGGCTGGATTCAATCGGTTTCTTCTTGGACGATTTATCATGGCGTATCTTATTGTTGGAAAAGGCGTTTAACCTGATCTGAGAAGGATAACGAATCGTGTCTGGCTTTGCAACCTAAAGCAAAGCCCTGCCGAGGATTCGACAGGGCTTGAGGATCTATGCCTCTAAAACAAGAGGACTGAAACTGGCTCCGGTGAGAGGACTCGAACCTCTAACAACTCGATTAACAGTCGAGTGCGCTACCATTGCGCCACACCGGAATGGTTTTTTCGTATAGGATCAAAACATTGAAATTTAATCGTTTTATATCACATTGTCAAGCGATTTTGAACCCACTAGGCGTGGGGCCAA
>Ga0257122_1003114_pt1 | contig 9903 bp, 10 predicted proteins | sample SI106_120metaG_FD_190146 | JGI IMG/M metagenome (GOLD analysis project Ga0257122, IMG submission 190146) | Marine microbial communities from Saanich Inlet, British Columbia, Canada - SI106_120 | ecosystem: Environmental > Aquatic > Marine > Inlet | place: Canada: British Columbia | collected... | reverse complement strand
GAAAAAATGGACCATGCCGATCCAAAACTGGGGTCGAGCTATGAATCAATTTGCGATATACTTTGAGGGGCGGTTGCCTGTCTGATGAACCTCAGGCGAACTTACACAAAAAAGCTGACAGTCTCTCCTGCGATACCGATCATCACCGGCTTTTCGAATAGATCGGTAACGGGACTATGAACATCTGGGCCTACCACCGTGCCAGGCCTGAAGATCAACTGCTTCAGCGCCGGACAATCGACGCGCCACTGGGCGAGCATCTCTTCCACCAAACGTTTGTGGCGAGAGTAGGGAAAGTCGTCATTGCCCCGCAATGCATCTTCTTCGTCGATCCAGTCTGGGTTATCGCCGTGGTATCCATAGGCAGCGCCGCTAGACGTTACAATTAAACGTTCAGCGCCTACCTCTTTGCAAGCTTCAAGCACGTTACGTGTGCCTTCAACATCGACGCGATAGGCCAGGTCTTTTGCGGCGCCTTTGGGCACGCGCACCAGTGTCGCCAGGTGAACTACAACGTCCACCTTGTGCTGACGCATCACACCGGCAAGCTCCGGGGAACAAATATCCGCAGCGTAGTAATGAACGCCGTCAAGTCGTTGCGCGGGCGCGACCGCCACCACGTCGAGGGCCACTATCGTGTCTATTGCTACGCCGGCGTCGACGGCATCACGTTTCGCTTGCAACGCCGCAACCGTAAGTCGGCCGATATATCCCGCTGCCCCTGTGATCAATACGCTGCGTCCCATTCGTTCTCTCTCTGCTCCGTTGTCGGAAACGGGGCTTCATAGATTCAAGCTTCCGATTCACCAGGCATGGGCGGCAGTTGACGACGTCCCCAGAAGGTGGCCAACGAAAGACCAGCGACAATATGCCAAACGCCCCACCAGGCCGCCACGATGGCCATGCCCCCAACGCCGGAAAAGAAGTTGAAAATCAACACCAGCCCCAGTCCCGAATTTTGAATACCCACCTCGATGGCAATCGCCCTAGCATCGCGAGGCGGAACCCGCATTAGCTTGGCGATGCCGTACCCAACTGAAAGAGCCATCGCGTTGTGAAGAATAACCATCAAGAAGATAGGCAGTATGTCGACGGTGAAGAAGTTCAGATTCTTGCTGATACCAATAACGATAAAGCTCAGAAAGATGAGGCCACCAACCACTCGCAGGGGTCCCCTCACCCGAGCCGTTAGTGCTGGCCAACGGTGTCCAACGAACATGCCCACCAAAAGAGGGAGCCCTAAGATCAGAATTACCGTGACCAGGATTTGAAGCGGCTCAACATCTATCGCCTGCAGCAACGGACGCGTATGAGGGTTTAGCGAGCCATAGAGCGCAATATTCAGTGGAGTCAGAAATACCGCTGAGGCCGAGGCCGCGGCTGTCATTCCCACGGAAAGCGCCGTATTGCCCCGCGCCAAATACGTCATGAAGTTGGAAACATTCCCACCGGGGCACGAGGCAATCAGGATCATCCCCAGCGCTACGCTAGGTAGCGGCTTGAGAACCAAGGTCAGTAGAAACGTCGCCGCTGGCAGCAGCAGAAATTGGGCGCATAGTCCCAATAAGGGGCCCTTGGGGGCTTTGGCCAGCCGGCGAAAGTCGTCGACCTTGATGTCCAAGGCTACCCCGAACATCAAGATACCCAAGATGATATTGAGGACGATCAGGCTCCCCGGTTCGAATTGAATCCGGAGTTGATCGATAGCCGAGTCCATCGTTACTCAGCGGGTTTCTGATGCATGGCCTTGAATTCTTGTAAGCCGGGCGCGAAAAGATGCATACCTTGGTCAACGTCCACGTGAATGACGGCCGGTAGACCTGATGCCACCGAACGTTCCAAGGCCGGTTTGAGGTCGTCGGGGTTGGAGACCCGCTCGCCGTGACAGCCCATAGCGATAGCGACCTGGTCGAAGGCGATTTCTTCCAAATCGGTGTTGATCGTTTCGTAGCCCTTCAAGCCCATGACGGGTCTCATGGTCCCCAGCGTCATCTGCTGGGTGATTTTCACCATACCCCACTGCTTGTCGCAGAGAACCAGGTACACGACTTGCGCACCATGGCGCCGCGCTGTTTCAAGCTCCTGCAAATGAAAACCCATTGCGCCGTCACCAAGAATACAATAGACGTTGGAATCGGGACGCGCGACTTTGGCGCCAATGGCTTGCGATACCCCCGCCCCCAACATCCCCATCTTAAACGTAGACAGAATGGTATTGGGCTGGCGTACATCGTGAAAGAAGGCGGTCCACACAGCCGTGTTGCCACCGTCGATCACCACCACGTCATTGTCGTCGAAAAAGGACCTACACGCCGCGGGAACCTGGGAGCTATGCATCGGCTCGCAACGGTTCTCGAGGGCAACATCCAGCGTGGCACGCATCTTTTGCTTTTTCTCAGCAACCCCCGCACACCAAGCACGACGGCTGGCTATCAGTTCATCGGCTACCGGATTGGCCTCTATGGCGTCGCACAACTGGCTGAGGAAGATTCCGCAATCGGCGACCACAGCTTCGGTCGCGGCCTTATGACATCCGATAATGCTCTCATCCAAATCAACCTGAATCATCTTCTGGTCGGCCGGTTTACCCCAATACGGCGGCTTGCCCCACCAATCGGTTTCTCCCAACCGCGAGCCCAAGACCAAGACAACGTCGGCCTGGCTGCGTGCGTCATTTATCGCCTCCATCGCATAGATGGGCAAACCCAGCTCATGGTCATCCTTCATCGCACCGCGCCCAGCCCAGCTTGTGGCAACGGGGCTTTGCAGCAGCGAGGCCAATCGAAGTACGTCGGCCGAGGCATGGGCATGCAAGACACCACTACCTGCATGAATCACGGGGTTCTTTGCGTCGCGTAGCAGGGCCGCGGCGCGCTCGACCTGGGCTTGCGGTGCCGCCGGTGCGTCAATGCGGCGGTAGGTCGAAGGCTCAGGAACATCGAGGGCCTTTACCTCAAACGTGCCGTTGAATACGTTCTCGGGGATATCGAGATGCACGACCCCCGGTCGCCCTTGATGCGATACCCGCAGCGCGTGGTGCATCATTTCGCCGATGCGGTCGAAGGTGGGAACGAAACCGCTCCACTTACTCATGGCCGACGTAACGCCAACCTGGTCGAAATACTGATACGTGCCACCTGGATCAGGGTAGGTAATTCCCTGTCGGCGGCTGCTGGTAATCATCAAGACGCGATTGCCCTCAGCATTTTCAACCGCCACGCCAGGCAAAATATTCGCTACCCCAGGGCCATTCGAAGCCATACATACACCGAGCTTCCCCGTGAGCCGCGCGTAAGCCCCGGCCATATGAGCCGCACTCGTTTCATGCCGCGGGGAGATAAGCTTGATATTGTACTTTTCGAAAGCGCAGTAGAGCCCCATATAGGTGCCATCGATGATTCCGAAGACCGTGTCGACACCCTCTTTGGCCAGCATGGCTGCAACCCATTCACCACCGATGACTTTTTCCATTGAGAACCCCTCTTCGAGCCTGACCGCTCGGTCAGTGTTGATATCCAAGGCGAGGTCCTATGTCAAGGTCTTTTGCTCCAAATCGCCACTGGTCGCCCCCTCAGTTGCAGTTGTAGTGGATCTTTTTACCTTGACCGCACCCTGACCGGTCGGTTAGCACTTATGCGGTCGCAACCTCAGGAGTCTCAGCAATGGGGGCACCGCTGCTCAAAACAAAAAACGACACGGCCCAGCGAATCCTCGATTCGTCGTTAGAGCTTTTCGCACGCCACGGTTATGCCGGCGTCAGTGTGAGAGACATTGCCGAGCGCGCGGGGGTAAAGAAGGCTGCGGTCTTCTACCACTACGACAACAAAGCCCAGCTCCTAGAACGGTTGCTCGACACCTACTACACTTCGTATCAAGAAGCGTTGCGTGGCGCCGCGCAGAAGGAAGGCACGCTGGCCGAACGCCTGCACCAACTATTGGACGCAAATCTCGACTTCATCGAAGAGAATCTGGACTACGTAAGACTCGTGCAGGTGGAGGTTGCGCACGAAGGCGAAAACCTCGAATCGATCCGCAACGGAATTACGTTGCTGTTTAACGCCGCTGCAAAGGTATTGGAGGGGCAGCTTCCCGAGCACGGGCCTTTGGCACTTCGACACCTCTTCGTTACGTTCAGCGGGATGATCAATACGTATTTCCTACAGGCACGCGCGCTCGAGCCGATCTGGGACGGCAACCCCATTTCCGTAGCGAAACTACGAGAACGCCGAGAGCATCTACACTGGGCGCTCGATGCGCTAACGAGCGCACTATTCCGCAACTAGTTAGCCCTGTATTCCCGCCCTAAGTCGCAAAGTCACTAGGTCACTAAGTCACTAAGTCACTCCTCCGTCCCCGTAGCGTTTGATCTTCCGCCACAGCGTCGTCTTGCTGATGCCGAGTTCGTTTGCCGTCTTGAGGCGATGGTAGTCGTTTCGGCGTAACGCCTCGTGTACCAAATGTGCTTCCAATTCCGCCAGGGTCGGCTTGTCAGCTATGTCCGCGGCCGAATCCTCCATCGCAGAATCCTCGCTCAGGCTTGCGGCGTGCACCCGCTCGGGAAGATGCGCCGTCAAGATCAAACCACCGGACGACATCAACACGGCATATTCCATTATATTCTTCAGTTCGCGGATATTGCCTGGAAACGTAAACGCCATTAGCGTGGACATTGCTTCGTCGGAGATCGCCAAGATTTCCTTATTCTGCAGACGGCTCAGCTGGCTCAGAAAATGGCTAGCCAAAATCGGAATATCTTCACGGCGGTCAGCCAAATCCGGCAACGTAATCTCAACAACGTTGATCCGAAAATAGAGATCCTCACGAAATTCGCCCTTCCGAATAAGCTCGCCAAGATCCTTATTCGTGGCGGCCACGATGCGAACATCTGCCGTGTACTGGTGGGTATCGCCAAGGGGCTCGTAGGTCTTCTCTTGCACGAGTCGCAGGAGCCTGGACTGCAGCGCTGGGGAAACGTCACCTATTTCGTCCAGAAAGAGCGTGCCCCCGTCCGCCAACGCAAACTTGCCTGGCTTGTCCTTTTTCGCATCGGTGAAGGCCCCCGCTTTGTAGCCGAAGAGTTCTGATTCAAGGAGGGTATCGGGTAGTGCACCACAGTTGATGGTTACAAATGGCCCATCACACCGTGGACTGAGATCGTGCACCGCGCGGGCAACGAGCTCTTTTCCGGTACCGCTCGATCCTTGAATCAGAATCACGCTATCGCTATGTGCCACATCGGGAAGGAAGGCAAAGATGCGTCGCATCTTGTGACTTCTGCTGACCATATTGCGAAAGGAGTTTTCCTGAATCAGTTCCGAATCCGGCAAACCGGCACTGGAAATATCCCGAAACGTCTCGACGCCTCCGACAACGTCACCCTCGGCATTGCGCAACACGGCCGTGCTGATGGTGATCGGCACGCTTCGTCCATCGGGTCGCACAATGTAGATGGCCTTGTTGACCACACTTTGGCCCGTCCGCAGCGTTTCCCTCAGCGCACAGCCCCCCTCGCAGATGTTCGCGCGAAAGATAGAATGGCACGCGCACCCCAAGGCGAATTCACGCTTCGTTCCGGTGATGTCCTCAGCCGCTTTGTTGAACGACGTAATGGCCCAGTCCGCATCCACCGTGAAAACGCCATCCGCAACGCTATCCAGAATCACATCGGTAAACGGCTGGACCGGGTTGCGCCTCTCGTGGAGCGACGTCATTCTAAGAACCTCCATCTCATATTGCGACATAAATGCAACACTTGGACCGATCTTGGCGGTGGATCAAAACACTGTAGTTACAGCATATTGCAGTTCATTCTGCCAATGGCAGCCGAACGCTATGTTGCGTATATGCAACGCGCATGTTCCAATGTTTCATAGTGGAACATGCAGACGGTGCAGGTGGGAAAAGTGAAACCAGACAGCAAGGACAAGCTCGTCGAAACGATTCTCAACTCCATCGCTGACGGGGTATTTACCGTCGACCGCGATTGGCGCATCACCTCCTTCAACAAGGCGGCTGAACGCATCACAGGAAAACGTGCTGCCGAGACTTTGGGCCAACCTTGTTCTGAAATCTTCCACGCCAATATCTGTGAAAAAGAATGCGCCTTGCGGCAAACGATAGAGAGCGGCAAGGAGCAAATTGATCGGCCAGCGAAGATCACCCACCGAGACGGCCGCACAATTCCCATTAGCATCAGCACCGCCGTGCTACGCGATGCCGAAGGCGTGCTTTTGGGTGGCGCTGAGACCTTTCGAGATCTGTCGGCAATCGAACAATTGCGTCGGGAAATCCAACTTCAGTATTCCTTCGAGGATATCGTTAGCAAGAGCGCCGCTCTGCAAAAAACCTTCGCCATACTGCCCGACATCGCAGAAAGCGACGCCGCCGTCCTCATCGAAGGACCAAGCGGCTCAGGAAAGGAGTTGCTCGCCCGCGCGGTTCACAACCTCAGTCACAGACGTGACCAGCCCTTTGTGGTCGTCAACTGTGGCGCCCTACCCGAAAGCCTCTTCGAGTCGGAACTTTTTGGCTACGTCAAAGGCGCGTTCACGGACGCCAAACAAGACAAACCCGGCCGCTTGGCCCTCGCAAGCGGCGGTACGCTATTTCTCGATGAGGTCAGCGAGCTTCCTCCTGCCAGCCAAGTCAAACTGCTTCGGGTACTGCAGGAACACGAATACGAACCTCTCGGAAGCATACGAACCCTACGGGCCAATGTGCGGGTGGTGGCGGCAACGAATAGACGTCTGGTCGATAGGGTCAGCCGAAACCTATTTCGAGACGACCTGTATTTCCGGATCGCCGTCGTACGCCTCGCCCTGCCTCCCCTCAGTGAACGACGTGAAGATATCCCCTTTCTCGTCGAGCATTTCATTCGGCAGTTCAATGCGAAGCGCGGAAAATCAATTTCAGGAATAACGGAAGCAGTCCTCGATCTACTGATGCGCCATGATTTTCCGGGGAACATCCGCGAATTGCAGAACGTGATCGAGCACGGTTTCGTGCTTTGCCACGACCGACACATCGATCTTCACCATTTGCCCGACGACATTCAACAGACGAGTCACGGACCGCAGCCCAAGAAACAGCGGACTACCCGACTCAAACGGGTTGAAGCCGACGCCATTCGCAATGCGCTCAGCGGGATGCAGGGCCACCTAGGAAAAACCGCCCAAGAACTCGGAATCAGCCGCACCACCTTGTGGCGCAAGATGAAGCAGCATGGCATCGACCCCAACGCGTTCCGCGAAGCCTAGCGCTCGCACATCATATCCCTTCGAGCGCGCGAGGTCCCAGCGCGAGCTAGTCCGTATCGGGCTCGCACTTCGTTTCGCTAACCTTCTTCACGACGTGAACCAAACCAGCACCGACTAGCAGCGCCGTCACTCCCTTCAGAATCCACCAAATTGGGAAATGCATGACATCCTCCTGTTTTGTTCTTCTGCGAAAGCCCGACATATTTCGCACTCCGCAACGTTGCCGATGTTCTATTCTCTCTCCCTCCTTCAAGCCAACGGCAGGCCTTCGCTACCACCGCACAATGGCTCTGCCCCGGCCCTTCCTTCGCCTTCTTCTCCTGTGCCGCGGGCTCGACGGTTGGGTCGCGGTCAATTCTCCCCGGCGATATCGTTCGATGGCTTCCCGAACCGTACCGCAAGCACCCGCGACAACCTCGATTGCTGCAGCTGACAGAATACCCAGATCGTTGGCGCCGCAGCGTCCCGTAAGCAAAACCCGGGATTTGTTCTCTCGAATCAACCGGGCATTGTATAGAGCCCTACCGCCAAGCTGTCTTTCTTCATTCTTGTGAACCGTGAACTGCATATCCTCCATTCGAACGAAGAGAAGATAGCGGCAGCGGCTGGGACACGAATTTATCGCAGCGTCGAGACTCGGCCCCTCCGCAGCGATGGCCAGAATAGGCGAGGTTCCTTCCGTTTCCGTAGCCGTCGGCAGACTGGCGAGATAGCGCAGCGCCAAGACTCCCAAGACATCGCCGACCTCGCCAGATATCCAGGCATGAATTCGAATGCCGCGTGCAACGATAGCATCGCGAAAGAAGCCGCTGATGCCCCCACAAACCAAGACCTGTACTCCAAACTGATCGAGCTTCGCTACTCGCAGCGCAGGCCCCAAACTGCCCAGCGTTACTTCTCCCCGCCGCCGGAACTGGTCGCCATCAACATCCATCAGTAGGAGCTTTTCCGCCGCATCGAATAGCGGAGAAACCCGTGAACCGTAGGTTGTTATTCCAATACGCATGTCTTGCCTCCAACCGGTTGAAAAGCAATAACGATGCCGGACTAGTAGGAAAACGAAGCCCAGTAATTTCAAAGACGTCGAGGCTACGGCGACGCCGTGCCGACCGCCCGTGCGTTCATAGTGAAACGCGATGAACCCGCACATGTTTCAATATGAAACCCCTGGAAAACCAGGCGACGAAATCGGAAGTACAGGTCGTCCGTGCGTTTTAATCACCATTCCTTTTCGGAGGGTCGGTCAGCGATTTCGACGATCCTCCCCGCCGAAGCTAGCTCGCCACCGCGGTCCCCTATTCGGCAGGTTCGAGAAGACTTCAGTTGTGAACGAGATGACCGCGGCTTGGTTCTCGCTTCTCCGGTCAGCCATAACTTGGCCGCGATGATTGCCGGAGATGGGACGACTAGGTAATATGGGGAGAGGTTATTTCTCCATGACCAAGCAGACGAAACATTGGCAAACCGTATACGAACAGAAATCCTCGGACGCGGTCAGCTGGTATCGGCCTCACCTTGAACGTTCCCTCGACTTCATTCGCTCAAGCGGACTTGGTCTCGACGCACGCATCGTTGATGTAGGCGGCGGGGCATCCACGCTGGTGGATGATCTCTTGACGGCCGGGCATCATAATCTTGCAGTAATCGATCTGGCTGACGCAGCACTTCAAACCGCCCGACAACGCCTGGGCGAGCAGGCCGACATCGTCGACTGGATCGTGGGGGACGTCACTACGCCGCTCCTACCCGATGCCAGTGTCGACTTCTGGCACGACCGAGCGGTATTTCACTTTCTAACCGACGAACAGGCACGTGCAGAATACTTGGGACAGGTCATGCGATGTGTGAAGCCCCACGGCAACGTGTTGGTCGCTACATTTGGCCTCGACGGACCCGAAAAATGTAGCGGACTGCCCATCGCCCGCTATGATGCCGATGGCATCCATACGGTCTTTGGTAACGCGTTCGATAAGCTGGGCGATGCCGCAGAGCATCACGAGACCCCGTGGGGAACAACGCAATCCTTCGTCTATTGCTTCTGCCGACGCAGCGACGCATAGGCGCAGACGCGAATTTGTCTTGGCCTAACCGTTGCTACACCCTAAAATCTTTGGTTTTTTCCCATGCCTGCGCTCGAAAGTGATCTCGCCCACACCGCCCCATTTTGGCTAACCCGCCCAAAATATCGTACCTTTTATCTATTGGTACGCGGTTGAGGAGGGGAACGATGGGCGCAGACAATCAGGCAAGAGTACTCCTGGTAGACGACTCCCCCGAGAATATCCATATCTTGGGAACGATCCTGCAGTCGGACTGCCGCGTCTTCTTCGCCACCGATGGCAAGCGTGCATTGGCGTTGGCTGAAAAGGAGTCCCCCGACCTCATACTTCTCGATGTCGTCATGCCCGATATGGACGGCTACGAAGTATGTCGCGCACTCAAGGAAATGGACAGCACGCGAAATATTCCCGTCATCTTCGTTACCGCCAAGGATGACGAACAAGACGAGGCGATGGGACTACGGATAAGTATTGTAACAGGATGGGAGCGCCGGGATAAACCGGCATGGAGGAGCGGATGAAAGAGCCGTACATCGAGGGAGTAGCGAGCCACGATGGCCCCGAGTCATGCGCAGACAACCGCGAGG
>Ga0257122_1003109_pt1 | contig 9918 bp, 9 predicted proteins | sample SI106_120metaG_FD_190146 | JGI IMG/M metagenome (GOLD analysis project Ga0257122, IMG submission 190146) | Marine microbial communities from Saanich Inlet, British Columbia, Canada - SI106_120 | ecosystem: Environmental > Aquatic > Marine > Inlet | place: Canada: British Columbia | collected... | reverse complement strand
TTACTCCGAATTGTTGATTAAGTTTAACTCGTTCGAAATAAGAAATCTTAAATTGTTGTCTTAATTTGTTGGGGCACTATAGAGTTAAACTTAACCCAACAATTCGGAGTAAAAAATATGAGTAAAAAACGAACCAGCTACAGTTCAGCATTTAAAACAAAACTTGTTCTTGAACTATTACAAAATGAAAGCACTCTGGCTGAGATTACAAAGTATACAAACCTACCACGTACCGCACTTTTGTAAGAACAGTTTTTTAATATACTAATCCCGAAAATTATACCATTTATAGTGTTCAATTGCTTGCTTCTGACATTCATCCAAATCAAATTGAAGTTTATATCCAAACTCTTCCATTAAACTTGAAAAATAATATTCAATCAGCATTGCATCTTTTTCACTAATTCTTGACTTCCATTTTTCAGAGTTATTATTGGAAATTCCATTGAATTTATCACCACTAAAATTATTACCTCTCCAATTAATTCCAAATGTGGACGGGGTAAGTAAATTCTTAGAGAAATCAATATCCATAAAATTTGCAATATTTTTCATAGTATTATCTGGATTATCAACCAAATCTTCGTATCTTACTACATGATAATTTGACTTCCCTATAGTAATCTGATTATCAATAGCCATTTGAAACCCCAAAACCCCTCTTTCTATCATTGAATGCATAAGGTTGTTTTTAGATGTATTGTATTTACTGTAACGCCTATCCCACCCAGACATCAAAGATGACCATATATCCCTAGGATCTCTAATTACATGTATAAATTTTGCATCAGGGAACCATTTTTTCATTTCAATTGCATATATTTCAGAAGATGTTGTTTTTTCAACCCAAAATTTTGGCTTAATTCCATCTAAGAAAACTTCCCCAAATGATTTAATAAAATACTTGAGAATATCTCTAGTTGTAAATTGTTTTTTATTAAAGTTTTTTAACTTATCTATAAATTTTTTTTGTTGTTTGTATAATTTTTCCTTTTCGTTAATTGTGCACTTTTGTTTATCTATTAATGAACCTAAGTTTTCGATTGCAACTTTATTAACAAGTCTATAAATTTTATCTTCATTAGTATCGTCCATAGTTTCGCATAAAGGATAATACATATAAAAGAAACCACTATCATCAGGATAAACTATAGCTTCATTCACAGAATCCAATAAATTAATCAATAGTGTAGTTCCAGACCTCCTATGTCCACAAACAAATACCGGCCTATCTAAATAACTTTCCATATTTTAAAACTTGTCCATAATTAAAGTATATTTTAATGAAATTTGTAGTATATTTTTTTAAAAAACCAAACTTAATGAAACTGGAGTTCCTCTATCAATATTAAACACTGCTTTTTTATTTAAAACTTTGTTTATAAATTTTGGTGCCAACCCAAAACCAGGACGTATTGACTTAACATGCTCTGCAGTAATTATTTCTCCAGCAGAAATATTCTTTACAAAATATAGTGAGCGACGAAATTTTATATTACCAATCTCGCTTGAGTTTGGCTTGTAACTAACACCCCCTAACGATTCCCATGCAGTATTTACACCTAAACATAATTCTTTTAGGCCTTTAAACTCCAACGAAAAAGAATCGTCTGGACCTCCACCATTTCTATCTAAAGTCACATGTTTTTCAATAATTGAAGCACCTAGCGCAATACTGGTAATTGCTGTGATATTATCAACTGTATGATCTGACAATCCAGTTACCACCCCAAACTTATTTTGCATATCAACTAAAGTCTTTAAGTTATAATCCTTAGGTGATGCAGGATAACTACTAACACAATGCAATATTGCTAAATCTGTACATCCTCCATCTTTTGCAGTACAAATTGCCTCCTGAATTTCCTCATAACTTGCCATGCCTGTTGAAATAATCATTGGCTTGCCTGTTTGTGCCACATATTTAATTAAAGGTAAATCTATAGCTTCAAATGAAGCTATTTTATAAGCGAAACTATTTAAATCTTCTAATAGGTCAACAGCTGTGTTATCAAATGGTGAGCTAAATATCGTAATACCGACTTTTTTTGCATAATCAAATAGTGGCTTGTGCCACTCCCATGGGGTAAATGCAGAGTCATACAATTCATAAAGACTCTGCCCATCCCACAGACCGCCTTCTATCATAAATTCTGGTGTTTTCATATCCATGGTAATTGTATCTGCTGTATACGTTTGCAATTTAATCGCATCTGTACCACATGCTTTGGCCATATCAATAATTTTATAAGCATTATTAATATCACCATTATGATTGGCTGACATCTCTGCAATCACATAAGGTGGTTGATCGCTTCCTATTTTTCTATTATTTATTTGCATACTTATTTGTCTATTTTTTTTACATCATGGGTGCGAACCATAATCTGGTTGATGGTAATATCTGGAAAATTAACAACTCTTCCTTCCGCTTCATCAATCATCCAAGTTACATCACAAAAACCTAGTCGATGACGCATAAGTGCTGTTGAGGAAAATCTAGGATTCATCTCGAACACTCTAGGACCAGAATCTGTAATTCTTAATTGAATATTAACACTGCCACGTAAATTAATACCTTTGGCTATTGCCTTGCACATTCTAAAAACTTCTTTATTATCAATAACTTTTGCCCAGCCCGTAAGTCCACCTGTTAATTTTCTTAATAATTGTAATACCGAAACCCTACCATCCCTTGTTCTGTAAACCGCACAAGTAACCTCTTGATCTTCTGGCTCTAGTAATTCTTGAAATATTGAATGAGTAAATTTCTTTGCAAAAAAGATTGCCTCTTCCTTATTGTCTACCTTGAATATGTTCTTTGAGCCAGAGCCTATTTGTGCTTTAAAAATACAAGGAAATGTAGCTGGAAGTTCATATTTAGCAAGAATACTCCAAGGCACTGGAATATTAAGCGAGGCAATAAAATCCATAGTTTTTAATTTATCAGTGCCAATATCAATAATATTGTTACCCGCTGTGATACACCGATCTTCACCCAACTCATTAATTAACGGGGTAAAAACTGATAATTCTTGTTCACTTGTAGGAATTACAATATCAACAGCACAAGTGCTTAACAATGTTCTTATGCGATTAAGATAAGCGCCTGATGAAGCGGCAGGTACTTGAAAAAATTCATCAATTAAAAGATACCCTGCATGCGCCAAATTCATATCAACACCAATAATTTTTACCTTTGGCTGGCTTTCTTTAATAATTATGGCGATACTTTGAGCAATATCACCACCTATTCCTGTAATTAATACTGTTTTCATTGCCTCTCTAAAATATTTGCTAAATACGGAATTTCAGAATGTCTTTCCCTGGATTCTTTTATTACCGTTTTAATATTATACTGTTCACAATAGAAATCTACTTTATTAAGATTTGTATCTAATAACGCCCAGTGCGCTCCTAGTTTTTTATCTCTTGGCTGACCCACTGACCCAGGATTGATTAATGTAATATCACCTATTTTAATATGCATTGAATAATGTGTATGCCCCTGAATAATCCACTTAGTATCAAGCTGAGCATACCTATTTAATGAATCATCATCCGAATCTGGATAAACATATTCATCACCATCCCAAGGAGACCCGTGACAGATAAGAATCTTTCCATCTTGTGTTTCATACTCAACTAAATCAGGTAAATTTGATAACCATTCAATTCTCTCATCACCTAACTGATCAAGTGCAATTTTCAACCCGTTCCCATATTTCTTACATATTTTTTCCAAATACACTGTATCTTCTTTTGCCTTTTTAAGCATTTTGTCATGGTTTCCGCGTACTACTATAGGATCATAATCTTTTAAAAGATTAAAAACTTTTACTGGCCAAAAATAATAACCGATAAAATCCCCTGCAATTATTAATGTCTCAATACCGTTCTTTTCCACAGCGTCTAAAACAGATTTCAGTGCAAAACAATTACCATGGATATCAGAAAGAATAGCTATTTTCATCGATAAACCTCTAACGCCTTCTTGAATGGCAGAGTTTCAGGAAATTCAACACTGACTTTTGTTATTTGGTCAATACTTTCCTCTCCATCCTTATATTTAGGCTCTTGATTGCTCAAGTAAATAGAGCAAATATCTTTAATCATTTGCGCAATAAAAATTGATTGTTGACTGCCAGCATAATGTGTACCTATTATTTTATTTTCCAAGCAATGAATGAGTAACTTTGCAGCATCTTGTACATGGATATAATTCCTAACAGCCTCCCCTTTGCCAATTATGGTTGGAACATTACCCTCTTTTGATTGATTAATAGCATTATTAATGCCCAAATGACTAGGTCCGCCTTCACCAAATATACCGCCAAATCTAACAATAGTATGACTGCATTGGCTTAATCTGATAGCACGATCTGCTAATAATTTTGTTTCGCCATAGTGGTTAATCGGCAACTCTATGGAATCATTACTAAATTTAGTTACAGTATTACCATTAACAATAGAGCCGGATATTTGAATCAAGTGCGCATTATTACTCTCACACCATGAAGCATGAATAGCAGGGGCCAATGTATTAACGTTATACTGCTCTTGCATTGAATTTCCTGAAAAATCTACTTTAGCGGCACAATTAATAATTACATCAGGTTGATATTCATTTAGAGCATTTAATAAATTACTTGCATTGCCTACATTGCACTCAATATCATTAGCGCTTTTCTTTTTTCTTACAAAAGGAAGGATTGTATGATTGGTCTTTTGGAGTTGATTGAATAGCGCACTTCCAAGAAAGCCATTTGCGCCTGTGATTAATACTCGCATACAAATTATTTAGTTAGGAATATAGTTAAATCACGACCCATGCCAACTTGCCCCAAAGAACGCCATAAATCTAGCACATCGTCCATATTTTGCTTAGTAAGCAAGCATTCTATCTAGCTCTATTCTGGCATTATGTGCATTTTTACCAACAGATTTATCCTCAATATAGTTTGATCCTTGATGATACAAATACCAATCAATTGGAAAATCTCCCAATAAATCACAAACATTAAATCCTGTTGTTTTGCAAATTTTAACCAAGCTATTTTTCTCAAAATAAGATAAATGGTCTGGCGCAGATATCCAAAATTCTTCATCTATATGTTTTCTTCTTATCGCCTCTTTATGAATAATCGAAAAATCATTAGGAACTGTCAGAATAATAACTCCATCCAATGAAAGAATATTATGCAAATCATTTAATAAGTCTATTGGGTCGATAACATGCTCTAAGACATTTTGAAGATAAATAATATCATAAATATTTTTAGACTCAATTTCAATTTTTAATAGCTCAAATAGATCCCCTGTAACTAATTCGCTCAAGCAATCTGGATTTTGGCTTAATACTCTACTAGAACTAAAATCTAAACCTTTAACAATATAGCTTTGTTCCTTAAAATAACTTAGCCCAAATCCTTCACCACAGCCAACATCAAGAAAACTACCTTCTCCTGTCTTTCTAATTTTCTTAGCAACTGAATAATACCGTTCATTTCTTGCTCTAAAATATTCAAGTTCATCTTTTGAATAATTAAACTCATAACTACTGGATGACGCCTCTTGATAATATTTATTAGCGTAATAATCTTGTAATTCTTCCACAGTTGGCTTGTCTTTTGTTTCGTAGAAGCCTAACTCATGTTTTTGCACTTTACCTATCATATTTTTATCCGTTTAACACCAAAACCGTCACAGATAGCTTGGGATTTTTCTGATATAGACTTCCATAAATCAAAATTACTTACTATCATTTGCAAATCATCTTTTAAATTCTCAGCTATTATGACGACACCCGAGTGCTCTAAATTTTCTGCTACTACCCTTTGGTTTTCTGCAGTAACAAACAATAAAGTTGGCAACCCTAAACAGCAACGCTCCCAAGAAGTAGACCCTCCTGCACCAATAGCTAAATCTGCTTCTAACATCAATTCTGCCATATTGCTTGCATTAATAATCACTTTAATATTCTTATCTTTAGCATAATTTTGTACCATCTTATTGTGTGGCGATAACACGCCCAAAACAACAGTAATATTAAAACCATCTCCTACATTTTGCAAAATATCATAAGTAAAGTTTTTAGTGTCATTACCGCCCATACTAACAAGAATATTCTTAATTCTTTTGGTATTTTTTCTCTTTTCTAACGCTTGACTTCTAAGTTTTCCAAACTCTGGACGTAATAGCGCGTACTCGCAATCTAACAACAGCCGACAATCATTGGGAACTTTATTTTTGTAATCTTCCTTTTTACTACCTAAGTTTTGATTAAGCAACACATCGCAATCAATATTTTTATCGGCTAAATCATCAATCACCATTATCTTTTTTACAAATGGTTTTAATATTTTATGCCACTTTTCATCTAAGGCGTAATGATCAACAATCAGCCAATCGGGGTTTTCCGCTTTGAGTATATCAATACAATCATCAGCGTCTTGTTGTTGAGTCGCTCCTAGCCAGTGAGAATGTGCTAATCTAGTATCAACTTTAGTCTCTTTAAACACCTCTAACTCATGAACAATAAACCCGCTTGAGCGAATCTTATCTATTAAATTCCCCTCATGCTTTCGACAAATAAACCCAACATCCGCTCCATTATCTTTTAGCACTTGTGCTAAGGTTAGACAGCGCATTATATGGCCTGTGCCTATTTGCAAAGAGGTGTCAACACGAAAAGCTACTTTCATTAGTTTAGCCGTGTAAATCCACTATGGCACAATGGGCCTTCTAATAGTGTACTTACATCTAACCCCTCTTCACATTCCTTAATAATTGAAAATATTGAATCCAACTCTGAAAAATATCCATCAACTACCTCTTGTTTATGCTCTGTACAAACATATACGCTGTTAGCGGCAAGATAGCCTTTCTTTAACATTTCTTGTGTAATTAGGGTTTTATAAGCAAGCGCATTGGGCGAATTAAATGTATATCCGCTTAATGCTGGAAGACCCCACGTACTAATATCTAATTCATATTTGTTAGCTAGACTTTGCCATTGGCTAGAGATACTATTACCAATTTTAGTAATAGCTTCCCACGACCTCTCTCGTTCCATAACTTCAAGTGTTTTTAATGCGGCAGTCGGCCCAATACGCTCAGTCCAAAAGGTTGAGCTAATAAAGGTTTGTTGTGCAGCTTGCATAAATTCTTGCCTGCCAATACATGCAGAAATTGCATAACCATTACCCAAAGCTTTAGCAAAGATAGCTAGATCAGGCTCCACATCATACTTTTTATGCAAACCACCAAATGTCTCTCTAAAGCCTGAAGTACACTCATCAAAGATTAAGATAATATTATTTTCAGTGGCAAGATCTCTTACTTTTTGTAAATAATTATCTTTTGGACCTTCATTCCTAGAAACTTCCATTTTAATAGCGGCAATTTCACCCTTATTATCTTTAACTAACTGTTCTAATTGCTCAATATCATTGTAATTAAAAGGTAAAGTTGTTCCAGTTAACCCCCTAGGAACACCGTTAGGCTGTAGACCTGGCAATAAATGTCCGTCTAGATTTTTATCATTATTAAGATTAGTAGACAAATACCAATCATGCCAACCATGATAACCACAGATAGCAATTTTATCTCTTCCAGTAGACGCTCGAGCGATACGAACTGCTATAGAATTAATCTCACCGCCTGCTCTAGCAAACCTAACCATATCTGCCCATGGGTGTAACTCTACTAATTTTTCGGCAAGATAAACCTCTTCTGGACAGTTAAAGGTTGACATATTACCATCTTTAACAGTCTTTATTACTGCTTCATCAACTTCGGGATGCCCATAGCCCAATGTATTAGTACCGATACCCATAATTGACATATCAATATATTCATTGCCATCCAAGTCCCAAACCTTACAGCCTTTGGATTTACTAAAATAAGCAGGCCATTTTTCAGGCAGGAACATTTCTGGTCTTTTAGAAAGTAGCATATTTCCGCCAGGAATAACTCTCTTTGCTCTTTTATAAAGCTTTTGCCCTGTACCCATAGTTGCACCCTCATTATTCTTAATTTGTTGATTTTCTGCAAATAGTGTAGGCTGTAATTTTCTTAATTCCAATACTTGCTTCCAGTTAAATAATAGATCGGGTGAGAAATATTCAAATACATTAGTCACTACAACTAAATCTTCCGGCTCATCAACCGACCATCTCTGATTAGATAGATCTTCAATATAGTGCATTGAAGATCTTGAAAATCTATCAGAATTACGAATATAAGGTGTTACATGTTCTCGATCAAAATCAGAGCTTGTCTCGTTATTTGCACGCTCTATAGATTCAAATGACATGACCTCAATATCCAGTCCATCAGGGTAGGTTGCCGGATCTACGTTTGAAAAATAATCTACTTCACTTTTTAAGTACCCTTGAATGCACTCATCGACTAGTCTTGAATCAACCAATGGACAATCACCCGTAATACGAACAATTACCCCAGCTCCTGTAGCTTTAGCTGACTCGTAAAATCGATTTAATACATTTTTTTCACTACCTCTTGTGCATCTATAGCCTAAAGATTCAACTACCGATTGCAATTCGTCATTTTGCGTCTCTTCAGAGGCTGCCACAACAATTTCATCTAGCTCGCTAGATTGGGATAAGCGAGTCAATAGCAGCTCAATCATTGGCTTATTCACAATAGATTTTAATACTTTTCCCGGTAATCTAGTGGAGCCCATTCTTGCTTGTACTAATGCCACAATTTTCATAGCATTCCCCAGTTTGACGGATTTAATAAATCAACATCATTTGTAAGCATCTCAGGTGGAATGTCTGGCAAAACTCCAGATGAAGCGACAACAATTTCCTTTAATTGATCTACGGTATCTACACCAACCAAGACTTTAGATATTTCTGGTATAGAAACTGCGTATCTTGTAGTAGCCTCTAATGCTGTTATCTTATTATCATTTAGCCACTCGTGCCATATCCTCCACAAAACACTCCAGCGTTTAAATTTATCGGGTCTATTTTTTTCAGACATTAGCAATAGTCCTTGTAAAAAAATGGAGCGCACATGAACCTCGATACCCTTACTTTGAAGTGTAGCAAGCATACCGCTGTCAATCATCCTTCTATCCAATATATTAAAAGGCAGCTGAACCAAATCTATATCGAAATTATCAAGAATGGATTGCAACTGACTACGATCGTACACAGACACACCTATTTTCACTATTTTTTCTGCTTGTTTTAATTCTTGCAGCTGATCAAATAATTTTTCAGCACCGGGCTTTAACAAGTCATCAGCATTATGAACTAACACCCCGTAGACGCTATCTTGTTTTAGATTCTCTAATGAACAAATAAAATCTTTTTTCATTAACTCAGCTTCACCAATGCTTATTTCAGTTTCATTAAAATGTCTAGTCTTAGTGACAACTTTAAAATCTTGCACCCCTATTTTTCCTAAAACTTTTTCGCTATTTCCATAAGCGGGTGCTGTATCTAATAAAGCAATACCTTTTGAACGTGCATAATTTAATATAGCATCAACCTCTTGAGATTCAACCTGGCCACTGGCTGAGCTAATACCATAATCAATTCCAAATTGGACCGTCCCTAACGCTAATTTTGACTTAATATTCATATTAATATATTTACAATTAAATGCTGCCTAGCAATTGTCTGAGTTGAAAACCCTTCTTTAAAATGGGATATTGACAATTCTTTGTCAGTTGCAGATAGCCTGTCTATTTTCAAGTGCTTTTGCCCAATCTCATACCAATGAAGACCTTTTCTTTTAAGTGCCTCTATCGCTTTCATTTGTACAGCATGCCCTAGAGGCTTATCAAATAAATCTCTTTTATAAGCACCCACGCAATATAAGCCTTGATATGCCGAATGGGTGAATAAGCCGGCACCGACCATTTGACCTTGAGCATTAGAA
>Ga0257122_1003103_pt1 | contig 9936 bp, 10 predicted proteins | sample SI106_120metaG_FD_190146 | JGI IMG/M metagenome (GOLD analysis project Ga0257122, IMG submission 190146) | Marine microbial communities from Saanich Inlet, British Columbia, Canada - SI106_120 | ecosystem: Environmental > Aquatic > Marine > Inlet | place: Canada: British Columbia | collected... | reverse complement strand
AACTGAAATATATACAACAATGAATGGGGCAACAGCCGTATCCAGAGCGGCATAGTAGAGTTTTCTGTCCCCCAGTTCTCCGGCAAATTCATAAACAAAGACCATAAAAGAAGATTGACCAGCACCAAACCCCATCCCCACGAAAACAAAAGCAAGATAGGCCATCCATGGCTCAGTGGCTAAAATCGCAGTGAGCCCTGCTAAAAGATGACCAATAAAGAATCCGCTGATGGCCATTTTGCGGCCATAAATGTCACCAATATATCCAAACACAATATTGAAAATGGCCTGACCCACAACCAGGAAGAAGGTGAAGGTGCCCGCCGAACTCAAGGGCAAATCAAATCTGCTCTGTAAATCAACCCCATAAAAAGCCAGGGGCATCATGGTCGCTGCTGCCAGTGCTCGACTAAAGATATAATTACGGAAGTTTCTGTCCTGTGTATAAATGGTTTTTAGGCGTTTCCACCAACGATCAACTTGTTCCTGCTTAAGTGGTGGAGGATGAATGACCCTCATAAAAATGAAAAAGGTATTGCCCGCCAGGATTGCCAGGGTCATGATGAGGAAGGCTACCCCAAAATTGCTGGGAAAACTCAAGGAATCCATGGAAAGAACCTCTTTAAGTACATAACCACCGACCATCCCCAGAATGGCATTGACAGTAAAAGTGATACCAAAAAATCTGCCGCGACGACCTGCCACTGTCACAGAAGCCAGAAAATCAGCCCAAACAGGGACCAGAAAGCCCACACCCAATGACCAGATGACCCACAGAATCAAATAGATCATAATGCCCGTCTGGCCAACAAACTCAAAATAGTAAAATGCCAGACCAATTAGAAAGGCGATGGGAGCCATGGCAAAATGTAAACCGATATTTAGCCATTTTATGTGCGGAGACTGGTGAAAGAGGTTGGCTGATAGCAATTGGGGTAAAGCAACCAACAAAATGAATCCGCCAGGGATCAAACCAAGAATAAAGGCAGATGCTCCCATCTGCGCCAAAAACATGGGGATAACTGAATTCATATTGTGAAAGGCCATAGCAAAACCCCAGAAGCCTTCACCGGCTGCATTGAAAAGTGTATTCTGGGTATGAATCTGCTGTGAGTTCTGGCTTTGCATGCCTGGAATGTAATCCCCGCAAGGGATCAAATAATATTTTGATTTGGAGCCGCAAAATGAAAGATTGGAACATCAAGAAGCAGCGAAAAGAGACGGAGAAAAGCGTTATGTCCATTTTTATCGATTCTGCAAACCTAACCCACGTAAAAACAGCCCTGGAACTAGGGTGGGTTAAAGGCATCACCACCAATCCCCTGCTTCTGGCTCAATCAGAGATGAAAGCTTCAGTTTTGTTGAAAACACTCAAAGAACTGAGCGATGGTCCCATCTTTTATCAGCTCACATCTGATACATTTGAGGCATCTGTAGCAGAGGCACATCAATCCCTGGAAATTCTTGAGAAGCAACTCGTGGTTAAGCTACCGCCTACAGAGCTCGGTTTTCGGCTGTGCTCGGAATTATCATCACGAATGGCCTGTTGCCCCACGGCTATCTACTCTGCTGCACAGGCACTTGTTGCCCGAGAAGCAGGAGCCCAGTACCTGGCAGTTTATGTCAACCGCGCAACACGTTTGATGGGTGATGGACTGAAATTACTGGAGGAAATTTCTAGAGTTTTAGAAAATAGTTCGACTCGACTTCTTGCTGCCAGCCTGAAATCGCCCCTGGAGGCCAGTCAGGCATATTCAGCAGGAGCACAAGACTTAACACTCCCCTATCAAACCCTCATGGAAATGACCAAACATCCCCTAAGTGATGAGGCAATCAAGCAGTTTCAAGATGGGGGAAAAGGGCTAAACCAAACCTAACAGGATTGAACGATATTTCGTTTCAGCGTCATCTGAGCGACTCAGCAGAATTACAGGCACGCTGGCTCCAACCATCACACCTCCCACTTTGCATCCGCCCAAAGCAGAAAGCCCTTTGACTAGATGATTGGCAGCCGTTGTATTGGGCATCAGAAAGACATCTATTTCACCTGATATCTTCGAATTCAGACCTTTCTTTTGGGCCGCTTCACGTGATAGTGCTACATCTGGAGCAATGGGTCCTTCAATTGAAACCGTTTTAGATAAGTGCTTAACTACATTTCGGGCGATCACTGTTTCAGGAATTTTATCGCTCACAGTCTCCACCAGGGCCATCATACCAAAATGAGGACGATCAAGCCCCAACAGTTTCAGGTACTGTGTGATATTCCCTACCATTTGCTGGAAAACATGCTCATCAAGATGAAGATTTATGCCACCATCACTTACAAAGAGAAGCTTGTGATAATGGGGAGATTCGATAACAGCAATGTGGTTGAGGAGTTCACCTTGTCGCAGACCTGTGTCCTTATCCAGGATGGCTCGTAGCAAATCACCTGTCTGAATCTTACCCTTCATCAACAAATCTGCATTGCCAGCATGTATATGCTGGATTGCATCAAGGGCTGGCTGCTGACTGTCAATAATTTCGAAACCTGTGATGCCAGGGGGAATAAGTGATTCAATTTTACGGGAATTACCAAACAGAATGAAGTGTGCAAGACCTTCTTGCTGGGCCCTAATCGCTGCTTGAATTAAGACTGGATCCTCAGCGGCAACCAGAGCTACCCGCTTTGGTTTAGAATCCTTGATAAATTTATGAAGCGCTTTAAAACCAGATATCATATCCAATTCCAGTAATTAACAAAAAGTGCGGCTGACTTCGACAAGCTCAGCCATCAGTCCTTTTCTGGACGTTGAGCGTGTCGAAACGTCAATTAATTGATTTATTCTCCCAGAAATGAGCGAATTCCAAACTTTACCAGAAGCTGTTGGGTATCGATATCGTCTACATCGGTACCCTTTTCGAAATTGTATTCAGCTTCCACGGTGAGACCCACATTTTTGGCGAGATTTAAAAGGAGACCTGCGCTAGCGACGAGACCCAGTTCAGATTCATCTCTATATAATTCTTCATCATTAAAAAGAGTTTTATTAACCAGATAATTGGCTCCACCCTTGATGAAGGGGGTCAACTCACTCTTCTTGCCACCAAAAAAGAAATAGACCCTCGGTCCCAAGGACATAGTGACCGCTTCCAGAACATCTGGATCATCTTCGTCACCACTCTCTTGCATGGACTTAGCATAACCAAGATCAATCCCAGCAGCAAACTGCGGAAACAGAAACAAGGCCAGGTCCGTGTTAAGCCCCCATACGGAAGCCCTCAAATCTTGACTCAGGTCAGTCTGATAGTTTCCTGCCCCGGAAATCATTATGGTACCGGAAGCTCTTGATGTGGAATAAGAGCTTTGTCCGTATGCAATGCTAAGCATCCCCATGAGACCCAAAGCAACCAGTAGTGTCATTAATTTTTTCATATTCATCTCCTTCTGTTTAATCACTTTTTTTAAATAGCGATGAAAAATAGTTTATCATGTCTTCTTCAGTGTGATTCTTGTCATAGATCCTTGATTTTGCCTTGGTGCTTTCGCTTGTCTCATCACTAGGTGATTCCCCATGCTCCTTATCTAACGTTTTTCCATCCTCAGCATCTAAATCAGGCTCAACAACGCTCGCCTCGCCAGCCTGTTTAAGCATATCGTCCAAAGTGTTTTCGTGCTTCTCGTTACTCTCTTCAAATAACTCATCAAGGTACTCTTCTGAATGAGATTCTGCAAATTCAGTTCCACTAGATGTATCCTCTGCCGGCTTGTGTGGGTCTTCCTTTTCGAGACTATCCTCACCACTTTCATCAACCTGAGTTTCACTCAGATCTGTCAATTGTAATACGTGTGTGTCCTCTGCATGCTCATCATCAAGAATTGAATCACTTTCAGCTTCAGCGGTATCATCTACAGATTCATCCACGGAAGGCTTGTCGTCCAGGGAATGAAAACCAGAAGCATCTGACTCGTCCTCATCTCCGTCCACGCCAATAAATGAGGCCCTTTCAATGGGAGGATCTGGAACATCATTTACCTCGCCTTCAAGTGTTTCCTGTTGATCTGTGTCTTTAGATTCAAGGATGGGTTCAATATCGTCATCATCAGACAAGGGAATGTCGATATGTGCTTCAGAAAGGTCACCGGTGTCTTCTGCAGTCGTCTGATCCTTGTCCGGTTCAAGAAATTCAGCTCTACCTGCATCGTTGTCTTCAGGATCGTTGAATGGATCATCCTGTCCCTCCTGAGCCGAGGAGATGGCATCATCCTCATCTTCAGCAGCGGCAAAATCCTGGCTTTGTGGCTGTGGATCAGGGTTTTCTGCCCCATCAACATCTTCTCTAAATATTTGTGACTGATCCTCGTTTTCCAGTTCCTCGAAATCGTTAGTCTCTGAAGTAGGCGAGTTGAACTTTGTGATAAGGACATCTGCTCTAGTGAAAAGACCCTCTTTTATCATCGGTTGGATTCGTTTGATATATCTATCAATTCTTTTTGTCCTGCCCTGAAACTCCAACACCACCGGTAAGTTCTCAGAGGAACGTAGGATTTTTAACCTGGTAGATTCATCCTGAGTTCCAAAGAAACCTTTATCTCCTATGGTAACTGTTCCACCCGACAATCGGCTGTTGAAAGCAATCTCCAAAAGCAGCTCATATAGAACTATCCCTTCATACTTATCATTTTTACTGATAAAAATACAAAGCTTTTGTCCCAAGTAATCTTCATGCATACTGTAATTCCATTTTCATCATCACAATCTAGCGATGCTATCACCAGCCCAAACAACAATAAGTGTTCCCACAATATTGGTCAGAAGATTAAAGATCATCATCGTTCCTGAACTTACTTATTTGAACATTTGTCTTAGTAACTAGCCCTTCTTTAAGCATGGGTTTGATTTGATCAAGATAGGTATCAATTTTATGGTTTCGTCCAACAAACTCAAGGATCAGAGGTAAGTTTTCAGCCAGACGTAATATTTTCATCGAGCGAATTTCACCGTGTGCGCCAAATCCTTCTCTCCCCCGAATAACAGTGCCCCCGGACAATCCATTATCTAATGCTATCTCAAGCAGTAGCTCATACAATACACGCCCCTGATACTTATCATCTTCGCCGATAAATATACATAGCTTTTGTCCGGTGTAATCTTCATTCATGATGACCCCCAGCCTACCATTGTGGTTGTTCATTAAAACTTCACAACCTGCCTGCGCATAGCTGTACTGCCTACGTAGCGCTTCGGTGTAGTGGACCTTCGGCGAAGGCAGGCGAACAAGACGAATGATACGAATTATTAACTATAATTCAAATTACTTCGTTAATTTAGTTTTTACGTTGTGAAAAGAGAAAGCCTTGGAGCAAAACGTTATTCTTAGAATCCAATCACGGCAACTCAGTATGAATCACCACAATTTAGCGATACTTATCCCTGCCCACACAGCAATCAGTGTACCGGCTACATTGGCCAGAATATTTAAACCGGCAAACATCCAGGCCCCACTTCGCATGAGATTGAGCGTTTCCAACGAGAAGGTTGAGTAGGTGGTAAACGCACCTAACAATCCTACCAGCAGAAACAATCTCAACTCCTGATTCACCATCATCTTTTCAAGGAACAGGGTAGCGAAGAGACCTAAAATGAAACTTCCCAGTACGTTTACTGATAGCGTCCCATACGGAAAATGGTTTCCAATTCGTTGAGCCAGGCCACTGATCCAATAGCGTCCGATGGCACCTAGAAAACCACCCAGACCAATCGCCAGAATTTTGCTTAACTCCATGCTCTTATTGCTCCACTTCATCGGGCAATGGAATCAAAAAGACTTCCTCACACACCACAGGTTTCACGCTTTTAAAATACAACCACCCCGCAGCAAAGAGCACGACCGAAACGATAATCCAGGTCGGCCCCAGATCGGCCAGGGTAGATGTCTCTTCATCTAAACCTATAAATAGTCCCGAAAATGCTGATAGATTAAATAAGGCGTGGGTGAGCATGGGAATAAGAATATTTCCCGTCTTAGCCATGAGCCAAGCCAGTAAAAAGCCCAATGCGATTAGCTCCAGCATGGCTGGAAAGTAAAACAGGTAGCCCACATGGAAGAGGGCGAAAATGACGGTGGGAATCACCAAGGCTGGTATGAGTGATCCAAAATGATAGAACAGGCTTTGTTGCAGGAGACCCCTGAAAAGGAATTCTTCAACAATTGGAGCAACCAGGACTGCCGCAATAATCAGCACGACATTGGCAAGAATTCCTCCGTCGAACAGGGTTTCATCCAGAGCCTGTAAAAAGTCAGGTACCGGGAAATATGGCAATATGAGGACCTCAAATACAGATACCAACCCAATGACACCACCAATAAATAATACTGACATTGCCACGGTTACTGGAGATACCTTTTGAAGGGGCAGAACTTCAATGAAGTTAATTTTGCGTTGGCTTAAAATGTAGAGTGGTGGAAGCAAAATAACAATTTCACTAAAAAGCATTACGAGTCGATCCAGGAGTTCGCTATTTTCTAATCCAGAAATCATACTCTGGAGACTTAGACCGACAAATAAACCTATAAACATACTGGATGCGACCATGAGGTAGGCTTCGCGTGTATTAAATATATGGAATGAAAATCGTTTCAATCGCTGAGCTCTTTATTGATAATATTTAGCGTTCCAGAGACAAAAAAGGGGTGAAAATGAAAGTTGAGACAACAACCATCACTTTCACCCCATTTAGTCTTGTCAGAAAGTCAGCTTATTCTTTGATAACCCAGACTTTGACTTCAGCTTTGATCTCTGTGGCAACCTTTATCGGAACATTGTAAATGCCCAGTGCTTTGAGAGGTTCCTCAAGCAGGATGTCACGTTTGTCAATCTCAAAGCCTTTAGCAGCCAGTAATTCTGCTATATCGGCAGCAGTTACAGCACCAAAAACCTTATCCTCCTCACCAACCTTCACTGAGGTTTCGAGGGATAAATTTCCGAGCTTGGCAGCCATTTGCTCGGCCTGTGCAGTAGCACGGGCATTGCGATTAGCCTTTAATTTCTTCTCTTCTTCAAAGACACGAGAGAAACTACGGGTTGCTGGATAAGCCAGTTTTTGTGGAATCAGATAATTGCGGGCATAACCATCTTTTACATTGACGGTTTCGCCAGCCAGGCCCAAGGTTTCGATATCTTCACGTAGAATAATTTTCATGATCAGACCCTCTCTCTTAGGCGTTCTTTACGTCATTGGTATATGGCAGTAATGCAATATTCCTGGCGCGTTTGATAGCTGTTACCAGCCCTCTTTGATGCAGGGAGCAAGTACCTGTGATACGACGAGGTAAAATTTTGCCCTGCTCTGTCACGAAGCGACGTAGCATAGAGGGGTTTTTGTAATCAATTTCCATTTTCTTGTTTTCACAGAATTTGCAAATCTTTTTTCTATAGGTGAACATTCTCATATTGAATACTCTCTTTCTCTAATCCGGCCGATTACTCTGCGTCAGCAGGCTTTTCAGCTTCTTCTTCAGGTGTTTCATCTGCGGATTCTTCAACTTCAGCTTCGGGAGCTGCAGGTTCTTCAGCCACTTCTTCTTTGGCAGCTTCTTCGGCAACTTCTTCAGTTGTTTCCTCAGCAACTTCAACCGGTGTCTCTTCAATCACTTCGGCTGTCTCAGCATTTTCCTCGGCTGCTTCAGCAGCAACTTCAGCCACATCTTCAACTACTTCGTCGGAAGTTTTTTCAGCTGGTGCTGGTGCTTCTTCCTTCTCATAGCGTCTTGGTCTACTACCATCTCTGGAATCTCTGCCACCAGGGCGTCTTCCACGATCAGCTTCAAAAGCTTGAGGAACAGAAAGTGTCTCAAAATCAGGGAATTCATCTAGACGGATCGTCATGTAATGCAGGACACCTGATTCAATTTCAAACTCACGAGCGAGCTCAGATATATCTGGATTTTCGCCCTTAAAATGCATTAAAACATAATTCCCATAACGTTCTTTATCGATAGCGTAAGCCAGTTTGCGTTTGCCCCAATGCTGGGTGTTTGCAAGCTCGCCACCTACGTTCTTCAGGACTTCTTCCACTCTTGCAACAACGGCGGAGATTCCTTCACTATCAAAGTTGATATTTACAATATAAAGGCACTCATACTTTTTCAAGAGCGAACCTCCTTATAGACCTATGGTTGCAATCAGTGGTGCAATGACCAGTGATACAACCGACATTAATTTTATCAGAATATTCAGTGATGGACCGGAGGTATCCTTGAAGGGATCTCCTACGGTATCACCAACAACGGCAGCTTTGTGAACTTCGGAACCTTTACCATATTTTGTTCCGTTAATCTCAACTCCGTCCTCTACCATTTTTTTAGCATTGTCCCAGGCACCACCAGCATTGGACTGGAAGATGGCCATGAGAACACCTGTTACCGTCACACCAGCCAACAAACCGCCCAGAGCTTCAGCACCAAATATATATCCTACAACTACAGGGGTCAGAATGGCTAACAGACCCGGTAGCATCATTTCTTTAATAGCAGCTTCAGTGGAAATAGTTACACACTTTCCGTATTCAGCTTTGCCATCAGCAGCATCAAAGATCTTTTTGTCTTCGGCAGACATTTCCTGGTCTTCTTCATACTTGTTCATCACAACCAAGGCTGCAGCGAGCTCCGGAATGGATTTAAACTGACGACGCACTTCTTCAATCATGGCCATTGCAGCTCGACCAACAGCACCCATGGCCATTGATGAGAAAACAAAGGGCAGCATACCACCGACAAACAAACCAGCCATAACTGTAGGATCAGTAATACTAATACTCATGGGATCTCCACCACGGATAACTTCGACCGTCGTCCGAAAGGCAGCGAAAAGAGCCAGTGCAGTCAGTGCAGCAGACCCAATTGCAAAACCTTTACCTACGGCTGCTGTGGTGTTACCCACTGCATCCAGCTTATCGGTACGCTTGCGAACTTCAGGTGGCAACTGAGCCATCTCAGCAATACCACCGGCATTATCAGAGATAGGACCATAGGCATCGATGGCCAATTGCATTCCAGTGTTTGCCAACATTCCCAGGGCTGCCATGGCAATACCATAGAGTCCTGCAAATTCAAAGGCCGCCATAATACTAGCAGCGATGATCAGTACAGGGATAGCAGTTGACTGCATTCCAACACCGAGACCGGCAATCAGGTTTGTGGCAGCACCAGTAGCTGATTGATTTACGATGGAGTTTACAGGGCCTGTATTTGTTCCCGTATAGTGCTCGGTGATAAATCCAATACCTAGACCAGCAGCCAGACCAATAGTGCTAGCCCAGAATACGCCATAGCTGGTATATTCTACACCGCCCAATGTAAAGGTCGCTGGTAACATCATGGTGATCATGAAAAACATCACCACAACCATGATACCGGATGAGCCGAACTCACCAATATTGAGACCCTTCTGCGGATCACCACCCTCTTTCACTGAGACCAAAAAGGTGCCAACGATAGAAACAAAGATACCTGCAGCCGCAATCAGCAATGGCAGAAACACAAATTCAGGGGCCAGGGCGCCACTCACCATAATGGTAGCACCTAAAACCATTGAACCCACTATTGAGCCCACATAGGATTCAAAAAGATCAGCACCCATTCCAGCAACATCGCCAACGTTGTCGCCAACGTTGTCAGCTATCGTGGCAGGATTCAGAGGATGATCCTCGGGAATTCCGGCTTCAACTTTTCCAACCAGGTCAGCACCAACATCAGCAGCTTTGGTATAAATACCACCACCAACGCGGGCAAATAAGGCAATGGAACTGGCTCCCAATGAAAAACCGGAAAGCACAGACATCACCATGTTCAAATCAGTAAATATCTCGCGATAGATTAAAAACAAGCCACCGAGTCCAATAACACCAAGACCAACAACACTCAAACCCATAACAGAACCACCAGCAAAGG
>Ga0257122_1003102_pt1 | contig 9936 bp, 7 predicted proteins | sample SI106_120metaG_FD_190146 | JGI IMG/M metagenome (GOLD analysis project Ga0257122, IMG submission 190146) | Marine microbial communities from Saanich Inlet, British Columbia, Canada - SI106_120 | ecosystem: Environmental > Aquatic > Marine > Inlet | place: Canada: British Columbia | collected... | reverse complement strand
GCGTGTTGCCAACCGCTTGCTGCGTCCAGAAGACATGGGTGTTGTTATTGTTGGAGATTGGGACGAAATTAAAAATGGTGATGCTGATGGGCGGGCAACCATGGAGGATATTCGAGCCGTTGTTGGAGGTGTTGTTGTGGAGCTTCCGTTGCGCGACCCACTAACTTTAAAAACAACATACAATTAATTTGTTCGATACACTTTACTGTTTTTGAGAAGGAACACCACATGGGAAGACCTGTAAAGCCCGGCTGGATAACAGCAAAAACCGCTGATATCAACGATTTGTATGAGCGATCTGTTCAGTGCCCTGAGTCCGAGGTTGATCTTATTATTCAGGCGTGGAATGAGATTAGAAAAAGACAACCATCTAGAATCCGTGAAGATTTTTGCGGTACTTCTGCGGTGGCCCGAGAGTGGGTCAGCCGAAATGAAAGTAACACTGTACTTGGGGTTGATTTAGATGGGGATGTGTTAGTGTGGGCAAAAAACAAAATTGACTCTGGGTTGACTCAAGAGCAGGCAGCTCGCATTTCGTTGGTAAAACAAGATGTCATGCATGTTGACTCTGACCCTGTTGAGTGTGTTTTAGCTATGAATTTTAGTTATTACGGATTTAAACAGAGGTCGTTGTTGAAAAAATATTTTTCTGCTGTACACCGTGACCTTGTTGATGATGGTTTGTTTTTACTCGATGCGTATGGGGGTAGTGATTCTTTTTTAGAAATGGATGAAGAGCGAGACCTTGATGGGTTTACTTATGTTTGGGATCAGCATCTTGTTAATCCTATAAACGGGGATATTTTAAATTACATACATTTTGAGTTTCCAAACGGTTCAAAAATCCAGAAAGCGTTCACGTATGATTGGCGTTTTTGGAGCCTTCCTGAAATACGAGATGTTTTACTTGAAGCTGGATTTTCTGATGTTGTTATATATTGGGAAGGCACTGACGAGGATGGAGAGGGTGATGGGGTTTGGTCAATCGACGAAAGGGGCGAAGCGTGTGCCGGTTGGGTTGCATATATCGCCGCTATAAAATAACGTAAACCACATGAACAGCCTTATGGACATGACTAGCAATTTGGGGGTTTGGTTATCGAAAGAATTAGATATTGTTTCAGGCGTTATGTCTTCGCATTTAGATAATAAACATCCGGAAGTTAATAAGGTTTGTGGGGAGCTAGCTGCTTATAAAGGTAAAATGTTGCGCCCTTCATTGTTGTTGTTGTCGTGGAAGTCGGTGGCTGAGGAATCCCCAACCCCACCAAGCGTGCAAACTGCTGCGGCTGTTGTGGAGCTTATTCACCTTGCCACACTTGTACATGATGACATTTTAGACGAAGCAGATCTTCGCAGAGGAACACAAACATTAAACAGTCTTCGTGGAAACGAAGCAGCGGTCATGCTTGGAGATTATTTATTATCAAGCGCGTTTCATCTCTGCTCAACAATCGAAAGTGTGAAGCTTAATTTATTGCTTGGCGAGGTCACCAATACACTTTGCGCTGGCGAGTTTGTTCAATTATTTCACAGAAACAACGTCGACTTAGATTTAGATTCTTATTATCAAATTATTCACGACAAAACGGCGTCTTTAATTGCCGCTTCTTGTGAAATGGGGGCGAGGTTAGGTAATGGAGACAATGATGTTGTTTCCTTGTTAAAAAAGTTTGGAAGTTCGGTTGGCACAGCATTTCAAATTAAAGATGATTTGTTGGATCTTCTCGCTACTCGTAAAGATATTGGAAAGCCAGCGGGAAGAGATTTGGAAAAGGGGAAACTAACACTCCCTGTAATTATTATGCTCACTGCAAATCCATCACTTAAAAAATTTGTTCGGTTAGCAATGCAGAATAACGATAGGGCTGCTTTGCATGAATTGCTTGAATCTAACAATGCTATTTCGGTGGCTTTTGATGAGGTTGGTAGGTTGGTTGATGGTGCTGTTGGGGGCGTTAAAAGCAAATTAACAAACGATTCCTCGGTCCAGCTCTGTGAACTGGCAGAACAATTAAAACGCTCTTTTTAATTATTGATTTTTCTGGTATTATTGTTGGGCTGCGCTGATTGGCTTGTTGCCCTTCTTAGAGCGTGTTTGTTTTGTCCCGTTCGCCTAGTGGCCTAAGGCGCTGAAGTGTTTTGTATTCAGTTACAGAGGTTCGAATCCTCTATGGGATTTTTTCCTCTTTTGCGAGGCGTGATGGAGTTCATAGTATGTTGCCACGAAGACCCCCCCGCTCTGGACAGGTAGGTTTTTTGTATTTGCCCCCATATAGGGTTCAAGGAATCAGTGTTGCTGGAGAACAAACAGCCGTTCACATTCCTGAACTAGACGTAGCTTTCGATATTGGTCTTTGTCCCCGGCCAGTTCTTTCGGCTCCTTTTATTGCTTTAACCCACGGACACATGGACCATGTTGCCGGTCTTCCTTATTATTTCAGCCAGAGGATGTTCCAAAAAATGGGAACGGGGACTTGTGTTTGTCACGAGGAAATTGCTGGAGACGTTCAGGCAATGATGGGTGGTTGGGTTGATTTAGAAAAACAATGTACCCCACATAATATTATTCCAATTAAATCAGATGGAGAGGTTCAAATAAAGCCCAACATCATGTTGAAAGCAATCGAAGCAAAACACACTGTGCCAGCAATGTCTTATGTGGTGGTAGAACATAGAAAAAAATTACTAGAAAAGTACGCAGGCTTACCACAAAGCGAACTTCGAGATTTAAAAATAAATGGAACTGAAATTACTCATACATTTAAAATTCCTCTTGTTGCTTGTACTGGAGATACTGAAATTGGAGACCATTTATACAGGCCCGAATTTACAAATGCTCCAATCGTAATTACAGAGTGTACTTTTTTCGAAGAGGATCACAAAAAACGCGCATCTATTGGAAAACACCTTCACGTTGATGACTTAGCTGACTTGTTACAGGTTTGGAGGGCTGAGCATGTGGTGATTACACACACAAGCAGAAGAACTACGATTGATCAAATACGCTCGGCAATAGATGCAAAGATTGGGTGTGATGAATCACATAGAATTCATATTCTTATGGATCATCGAACCAATCGCCTTAGGTATGAACAACAGTTGATTGAGGCTGGTGACGGTGTGGATATTTCTACATAGTTGGTTTTTTAAAAACAATGGACAACAATCAATTAAAACTAGACTTGCTCGCAAGAATTAAGGTTGACCACCCAACCATGTGTAGAAAGTGGTTTGATGAGGTGGCGGTGCTTGGAATTGTTGATGGCTCTGTCCGGGTTCAGGTTGATGAGCCGGTTCAATTAAAATATCTTCAAAAGTGTTGTACGCAGCAGTTTTCTGAAGCAGCACAATCGGTAACCGGAAGGTTGTTAAGTGTTCATTTTGTCGGAGATGGAACTATAGAAACCGAATCTTTTTCTTCTGTTTCATCGGGAGACGCTGCTAACACCCAGCTTTTGTCGCACTCAACAATTGAAGATGACATGTTGATAAGTCCAGATTACAACTTTGATACGTTTGTTGTGGGGCCTGGCAACCGGCTGGCGCATGCGGCTTCAATTGCTGTGGCGAGCAAGCCGGGGCACGCCTACAACCCCTTGTTTATTTATGGTGGTGTTGGGCTAGGAAAAACACATCTTTTACACGCTATTTGTCAAACTGCGATGCGGTCCCACTCCTCGATGCGTATTTATTACATTTCTTGCAATGGTTTTATGACACAGTTTTTAGAGAGTGTTCAGGCGGGTGAAATGTCTTTGTTTAGAAACAAGTTTAGAGCGTTTGATATGTTGGTGATTGATGATATTCACGATCTTTCTAAAAGAGACCAAACGCAAGAAGAGTTTTTTCATACATTTAACACCCTTTTTCAGGCTGGAAAACAAATTGTAATAAGTTCCGATGCAGCACCAAACGAAATACCTTATTTGGAAGACCGTCTTATTAGCCGGTTTAGTTGTGGTTTGGTTGCCTGTGTTGAACCGCCTGGCTTTGAAACCAGGGTTGCTATTATTAAAAAAAAATCTACGCTTCGACACATTAATATTCCGGACGACGTTGCGGCGTATGTTGCTTCAAAACTAGATTCCAATATACGACAACTTGAGGGCGCGATCACAAAACTTCAAAGTGTTTCATTGCTTGACAACGCACCTATTGATTTACAAATGGCAAAACACGCTATTGGAAACGAGAGTAAAGAGAACAACCAAACACACATCTCAATTCAAAATATTCTTGATTCTGTGACTGTGTTTTACGACATTAAACTTTCTGATTTGCTTTCTAAAAAAAGACACAAATCGATTGCAATTCCAAGGCAGGTTGGGATGTGGTTGTCTCGAAAACACACTCGATACAGCCTAGAAGAAATTGGTGGATATTTTGGGGGCAGGGACCACACCACCGTAATGCATGCAATTAAAACCGTGGACCAAAAAATGGACGAAAACACCGACCTGCTGCGCGATGTGCGAACGCTAGAAGGTCAATTATCGGACAATTCGGACAGGTAAGTTATTCACAGTGTTGTGGATAAGTGGTGGAAAACCCATCGTTTACCGCGGTGTTCACCGCTTGTTAAGGCGTCCTGTTTCCTGTTGTTTGAGAGAGCAACGCCCTTAAAGAAAGAAGCGCAACAAACCTAGCGACAGGTTGTTTGTTGGGCTTTGGTGGTGTAAGGTGTTGTTGTGGTGTGTTTTATGTGCATCGTTGGTGTTTATCCACATTCCGACACACACTACTACTAAGAAGACTATGTATATATCTATTAAATTGTTTCTTCTGGTTCTGTGGACGGTGTGTGTATATGGCTCACTTCTCCCCACCGAACAAGAACCTCTTCCACCCTACCAGCATCGATGGCTTCCGAGGCCATTTCTACGCCCTCAGATACGCTTTGAGCCTTATCAGAAAGAAAAAGGCCTACTGAAGCACTGAGTACAATCATGTCCCTCACAGCCCCTTTAGAGCCTGCCGAAACTCCATCTCGAACAAACGTTGTGGCATCGTTAAGCGTAGTTGCAACCACTTCTTTCCGATCCCACTCTTTAAGACCAAAATCTGTTGGGTGAATACAGTCTTCTGTTAATTTTCCATTTTGAATGTATACAACTCTAGTCGGAGCAGAGACAGAAATTTCATCTAGACCATCTTGTGAATGCACAACAGCAGAATGTGTCGTCCCGCTTGCGAGTAAAGATTCAGCCATTGGTAAAACAAAAACATCATCCCAAACACCAAGCAATTGTCTTCCAGCAGAACAAGGGTTTGTTAAAGGACCAAGAAGATTAAAAATTGTTGGAAACTTTAAATCTTTTCTTACAGGCATAACATGCGCAACAGCCCTGTGGTGTGCTGGCGCAAAACAGAAACAAATACCCACATCCTCAAGACATTTTATTTGTTGATCAACGGTTGCTTCAATATTTATTCCAAGGCACTCAAGAACTTCTGCTGACCCTCGTCCAGTTCTCGATCTGTTTCCATGTTTTGCAACACGAACACCACAAGCTGCAGCAACAATTCCAGCGGCAGTCGAAACGTTGAATGTTTTTGGCGCACCACCAGTTCCACAAGTATCAAGTACATTTTCCGGACAAGGAAGAGGAATTGTATGCACACACTCTTTCATAACCATTGAAGCACCAAATAACTCATCGCCCGTAGGAACCCGAGTAGCCAAAATACCTAAAAACGCACCGATGAGGCCAGCGGTCGCTTCACCGCCCATAATGACACGAAAAGCATTTGCAATTTCATCAGGCGATAAGCTTCGGTCATTTTTTATGATCTGTATTGCCGACAAAAGCGGCTCTGTTTTTTCCATAATGATTAGATGATACACAAGCAGAAAAAACGCCGCACAACTTCCCATTCATGTACTATTGTGATGTGCTAGCTCAGGCCTATATTCACAAGCTCGACCCCTTCGCTATTCAGATTACAGAGACGATAGGATTACGGTGGTATGGATTGGCATATATTGCCGGATTTGTGACAGCTTGGGTTGTCATTCGCTGGATGGGGAGAAAACACATTACACAAATCAAGCCAGACAGGGTTGGCGACTTTATGTTTGCGTGTGTGCTTGGAGTGCTCATAGGCGGAAGGCTTGGGTATGTTTTTTTTTACGACCCATCCTTACTCTACACTTTTACGTCAGAGTTTCCATGGTGGAGAGTTTTGGCAATTCAAGATGGCGGCATGGCAAGCCACGGCGGAATGATCGGGGTTTGCATTGCGCTTGTAGTTTGGGGTAAAAAAAACAACATTTCAATATTACACTTAATGGATATTGCAGCGCTGTTTACAACCCCAGGACTTTTTTATGGCCGAATTGCCAATTTTATAAACGGAGAGTTGTGGGGGAAAAAACTTCCAGAACCTTTACAGACAGATGCCCCGTGGTGGTCAGTTAAATATCCAACAGAAATAACGGACGTCTGGCTGAACAACCCCCAACTTTACCAAACACAACTAAGCGCAATAGAGCCCCTTCGAACACACGTCCTTGGCAGCGAATCGTTTTATCAATCAGTTGTAAAGGAAGCATATGCCGGAAACCAAGAGGTACTAGGAACAATCCAACCGACTCTAACGGCCTGGTATCCATCACAACTGTTTCAAGCAATAACCGAGGGGCCTGTTTTGTTTATAGCACTATTTTTATTGTGGTGGAATCCAAGAAAGCCAGGAATAATTGCTGGGTGGTTTGGTATTTTGTATGGAATACTCAGAATAATAACAGAGGCATATCGACAACCAGACGAAGGGGTGGCTCTGTTTTTTGGGCTATCTCGTGGCCAATTGTTAAGCGTGACAATGATTTTATATGGAGTTATTCAACTAATATTTTCTGCCCGCAGGACAGCAGAAAAAATTGGTGGATTCAAATACGCGTTTAAAACCAACAACACACCCTCTACATAAAAACAGATTCACCAGCACAGTGGTGTGCCCACCGCGCACACAACGATTCAAGTAAAACCTTGAGGGATATATTTGTTCTTAGTTGGCTTTCAATATCAGAAAGAATTGAAGCTAACGAAATCCCATCCGAAACAAGAGGGCCTCGAATATGTTTTTGTGAGGCGTTTCCAAACATTAATAACACAAGTTCAGCAGCGCGACGATTTGCGGCCTCTTTGCTGGTGTGTTGGTTTTGTTTTATTTTTTTTGAAACAACAGTCTCTGTAAAATGTAACAACAAAGGAACAACAGATCCATATCCATCACCACAAAGAAGAAAATTTGAAAGGCTGTCGGCTAAACAAGGAAGACCCGCTTCAACAGATTCACAAACAAGACCAGGAGAACCGTTTGAAAAACGAACGGCCCAACTTAGCTCTGTTGGAGTTGCTTCAAAACTCACAGTTTCGGACCACTTGACCATAGATGCCTGTGATAGTGGTGCAAAGTTTAGTGGGCAACACCTGCTATGGATGGTTGGCAACAATAAATCATCGCGGCACGTAACAAGAATAATAGTTGTGTTGTTTGGCGGCTCTTCTAACGTTTTTAACAAGGCGTTCTGGGCTTGTTCATCCAACAATTCCGCTTCATCAATGATAAAAACTTTTTTATTTCCTAATACAGGAGTTTTAAAAGCGATTGCGTCATGTGTCTTGTCGTCAGAAGTATTGCCACCAATTATTCTTTCTCGAAGAAGGTCTACGGGTATGTTTGTTTGTTTCCTTCGCTGAAGCGATGGGTTTTGTGACCAAACAACATCTTCTTTTTTAATACAGTGAATATCTGGGTGAGTCCCGTTTTTGTTTGTCCACCCAAGCACATTGTTGGCAAACTGTATTGCGGTTGTATATTTTCCAACGCCCCGAGGACCGGAAAAAATCCACGCGTGATGCTTTTTACCTGTTTGTAGCGAGCCCTCAAGCTTCTTAATCGCATTTTTTTGTCCAATTATTGAATACACAACACAAAGTGTACCCCACCTGTACACAAGGCGTAAACAGGAAGAAAAAAATCGCAAATAAGAAATACCGCAGTTGTGTGTATTTTTACAAAAATCCAACACACAATACAGCGCTGATGAATGTTGCCTTGCTCTCTATTAAGCCGCCAAAAACAGAATGGTCTCCACTAGCAACGGTTGGATGTGCGGCATGTCTTGGGTCGTATTTTGGAACAACCGATGCCGCGGACAACAATTCCACACTCGTTGTATTGTCATTAACCATAATGATTTCGTGTGTAAGTATCTTGTTGCGCGGAAATAAAAAAAACAAAGGTAAACAAAAACTCTTTTACGTGTCCACATTACTTTTGTTTTACGCAGTGGCAACACACAGTAACGAGACAAAAGCGGCACCATGGGTCACAGGGCTTGATGGCGAACCGATCACGTTGTTTTGTTTGGCAACCTCCGACTCAAAACAAATAGCGCGAACAAATGGTCCAATGCAAGAATTTGACTACAGGGAAAATTCAAGCGTTTTCAGTGCAGAAGCAATCCCAAAAACAAACAACAATAAAAACCATCGTCCACAAACGATAAAAATTATATGTGGCGGGACAATTCATGTTCAAAAAGGAGATCATTTACAATGCACCGGATGGCTGAAAAAATACACACAATCAACAAAACCTACCACGCTGTTTGCTTCAGGACAGAGCGCAATTCAAACAAGGGCAAAAAGTAGTAGAAGCATCAGCAATAGAATAAAGATGGCAACAAGAAGAAGAACGCTGTCATTATTAAATGGTGAAGAAAAAACATTAACCAACGCTCTTTTTTTTGGGGTTCGTGATGATGGGTGGAATGCTGTTTATCCTAGATTTAAAGAGGCGGGAATGGCACACATACTTGCAATCAGCGGGATGCATATAGCAATAATTTTGCTGTTTGCAACGTGCCTTTTCTCGGTTATGACAAAAAACAAATATTTAAAAACACTACTTGTTCTTTTTGCATTGTTTTTTTTGTTTCAAGTAACGGAACAGCGGCCACCAGTAACCCGCACCTTAATTATGATTGTTGCCCTGTTGGTTTCAAAAATGATAACTATGCGATGTTACACCATATCGTTTCTTGGAATTTCAGCGGTCGTTATTCTCACAATAGATCCATCCGAAGCTGGAAGCGTAGGGTTTCAACTTAGCTTTATTGTCGTCGCAGCACTTTGCGTTTTGCTTCCCAGGATAAAATGGAGAATACTTGGTCCGGTTGATGTAAACGCAATAAGCTCAAAGATGGCAAAGCGATGGATTCAAACGATGTGGTTGACGGGTCTGTGTGCTTGGTTGGCCTCATTTCCCATCTCCATATATGTGTTTGGAACAATTGCACCTGTCGGGATTATTTCAAACATTCCATCTATATTTTTATTAGTAGCAACCCTTTGTGTTGGGATTATAAAAACCATAATGTGTCATTGGCACTTGGGAATTCACATTTTTACGAGTGACACTCTTTCGTGTTTGTTGTCTTTTTTTTTATATTCCGCACAACGTTTCAGTAATCTTCCGTATGGGTTTTTTGAAGGGCTGAACGCGGGCTGGGCAAACACCATTCTGCTCCTGTCAGCGGTCATCGTCTGGGCAATGAAAATCAAAAAAAGAATATATGTGTGGGTTTTTATAGTATTTGTACTAGGTCATGTTGCGGTGTTCGACACTGTTTCAAACAACACAACAACAATTACAACGGTAAATGTTGGGCACGGCACCTGCCAAATTATTCAAAATAATAAAAATACTACGTTGATTGATGGAGGATCAAGAAATAATTTTGATGTTGGTGTCAACACAATAAATCCAATTTTAAGAAAACTTGGCGTTACAAAAATAGACACACTCGTGTTAACACACTCTGACATAGACCACATTTCAGGGATTATTGACATCGTTGACACGCATAAAACAACAAAAGTAATTATTGCCCCACAAACTATTTACAACAAAACAAAACCGATG
>Ga0257122_1003099_pt1 | contig 9944 bp, 14 predicted proteins | sample SI106_120metaG_FD_190146 | JGI IMG/M metagenome (GOLD analysis project Ga0257122, IMG submission 190146) | Marine microbial communities from Saanich Inlet, British Columbia, Canada - SI106_120 | ecosystem: Environmental > Aquatic > Marine > Inlet | place: Canada: British Columbia | collected... | reverse complement strand
TTGTCTGCTATCGACTCAAAAGACGATAGTTCTGATCGTACCAGAATCAAAGTTGGAGCAACCGGCGATAAAGAATTCCGGATGATATTCAAGACTGAAAACTTCAAGATGCTGGAACGCGATTATGCCGTTCTGATTTCCATGAAAGGGATTTCACACTTTTCAAGTAATGATGTTGAGTATTTCATTGCTACCGAAAAGAATTCAACCTACGATACATAGGAGAGAACATGAACGAAGTTCTGTGGGTAGAACGATATGCCCCTAAAACGGTTCAAGAAATAATTCTGCCGGAGCGAATGAAAAAGACATTTCAGCAGTTTGTTGATGATGGCGAAGTCCCAAATCTTCTTTTAACTGGTGGGCCTGGTGTTGGTAAAACAACAATCGCTAAGGCAATGTTGAGGGAATTGGAAGCGGATTTTATCATCATCAATGGTAGTAATGAAGGGCGTTTAATTGACACCCTCAGAACTACCATAGCGAATTATGCCTCTTCTGTATCGCTCATGGGCGGCAGGAAATACGTCATTATTGATGAGGCAGATTATTGTAATATGGAATCCGTTCAACCAGCGATGAGAAACTTCATCGAAGCGTATCAAAATAACTGTGGGTTCATTCTCACTTGTAATTTTGAGAACAAGATTCTTGAACCTTTGAAGTCCAGAATGTCGGTTATTAATTTCTCAATCGACAAGAAAGAGAAAGAGGAAATCGCTAAGGAATTCTTTTTCCGTTGTGTTGCTATCCTGACAGAAAATGGTGTGGAACACGATAAGAAAGTTCTCGCCGCAGTTGTCACCAAATTCTTTCCGGATTTCCGTAGAACGCTGAATGAACTTCAGCGTTATTCTGCTGGCGGGAAAATTGACACTGGAATCTTGACCAGTGTGCAACAACTAAAATTCCGGGAGTTAATCAAAGCTCTTTCTAGTAAAGAGTTCAATACTGTGCGACAGTGGGTTGGAGAGTATTTGGATAATGATTTTGATGCTTTGGTCCGGATGATTTATGAAACCAGCAAGGAATTTGTTGCACCAGAAAGTGTGCCTGAACTTGTAACCATTTTAGCAGATTACCAATATAAAAATGCTTTTGTGGCTGATAGGGAAATAAACACGGTTGCTATGTTGGTGGAAATAATGATTTCGTGTAAGTTTAAGAAATAAGTTTTCTTAATTTGTATATCGTTATTCCAAGTGCCTCACAAGCGTCTTTCATTGTTGGATATTCTATGCCATAAAGATTGATTTTTCTGGAGTTAGGATTTCCTGCTCCAGAATTATTGATACACATTTTATCTTTGGTTTGGGTTGAATGAGACTTTCCTTCCCAATACCGATGATGTTCAATTTTAGAATGGGCGTCTTTCATTTTCTGTTTAGTTTCATCGGTGTGTAATATACCTTTTCGGCGCTTATTTCCTATCAAAGATTTGCTGATTTTTTGTTTGTGCTCCTTGGAAAGTTTTCTATTTTGTGCTGAAATTACCCCGCGCCAGTAATTTATTTCAGCGTTTTCTATTTGACCAGAGAGACATTTATATGCCAAATAATCCTCTTTTTTACCATATTGTTCATATAACTTTTTATGGGCATCAGCGTGCTCTTCAATCGTTAAACGAATAATGTTATCTGGGTCATTTGTGCCGCCCGCGTGTTTAGGGATTTTGTGATGATTGTGAAAAATTGTGCTTGACACATCCAAGGTTTCCTGATATAATGGGTCTAAGATAAAGATATTTATAAAATTAACAATCTACCGAAATTATGATGGAAGTGAGTTTCAAATAGGGGCTTGACTTTCGCTCACTTTGATGTTATACTTAGGTATAATCAGAGAGAGAGAGAGTTAAATGTTAAAAATCAGCGATCAAAGATATATACTAAAAACTGTTAAAAGTTTAGTTCCAAGCATCCTAACTGAAATTAATTTTACTCATACGATTAAAGAACCAGGCCATAGTTTTTCTGGACCTTTTGAGGATATGTTAGTTAATGAATTACTGGCTGTTTCTAGTGATTTTGCTGCGCCGACTGCTGTCCGAAGTCTGGATGATATATCATATAAAGGGCAATTAATCAATATTAAATTTGGGTATAAAAAGAAAGGACAACCAAATCTTTGCTCATTCCATAGAATATTTAATAGATTACACGAAGATGTGTTAGATTCCTATTATATTCTTTCTTTCGACATTTCAGGTTCGAATAAATACGAAGTAGATTATTACTTTTTTGATTTGTATGAGAATCTTGAATATTGTTCATTCAATTACGGCACCGGGCAACTTATGTTGAAAGAAGCACATATTAAAAAAGATTACTCATTCTTAAAGAAGTCTGATCTTACTAAAAAGGGCAAAATGAAAATGTTGGGAATATTAGCAGAAGATGCTTTCAAACAACACATCGCCTTAAAGAGAGCTCAACAAGAAAAAATAGAAAGTGTGATTAATGGATATTAATAAAATTTATTGTGATGATTCAAGTGAATTACAACTACCTCAACAGATTGACTCAATCGTTACTGACCCTCCTTATGGAATTAATTTTAGTGATTGGGATAAATATGAGGATTGTGTTTCGTTTAAATCTGATACATGGAAGAATATATCAAGAAATATCAAACCGGGTGGATATTTAGCAATTTTTGGAGCATCTAGAACTTTTCATAGATTAGTATGTGCTGTGGAGGATTCAGGATTAAACATCCGGGATCAAATAATGTGGTTATATGGCATGGGCATGCCTAAGAGTAGTAATATAGGAAAAAAATTGCCTGAATGGAAAGGTTGGGGCACAGGATTAAAACCTTGTTATGAACCAATTTTGATTGCTCAAAAACCTTTATCTGAAAAAAGTATTATAAAAAATGTAGAAAAACACGGTGTTGGCGGAATTAATATTGAAGAAAGTAGGTTAGAATCTGGCCGGTGGCCTGGAAATGTGATTCATGATGGAAGCGATGAAGTTGAATTAGCATTTGATTCTTTTGGTGAAAAGGGGAATGGTTGGTCTAGAAATTACGGTACTGAGGATTACCAAGGGAGGCAATATAAAGGCGGCACCTTCGGAGGCGGCGGGTTTATAGGAAATACAACATATTCAGATTCAGGAACCGCTTCTAGGTTTTTCTATTGTACTAAAAGTTCCGTAAAAGAAAGAACAGCAGATAGAACAATAGAAAACGATCACCCAACGGTGAAACCTATAGAATTGATGAAATATATTATAAAGATGGTCACGCCACTTGAAGGCATAATTTATGATCCTTTTTCCGGAAGTGGATCAACATTAGTCGCGGCAAAGGAACTGGGATTTAATTTTATTGGTTGTGAAAAAGAAGAAAAATATGTTAGCATATGTGAAAAAAGATTATCGAAGATCAATCCACTAGATGAGTTTTTAACATGAACCCGTTTGATTATGTAAAAGCAATCAACGCAAAGAAAGACCTAATCCGCGAGAGTGAATCTCCTGCTCTCGCGGAGAAAGGTTATGACCCGTTTCTAACGAACCGGGCACTTTCTTATCATAGCGACACACTATGGTATGCTAATGAAATGAACCAAGTTCCTAATACAGACAAATTGCTCCAGTATGATTATCTGCTACATTCAGTCCGGAAAGGGAAGCGATTCAGCAAGTGGTTCAAACCCACTAAGGTTGAAGGTGAAGACTTGATTATGGAATATTACAAGTGTAATTCTAACCGCGCTAAGGAGTACGCTAAGATATTAACCATAGAACAAATTGAAGATATCCGGCAAAAACTTGAAAAAGGTGGAAACTGACTATTTCATAAATACCCCTATATAATAATTGACTTGAAAGGCGATTATAAAATGACCGATATTTTTCAGGGTCATGGGGTAGAAATTACTTTAGAGAACCCAGACGATTTTTTGAAGGTAAAAGAGACGCTGACACGAATTGGAATAGCATCCAGAAAAGATAAGAAACTATTTCAGAGTTGTCATATTTTACACAAAAGAGGCAGATATGCCATCCTACACTTTAAGGAACTATTTGCTCTAGACGGTAAGAATACAGATTTTAGTGAAGATGATAAAGGGCGTAGAAACACAATTGCGAACCTTTTACACGATTGGGAATTAGTTGATATTTTGGATGATGTTCAAACCGATGATCCTCAAGCTCCTCTAAATCTAATCAAAATCCTTCCCTACGCCGAAAAGGGCGATTGGGAACTTTGTAGCAAATACACGATTGGCAAAAAATAAGGAATTTTTTATATTATGAGTTCAAGTTTTGAGTTACCACAAATCGGTTATGATAAACCGATGATTGAAGTGAAACGATTAGATAAAGACCTTCCACTACCAAAATACGAAACTCAGGGCGCTGTGGGTATGGACCTATGCGCGGCTGAGAACGCTATGCTGTCTCGCGGAACTGTTAGAATTGTTCCTACAGGAATTGCTGTGGCGATACCTGAAGGTTGGGAAATTCAAATCCGCCCGAGAAGTGGTCTTGCTGCGAAAGCAGGAGTTACCGTTGTTAATGCTCCGGGCACAATTGACCAAGATTACCGTGGCGAAATCAAGGTGATTTTGACCAAAATTTCAAATGGCGTTGTGGATATTAAAAAAGGTGATCGTATCGCTCAGATGGTTGTCTGTCCGGTTGGAATCGCTTCTCTTGTGGAAGTTGATGAATTAAGTGATACTGAAAGGGGCGAAGATGGCTTTGGCAGCACCGGGTCTTAACTGGCACCCGCCAGAACCAGAAGAATTCCAATTACAAAATCCAGCGAAAGATGGATATGTTCGTTATACCAAAACTATTGCATATAGCGCTCAATATGATAAATATATCGTCACGATGAAAGTTGAGGATTTCGGAGCGTTTAACCATAGATCATCGACAGAATTTATGACTGTTGAGAACGCTCGTATTGACTACCTAAATAAGATAGACGATGGATATGAGGAGCCGATAAGTGCATAAAGATAAATTCAAAACAGCACCCGCAAATGACGAATACCGTAAAGGTTATGATCAAATTTGGGGCAAGAAAGAGAAACAAAAACCGATTAGTCACGATGTTCTTGAACATATGAAAATAGCACAGATGGTTTCGGATCGTAGAAATGCTGAACTAGGAATGACCCCTGAAGAAGCAATAGCATTTCAAAGAAAATGTTTTGATGCTTTGAAAGATAGAAAATGAAAATCAGTCAAACAGGCATAGACCTTATTAAAAAGTTTGAAGGTTGTGAATTAACCGCCTATTTTGACGGTGGCGGTGTTGCTACTATCGGTTATGGAGATACTGGTTCTGTGTCGGAATGGGATGTTGAAAACGAAACAACCATTACAGAAGAACGTGCTGAGGAATTATTGAGAGAAGATATTGCCTGGGTTGAGGAAGCGATAAATGAACACGTTATAATGGGAATCAAACAAGAACACTTTGATGCCCTTTGTTCGTTTGTCTATAATCTAGGGGAAACCAATTTTAGAACTAGCACATTATTGAGATTGCTCAACCAAGGCCTATTTCAATTAGTCCCTGAGCAATTCCTTAGATGGAAATATGACAATGGAAAAATTGTCAAAGGATTATTAAGACGCCGCAGAGCGGAAGCGAAATTATTTGAAGAAGGAAAAATCAAAACATGACAGTTAAAGTATGGCACCTAATCTCAGGTGAAGAAGTGGTTGGAAAAGTTGGTAAAGAAACTAGCGATTCAATCACGGTTGAAAAACCTGCTGCGATCCACGTTGGAGCAGATGCTCAAAATCAAATGCAAATGGCTCTTGCGCCAATGCTCCCTTTGTCTGCTGAGAAAGAAATGGTTCTGAATAAATCAGTTGTAGCATACACTTTTGTGCCGGTTGAAGAACTGGTTAATAACTATAACCAAGCGTTCGGCAACGGACTAATCACAAAGACGAACCAACTTCTAACATAATTTTCTGCTAGACTTATCGCTAAATCTATGTTATAATGGGTAATAAGATTAGGAGAGTTTATGCAAGAATTTTATACGAATGTTCAGCGTTACGGTGGAACCATGTTGGTTCGTGGTGTGGATGCTCAAGGAATTTCATTCAAGAAGCGTCTAAAATATAAACCATATGTGTTTATGCCTGCCACTACTCAAGCGCTAAAAGATCAAAGTGAATATAAATCCTTAGAAGGCGAAGGTATGAAGCGAATTGATTTCGCTAGCATGACCAAAGCAAAGGATTTCTGCAAGCAATACAAAGGTGTTGCTGGGATGCCGATCTATGGTCTACTGGATTATCAATACCAATACATCAACGATTGTTATGCTGGAGCAGATTACGACTTCAAACGCCTGAAGATATTCAATATTGATATTGAGGTTGGTTGTGATGATGAGGACGGCAACGTTTTTGGATTCCCGTATCCGGAGGACACTCGCGGCGAAGTGACCGCTATCACGATTGGGTATAAACACAAGTTCTTTGTCTGGGGTTGTCAAGATTTCAAGACGGATCGTAAGGATGTCCATTACCAAAAATGTAAGACCGAAAAACAGTTGCTTAAACGCTTCGTGAATTTTTGGGCGCATATTGAGCCTGATGCTGTAACCGGATGGAACATTCAATTTTTTGATATTCCGTATCTGGTTAGACGAATTGAAAAAATTCTTGGAGAAGAGGACGTAAAGAAACTATCTCCCTGGCGCATGGTTAGAGAGAAACCCGTTCGTGGTTTTGGTGGAAAGGACGTTTTGGCGTATGATGTTGTGGGTCTTTCAATCCTTGACTATCAATATATTTACAAGAAATTTACCTTCACGACTCCAGAGAATTATTCCTTGAACGCTGTTTCTCAATTGGAACTAGACGAAGCGAAACTGGATTACAGTGAAGTTGCGTCATTACATTTACTATACAAAACCAACTTCCAAAAATACATAGAATACAACATTAAAGACGTTGAGCTTGTCTGGAAATTAGAGGACAAGTTGCGCCTGTTGGAAATGATTGTCTCGCTAGCATATGATGCTGGTGTGAATTATAATGACACATTCACCCAGGTTAGAATGTGGGATGTAATGATTCACAACAAACTGATGAAGAGCAAAATCGTTGTGCCTCCTAAGAAGAACAACATCCAGACAGCTTTCTCTGGTGGCCACGTCAAGGAAGTTGTTCCAGGCAAATATGAGTGGGTTGTGTCTTTTGACTTGACAAGCCTATATCCTATGCTTATTCAACAATATAATATATCGCCTGATACTATTGTTGAAGATTTATATAACCCGGTTGATATGGATATGATGGTCAATGGCGATTTCCAGAATGAGACAGAATATTCTATGGCGGCAAATGGTTATTTTTTCCGTAAGGACGCGCCTGGATTTTTGACTGAGATGATGGCAGACCTCTATGAAGGGCGTGCTGCGGCGAAACAAAAAATGTTGGCGTGTGAAAGATTATTAGAAAAAATTAGCGAGGAAAAGGCAAAACGCACCGCTTAGTCTTATAAATAAGAGTAATTGGAACTGATTACTTTAGGAAATGATATGTATTTTATAATTTACGAAACTAAATGTTTGATAGATGGAAAGGTATATATCGGCGCTCACCAGACAGAAAATTTAGATGATGGATATTTAGGGTCAGGAATACACTTGAAACGTGCCATAAAATTACACGGTAAAGAGAATTTTCATCGGAAGATTTTATCGTTTCATATGACCTTCAAGGAAATGTATGCTGAGGAAAAACAGATAGTGACGCCTGAGTTCATAAAAGATAAGGAAAACTATAATCTAAAACCTGGCGGCGAAGGCGGTTGGTATTCTGTAAATGCTAGTGGTATGAATCTAGGAGATGGTAATGTTATGAAAAATCCTGAGATTGCTAAAAGGTGTGGTGTTAGTGGCAGTAAGACTAAAAAGGGTAATAAAGAGTTCATCAAAGTTGCTAAGGAAAATCTAAAGAAAGCAGTAGAATGGCACACAGGCCGAAAGAAACCTGAAATGAGCAAGAGACTAAGAAAGGAATGGGCATCAGGAAAATATAAACACCTTGCTAAACTTACATCTGAAAAACTATCTAAAAAATGGCGATTGACTTCACCAGATGGAATAGAAGAAAATGTAATTGGGCTTGAAAAATGGTGTAAGGAAAAAGGTTTAGCATACACTACTCTAACAGTTTCCAATGGAAGAAAAATCTCTAAAGGTAAGAACAAAGGATGGATTTGTGAAAGAATATGATTTGTCGTCTATGACTAACCAAGAACTTGAAAACCTTTATACACAGACCAAAAAGGATAGGTCTAAATATAATAACGAACAGATAAACAAAAAAGTACAGCTCAATTCTTGTTTTGGGGCGGTCGGCAATATTTACTTCCGGTTCTTTGATATAAGATTAGCTGAGGCAATTACGCTCTCAGGGCAGTTGTCCGCTAAATGGATTGGACGAAAACTAAATGAGTTTTTCAATAATCTACTGGAAAGCGAGGGCAAAGATTATGTTCTCGCATCAGATACGGACTCCGTGTATATTGATATGGCAGCGTTTGTTGATAGGATGTATAGAGGTAGGGAGCGCCCTAAAACGGGACTTATTGTTGATGCCTTGGATAAGGTATGCCGTGAGAAAATCACAGAATTTATTGACAAAAGTTACCAAGAGTTGGCCGACCAACAAAACGCCTTTCAACAGAAAATGATAATGAAGCGCGAAGTGATTGCCGATAAGGGAATCTGGCGCGCTAAGAAACGGTATGTCCTAAACGTACATGATTCGGAAGGGACACGTTATTCTAAACCGAAAATGAAAATCGTTGGTCTTGAAGTGGTCCGTAGTTCGACTCCTATGATATGCCGAGAAGCGATCAAGAATTGTCTTGACATTATGCTGAATGATGATAATGAAAGGTTGATTGAATATATTGCTGAGTTCAAACGATCTTGGGATGAATTGCCTGTTCAAGATATCGGGCGTCCAACTGGTCTAAACCAGATAGATAAATACAGCGATGCCAAAAGCATATATGGATTCAAAACACCCATTCATGTAAAAGGTTCATTGTTATACAACCATTGGTTAGAGGAAAAGGGAATAGCAACCAAGTACGAAAAATTACATGATGGAGATAAAATCAAATATGTCTACTTGATAGAACCAAATCCGATTCACAACGAAGTCATTTCTGTGCTGAATATTTTACCGGATGAGTTTGATCTAAAAGGATATATAGATTATGACCGCCAGTTTGACAAGGCGTTCATTGAACCTGTAAAGGCGATTACTGATTCTATCGGTTGGACTACGGTTGAAATTTCAAACTTGGATGTATTTTTTTGAATAAACATGATACTAGGATTACTTACACTACTAGTCGCGCTGGTGATATCTGGAATTGCTGCGTGGTATTCAATCATCGGACTAACAGCATTATTCGCTGGGGCATGGTGGCCGATTATCGCAATGGGCGGCGCTCTTGAAGCAGGGAAACTTGTCGCCGCCAGTTGGTTATTCCATAATTGGGAAACTGACAACCTACCTTTGAAGCGTGGATTAATTTCTGTCATCGCTGGTTTAATGTTGCTCACCAGTATCGGGATTTTTGGATTTCTTTCTAAGTCACATTTAGACCAAGTTCAACCCGGAGATAATGTAACCGCCCAAATTGAGAGGATAGAACATAATGTCAAACGTGAACGAAACACAATCACTAGATACGAAAAACAACTCAGCGTGCTGGATAAAGCAATTGATAAGTACTTCGAGCTGGACCGAGTCTCTAAGGGATTGGCAGCGAGAGAAAAACAGACTAAAACAAGAGATGGAATTCAGGCGCAAATTGAGCTCGCGCAAGGAAAAATTGAAAGTCTCATGGACAAGAAGTTTCCACTAGAACAAAAAATTAGAAATCTGGAAGCGGAAGTTGGTCCTATCAAATACGTTGCTGAATTGATC
>Ga0257122_1003095_pt1 | contig 9951 bp, 8 predicted proteins | sample SI106_120metaG_FD_190146 | JGI IMG/M metagenome (GOLD analysis project Ga0257122, IMG submission 190146) | Marine microbial communities from Saanich Inlet, British Columbia, Canada - SI106_120 | ecosystem: Environmental > Aquatic > Marine > Inlet | place: Canada: British Columbia | collected... | reverse complement strand
ATTTTCTGGTCTTTAGTCATTGGGGTTACCCTTTTGGAGCTTCGGCTCCGGTTGCGTTAGATACAACCAGGGTAACCCCTTTCCTTGCCTGAACGGCAAGTGTCAGATCAAATCCGAACTACTACATCTAAAGGCCGCGATCCTACATCTGAATAGAATTCCGCCCGCAATCCATCTTGCCCTGCTAACCGACCCAAGCCCGGACGTCCGCTACTATGCTCGGGTGTATGCTGCGGAAATCAAGAAGGCATGCGGCAGTTATCCGCTTGTTGAAAAAGGAAGCGTGCTCTGAACGCCAAGCGGAATGGCCGTGCTAGCAGCCTAACGGCGCCGGCTTCTTATGACGACCCGACTTCTTTTCTGCATCAGTCTCTTTCGTCGGCGGATTTCTTTCCGGCCCGCGCTACGCTCGTGCGATCGATCACGCTTGCTCTTCTCTAGAACCGAAACCCAATCGGCAGAAGAGCCCCATGCATTCTTCTCTACGGACAACTTGACGATCATGGGCCTTTTCGTCATCTGAAGTCTCTTTTCAACCGACTCCACAATGTCCTCAATTCGCTCGGTTTGCACACCCGCGCCTTTTAGGTTCTGTTCAATCTTCGACACACCGACGTAGCGTGTTTTGGGTCCCCATAGGGGATCGCCCCATTTGGTTTCACCTAACGTCAAGGCAACCAAGGGTTCGCCTGCATTTTTGTGAGCGTGTAGCACCTTTCCTAACTTAGCAATCACTTCGTCATTTCGTCTGATGTCGGCCAAGTTCCAGGCTATCTGCTCCCGATGAATACGCCGCATGGATTTTGTATCGTCGCGAAGGATATTGGCGGGTCGAAAACGCACCCTAAATCTCATGCCGTCCTTGAGTGTTACTATCAATGGAAGGTCTCTGGCCGTAACCCGTGACGCGCTGACTCGCCCTTTGGGAATATCAAATACCACCGTCTTCCGTGCTCCCTTGCCAACCACACGCAGTTTGGCCGATGTCGTCATCGTACCGCTGAATTCCGGCGAGAATTCGATGCTTGCTAAACGTTTTCCAGCTTCGACCAATTCCCTCCCTTTCAAGCCAGGAAAGAGGCGGGCTAGGGGAAACTTCACCCGCGCATTTTCCGACCGGCCTGTCTTGGTCATCATATGTACGATGCTCTCTTGGCGTTGCGGTGCGACGACCAAATGGCCCTCGACGTTCGACAGGTGCATATCGCTAATCTTCTTCGCCAGAGGATCACTATCGCGATAACTAGCGGGAACGGCGGTCTGAGCATGCGAACCGATGCTTAGGGGCAACGTTCGCGAACTTCCGTCGATGAAACGTAGACGAACTCTTGCCTGGGCTACTTCTAAGATCTGCCTCGCCCCCCAAGCTGCCTTTGATGGCGGAATGATCTCGAGTTGTTCGATACCCGTCTGAGGATTGACGGTAACCTTCGCCTTGCTGGCCGTCGTGATTCCGCCACCCAGCAAATCGACGCCTCGAATTTGCCTCTGAAGCCAGGCGGGAAATTTCGTCGCGCCCGGAATGAAAGCGGATGCGGGAAGGGTCACCTTCAATTCCGCCTCGCGCAGAGGGCCGACTCGATCGCCTCTGATTCCCTCCACGGTGAGTGAAGCACTAAGCCCCCCCCGTGAAGCGACGCCATCAATGACAGCCTCCCGCTGATCGGCGCGCATTTGCTGGCGAGGGTTATCTGCCCAAGCGATTCCAGCCGACGATATCACGCTGACCGTGAACAATAATGCGGACAACAGGTTGCGTTTGGAGTTGAGGCGGCGTTGCATATTCATCACGTGGTCCTTCATGCCTCTCGAACAGAGCAAGGACCGCGCCAGTTCAAACAAGACCTCGAATGAGCTTTCGGGACGCTCATGAGGAAACAGCACTACGGCTAACTCGTCAAAACTAGGCAGCCTTCTGTCGTCCTGCCACATCTTGTACGCACCGGGATCTAAATGATGAATATCGTTCACTGGCGACAACGGTCACCAGGAGTTGACAAAGAATGCCAATGAAACAAGACACCCCCATTCCGAATTTCGGCCGAGGCCCCGTATCCGTTGGGGCCGGACACAGGGACATACCCAGGGGAAAACCTACAGGATAGCCTAAGTCCCTGAGATCACGCCCTCCCAATCTGGCACCTGCCTTGCAAGTCTCCCAACCATAACAAGGGAAAGAGGATAGCGAATGGAGCAAGGGACCAATGCCAAAGCATATACCCTTGGCTGAAAACGCCGGTCGGTAAGAGAAGCAAAGCCGTTCCACGGTGCTTCCTCCTGTGCAAACCGACCGCGTCACAGGCCAAGAGACTTAGAGAACGCCGCCCCGCATATCCTGCGCGCTGGGCGGCGTTCTACTTTTTTCCCTCTCGCCCCCCAAACCCATCTCTTGCGACGGTTTACACCGCTCCCAATTCACTGGACAATGGATACCCAACTCGGCATGGGCGGCATCACGCAGGTTTGGCAACGATTTCTTCCCCACTGAGGAAAGCGAAAGCGCCCGATGACTCAGCGTAAGCTCGCCTTCTATTTCGATTACCTATCTCCCTACGCCTACCTTTGCTGGGCTCGGCTACCGCAATTTTGCATCGAGCTCGATCTCGACTTGCAGCTTCGCCCCGTACTCTTCCCCGGCCTGCTCAACCATTGGGGACAATTGGGGCCCGCAGAAATCCCGCCCAAACGTGCCTTCGTCTTTCGTGACTGTGCTCGGTTCGCTGCAACGCACGGCATCGACCTCGTCGGTCCCGCGACGCACCCCTTTAGGCCACTGTTACCCCTTCGGCTTTCCCTCCCTGTCGTCGCTGGCGACAAACAGGCTGACGTTGTCGCCGCGATATTCACAGCCGGCTGGGCTGAGGGCATCGAATTGTCATCCGCCGACGCACTGGAAGAATGCCTCGACCGTGCGGGGCTACCGGGGGCGTCTCTTATAGCCGCCGCGAGCACTGACATCGCAAAGACGGCTCTGCGCGAGGCCACCCATGAAGCCGTCGAAACCGGGGTCTTTGGCGTCCCCACCATGGTCATCGATGGCGAACTTTTCTGGGGCAATGACCAGTTCCCCTACTTGCGGGACTTCGTTTCCGGGCAGAACCAGCCCAGCGACAAATATATGGAACATGCTCTCAACCGCCCTCGAAGCGCCGACAGACCAGGAAAACGCCCCTGCTAAGGCCATCACGAGAAGGATCAAGAATAGACTAGTTGAATATTGTCTCTAGAGATTGAGGCCCACGTTAACGCCACCCCAAACCGTATATTCATCGCCCAATTTCACGCCATCGAAATGGCTCCAAGCGATATGTACGGCCGGTGTCAGATAGAAGATATCGGTTACGTTGATGGGTAACTCCATATCGAATTTCAGGTCGACGACATTATCTGTCATTTTTTTCGGATCGTGAAAGACCTTGAGTCCGGCGTGGAAGGCCAATGCCAGATCGAAATGTTTCGATAGCGAAAAGCTCTTGCCGAACCCTGGATTGAAATAGACGTAGCGGAAATCTGCCAGCGCATCTTGTAGGCCAATTGTGTAGGCAATCGTCAAATCGAAGTCAACAAAGGTTGATACGCTTATCCCAATAGCGGGCTCTAAATACGAGGGTAGAATGGTCCCCGCATCCGCTTCGGTTGCGAAGGGGTAAAAATACCAGACGAGTGCTGCCGAAAGCGAAAGCGTGTCCTTAATCAATTCTCTTTCGTAACCGATGATCAGATTCTGTTCGTGCCCTACCCCAGCGGCCACCAGATCTGTGTCGCCAAAGCCCCACCATTGGAAGGCCCCCCAATAGCCGAAGGAGAGTCCAGTGTCGCCAACGGAATAGGTTATGCTTGGAGCCAGCATCCCGTTCTGCTCGGTCTGTGACAGCCTTTGGAAGACATTGAACCCGCGAAAGTTGTAGGCCGTCGCCAGCTCTATATCGATATTCAGTCCGATCGGTTCGTAGGCCTCGGCAGCCTTCTCTTTATCGACAGCTTTCTTTTGTGCCGCGGCCTCTAGCTGCGCTTTGCGAAGTTCGCCCACAGAGGTTTGAATCGCATCGAGGCGCGCTCCGACCGCGGCCAATCTTTGCTGAATCCCTTGTGGCGCCGCCTTGGGAACAGCAGCAGGTGTTGCGGGCTCAATTAGGGCGAGCGAATCTGAAATCGCCTTCTTCTTCTTATTCAGTTCACTATAGCTTTCTGCCACCAAAGAACGATCGAGACCGTTCTTCACCGCCTTATCCATATTGGAAAGGCTTTCGTTCACACCGGCAAGTTCCTTTTCCAGCGCAGCTTTCTTTTCCATTTGTGCAGGGGTGAATGTCGGTACTGGTGGTGGTGCCTGCGGCGGTTTCGCGGGACCAAAGACTTTTGCAAAAGCCGCAGAGAGGATTTCGATCCTGTAGAGGACGTCTTCCTGACTCTTCTTGACACCAGAGAGCTGCTGACCAACACCCAGCACCTTCTCCTCGACCTGCCCCAGTCTTTCAACGACTTCAGAGTTACCCCTGCGTCCGGCCGTTCGTCTCGCCGTTCGTTTCGCCGTTCGTTTCGCCGTCCGTTTCACCACCTTCTTGCCCGCGCTGTCGGGCGTTTTTTCTTTTTGCAGTTTCGCTTTCTTCTGCGGAGCCGCTGGGGACTTCCAAATGACTCCAGGGGACGGTGTTTGAGCCTCGGCAGTGCCCCCCGCCGCCAAGCAAAGCATTAACGCCCCTGTGAACGCTACAATCCCCGTACGGTACATTCCATGCTCCTTCCACTGCGTCGGATTGAAACCCTAGAGTACCGCAGCAATGGGATCACCCCCAAAGCGGACGCCCCTACGAATAGTCAACAGCGTGAGAGGAATATCAGGCTATGAAGAAAGGACCGGCCAACGGTCACGCCGATCGTCTTACAGCGCATCTATTCACAAGATTTTTCAGAAAACGCTGCGCCATTCCCGGTCGCGATGGCACAATACTAACTAGGGAGGCCCTCATGTGGCATAAGGTAAGCAAATCTGGGCAAGACGGCGCAGCAATGATCCGCGCCTGCCAGCGGCCGGTACTGGAAATCGATCTCTACCTAGATCGAACCGTAAGATTCAATCCAGTGCGCGTAACCGAACACGGAATATTCGTATCGCGGCAGCAGTATGAGGACCAGGTAGCCGAAAGCGAACGCGCCCGTCTCAAACGCGGTGTCAGCGGATCTTTCTCGGGAAAACTACTCAGCGCGTGCGGAACAGCTCAACTCCCAATCGCCGGCGACTTTCATGCGCCTTGCGAGACCCAAGAGAATATTCAGATTCACCAGCTGACCTGTTTCAAACCGACAACGGAAATCCCTACGCTCTACCGTATCGAAGAGCAAGTTGCGCTAGAACCTGACCAGCCTATCCCAGCACAGATCGAAGGAAGGAATACCGACGAGATATCCAGCGCGTTTGTTCTTTCACTCGATAGTCACTCATTGTCAGTGGGTAGCAAGAAACGATTTGCCCTTGATGAAACGGTCTCGCTCTGCGCGAGTATTGATCTGCCGGATACGGGATTGGTCGCCCTTTCTATAGAGTGTGAAATCGATAGCGCGCAAAGAGATGCGCAATTTGGCTATGTCTATTCCCTCTTGGTGGGCGACCCGAACGCCCCCTCCGCCCCTGCAGCCGTACTAGACTTTGCCAGAATTCGCCAGCATATCGCTCGTTCCCTGGAGCGTCCTCCCGCTTCAGACTGATCTATCTCCCTTCGGTCATATTGAACTAGGTGCCGATCGGTCGGAAGTAAATCTCCGATTATTTCGGCATGGTTCGTGAATAGCTAGAACCCATACATGGACAACAATCCGCGGGTAGAAGACGACTCACAACCCGCGCTAATGGGGAACAGCTTCAATGGGAGGGCCATCATGAAAACGCAATCGTACCTCAGACATGCCATATTGCTCACCGCACTCATGCTTTCTTTCAACCTACTCGGATGTCCGGGACCGACGGTGGTACCGGCTGGAACCCCACAATGCGGAAATTCTATCGTCGAGGGCAGCGAACAATGCGACGGCTATGCCGTTCGCGGCTTTAGCTGCCTAACCTTGGGGTTCAATAATGGTGCAATCGCATGTACAGCTTCGTGCCAACTGGATACCAGTGGCTGCACGATAGCTTCGCCAGTGATGAATCTCTGTGGCAACGGCCTTCTAGATGCTGGAGAACTCTGCGATGGCGCCAATTTTGGCGACCTAGGTTGCGAGAGTTATAACTTCATCGGTGGTCAGCTGCTCTGTTCAGCCGACTGCAAGACCATTGAACGCCAACTGTGTAAGAGACCAGAACAAACCCAGCAGCAGGTTTGCGGAGACGGCATCGTCACAGGCAGCGAAGTTTGCGATGGCAACGAGCATGGCAGCGTAACATGTGGCTCGCTAGGACACGCTGGCGGCATTCTTACCTGTGCAGCCGACTGTCTCAATTTCAACGAAAGCCAATGCACGACCGATGTCTGTGGTGATGGCAAAAAGGAAGCCTCAGAACTCTGCGACGGCGCAGACCTAGGCAACCAATCCTGTAAATCGCTGGGGTTTAAATCCGGTACCCTTTCCTGTCAGAACGGCTGCAAGAGTTGGGATTTTTCAAACTGCAGCAATATTTCGCCGGCGACATGCGGCAACAACACCGTTGAGGCGGGTGAAGTCTGCGATGGAACGGACCTACAGGGAAAGAGTTGTGCCGACTTCGGCAGCCCCACCGGCACTCTAGGCTGTAATTCGGCCTGCACGGCCTATGTAACGAGTACATGCGTGGCCGCGGCCACTGCGACCTCCGTATCCTCGATCGCCAGCGCGGGGAAGGTCACGGTTCAGGATGCCATCTATTTGCCGGGCTCCGGAGATGTCATGATCACCGGCTCTTCTTGGCAGAACGGAAGCCAAATTGGTCCTCTGACCCTGGGAAATGAGCAGGGGTTCCTAATTCGCATCGATCCCGTCGTACGCCAGGTCGTCTGGGCCAAAGCCCTGGACTACCACGGTGTTGCTGTTTCCATCAATAGTTGGGGAGACGTCTACGTTTCAACCTATAGCTTTGACGGTTACGGAGCCGCGGTCTTGGTCTACGACGAAAGTGGCACATTGATGGAGGAACGAAAGTTCGAACCACTCACAGCGACATCAGACGTCCGTATCAAGGCGATTGTACCGGTAGACGATACGAACTTCCTCAAGGCTGGCGCGATCATCGTTGGTGAGTATTTGGGAGACGTCGACTTCGACGGCGACGAACGCTCGGCTTCGGGTACGAAGCATCACGGTTTCGTATCGCGAATTGGATTTCCTTCCTCAGAGTGGTTCACATCCGTAGGATCGGCTGTTAGCGCCGCAGGATTCGAGACTGTTACAACGGACCAGAATACGATTATTGCAGGCGGATATTATACCGGCCAATTGAGTGGTTGTCAGAGTCAGGGAGGCAGAGACCTCTTGGTCGCTCGTTTCGACAAAGCAACAGGAGCGCCCCAGGTGAACGATTGCCACGGCGGTCCGGGTGACGACCTCGTAACGGCTATCCAAGTACATGCGTCCGGACTCCACGTCGCTGGAGTCAACGGGCCTGGGCTCAAGATTTTTGACGACCAGTTTTCGAGATCCACCCATACCAAAATAAGCGGCACCGGTCAGTTCTTGTACCGCTCCTCCCTTCTGGCCGGATTCGCCTATTGGAGCTCGGCTCTTAGCGGCATCACGGATAAGGTGAGGCTCAGCAAAAGCTATACGTCCCCCCCCTCTCAGAGCAGTTACGTCTGCCATGCATTGGGAGCGACTCAAATGAGTGTAAAGAAAATTGGGGCGACCGGTACCACCCATCACGCGAGTGCCAATGGCGATGAGATTTCCTGCGAGGCATTGCTCAACACTGGACAAGGACTCTTCGCCTTCGGCAACTACGAAACCTGGGCCTCAATGGGAGGCTTTTCACTCCCCTCCGGCTACTCCGGATATGAGTGGAAAATCCAATAGCCCTACAATCTCCGGTGCCGTTCCTTCATCTACCGGCCTCCAGTAGCACTCCCCCGCGACCATCTCGATTCTCGCATCGCTGAACCTATGGTATCCTGCGTTCTGGCCTAGACAACCGGATTTGGATTTATGCGATGAAGACTCTGTTGCTTGGATTGGTATTGAGCGGCTTGGTGATCGGCTGCAACACGCCGCCCCAGACGGGAAATAGTGATGCAATGCTCCCCGCAGATTCGATCCTCCCGGACACGTCTCGGGATCTGCCGATCACTCCTGATTTGAACACCGATGCACAAGTATTTGCTGACGCCACGGCAGTCGAGGATGGTGCGGGTCTGAATGATGCCGAGATATCGCTTGATAGTATGAAGGTGGATACAAATATCTTCGACGCGATGGTCATTGCCGATGGAAATAAAGAAGGCGGCCAGCCGGACCTTCTTCTTGCCGACGCTTCATGCCCCGCGAGTATTGCCAATTGTCCGGGGGCCCCCCTACCAACGTGGAGTCTGGAGGATTTCCAGCCCAAGAGCAGTGATTTCGGCAAGAGCTACGGTCTCAGCGCCTTCAACGGCAAAGTGCTTATTGTCGCCTTCCTCGGCGGTGGCTGAGGCTATTGCGTATCCCAGGCTGGGATGATGCAACAGATGCAAAACGAACTCAATTCAGCAGCGCATATGATCCGCTTTGTCGGCATCAACGCGCCCTATGGTCTAGGCTATCAATCGGCGTTGACGGGAGTTTGCGATTTCCCGCTCTTTCAGGACACCGTTCCCATCAATGCTTTTGCGTTGCATAAGGGCAATAAGGACGATATTTTTGTTTACGATGCAACCGGTAGTCTGCGCGCCTACCTGCCCGCCGGCGGCCCCATTGACACCAACCTGTCGACCACAACAGGCTACGATAATCTCAAACAGATCGTCGTGGACGCTCTTTAGAAGACATCGCCCCGCTTTTTTCCGAGTACCAATTCCAACCGATCGAAATGAGATGCTTGCGCTTCCATTTCCTCCATGAGAATCGCCTTCACCCGTTTTGGGCTCAAGCCACCACTTCCAGCCCCTATCAAGGGTAACGCTAGCGTTCCATACGATAGACATCTGGCCAAAAGGAGCGCTTGCCGCGCCGAGGTGCGTACCGAAAACTCGCTGGCACGCCACAGTAGATCGATACCTGCCACGTGGATGACGGCCTTCGCATTCAGGCTTCCCACACGGGTTTCAGAGGCGGCGCCCAACGGAAGGGGCGCCCTCGCCGACATCTGACGGATAGCCTCTTTGCCACCGGCGCGCCGAATCGCTTTGGATACGCCCTGAGGAAGCAAGAGCTGAGCGGGAATGACATTTCGATTCCACGCATTGACGATCACTTCCGTCGAACGTGTTGCAATATCGCCGGAGACGACGAGGATTTGCCCCTCTCTGGCCCCCTCGACGCCAAGAGGACGTGACAGCCGGTCCGACTGATGTACGAGATAATCCCGATGCTGAAGATATTTCAGCCATTCTTGGGGCAACGCGGCGGAGCCGACCTGGCCCCCCACTACCGCCATGACAATGGCCGCGATACTATCGCTATCACCTCCGGCAAAGAATATTTCCCTCATCGCCTGCCGATAGTTGTTGCCGCAATGACGAAGTACCGTAATAACCGCTCCCACCGTATGAACGACGTAGCCGGAATTTCCTCGCCGCCTCAACGTATCCCTCAACATCTCTTTTGGGCCACCGGGTACTTCAGCTTGAGCCGCCAGCAGCGGCAGCGGAAAGCCGCTCAACCGACTCGATTCGCTGAAGGCCGCTTCCAATATCTCGCCGCGAAAACTCCCTTTGTCGGCGCGAAGCGACAAAGCGATCAACAGTGCGACAAATACCGCTCCGTCAATGGCCTCGTGACCTCCGTGAGTGACCGCCGCGTTCTGCCGCACGTCAGCGATCAGCCCATCAAGGCTCCGGTCATTCGCGCGAA
>Ga0257122_1003089_pt1 | contig 9963 bp, 9 predicted proteins | sample SI106_120metaG_FD_190146 | JGI IMG/M metagenome (GOLD analysis project Ga0257122, IMG submission 190146) | Marine microbial communities from Saanich Inlet, British Columbia, Canada - SI106_120 | ecosystem: Environmental > Aquatic > Marine > Inlet | place: Canada: British Columbia | collected... | reverse complement strand
AAAAAAAGGAATTTCGGAGATCCTAGTTCACTCCGGGCAACATTATGATTATGAGATGTCTGAAGTCTTCTTTGAACAATTAGGGATTCCGCGGCCGAAATACGTCAATACGATGTTGAAGGGCACCCATGCGCAGGAAACGGCCACCATTATGACGTATTTGGAGGCAGTGCTGTTGCAGGAAAAGCCCACGGCGACGCTCGTTTATGGAGACGTTAACTCGACGTTGGCCGCGGCCATAGCATCTGTGAAGCTACGGATCCCCGTTATTCACGTTGAGGCGGGTGTGCGTTCGGCAATGCGCTACAATCCTGAAGAAATCAACAGGCGGGTGGCCGATTCTGTGGCGGACCTGCTCTTTCCAAACACGCGGGAAGCTTATGAGCATCTAATTCGTGAGGGGTACCCAGAAAACAGCGTTTTCGAGGTTGGGGATATCATGCTTGACTCTCTACTGACCGCGAGTCGTGAGCACAATATTCCGATCGAGTCTGGCGATTATCATGTATTGACAATTCACCGGGCTGAAAATACGGACGACCCTGAGAGGCTACGGACCATCGTGCAATCTGTTGTCGAACTAGGGGAGAAGGTCTGTTTCCCGGTTCATCCCCGAACGGAAAAATGTTTGCAGGAGCATGGGCTCATGGAAAAGCTGCAGGCATGCGAGACGGTTGAGATATTGCCGCCCATGGGTTTTTTAGAGTTTCTGCGGCTGCTGGCCGGCTGCAACAAGGTCATTACCGACTCGGGTGGGGTGAGGCGCGAAGGGTACATGCTTGGAAAACCGGTTATTACCTTGATCGGTATCATCTGGTTCCCGGAAATTGTCAAATCGGGATGGTTGCGAGTTGTGGATAGGCTCGAATCGCCGACGATGGTCGCTGAGCAGATCAGAAGTCACGCCCCGACAGGGCCACGTCCTCCGGTTTTCGGCGACGGAACGGCGGCCGCCAAGATCGTCGACATCATCGCCGAGCGGTATTCTTAGTGCATCAGCTGAGGCAGCTCATTTCCCCGGTTCCCCGGATTCGGCCCTCCATCTCTGGTAAGGAATTACGCGCAGTCTGTTCAGCACGAGAGGAATTGGAACGGTCGATCCTTGAACGATTGCGTTCTATAACCGGCGTTGAATACGGGCTGCTCTTGCCCTATGGCCGCTCTGCCATTTCCCTCTTCTGCCGTACCTTCTTGACTCAATCTAAGCCCGAAGTGTTCATTCCGGCATACAACTGCGTCGTCGTTGCCAACGCTGTGGCGGCTAACGGCATGATGCCTAGGTTCGTGGATATCGGGCTTCGCGACGGCAATATAGACCCCGAAGCGTTGGCGTTGGCGGTGAAGGGGCACAACTCCGAGTTGCTCGTCATCACTCATATGTATGGCAATAGTTGTGGCCTGGACGAGATCATCTCGATTCAGAGGCGGGCAAATATTCGGTTCCTCATGTGTGATGCTGCACTAGCACTCTATTCGTACCACAACGGAAAGCACGTATGCGAATTCGGAGATGTCGCTCTTCTCAGTTTTAGTACCGGAAAACACCTTACGGCAATTGAAGGCGGCGCTCTATTGACGAACGACCGACAGATCTTTGTGGAATTGGAGCGGGAGTTCGAGTCGGTGACGAAAAGTCCGACGGTGGTGACCGAACTGTCAAAGATCGCGTTTCTGCTGGGAATCGCAGCGACGTATGGGCTGAATTTGTACGCGATAGCTGACTATCTATATCATCAAACATCCGCACTAGATTTCCTGACAGGTGAACTGAAGGGCGAAGAAGTGGAATTACCCCGCGATGTCTACCAAGGCATAAGTTCGATCCAGAAACGTGTCCTCGCTGCGCAACTGGAACGAGAGGCCGAGATCTTTTCGCGGCGGAGTCTCATTCAGAAACGCTATCTTGAAGCCGGATTTCACAATGCGATCATCAACGACTCGGTAGCGACAAACCAGCTCTCTCATTTCTCGATTCGTAGTGTCGACCGCAATGGCTTAATTCAGGCCGGAATGCGCCGCGGTATTTTTCTCGACGGACCATTATTTGACTACGCGATTTCAGATCTCAGTCAGTTTCGGGAATTCGGCGGGGCAGGGTGTGCCAACGCGACATCGCTTGCGGCCAGCTGTGTCAACCTGCCAAGCTATCCAGATCTGACGCACGAGCAACAAAACCGGGTGATACAGCTGGTCCACGACTGCGAAAGGCCACGGAAATCTTGAGGTACGTTGAACGGAGCATTGCCGCGAGAGATCTCACTGTCTGCTGCTTGAGGATGTGGGCATGGTGGTAGTCGACGGTTACATGCGGGGCGCGGTCAGGCAGTTCGTCCTTTGTCTGAGTTCAATGAGACGCATTGACGCACCCATCGAACTCGCCAATACGCTGTCGGCTAGTCGCGGCACCCTAACGCAGCGAATTTGCCGGTGGTACGCTGAGTTCTCAGAGGACCTCCAAGGCGGTCGCGATTCATATCCAGCTGCGGCTGTGAGGGCAACTCCTGATTTGGAAGATCGCGTGTTGGAGATTGCGCGCGGAGCCGAAATACTGAGTGGTTTGGTCGAACGACCCGCTGTTCCTACACTTTTTCTGTCGCATGATATGGATTATCTCGGTCGCACGCTGCAGATGGCGATCAAGAATGCGATCAGCCAAAAGAAGTTTGTCTTTCCTTCTACAAGGGCTGGCAACTATCTGGACGCCGTGGCCGAGATGTTTGCCTTCGACGCTTCGGTCGTGACCGAGGGGTTGGCGAGCACGGTATTTATCGCGGTTCCGGGGAGCGTCCGTGGAATTGGTCGGCGAGCCAAGCAATGGCTCATCGACCCAAGCTACCACAATTCTCCTTCCCTGCTTTCGGAGCTTATCCGTTTGACGGAGAACTACCGCAGCGATGTTGGACTTCATGGCTCGTATTTTTCAATTTCGCAGGGGCTAGTGCCCCATGAGCTCGCCACGCTCAGGTCGGCTACGGGGAAAGCGTCGAGAATAGGCAGACAGCATTGGCTGAATCTGACGCACGGCCCCGTCGCAGCGATGTCGTACCTACGTGGTTCAGGAATAGAAGTTGATAGTACCCTGGGGTGGAACGGTACCGTTGGATTTCGCTGTGGGATGGCCAGACCATTTTCCATCGCTCTGCCAGGTGGCGGTCAGATCATGGAGGTCCCTCTGGTTCTCATGGACCGACCGCTTTTCGCGGACATGGGACTGTCGGCGGATGAGGTGTTGAGCCTCGCAAAGGACCGACTGGAGGAAGTCTATGTGCGTTGTGGGGGGGTCGCAATCTGCTGGCACGACGCGGCGGCCCATTCAGATTTTGGTTGGTTTGAAACCTATCAGAGAATTGTCGAATGGGCGGCCAACCGTGGGTTCAAATTCTCGACGATATCCGCTTTGTGCTCGTGAACAAGAAGGGGAAGTATGATGCTCTCACATGTGTTGTTTCATCGGAATGAGAAGGTTGCCTCGTGATTGTTCTTAAGTTGATTCCCGGGTGCAGCTCGGGAAATGATCGGAAGTTTGCGCCGTGACAGAACCGACCAAATCTCGAGTTCTAATCACGGGAGCGCCCAGTCGGCGAAAGCTGATTGTGATGATGATATTGGGAATAGTGGTTTCCAGTGTTCTCGTGTATGTCGTTTGGAAGAAGGTCGACCCCGCAAAAGTCTGGCACCACATGAAACGCATCAATGTGGGCTGGCTGCTCGTTTCCCAACTTGGGATTGTGATGGGGATCGTAATGGCGGCACTGCGGTCAAAAGTTGTCCTCAGTGGGATGCCCAAGATTCGGTTCCGTGACCATTTTAAGTCGATATTGGTCGCCATGACAGGGAATATGCTTTTGCCGGCGCGTCTCGGCGAATTGTTGCGAGTAGATTTTCTCGCCCGTCGTGGCGAATGTGCGCGGGTGACGACGCTTGGCGCCGTGGGAATCGAACGGCTTTTTGATCTTCTCTTTCTGGTGATTCTATTCTTCAGCGTTCTCCCGTTGCTTTTTGTCGAAGCGGCCAAGACCTGGTTAATGGCCTCACTTGGGGGCTGCGTATTGACGGGAGTTATCTGTCTCGCTTTGTTCGCACGGTATCCTGCGGCTACCGTAAAAATTGTAGACAAGATAGCCGGGGCGATTTTTGGAAAAAGGATCGGAGACTGGATCGTCATTAGGGTGGAGCAGTTGGCGAGTGGGGTAAGCGCCCTCGCTGATACGGCTCTTAGTCTGCGGCTAAGCGGCGCTACGATTCTGTTTTGGGGAATGGGAATTCTGAACTACCAGGTATTCTTCTTGGCATTCGGTCTACAAATGCCATGGTACGGTGCATTTGTCTTTTCTGTCTTTATCAGCGCTGGCATTGCCCTGCCTGCTTCACCCGTTTCAATAGGAACATTTCATTATTTTGCGATTAGCGGACTTGTCCAACTTGGCGTGGGCACTGACCAAGCCACATCAGTGGCCATTGTCATGCATCTTTTCTGTTTCGGCCCAATTCCGATACTCGCTGGGTTGGCTTTTATGTCCGAGATTTGGGACAGTCTTCGACGCTACCGCAGTTTTCAGCGGGGGGGAGCATAGCCGATGGGGCAGGCGACCGATGGTGAAACAGATAAACCTCTCGGCCGGAAGGTCACAGTGTTGTTGCTTGTCGGGGCAGCGCTTCTTTCCTACACGATTATGGCGGACTTCGATGTTCGTCTCGCAACGGCCCATGCGGATGACAGCCCGCTGGTCTACTCACACGTGTTTGCGAATCCCGATTCGTGGAAGAACGATGTTGTCGGCACGCATGGAAAGTGGGCCTTATGGGCCACGGCGATCAACTGGGTTCCTGCCATTCTGACACAATATATTGGTGTCTCTGCTCGGGGAATCTGTTGGGGCATTGTATTCCTGCAAAACTTTCTCGTGTTGATCGCTGTATTTCGGCTCGCGTTTGTTTGTACCCGCGATCGGCAGGCCTCCGTATTGACCTCGTTGTTCGTTTTTTCCGCGCAACTTTGGGGGTTCAACCTTGCGAACTACGCCGCAAATATGCCTCTGCATTGGGCAATTGGTTCTTTCTTCTCTCTTCCACTCGTTCTATTGGCGATGGCGAGCTTCCTTCGAGGGGGACTGTTAGGCTCCTTTCTGTCGTTCGCTATCGCAGGTCTCATACACCCAGTCATGACGCTCTACGGCGTGCTAATTTTGGGCATCTTCTCGTTGTTCGAATATCCACATGAATCTAGGCGCGTCTTCTGGGTTCGAGTGGCCGTGCTGTTTACTATAGCGTGCATTTGCGGTGGTCCGCAGCTCTTGAATCTCATGACGCTAGATGGAGCGGGCGGAATAGAGCCCGCTGATTTCATCGGTGCCATTGAGACGAACATTCATATCTTTCCCTGGCGTTCTGCGCCGCTCTGGGCTCGCCTGTGGCCCAACTTTTTGGCTTACAGCCTATTGGCCGCAATCACTTTTATTGTCGGGCGGTCGTCACTGTTGAAGCCATACCAACGACTTCTGATCGCGACCTCGTTGGCGTGTGTATTGATGGCGTGCGCTGAATTCGTTGGAATCGGGCTCGAGATACCGATCTTGCTTAAACTTTATCCTCTGCGAATATCAATGTTCCTTGCTCTGGTTGCGGCTCCAATGGTTGTGAAGTGGTCCCTCGACTGTGCGACGTCGAGCAATTCTGCATTGAGGTGGGTTCCGGCAAGCATGCTCGCGTTGATGGCGGCGTATTCCCAGGGGATCTTCATTCCGCTCTGGTTCGCATTGCTGATGTATTTATTGCTCCCAGAGAATGCCAAGGGCCAGCACGTTGTCAACGCCGTGGTGACCGTATGTATTGCTGTCCTAATCGTTCGTCCCGACCTGAGGTCTGTTCTTGTGCCGACGCTTTATTTGCCTCATGGATTGAAGCTCAGAATCGTTATCCCTCTCGTAATTTTTGGTCTGATGCTCGTGGCATATCGATACCGTAGGGAAAAACTCAGCGTATTGCGAAGTGAGCGTGTTTTTGTTGTGGCGGGCATCCTCCTATTCTGTTTCGGTCTCGCAAAATCCCGCCACGCCTATCTTCAACTTCGCGGTGGTGTCCAACCTTCGATTCACGCGGCTCAGATTTGGGCGAACTCGAATACGCTGGCGGATGCGGTCTTTATTACGCAGTCACCGTGGCGCGGGTATTCGGAACGTCGCGCAATCGTGCCGGCCGTCGGTGGATGGTGGGTATATTCGGGAGACAAGACCCTCAAGAATTTTGATGACCGACTTGTTCGGTTTTGGGGTCTAGAAGACCGCGGCAAGGAACGTGGGGCCGCGGCGGTTTCTCAGTCTGTCCGAGCGTCATTTGCGTCCATGACCACCGAAGATGCTCTGCGCTTCGCTGGGGAATTTGGTGGAACACATATTGTACGTTTGGAAGGAATGACGAAACTCGACTTTCCGGTCGTCTTCAAAGCACCGAAAATTACCATCTACGAGATTCCCCAATCCTGAGTATTGGATTGCTGTTCGGCGTGAGCGTTGGTGGCGCGACTTATTGGTCGGTGGTTCGTAGTTCGAAGAAGCGAGGTATTTGCTGAAAAAGGTCCGCGGCCATTGCGCGGTGCCCAATTTCAGTGGGGTGGGAATCGTTGTCGAAGCAGGGGTACTCTTGTTTGGGTTCGATGAGGGGAATCTTTCGGGCCGTGGAGAGTTTTCGCAATTCAACCAGGGGGCGGTCCAAGTCCACGGGATAGCGTTTTTTGTTTTGAACAAGCCATTCTTTTCCGTCCACTGCGCGAAACGGGCTGTTCTTGGCCTGTAGCCAGGGACGGAGAGCGAGTCTACCGGCCACTCCATAGATTGCGAACTTTGCGCCCATCTTGTCGGCTTCCTTTTTCATCTGCGCGACGAGCTCAGATGTCAAATTCCAGGCGAATTGCATTCGCGCAGATAGGGCATCTGGACTCATGAGTTCCTGAAATGCGCCGGCTTCACCGAATATCGCAGCCCACGAATCGACAGTGTCTTGTTTGAGTATCGCCTTGGGCACGAAGCGCCGATATACCCCTTTGGTATGGTAGACAATGGCGATCTTGTTCAAAGCTAGTTTCACACGGTCCCAGAAGGGAAGGCGTGATTCGCCAGGAGTTCGGTCGGGTCGCTTGAGGTTCTCGCGTTTCAATAGGCCGTTTTCGATACCGTATTTGAAATGTTTGAACGCGTGAAACATCTTCTTGTTGGTTTCCGGCGTGGGTGCAAGGTTGCCCATCGGATCATTGTAGCAAAACTGATAGACGATCAGGTCGGGGGCATATTGGGGCGCTTCGAGTTGCATGGCCTCGAGCGCCGTATCTGTATCCCAGGCATTCATGCCTATGGAGATGATCTCTACGTCATGTCGACCTGAGGCGCGAAAAAGCTGCTCTAGCTGCCGGGTGTAGAGAGCGTCCCTGCCAACGCCTGCGCCGAAAGTGTAGGAGTCGCCGATAAAGAGAATTCGATAGCCCCCACTGGCTTTCTTCAGCCGATGCTCGATGTCTTTCCACCCTTGAGAATTGGTAAGAGTTCGGCGCACAATCCCGGTATCTGGCTCATAATAGTCCAGCAGGGTGTTTGGTGGTGGGGCCCAGCCGTATTTTTTAGCATTCGGGGTGTCTAGGAAATCCGCGCCAAAGTTGGGTGGGGGCATAATCAGCTGAAGCGCGATTTCCGCCAGGGCCAGGCCGAAAAGGGTGCCGAAGAGCATCAACCGACGTTTTGATCTTCTGGTCGTTTCGGCCGCGGATCGTCCTCCCGGCTCGCTAGCGTGATTCGTTTGATTCGCAGGCATTCGTCGTCTCGTGTCTGGCCTATGGTGCAACGATCCCCTGTCGCGGTCAACGAGATCCGGATGGGAGAAGAAGGAGGTTTAGGTGGCCTTGACCAGGCCTTGGCTTTAACGCATGTCTCAACATCTTTCCAAATTGGGTTCTCCGTGCGATAGTTACAGGGTGTATTGACTGGATGGAAGCCAGATTGTGCCCATGGGGCGCATAAGTAGCCACGGTGAAGAATGAAAAAGAACCTTGCCGAGATTGACGGTATTTCTGTCGTTACGCCTTGTTATAACGAGGAAGAGGGCATGGCACTGCTGTTCAGCAGGCTAAATTCGCTGGAGCAAATGCTCATCTGCGAAGAAATCGAATACGAGATTATCCTAGTTGACGACGGAAGCGTCGATCGAACACGTGAGTTGGCAGAACAAGCGTTGGTGGATCATGAGCACTATCAGTTGGTATGTCACGAACGGAACCAAGGGATCGGTGCCGCTCTTAGAACGGGGTTTCGTACCGCGTCTAAACACATAGTCGTTACCGTTGACGCTGATACCAACTACGATGTGCGAGACGTCCCTCTACTGCTTGAATACTTCAACTCTGGCGCTGATCTCGTGACAGGCAGTATTTTCGCTCCTGGCGCGGAATGGAACTATCCCGCACACCGATTTGTGCTGTCGAGGTCATTAGTAGAGCTCTATCGACGCGCCCTAAAAGGTAAGGGGGACAATATCTATACTTTTACCTGCGGTTTTCGGGCGTACGAGCGAGAGAAATTGCTTGAATGCCTACCTGAGGCCGATGACTTTGTTGCAACCGCGGAGATCTTGATCCGGTTCTTGCTAAAGGGGTTTTCCGTCGTAGAGTATCCATGCTTCAACTACGATCGGAAGTACGGCGTGTCTAAACTGCGAACGCTAAGCACTATTAAGAGCCATCTAGAGTTCATGAAAAAAGTCTATTTAGGGCAGGTCGGTTGACGTTCCCCCTGCGCGAAGCGGGCTATTGGTCCGAACGATTTACTACTTCCTGAAACAGGTGTAGGTAAGTCTGGGACTGAGTCTGGATACTATAGTCTCTGAGGGCCTTTTCGCGGGCATTCGCTGCGAGGGTTTCGCGACGGGCGTCGTTCTCTAGGACCCACTCGATGCCCCGACTGAGTTGGTCGGTTTCGAATGAGGGCGCCAAATACCCGGTTTTGTGTTGAATGATCAAGTCGGGAATGCCACCAATGTCAAATCCCACCGAAGGACACCCGCAGGACAGTGCCTCGACAATGGTGTTGGGGAGATTATCTTGCATCGACGGGGCGACGAAAACGTCTGCCGCGGAGTAGAGTAGCGCGAGAGTAAGGCTATCGTGCAAGTATCCTTGGCCGTAAACTGGAAATGGAAGCTTTTCGAAACCTCTCGGAATATTCGGACCGAAACAGGCGACGGCGATACTATTCGCAAGGTGGGAATCGGCAAGTTGCATCAGCGCCGGCAGAAGTAGATGCCCACCCTTGTTTGGCTCGTTTTCGTTGGACGCTCCGAATAGAATGAGCTTCTTTTCCAGAGGAAGTCCAAACGTACTTCGAGCAAATTTCTTTTCATGTGGACGGAAGGTTGAGGTTTCGATGCCATTGGCGATAACTCGTGTGGGTGCATTTTTCGTAATTGGACTTTTTTCCGCACACCGGGCAAGCCATCTGCTAGGCGTGACGATGGTGTAGTCTGCGTTGCGCCACGCTCTCATTTTTCGCCGCCAGCCCCATCTCGACATATCCCACTTATGTTGGCTCTCAAGGATCGGACATTGACCACAACCGGTCAGATAGCGATCGCAATTTCGGCTATAATGACAACCTCCTGTTAGTCCCCACATATCGTGCATCGTCCATACGGTGGGTTGGCGAATTTTGGGCAAGGTCTCCACCTGCATCCACCCCCCCAGCGCCCAATGTAAATTGACGATATCGGGGCCGATTGCATCGATCTGGGATACGAGACGATCGGGAAGCCATTGAGCTGTGACAAAGTCCTTACGTTTTGTATACCATTTAGTCGGGAAAGACCTCCCATCGAAATGCGCTCAGATTTCGCCCGCCTCTCAACGGCTGGCGATGAGCTGCGTTTCGCGAAGCGAAATGCCAGCTCCATCGCTTTGTTGGGCGGCATTATCTAATCGCCCGATAC
>Ga0257122_1003088_pt1 | contig 9964 bp, 6 predicted proteins | sample SI106_120metaG_FD_190146 | JGI IMG/M metagenome (GOLD analysis project Ga0257122, IMG submission 190146) | Marine microbial communities from Saanich Inlet, British Columbia, Canada - SI106_120 | ecosystem: Environmental > Aquatic > Marine > Inlet | place: Canada: British Columbia | collected... | reverse complement strand
TCGCTGGGTTCTTGGACCGCCGAGAAGGGTGGTCACACCATTCCAACGCCTGCGGTCGACGGGCATCGTGTCATCACCGGCGAAGATCCAATAATTCTCCACCTCGTCCAGTTCGAAGGCGATTGCGCCTTCCGGCGAATCGATTTCGACGCGTGCGATATCACCCTCAGGGAGTGTGTAGAAAAAGGGTGGACCGCCGGAGACCCTGTCTACTGTCTGATCCGTCACGATGAACGTGACGACGATAGACGAGAGGGACACCAGGATTGTTAAGACCAGGAGTAAACGCAGGTTCAAGGTTTAGCGCCTCCGCCACCAGGCCCAGACGCCAACGGCGCTGATTAGAGATGGCATCAAGAGCCAACCGGACCATCGAACGAAACTACGCTCGTCGTCAAATAACACAAGCTCTCGCGAGACCTTGGTCTTGGAGCGGATCGAGATAAGTTCGAAATCGCGTGCGGCCCAGTTGACCGCGTTTGCGAGGAAGTCTCCGTTCGTAGCCGACGAGAAGTACCGGTCGCTCGCAAAGTCGGCATCGCCAATCACCACTATGTTCGTTCGGATCGGCTCTCCGTCAACGATCTGAGGCGTGAAACCGATCGGAGCGAGTGCCTCTACGGCTACTGCAACCGGGAACGGGCCATCACGGTCCACATTGATTTCGTACGAGTTGGTATCGCTCAACTCTTCCCAACTGCTCAGGGAGGTTGAAGCTAACCCGGTCAGGATCAGGTGAGGCTCGCCCGAATTTGTCCGGGGTATGGCGTCATTCGTGATGGTCCGTCCGATGAAGGTAGCGCCCGGCATGTAAACCACGTCAAGCGGTGCGGTAATCGGGTGATCATCAGAGAACTGTCGTTTGGTGATCTGGAGGAAGTCGGGTTCAGGAGCTACGAAACTTGACGTATCCACGAGGTGTCCGGTCCCGATCGCCACACCGAACTCTCCGAGCAGGTCGCCGTACGAGGAATGGGGGTCCGGCTCGAACAGGAAAATGGCGCTCCCGCCACGCAACATGTACTGCCGCAGGATATCCGTCTCGTCTCGCAGCTCACCGTCTGCGTCGACAAGTCCAGATACTGGACCTGCGAATATCAGGGCGGCCGGGAAGTCATCAGGATTACTGGAAAATATCTGAGGGAGCAGGTCTATCAGTGTGGATGATGAGACCCGGTAGTTGTCCCGGATCAATGCCAGCGCGGCCTGCACATAACTCTCGGCATCATCGCCCGCCGTCGTGATGTCTCGTTCCCCGTGTCCGGAAACGAAGTACACCTGTTTCTGACGAACCTGGTTAACCACGAGCAGCGCCGTCGTAATCCCCTGTTCGTCGAAAATGTCGGGACTCAGTAGGGGGTCCCCGCCCACTACAACGTCGGTGCGCCTTGAGTCTGTCGCTTCGATAGCGATGGCCGGAGTTTGGGTAACGCCAAAATCAACGGCGACATTTGGCTGAAGAATCGGGTCGACAAGACGGATGTCGAAGTCGTCCGCGGCGCGCCTTGCGAACTCGGACAACAAGTCCTGAGTATCTCGCCAGGCGGCAGCACGCTCAGCCGTGTTGGTCTGGAGGAATACGGTTGCCCGTATCGGTTCACCCAGGTCCGCCAGCAACTGGACGGTCTGCTCGGAGAGTCCAAACTGGTTGTTAGTGGTGACATCCGTACGTAGCCAGCCCGGAGGGTCATCCTGGTCGCTCAGCCACCAGAAGACAAAGTTTCCGAGTACGAGCAGTATCACGAAGGACGAGACGATGATGAGCGTGTTCACGCCGTATCGCCCGCGTCGCCCAAAGATCGCCCTGGCTACTTGTCGCCAGGAGAATATGACGGCGATACCGAGGATGGCTAGACCGATACCCATCGTTAGAAGACCTGTGGAGTCCAGGTCCCGTATGAAGATGAATATGAGCGCGCCGAGGACGAACGCCAGGCTACCCGCCACGACAAGCATGTACTTGACCGAGGTCAAGTTGTCTTTGAACGTGTCTACCAGGGAAGTTCGGGGGCGGGATTCATCCGGACGGGATGCTTTACGCCGTGCCTGTTCGGCTTCTGGATCCAGGTTAGCCATGCTGCTCTAGCGCCACCTTCTCGATTCCAGGAGTACCACGGTAATGAACAGGAACACCGCCGTAATTGAAACGTAGTAGGCGATGTCCGTTACCGAGAGGATCCCGCGGGCGAAGTCGGCGAAATGTCCGCCTTCAACCACTCCGAAACTTGATGTGTCAAATACTGAGAATGAACTTCCAAGTTGGAAGTTTGAGACGATCTCTTCTGCCGTGCCGGTGAGTCGGTCGGCGACGAAGTTACTTACCGTCAAGGCCGTGAGCAACCCCGCTCCGACGACCAGGCTTACGAGCTGGTTGCCGGAGAGTGCAGAGGCCATTAATCCGATGGCCAGTGTTGCCGCTCCGTAAAGAAGTACGCCCAGGTAGCCGGTAAAGATTGGGCCAACGTCAGGGTCCCCGAACCAGAAGAGGACGACCACAAAGTAGAAGGTCCCCGCCACCATCAAGGCAAGCATCACAAATGAGGCGATGAACTTGCCGATGACGATCTCCCATTCCCGTATCGGAGAGGTCATAAGCAGCTCAAGCGTGCCGAGCTTTTGTTCCTCCGCCAGGAGCCGCATGGTCAATGCGGGCGAGAGGAACACCATGAAGAAGATGGCGCCAGCTATGTAGCCACGGATGCTCGCTTCCGAGAACGGATCGGAGACGGACGCTACGAAGAAGAACCCGGTGATAGCCAGGAATGCGGCCGCAACCACGTACGCCATCGGCGACGCGAAGTACGTCTTGATCTCTTTCCAGGCGATGGTCCAAGTATTACGCAAATGTACTCTCGGTTTTCGGCCTGCGGACAGGCCATGCAGAATTTCATCGGTCCGCCAGATTCTGACGGATCAAGGAGGTCAGGCTTACGCCTCATCCTCCGTGGTCAACTCCAGGAAGATCTCTTCCAAGGTCATCGGCAGGGGGTGAAGGTTAACGAGTCCCCAACCGGAGTCGACGATCGTCCGGGCGACATCTTCTGGCGCGCCTTCGTCCGGCCGGGCGTCGACGACAAGGGATATGACCCCATCTTCCGCCAGCCGTTCCTGCGTCGGCCTCGTGTCGCGACGTACATCAACTACGTGTTGGATATTTCGGAGCGCTGTAATCGCGGCACCAGCCTCCGTACCACGAAGGCTGACCTCGATACGTTCCGCATGTTGTAGACGGTCTGAGAGGTTCTCAGGGTCGTCATCTGCGACGATACGGCCTTCGTGGATCACGAGTACTCGTCGGCAGATTGCGCTGACCTCGGGGAGGATGTGGGAGCTGAGGATCAGCGTGTGCTCACCGCCCAACTCGCTGATAAGGGACCGGGTCTCGACGACCTGGATTGGGTCGATACCAATTGTCGGCTCGTCCATGATCAGTACGTCAGGTTCGTGGATGATCGCCTGGGCAATTCCTACCCGCTGACGGTATCCCTTTGACAGTTTGCCGACGAGTGCGTTCTGGTACTCGCCTAACCTGACGGTTTCGATGATGACCGGCAGTCGCTCGTCGATCCACTTCCGATTCATGCCGCGAAGTTGACCCATGTAACGGAGATAGTCCATTACGGTCATGTCTAGGTAGAGCGGCACGGACTCCGGGAGATAACCGATGTGTCGGCGAGCGTCCAGTGATCGAGAGACGACGTCGTACCCGGCGATGGCTGCAGTGCCTTCCGTCGGCGGCGTGAAACCGGTAAGCACACGCATGGTGGTCGTCTTTCCGGCGCCGTTCGGGCCGAGGAAACCGACGACTTCTCCCTGCTTGATGTGCGCGGACACGTCGATCACGGCGGGGTAGTCGCCGTAAGACTTCGACATATGTTCGAGCCGGATCATCTGTTTCTGGAGCCTGCTTCCTGATAGTTCCTGGCGGTTCTGGTCGGGTTGTAAGGACCGTGTTACGAACGTACATCGACGTTCAGTTCACTTCCAGGCCGTTGAGACGGGCGTCTTGATTCTGTCGGTCACAGCCGTACAAGAAGACTACGACTCACCACCGCCCGTCGGATTGCACCGACACCAGATGCCCGCGCAACCGGAGTATCTTAGCCCACGCCACGACCTCGGGCCAACTAAATATCGGGGCAGTGGATGGTGGTTTTTGGTCTCGTCCCGTCGAACTTCCTACCTCCGCAACGGCGATGACAGGGTGCTAAGGGCATCATAGTCGGATGTAGAATTGTGGCAGCCTAGGGACGGTTTGGATGAGAGCGCACCGGGAAACCGCCAGTTAGTGGGGTCCGCAACGTGTGCGCACGCTATGAACGTCCAAGTCAGATTCCGGGAATTTGGAAGACACTCCGGGGAAGTTCACAGGTACACGTGACCAACGAAAAGCTCATCTACCTGGACCACGCCGCTACGACTCCGCTTCGTGAAGAGGCACTTACGGCGATGATGCCATTCTTCTCAGACGTGTTCGGCAACCCGAACAGTCCCTACGCCTTCGCACAGGAGGCGAGAAATGCGGTGGACGAGGCTCGGGAGAAGATCGCCGCTGTTCTTGGAAGTCGCACCCGTGAGGTGGTGTTCACGAGTGGGGGAACCGAGTCTGACAATTCCGCTATCAAAGGGGTGGCCTCGGCATTGAGGCCAAGTGGCAAGCACGTCATCACCTCTGCGATAGAACACCACGCGGTGATCCACTCCTGTGAAGAGTTGGTAGAGGCGGGATACGAAGTCACGTATTTACCGGTCGGAAGCAACGGCGTGGTTGACCCTGCTGCCGTGGAAGCGGCGATACGGGAGGACACGATCCTCGTCAGCGTGATGTACGCCAATAACGAGATCGGCACGGTGCAGGACATCGCCGAGATCGCCCGCCGTACACACCGAAAAGCCGAAGCGATGGGCCGCAATATCGTCGTCCACACCGATGCTGTTCAGGCAGCGGGTTGGTTAACGCTGGATGTGAACGAACTTGGCGTGGACATGATGAGTCTGTCTGCACACAAGTTCCACGGGCCGAAGGGGGTAGGTGTCCTGTACGTTCGCCGGGGAACTCCTTTTAACCCTTTGATTGTTGGCGGAGGGCAGGAGAGACAGCGTCGCTCTGGCACGGAGAACGTCCCCGGAATCGTTGGAGCCGCGGTAGCGCTTGAGCTTGCCGAGCAAGAGCGCGATGAGACGTATACGTCAGTTCTCCCTCTTCGAGAGATGTTGATTGAAGGAACCCTCGAACGGATTCCGGGAGCGAGGCTCAACGGGGATCGGACCCGGAGACTTCCCAATAATGTCAACTTCTCATTCGATGGCGTTGAGGGAGAGGCCGTCCTGCTAGGCCTGGATTTCGCAGGTATCTGCGCCTCAACGCAAAGTGCGTGTAGCTCTGCATCTATAGAGCCTTCGCACGTGCTGGTGGCGCTTGGGCTGGACGCTGACCTGGCGGTCGGTAGCCTGAGACTCACGCTTGGTAGGGACAATACCGAGGCGGAAGTCCGTGAGACGCTGGACGTTCTTCCGGGTGTTATCTCCCGATTGAGGGAAATGCCGACGATGGCGTCGTCTTCCTGATATCCAGTATCGTCGAGCCCGAATTTACGAAATTACGGGGCGAGATGAGGCCAAGTCTCGTCGTCTCGTCGTAAGCTGTATGACCGAAATCACCCGGACAGGGCACGCCGATGATCCCGGTGGATATATCCTTGTCCTCTGTGACCATCATTAACCGATAACCGCACTCAATTGAGAAGGATTTTATGGCCGAGGAGCGTATGGAAGCCCCGGCGAATATGGACTCGGATGGCTCCCCCAGGGGGGAGATCAATCCGGCCGATCGCGCTGCGTTCGAGGTAGCTGAGGTTGCTGCGCTTGCCTTTGTAGATGAGGACCGCACTCCTTACGGTGGTCCAATGGCGAAGCGAGAGCTTTCGTTCGAGGTCCTTGAGACCCAGCGTCTCGGGGCCGACGTTCGTGTGCGTATCGGTTACCGCCCGTCGAAAGGTTTCTCAGGGCGTGCTGGTGAGGAATGGATTCTGGTGGACGGTGATGGCGCGATTCGCACGCGTGAGCTGATCTCTCGGCCTAAAGAAAACCAGCCGTGGGTGTTGATCGCTCTCGCCACGCTCTCGGTTATCGCTGCGGTGGTTCTTGTTCCCGTTCTGATTTCCCGGTCTGACCCTTCAGGAGACCCTCTCTACAGAGCAGGCCGAACCCTCTGGATGCGCGCTTCTCAGCCCGACATCGTTGACGAGGTCCAGTACGGCGGTCTGACCCTGGACGGCAATGCCGTCAATTTCAGAATCGCGGGGCCTGCCAACGACTGGCAACTGGCCGTCATCCACGTTTCGCTCTTCAACCAGACCTCGCAGCAGGTATCTGTCACGATCGACGAGAACGCTGCGGTGCTGACGGACGTAGATGGCGAGGAGTACGCGCCAATTAACGTCGTGGAGCGCAGTCAGGGCATGTCCGGATCGATCGATTCTCAATATCGGTACCCTGACTTCATCGGGCTTTGGCGGAGCATCGTTATCCGTGGCGCTGAGTCCGTAGCAGGGATGCTTCTCTTCGAGGTTCCGCCTGACTTTGACGCGGATCGTTTCACCTGGAGAGCGTCCGACACGATTCAGGTTGGTTTTAACGACTAGTCGCTCCGTTTTCGGGATGGTTCCCTGAATCAAAGGGAATTGCCCGACGTGGCCGCTCTTGCGAACGCTCAGCGCGGATAGAATCAGCGCACGATGGCGCAGACCTCCTCGCGCGCTCCCGGCGCAGACAACAGCAACGGTGCGAAAAGCACCGGCAAGCGCCGCCTCTCTCCCGGTAGACGTCAGTACCTGGACATCAAGGCGGAGCACCCGGACGCGCTTCTGCTGGTCCGTATGGGCGACTTCTACGAGACGTTTGATGAAGACGCACAGGTCATGGCGGATGTACTGGACATCGCTCTAACCGCTCGTGATGTCGGCGGCGGCGCTCGGTCTCCACTGGCAGGGATTCCATACCACGCTCTGGAGTCGTATCTCGGTCGTCTGATCTCAGCCGGGTTGAAAGTTGCGATCTGTGAGCAGACCAGTGATCCGGCGGCCTCCAAAGGGATCGTAGATAGGGCCGTCGTCCGCCTGGTCACTCCCGGCACAGTTCTTGAGCCGGGGCTGCTGGACAACGGTCGGAACAACTATTTGGCGGCGGCAGTGGTGGATGGCGAACGGGCGGGCATTGCGTTCATCGATATCACGACAAGCGAGTTCGTTACTCGGGATCTTCCTGTTGAACAGCTAAGTGATGAGCTGGATGCGATAGCCCCTGCCGAAGTGATACTGGACGCCGCTGCGAATCAGGCGTTGGGCGAGGTTGATACCGGCGGATATGTGCGCCGCAAGATGGCCGATGGACGGTTGGATGCCGAGCTTGCCGGTGACAGGCTGCGCCGCCACTTCGGAACCACGACGCTGGAACCGTTCGGATGCGAGTCCAAGCCGCTGGCGGCGATGGCCGCTGCTGCTGTGCTTGAGTTTGTGCGAGAGACCCAGCTCGGCAGTCTCCCACAGGTCACCACACTTCGGACGATGTCGGAAACCGGGTTCATGGTCCTGGACAGGCGTGCGAGACGTGACCTCGAGATATTCGAGTCGCTTGCCGGTCGTGATGACGCGCCAACGTTGCTGGGTGTGTTGGATCACACACGATCACCGCTCGGAAAACGGTTGCTACGGGAGTGGGTGGCGCGACCGCTCATGGAGATGGACGATCTGACGGCAAGGCAAGACAGTGTGGCTTCGTGGCTGGCCGCGGCGGGCCCACGTGGTTCCGCGCGTGATCTGCTGGACAAGGTGCCGGATCTCGAACGGCTAACTAACCGTGTGCGTGCCTTCTCAGCCAGTCCTCGCGATCTATCGGCGTTGGGACGGGGCTTGGCCCAGTTACCGGGGTTAATGGCGACAGCGGAACTTGCGGGGGTTGAGACGGGGATCACGTTGGTCGAAGACGCACGCGTACTGATCGAGGCTGCGATAGCTGATGAACCGCCTATATCGGTAGGTGGTGGCGATGCCATTCGAGCTGGATTTGACGAAGAACTGGACGAGCTCAAGAAACTCTCGGGAGAGGCGCAGTCGTACATCGCCGGTTTGGAATCGACGGCGCGTGAGGACACCGGGATCAAAAGCCTGAAGGTCGGGTACAACAAGGTCTTCGGCTACTACATCGAGGTCTCCCGCTCGAACCTGGACGCCGTCCCGGAGGCCTGGGATAGGCGCCAGTCACTCGTGGGCGGTGAGCGATTCATCACGCCAGAGCTGAAGGAGTATGAGGCGCGGGTACTCACGGCACGAGATCAGATATCGGAAGTAGAGAGATCGGTATTCCGACGGGTGTGCGGTGAGGTTGGATCGTACGCAGAGCGGATCATGGCGGCGGCAAGGGCGGTGGCGGAACTCGACGTACTGTGCTCGCTTGCACAGGCGGCGTCCGACAACGGTTGGGTGCGGCCCGAACTGGACGATGGCGACGCACTGGATATCAAGGCCGGGCGGCATCCAGTAGTTGAGTCGGCACTTGGGCCGGGGCGATTTGTACCCAACGACATACGGTTGTCTTCGGGCGCGGAGCAGGTCGCCATCATCACCGGTCCGAATATGGCCGGTAAATCGACCTACATCCGGCAGGTCGCTGTCCTGGTACTTATGGCACAGGTCGGTAGTTTCATCCCCGCTGAATCGGCACGTGTCGGGCTGGTGGATCGGATATTCACGCGTTCCGGGCTCGCCGACGATATCGCAGGTGGGCAGTCGACCTTCATGGTCGAGATGGTCGAGACCGCAGCGATCCTCCACCAGGCGAGCAAACGTTCTTTGATAGTGCTGGACGAGATCGGACGAGGGACAAGCACTTACGACGGGATGTCTATAGCACGGGCGGTGGCTGAACACATCCACAACAGTCCGCGGCTGGGCTGTAAGACGTTGTTCGCGACGCACTATCACGAGATGACGGCGTTGGCGGATATGCTTCCAAGGGCCGTGAACTACCAGGTTGCGGTGTCTGAGGAGGATGGCGATGTGGTGTTCCTCCACCGCATCGTTCCGGGTGGTGCAGACCGTAGTTACGGCGTGCACGTTGGCCGGTTGGCCGGATTGCCGCCTGCGGTCATCGCAAGGGCCTGGGATTTGCTGGCGGAATTGGAGTCGAACGGTCGGCTGGATTCAGGAAGCGTAGGGGCCTCAGCCGCGGTTCAATTGTCTCTTATGTCCATGATGGCTGGGCCGTCGGCGGTTGAGGCAGAGCTATTGGATATCGACATAGCGAATCTGACGCCGCTACAGGCGATTAACGAGCTGTACAGATTGCAGGCGTTGTCGGGCGATGATGAGGGGGCCTCCTCGTAATGGAGGACCGGGCTTTTGATCCATGGATAGGAGTGACTTGAGAGTCGAAACACTGGTCGTTGGACCGCTTCAAACGAATGCATATGTGTTGCTTGATGAGCCAAGTGGGGAAGCTGCTGTAGTTGACCCGGGAGCGGCTGGGCTGCGCATTTCTGACGCTTTAGGCGCGGCCGGTGCGACGCTCAAATACATCCTGACGACGCACGGCCACGCAGATCACACGGGCGGGGCGTTTGATCTGCACCGGAAGTCCGGCGGCGAATACGTGGTGGGAGAGGGTGACCGCGGCCAGATAGAGGAGCCGTCGTCTTCACTGGCGGCGATGATCCCGGGATTTGCGAATCCGCCGTCGATAGATCGACCTGTTACAGGGGGCGAGATCCTGGATCTGGGCGAGTCACGGGTTATCGTGATTGCCACACCGGGTCACACACCGGGTAGCGTTTGCTACATGGCGGGACAGGCGCTTTTCACGGGGGACACGCTGTTCCAGAACAGCATCGGCCGGTACGATCTGCCGGGCGGCGACGGTGACCAGGAGCTCCAAAGTATCCGGGACAACCTGCTCACGCTCCCTGACC
>Ga0257122_1003087_pt1 | contig 9966 bp, 7 predicted proteins | sample SI106_120metaG_FD_190146 | JGI IMG/M metagenome (GOLD analysis project Ga0257122, IMG submission 190146) | Marine microbial communities from Saanich Inlet, British Columbia, Canada - SI106_120 | ecosystem: Environmental > Aquatic > Marine > Inlet | place: Canada: British Columbia | collected... | reverse complement strand
AGGACGGTTACGCAGCGAGTGGAGTGCATCCGGTATGTCTTCCACCCCACCGATCGGCTTGTCAAATACGGTGTAGATCGGATCACGTGAAAATGGCAAATGACGCATCGCAGGGACGAACAGGCTCTCGGTGATCATCCCGATGATGATGTCTTCATCATCAATGACCGGCAACGATCCGATGTTGTTGTCGACCATAAGCCGGGCGGCCTGCTCAAGCGTGGCATCGCCTGTGACGGTGATCGCAGGACTTGTCATGACCTCCCCCACGCGTATCACATCGGCTTCGGTCTCCACGGTAGGCGGAGAGGCCACGTATGGAAGGACGAGTACGGGGCACTCTGCGCCACGGACGACTTTGTCCGTAACCGATCCGATCATCCATCTACGGAAACGACTCAGACCGCTGGAGGCCATAACTACCATCGAACCGGGTGTCTCACGGGCCACGCGGATGATCTCTCGCTCCGGATCTCCACTCACAGCTATCGATTCAGCATCTATTCCCGCATCGGCGGCCTCGTTAACGAATTTGTCCAGGTACTCCCGAGCTTCAGATCGGAGCTGTCCGCCTGTGTAAAAGTGGCCTCGCCACGCGCCCCAGCTGGGTGGTTCCATGTAAACCCCGGCCGTCGCCGTGACCAGACGGAGCCGGGCATCCATCGCATCGGCCAACCCCCTGGCGGACTCCATCACAGATTCGGAATTCTCCGAGAGGTCCAGCGGAACGACCACGTTGGTGATCGGCTCGTATTCGGCTTCGGCATCTTCCGTCCCGCCGGATAATCTCCTGGGCCGTAGCAGCAGCACAGGCAGCGGCGATGACCGAAGCACCCGGTCGGCGACGCTTCCGAGCACACCGCGACTGACCGGCGACGCGATGCGTGGCCATCGCGATCAGGTCAACTTCTCGCTCAATCGCTTCTTCCACAATCCGTTCTTCGGGTGCTCCGGACACGACCTCGTATGAAATGTCCACAGAGTCGTCCCTGAACCGCCGCTCAACCGATTCGAGATATCGCGTGGCAGCTGTCACGGCGCGTTCATATGTGTCGCGAAGCCCTTCGCGGGCTGAGATCACTTCGGGTGGCACAGCTGACGGTCCAAATCCGCCAGGCGTGAGGGCAAACTCCGGCTTCGGGTTGGCCTCGATGACGGTCGTCAGGATAATTTCTGACTTCCACCGCGCGGCCAGTGGCATAACCCATGCCAGGATGCTCTCCGATGTTTCAGACCCGTCCAGTGGGAGCAGAATCCGGTTGAACATGATCTACCTCGTTGTGGGCGTCCCGCTTTTACCGGGTGGCCCGGCTGACCCCACTATTTAAGGGCCTTCCCTATGAACCTACGACCGAGACGATGAGGATGTCGTGAGATACAACCTCACACACATGATGTCTGAGTGCCGTTCAAGTTTCACGTACAGAGCCACAATTTGCAGCCCCCCTGGAACGAATATGTCCCGAACCGGGGATCGCCTTGCTCAACCCGGTGCCCCGCATCCAACTCCCCAAGGGAGGCTACAAAATTCGACTCGGAGGGGGCCACACCCTCGCGTGTGCTAGCCTCGCCGGATGGTCGAACTGGACAGCTCAACAGATGTCGTAATCATCGGCGGCGGAATCATCGGGTGTGCGACCGCCTATCGTCTCGCGCGCCGTGGAATGGCGGTCACGCTGGTCGATAAGGGGCCGATCGGGTACGAGCAATCGACCCGCAACTGGGGATGGGTCCACCAGCAGGTCCGCTACCCTCATCTGATCCCTCTTGCGGTCGCGTCCGTCCGCATATGGCAAGGACTCGCGGAAGAACTCGACGCAGATGTCGGGTGGGCCCAGGGCGGCAATATTAGCCTTGGCTTCGATGACGTCGACCTGGCGGAGTTCGAGATGTGGGGACAGGACGCTCGTAACGCCGGGCTAGAGACGACCGTCCTAACTAGCGATCAGGTTGCCGAAGTGGTGCCCGGAATGACGGGCCGGTGGACCGGCGCACTCCACCTCCCCACGGATGGCCAGGCCGATCCCTCACTGGTCACCACCGCATTTGCCGACGCCGCAAAGCGGCACGGAGCACATGTGATAACCGACTGCGCTGTAACGGCCATCGACACCGCGGGTGGAGCCGTAACCGGGGTGCTCACGGAGCGAGGCCCGATACACGCGAGCACGGTCATCTGTGCCGCAGGAGCCTGGTCAGGACGGCTGACCCGTCCGCTTGGTGTCCGATTCCCACAGCGTGCAGTCCGATCAACGGTCGTGCGGACAGAGCCCGTGGCGCCGGTCACTGACGCCACAGGATGGGCTGATGGTTTCACGTTCCGACAGGACCGCGCTGGCCGGTTTGTGTTGGCGGGTGGAGAAGAAGCGATCTATGACGTAGACCTTGGCCTTTTTCGGGACATGCGCTGGTTTCTGCCCGTGGCCTGGAAGAATCGTCGCTGGTTGCGTATGCGCATCGGGCGACCCCTATTCAGGGACCTGGCCGCACTCGTGCCGGGTTCATCGGCACGACGCAGTTTCTGGCAACGCCACCGGCAGATTGATCCTCCGGCGAACGCAAAAGCCGTGCGTGCGACCCTGGCGGCTTTCCACCGGGCATTCCCGGCTCTCGCAGGAGTAGGAATAGAGTCGGCCTGGGCCGGAAACATAGATTCAACGCCAGACCAGGCACCCATCATTGGACCGGCCGACGGCGGTCCAACTGGCCTTCTTATCGCGACGGGATTCTCCGGTCACGGCTTTGCTCTCGGACCGGCCGGAGGCCAACTTGCGGCCGATCTTGTCCTCGGCGACGAGCCACTGGTAGACCCGCATCCATTCCGACACGCCCGCTTCGCCGAACGCGATGTCCCCGCAGTTAACGCCCACCGGCGCTGAATTGCGCCGGGGGCATGATCTCTGGCCGTCGCCTGACCCTCGCGGACTTAATCGAAAGGCGGCAGATCCACGCCCAGAACCACACGCAGATAGTTGACGTTGTGGTTTAGATAATCGTCGACCGCAAGATCAAGGTTTCCGCCGATCGAATCGAAGCCATCATCACCCTCACGCGGGCCGTCCACGTCCAGCATGACCCAGCCCTTGAAACTCTGGTCTCGCAAAAGCTTCATCACGGCCGGGAAGTCCACGCCTCCACCACCCAGGTTGTGATACACGCTGGCCTGGGCATGCTGCTCCCGTGTGGGGGTCGCCTTGTTGCCACGGTACTTCTCGTACGTGTCCTTCAGGTGCACCTCGGCGATGCGAGGCAGGTAGTCGCTCATGATCTGGACCGCATCCAGCCCGCCCAGGGTCAATTGCCCGGTATCGGGTGTGAACCACACGTATTCAGGGTCGGTCATGTCGAGCATCGCTCTGACCTCATGCTCACGCTCGACCGGGCCCCAGACATGCGGGTGGGGCGCGAGGCGGATACCCATCTCTTTCGTCTGGCGGCCGATCTCGTTCAGCGTCTCGGTAAGGATCTTCAACTCGTCGTCCGTAGTGCCTTCGGCAGGGCGCGGCCCCATGTTGACCTTCCAGACATCGCAGCCGAAGGGCTGAAGGAAGTCGCGTGCGAACGCTACGTGATCGGTGATCGTCTTTGGTGTCTCTGCCGGGTCGGTGAAGATTGTCGACTGACCTTGAGCACCGTTTGAGACGTCGATCAGCGTCACACCCGACTCGTCGAACTTCTCCTTGAGTGCAAGCGGATCGGCGCGATGGTTCTCGATCTGCTTCGCATACGGCTCAATCCCTTGCAGGCCAAGGGCGGCGATCCGCTTGATCGCCCACTCAATCGGGTGACGTGCGTCCCACAGGGAGCTGGTTGAGCCGTACAGGATGTCCGGATTCTCCGGATCCAGGGGTCGATGAGACGTAGCAGGCATATGGCACTCCCTCAGGCTTGTGACGCGGTCGTAGTGGAGGGTAGTCCTACCGGCACCGCCCGCCAAGAGGGATGTATTCGGAAGATGCTGAACTACCCGCACTAGTTTCAACGGACGTCACATCGAGAATCAGCTCTGTCAGTCTGAAGATTCAAGCCAAGGCGGTAGCTGATCCTGTGTATTCGTGTTTGATGAACCACCGGCAATTGAATTCGAACCGACCACCTGTGGATGAACGGGCGATGTTTGCTTCGTAAGGACAGGGTGGATATATTCGTGACGCTTGGCAGCCCGAAACGTTTCCGAATCCCTTCCTAGACATTTTCCACCGACGCAGGAGGAGCAGACATGACGACGCACGATCACGATCATGACGACCACGATCACGACCACCAATCCCCTGCCGTAAAAGAGATGCGGGAGGCGTGCGTAAAGTTCGTCGATAGCCTCTCGGCGGACCAGAAGTCCAAGACGCTTTTTCACTTCAACGATGGCGAACGGGTCTTCTGGTACTACCCGCCTATGAACCGTCACGGTCTACCGCTGCGCGATATGGATGAAAATCAGCGCACTCTGGCATACGCCCTCATGGCCTCCGGGCTCAGCGAGTCCGCCAACTCGAGAGCGCACCTGATCATCGAGCACGAAACGATCCTCGGCCCGATGGAGAAAGCCGCCGGGATCAGGTCGTTCGTCCGTGACCCTGAGCTCTACTACTGGACCGTTTTCGGCGACCCGCTCGGCAGCGATCCCTGGGGCTGGCGCATAGAAGGTCACCACATATCGATACATATGCACATCTATCGCGATGAAGTCATTTCAACAACGCCGTTTTTCTTCGGCTCCAACCCGGCGATCGTACCGGCCGGCTTCCCGCACGCCGGACGTAACATCCTGGGCGACCGAGAAACCATGGCACTTGAGCTTGCCAACACCCTCGACTCCAGCCAGCGGTCGAAGGCCGTAATTGCCGAGGATGCGCCTTTTGACATCCTCACGTACAACAGCTCCAAAGCGCTGATCCCAAAAGAGGAAGGGATTCGCGGCGGGCAGATGAACGGCACCCAGAAAGAGATGCTCACTTCCCTGATCACCGAATACACGAGCCAGGTACGAGACGACATCGCTGATAAGGGAGTCGGCAAGGTTCTCAATCAGATCAGCGAAGACGGTGTAGAGAACTTCCACCTGGCCTGGTCAGGCGGCATGGAACACGGGCAGAACCACTACTATCGAATTCACAGCGGTGATTTCGTCATCGAGTACGACAATCGCCAGAACGATGCGAACCACATCCACTCAGTCCTCCGGGACGTGGAAAACGACTTCGGCATCGATGTCCTGAGAGAGCACTTGTTGCTCTTCCACGTGATCTAACAATCACGGCAGGAAGCTGCACCCTGACCGGGGGCAACCCCGGGATGGTGTGACCCGGAACTCGTTCCGCTCGGGGACGATGAAGTAGCGACACGTATCCGCGGCTTGCCCCTGAAGTGCCTCGGGACTCGGCAATCACGCGTCCCGAGGGCTACCACTGTAATTTGAGTCACGCTTAATTTATCTGACCGTCCTCATAAAGTGCGTCAATGAGCGAACCATCGAAGGCCGACGCGACATCCACGGCCGACTCAAGCACCTCGAACTCGACCAGCACGTCGGTGAGCGCTGACCACTGAGCCAGCGTTCCGCGGCCGATTCCGTCAGCCCGCTCCGCGTTCTCAAGGTCCGTCGTGAGCAGGAATCGTTGGTGTTCCGGGTCAGCTCCGTCCGCGTAGGTAAGCGTGATCGCCACGGCTTCATCCACGTGCGTCTTGATCCATTCGACTGCCCGTAACGTGGCGCGTAGGAATCGTTCGATTACATCACGCCGTTCGGCGAGCATCTCCTCGGTTACGAGGTAGGTCAGCCCCAATGTGGGCACCCCGAACTCCTGGGGATCAATTACGTTGATATCTAGGCCGGCGCGCCGGATGGTATCCGGTTCGTTATCCAGGAATACCGGGTAAACGTCCACGGCGTTCTCGATGAAAACCCGCGGATCAAATCCGACGGCCCTGAGCTCAACATCATCGACACTGAGCCCGACGTTTTTCAGAAGCGCATGGAGCTCCGCCGGAACTACACCGGCCTTGAATCCCACAGATCGCCCCTCGAAGTCCGATGGCGTTTCAATTCCCGAATCCGCACGGGTTACGAAACCCTGGTCACCGCGCTGTCCAAACAACGCAACGGCTTTAATCGGGATTTCATCGGCACGCCTTCGTAGAACTTGCGCGGCTGTGCCCGTGGTGAACTGAACCTCGTCCTCAAGTAATAGTTTCAGATGTTCATTCTGGCCGCTCGAGTGACGGATCGAGACGTTGAGTTTTTCGTCAGCAAAGAACCCCTGATCTTGTGCAACGTAGGCTGCGACAAACGGCAGATTGGCCTGTGCCCTGAACCCCGCCATAAAGGTCAAGTCAGCCAACTCCACGTCTTCGGCGCTACTTGAGCAGCCCGCCGTGAAGGCGGCGATCACAATGATCAGTACGCCGGTCACAGTAAGAATTGGCATCGGTCGACTACGCCTGTTTGATCGCCAGAATCGGTTCATTCCACTCCTGATTTCAGACTCGCTGGTCATTCACAGGCTCACGGACGAGTGATGCCAGAACAGAACCCTACGCTCTACGAGGGCTACGCTTGAAGTTAATACGATCCCCAACGCGGCGAGCACGAAAATCGCGCCGAACAGGGCCGGGGTGTCAAAATCGCCGTTGGCGATAAGAATGATTTGACCCATACCGGCTGAGCCGGACAGGAATTCCGCCACAACTGCACCGATCAACGATAGCGGGACCGAGATCCGAAGTCCGGCGAAAACGTACGGGAGCGATGAAGGCACGCGCAGCCGCCAGAATATCTGCCACGGAGAGGCATTGATCGTTCTCATGAAGTCGTGAGCCCGGGGATCAATGCTGCGCAACCCGACCACGCTGTTCACGAGCATCGGGAAGAAGGTGATCATTGCTGCGATCAATACCTTTGGAGCGAGCCCGAATCCGAACCATATGGTGAACAGGGGAGCCACCGCCACAACAGGAGTGACCTTTAGCGCCAGCGCCGGAGGATAGAGGGCCCGTTCCAATGCACGGGAGTGGGCCATCGCCACCGCGAGGATGAAAGCTCCCAGGCTAGCCAGTAACAACCCTCCGAGCGCCGCCTGGAGTGAGAGGCGCGCCCCTTCTGCGTACCGGCCCGGATCATCGATCAAGGCGGTCAGTACGGCGCTGGGCGTGGGAAGTAAATATTCCTTCACGTCTTTTACCCGGACCCATGTCTCCCACACCGCCAGCAGCAACGCGGACGCAAGTACGGGAGTCAGGATGATGATGACCTTGCGCCGAATTTGACGATTCAAGTTCGGTCCTCAGGAACTGCGGAAAGAGAGTCAGACGGATCGTTGCCGGATACGAGCAGCCCTTTCACATCAGCCAGCAAGGACTGATACCGAGGACCCTCCTCCATCGATTCCGAGCGTGGACGTTCAAGATCGATCTCCACCACGTCCGTTACACGGCCGGGCTGCCCGTTGATGACGACGACCCGGTCCGCAAGTAATACGGCCTCACGTATGGAGTGCGTGACAAATACGACCGATGTTCGCTCCTGCTCCCAAACTTTCAACAGTTCGAAGCGCATTTCTTCCCTGGAAATCTCATCCAGTGCGCCAAAGGGTTCATCCATCAGGAGCAATCGCGGGTGATGAACGAGTGCCCGGGCCAGAGCGACGCGCTGGCGCATCCCTCCGGACAACTGGCCCGGGTAGTACCGGGCAAAGTGTGATATTCCGACGCGTTCCAGTAGCTCATTGACTCGTTCGTCCGCAGCATCAACGTGCCCCGTGATATCAAGCGTCAGGCGAACGTTGGAGGCCACATCCAGCCACGGCAGCAGCCCGGGATCCTGAGTGACCAATCCGAGTTCTTGAGATCGCCTGGCTGACCCCGTGTCGCCCCCAAGAACTGATACCTGTCCGTCGGTCGGAGGTAACAGACCGGCAATGATGCTGAGCAGTGTTGTCTTGCCGCATCCAGACGGTCCAACGACAGCCACGAACTCGCCGTCGTTGACCGTCAGATTGACGCCCTGAAGCGCAGCGACGGTTTTGTTCCCGACCGGATATCGATGGGACAGGCCGCGCACCTCAACAGCCGGATGCGTTGAAAGGTTGGGATGCTGGGAGGTGCTTATCAAGTTGTTAGCGGCAGTCTGGATACGAAGGGAGTGTACGGGACACGATAACCATAACCGCCAATATTTTACGCCGCCAACCGACGTGATCGCAGCCTTCGATCATGTCTTCCACATCGGGCGACCCGGAGGCTACTACGCCAGCAATCAGATGTTCACTTCCCACCCTGGTGAACGGTTGAAACAACCCAGTTCATCGTCTTTCCATCGGGAAGTTCAAGTGACATCTCATCGGCCGCCGCCAAATCGGATGTCGTCGTCGGAAATCTGAAAACCGTAATCCGGCTATGTTCAGAGGACACCTTGTAATCCAACATATCCGCCTCATATCGCGTGCCGTCCAGGTTCAGCGTGAGCTCCGGTGGATCACCGGGCAAGTTTTCGATCCGGGTGCTCTCTGAAACCACAAATGCGGCCTGTCCATCTGGCATGTATATATCGACTGCACCCGCCGGGAACGATGTCTTGAAGTAGTCTTCGGTACCAAACGTAGCAGAGATTTCGATTCCATCGACCCCGCCGTATGAAACCCCATACAGATTTCGGCGAAGGGCCTGTCCGGGACTCGCCGCGGTTCCATCAGTCACGGTCGACCCGTCGATTTCAGCGCCGCCTTCATTCACCGTAACGGGTGATATCGTCGACTCCATCTCGGCGATCGCTGCTTTGATAGTGCTTGAAAATGCGAACGGTAGATCCCAGATGAGCGTATTGCCGGTCGATACTGGATCTACCAATAGAACTAGCCTGTGATCCTCTTCAATCAGTTGTGGCATCGGAGAGAGGCCCTCCACATCCCACTCGAAGCGCACCGTGCGGTGGTGAATATCACTTCGTGTTACACGGGACGCGGTCGGTTCAAGCCGCTCAGAACCGTCAACACGGAGCCAAACACTGGGTTGCTCGGTCGCAAATGTGTCCTCGTGAACATTCTCGTTCACGAAAATTACGATCGAATCCTCGCTGGCACCTTCAGACCCAAGAACGGCCGTCAAAAGTGCAGGATGCCCCAATATGGCGTCAACTTCAGCGTCTTCTGTTCCAATCGCGAGTTCGGTAAGGGCCAGTGATAAATCCCGAATGAGTCGATCATCCTGCACGAACACCTTCGGAACTTCGGTACTGATGACTTCAGACGTCTGCGGCTGAACCCGGGTAGTAGACGTACCTGATGGGTCCGATCGCAAAAGAACAATGGCGATCAATATGATCGGTGCAGCTGCGATCACAACAAGGCCCGGGAACACCCAGCGCTTTCCAATCCGTCGGACGCGCTGTCTGAGGCCTTTTGAAACGGCGACGGAGCTGTCGTATGTGTCTGAAACTGGCATGAAAATCTTCTAAGGCTTCGCCACGATAGTGACTTCTAACTTGTGCTCCTGGTCCGACCCCTTCGGTTGCACCTGCAGTAACTGACCCCATGGGCCGTACATGATGTAGTCCAACCGGAAGATGTAATGACCGTCCAATTTCTTCTCAGCGAGGCTGAAAAACGGACCGTGAGCCATGGAGAACATGTCGTAATCAATTACAACCCTGGCGTCCGAAACTGGTTGTCCAGAGTTGTCTTGTAGATAAAGATCCACCCAGGCTGTGAGCGTATTCGTCGGATATGGGTCGACAAATATCTCTGCCAGAAGGTCGTTGTCCAGTCTGATGACCCCACCGTTTTGCAAAGGTAGTCTGCCCTCTTCAGCGCCCTGTAACTTGACCTGTAGAAGGCTGTCTTCGGGACCGATGCTGGACGGTTGAACACCTGGAGCGAACTGGGCCTCGGTGTCTGTAACCAAGGTGACAGGGTTTTGGGAAGAGGTATCAGGGATCGAAGTGACTGCAGGCACCGCCCCAGTGACCTGCCCCCT
>Ga0257122_1003076_pt1 | contig 9986 bp, 8 predicted proteins | sample SI106_120metaG_FD_190146 | JGI IMG/M metagenome (GOLD analysis project Ga0257122, IMG submission 190146) | Marine microbial communities from Saanich Inlet, British Columbia, Canada - SI106_120 | ecosystem: Environmental > Aquatic > Marine > Inlet | place: Canada: British Columbia | collected... | reverse complement strand
TATGATTGGAACGGGGTCTTCTACAGGCCCGACTTCACGATCTCGACAGGTGAGGACACCGGCGTAGTGATCGAGTACTTCGGCTGTCTCAGCGATCCAGACTACAAACGACAGGCCGACGAGAAGCGAAGGTATTGGCGCCAACGCCCAGGCTGGGTCTTGGCTGAGTTCGTTCCACATGAACTCGCCTCGATGGGAGAGGCAGACTTCGTTGCCTACTTCCTGAGGATGCTGAAACGCCACGACATTGATTCGCGGAAGTTGAGCGATCTTGAGATCCACGAACGAATGCCTCGCCAACTAAGCGTCAATCGTTGCACGAAGTCATTCGTCGATTCCATAAATAGGAGCCGCCAACGCAATCTCACCATTGAACAACTCCGAGCATTGGTCAAAGGCCATAACCCGGGCTTCAAGGAGGAACGATTCTACTTGGCTGCCTTGATTGGCGTATATGAGAAGTACCTGACAGAGGTCATTGGCAACGAGTATGACGACTTCCCAGGCCTCATGTGGAGGGCAGTAGGGGCGGTTAGTGGTGGCCATACCAGATTCAGACGGTATGGACCTGAGAGGTCCGATGATCTCGCCAGCGTCCGAACGATCCTCATCGACGAGTTCCAAGACTTCAACAAGAGGTTCGCTGCCTTGTTGTCCGCAACAAGGGAAGCCAATGACGAAGTTGCCTGCTTCGTAGTGGGAGACGCTTGGCAGGCAATCAATGGATTCGCAGGAGCAAGCACCAAGTACCTAGATCGCTTTGCTTCCCACTTCGAGAAGCCAGCCACCTACCACGTTTCGACCAACTACCGCTCGGCGCAACGAGTCGTCCAGGTCTCCAACGCGTTCATGTCGGACATCCAAGACAGTGGCCCCCCAGCCGTTCCTGATAAGAAGGAGGTGGGGCGCTCTCGGGTGTGGAACTTGGACGAGTTCGAGACATCTGACGTAGAAGACGAGCGGCACAGAGGTGACTTGCACATGGCTGCAGTGCTACGGCTCGTCGCCGCGCACCTAAGCCGCGGTAGAAGGACAGTGCTCCTCTCGCGGACTAACACCTTGCCCGAAAGCGACCTATCCCTAGCCAACTTTCTTGGTCGCGTTAGGAAGTTCTTCCCTGAGGATGAACAAGCGCTAGTCACTGTCTCCACAACGCATATGTACAAGGGTCGTGAGAGCGAAGCCGTCGTCATTGTCGATGCCATAGCGGACAGATATCCATTGGTCCATCCAGACGGCCGATTCCAGGCTGTCTTTGGATGGACCACCAAAGAAGTCGTTTCAGAGGAGAGGCGGCTCTTCTACGTTGCACTCAGTCGCGCACAAACCTATGTGGACGTAGTCGTTGACCGCACGACATCTGGCTTCCTCAAGCCCATTGAGGGGTGGCTCACGCCGACATGCCTCAACGACTTGGATGCTCCAGCATCTCTGGGTGGACGAGAAGTCGCCGTTCGCGTATCAAACTCATTCAAGTACAAGGACCAGTTGGGGCTAGGCGGATTCCACTTCAAGGAGAGGCCGTCTACGAAGTATTGGTGCAAGGTGATTCGCACTGAGAACTTCGATCAGGAGAGACAGGGTGAACTATTCCACTTGCCCGGAGCGCGCTATGAGACCTACAACGAAGGCGGTCGTCTACTAGAGGCGTGGCCTAGGCAAGGGACATAGACAACCGATACCTTCGTCAGGACGCCAACCTCCTCCTTCGCCAGCAATTTCACCCCGCTGTCGGTAAGAGGATAGGTACCAACCGGTAGCGCCACCAGAGAGGTACTCACGGCGGTCTGTCACCTCTCACCCTGAGGGGGGGGCGGGGCGACATCGCAGCCCCCAGGTGTAGATACGCGCTGTGCTAGTTGACGAAATGGCAGAGGCTCACCCTCTCGGCAAACCACTTGGCCTTTCCTGACGTGACAGACCTGCTGTCACATGCGGCTTGTAGGTTGGTCAACGAATCATCCAGAGGATCTGAGGGGCCTGGCCCTTTGACGGTCCGCCAACCGACCCCGACAGGGGCACGGTGGTAACGCCAGGTTCGATGAGGAGAAACCGTGACTACTGATATTCCTGACCTGTTCGCCGACCCTGCACCACCTGTGGAACGCGACACGGCAGCCGAAGAGCTGTCTCGCTGGGCGGCGGTCATAAATGACCTCCGCAACGGTGGTGGCGTCTGGGCGATGGTGTTGGGCCACCCTGAGCCTGAGCGTTCTGATCCGTTCAAACCCGAGGGTGAATGGGTCGACCTCGATGAACGGCTCTGGACAGTCTCATCGACTGATTTTGCCTGGTGGGCCGGTCACGCCCATCCCACGGTGCGTCGAATCGTGGCCATGCATGAGGCCTGTGCACCCGAGTTGTTGGACCGGTTGGCCGAGGACCCGTGGGTCGAGATCCGCCAGGCCGCCCTGGGCAACGCTGCACTCGACGCCTCAACCCTGACCCGGGCCGCTGAGCGAGATCCAGTCGAATGGTTACGAGAAGCCGCCAACGAACCTGAACCCCAGGTCCACGGGCGCTGCGGCCGCTGTGGGCGCAAGGTCAAGCGGCCCGACCGGTTCCTGACCTGTTCGATCCGCTGCTCGGTCTCCCAGGGCAAAGAACGCCTCGAGGACGGCACCTACTCACGCAGAACAGGGAGACTATGGCAGTTGGGCTGGCCCAACGAATACGTCTGGGAGGTCGCCGGATATTACCGGCCTGGTTCGGGTGGCATGAGCGGGGCCGGTCCGACTTTCGACCCGGTCGCATTGGGCTTCGTTCCCGGGTTGAACGCCAAGGAGTGCGAAGAGGTACTCGCTGCACTCGTCGACCACCAGGGCCTCACCGGTGAGCAGGCAGTCACAGTCATCGACGAGATGGCCCAGAGCATGGACGGCCCGAGTGTTCTCGACGCCTGCACGGCGAAACAGGCCCCAGACCAGACAACTCAGTACAACGTGAGAAAACCGTGAAACCCTTGCGAAATGGGGGCACGGAGCGATTTTCGCTCGTCGAAAGTGGCTCACACCTGGGTGCATTTTGGCTACGCATCAAGAGGGAGAAAAAGGACTAGCGGTTGACTGGCTGTGACCCGCCTGGCCCAAGGAGCTGGTCGCCTGATTCGTAAGGCTGACGACTTCGGGGTGGTGGCAGTGCTAGATCCGCGTCTCGCGACTGGGAGTTACAAACTTCAATTTCCTGATGCGCTACCCCCAATGGTGAGAACCACCGACCGTGAGGAAGCTGAGAGGTTTCTTCGGCGCCTCCGAGGTGGTTAGCCGGTCTGGGTGGTGCCAGTGATCTGAGAAAGTTCCATTCATAGTGCAGGTGTCGACATTGTGTGGCCGGATGGTCTTGACCCTGGAGTTGTCGGAACGATCTTCGATTAGGGCATAGGTTGCCTAAGTTGGTCCTAGATTTAGATGACTTATGGATGGTTCGGCAGAGTCGATCGAAATCTTGTCGATCGGGCATTCAAGCCACACTGAAGAGGAGTTTCTCGAACTGCTCAGGGCGAAGAGCGTTGAGGTCGTGGCTGACGTCCGGTCCGTGCCAATTTCCGCGTATTGCCCACACTTCAATCAGGAGAGACTACGTCAGACTCTCAACGACACTGGAATCAGTTATGTCTTCCTTGGTGAAGAACTTGGTGGGCGGCCCAATGGTGACAAGTATTACGATGAGGACAACCGAGTTCGCTACGACGCGGTAGCTGAGTCCGACTTGTTTCGCACGGGACTTGAGCGCTTGTTGGAAGGGGCTAAGAACTATCGGGTGGCAGTGATGTGCAGCGAGGGAACTCCGGCGCACTGCCATCGCCATCTACTTATCTCAAGAGTGCTAGAGAACGAAGGGATTCCAGTTACTCATATTCTGCCGGATGGCAATACGCAACGTGCAGGTGAGATTCTTGAGGCGGATCGACCACCGCCGACGCTATTTGGTCAGGAGGAACAGCCATGGATCTCCATACGGTCGGTTTCACGAAACACAGTGCCGAGGAGTTCTTCGGCCTCTTAGTAGGGGCAGGAGTAACACGACTGGTTGATGTTCGGTTGAGGAACGTCTCACAGTTGGCTGGATTCGCTAAGAGGGATGACCTCAAGTTCTTCCTTCGGGAACTTTGCGATGCCGACTACATCCATCAACCCCTTCTGGCGCCGTCACACGAACTCCTCGACTCTTATAAGAAAGACCTCATCTCTTGGGATGAATATGAAGTCCGGTTCCTCGAGTTGATGGCGGAACGAGAGATCGAAACCGAAGTGGGTGTCGACCTATTTGAGGGCACTCCCGTCTTACTTTGCAGCGAGCACTCCCCAGAGCACTGCCATCGGCGTTTGGTCGGCGAGTACCTCAATGACTGCTGGGGTAGCGTTCGGATGTTTCACCTTTGAGGTTTGAAGATGGCGTTCACCGAGATCCTTTGCCTGGCAAACTCGAAAAAGCTCGGCGGCCGGTGCCTGGCGGGTCTGAGTTGGCCTGATCTCCAGACCTGGATTCGCCCAGTTGACCTGACTACGGAGCACGGAGAGGTCCCGTCCAACAGAGCCCAAGTCAACTCACCAGAAGGCCGTCGTTGGATTCGACCACTAGACGTGATCAGTGTCGACCTGACCGGACGGGTTCCCACACCACCCCAGCCGGAGAACTGGGCAATGGGTTCGAGCCCGGTAACTCTCGTTCGGACGCTCGACATCGCAGAAGTCGCGAACCGCCTCCGTTCGGTAGCAGACACTTCGAGCTCGGTGTTTGACTTAGGTGGTGGTCGGGAGGTCCCAGTATCTGTTGCATTACTGGGCCTACCGAAGTCAATTGCTCTATTTGAAGTCCAAGCTCTCTCGTTCAACAAGGACCACTGGGGTAAATGGAGAACCGAGTTCCAGTACGGCAATTGCCCTTACCGGTATTTTCCAGTAACTGACCTCGACGTCGAGGGCCGCCTAGAACGAGCAAGCCTTCCCCGTGAGACTGACGTTGGTCAATGGTTCTTGACAATCAGCCTCGGAGAGCCGTATCGGCCTCCTGATGGTCGGGAGTCTCACTGGTTGATCGTTGCCGCTGCGATTTCGATTCCACCTGAAGTGCCTGATCCACAACCCGAAGAAGAACCCTTCTGATGCTGCCAGGAGAAGGGAGTTCAAGTCCCCCCTCCGACACGACATGACCGCGGACAGGGATCAACTTGGAGTTACTAAGGAACCGCTGCGAGTCAACTGCGAAGTGTTTGAACGTCACCCTTCAACAAGAGTGTTCGCGTATGCGGAGAGGGCCGCCGCGTATCCGAGCGGCATTGGAACGGCGTCCCCTATCCATTTCAACAGCCGGTTGGTGAGAGGCGGTTCTCCGCCAGGGTCGAACACGTAGTCGTCCGGGAAGCCTTGGAGTCTCGCGGCCTCACGGGGGTTGAGTGTGCGAGGCCTTGTGGGGTGGATGTAACGACCCCTACCGGTGGTGAGGAACCCGGTGGTAATGGTAGGTGCTTGCTTGTCTTTCTTGAGACGACCGTAGACCGACGGGTAGGTATGCGGTTTCTTGGAATGACACGGAGGTCGTTGATCGTCAGGAAGGTCGTATATTTCTTTGGCGAAGAGGTAATCGATTCGCTTGTTGTTCTCTGGTGTCCGCTTCGCCTGCCGGAACATGTGCTGGTCCTCCTCCGCGTCTTCGAACTCCGAGATCGCCCACCAGAGATCCAGCGAGCTCTCGCGGACGGCGAGAATCTCGGCTGTCTTCTCCAGAGGGAGCGGGTCGACTTCTTTTGAGGCGATCATGAAGAACCGTGAGCGACTCTGTGGCCATCCGAATGAGGCGGCCTTGAGGACTCCGACTTCAACGTTGTAGCCCGCATTTTCGAAAAGTGTTCTGGCTGTATCGACGACACAGTTCTTGTCCCACTGCACCGCGGGGACGTTCTCAATGATGACCGTCTTACAGTCCAACGCCAGGGCGACTGCCGGGACATCCAGGTAGTGGAGGTTTCTGCGGTCGTCTCGCCTCGTGTGGTTGTTCAGGTTTGAGTGGCCTTGACAGGGAGGCCCTGCGAGTAGAAGGTCGACACCGCCCTCCTCTCCCAGGGAGTCCCAGTCGGAGTCCTTGAGCGAAGGTGGTATTTGGAAGCGGGCGGTCTCGGCTATCCCGTACAACTCGTATTCGATGAGCCTCCTCAGGTCCCCATCAGGACCGGCTCGCACCAGCTGCTGGGGAGTCTTGTGGTTGGCCTTGTAGACGGCCACCGCATGCTCGTCGATGTCGGCCACTGCGACACTCTCGAAGCCGATTCCCACTTCCATGCAGAACTGCTTGACTCCTTGGGCGAGGCCCCCGGCGCCACAGAACAGTTCGGCGACCCGGAGTTTCCTGTTCTGTGACTTGGCATCTGGTTGAATCCCGCGCAAATATGAGTACCACCAGTTGCCGAGGTCAGAACTCTGATCGGGGGCACCGTTCAACTTGATCGACGAGATGTATGAACGGTCGTCTATTTCGGTGATTCTGGATAGCTGGGATCCAGTGCGTTCAAACCGGATGTTGATCTTCGGCGTGGAGTTGTTCATGTGTTCGGAGTTGATAACGGTGATACTTGCATAACTGTGTGACAGGGTCGAGTTGGGAAGGTGTTTGACATCCAGTTTCTGACACGCCTTGCGTAGTTCCTATGTATTAGTCAGAGTCTGATGCTTAAAGTGGTGCACTCATGTCAGAGATAGCTGCGGTGAACAGCCATGTGGAGATGCTCAACGCGCATCAACCCTTCGATGCCGATTTCGCCGAAATATTCTTCGAAAGCTCCAGTCTGGACCTACAGCTGGAAACCAAAGCGTTCGACACCCTTCGAGCTGGGGTCGAAGACCCTGAAGTACGGCTTGTGGTGCTCACCGGAGACGCAGGCCATGGGAAGACCCACCTTTGCGGCCTTCTAGTCGCCGACCTCACCGGAGGGTCTCTCAAGGAAGCATCGGAACTTCTCAGGGGCGACGATTACGGTGGCAGTGAATTAGCGAGGTGCCCTGATGGACGCTCCCTGCGGGTGATCAGGGACCTCAGCGAGAAGAACCCCGAGGCCGGCGGGGAGACTCTCAAGAACGCCTTAGAGCCAGGTTCGACGGTCACTGTCGTCTGCGGGAACGACGGGCAACTCCGAGCGTGCGCGAACGCAGCGGGACTGGAAAGTGTCGCCATATTGGTCAACGGAAGTGTGACACGCGGCCAAATGAGATCCGAGGACGGTTTCATCGCCCTCATCAATCTGAACCATCAAAGTGTCGTTGCCCCAGGCGACGACCAGAGCATCCTTAGGCAGCTTCTCTCGTCATGGGTTCTGGACAACGACAAATGGGAGGAATGCTCTGGGTGCGCTAGGCGCTCAGTCTGTCCGATATTTCATAACCGCAATCAACTCGCGGAACATGGACAAAACGGAGAAGGCCGTATTGCGGCGATCGAAACCCTTCTTCAGGTCGCCGAACAGACCGGGAACACGATCACGATCCGAGAGCTGCTGATCTATGTTGCCCACCTGATCACCGGAGGGCTCAGGTGTACCGACGTAGAGGAACGCGTAGCAGAAAGGCCCGACGCAACGGACTGGCAATGGGGTCATCTCTTCCATCAGGTCGCGTTTGGGCAACTGCTCACTGCAGCACAGTTGCGAGAACTCGACGTGTTCTCGGGGGTCCGAAAGCTCGACCCCGGCCGTCGCGCCATCCGCTCGATAGACGATCGGCTCAGCGACATCGACAGCTCCTTCGGACTATTCCCACCCCCCTACAGGGCGTCGAGTGGCCCAACACCGACGACGACGACGGCCCAGAAAGCTGAAGCTCTCGAACACAAGCTCCGATGGAGAGCAGCTCGGAGGTGGAGCTTCTTCGAAGCATTGACCGACTCCGGGGATGCCGGGACAGTTCATCCCAGCAGACGTGTCGGCCTCAGACACATCGCGGACTTCACCGCTGTCGCAACCGATGACCTTCCAGAGCGACGGAAACTGGAGATCCGCAGATCCCTCGTTCGGGGACTGGAAGCAATCCAAGGAATCCATCGGTCAGGTCAACCCGGAGAGCTTTACGTCGCCAACCCAGCATTTCTGGCCCGCAATGCCGACACAACCGTCGTCGGCCGCAAGATCAGCCTCGGAAAGATTCGCCTGATGTCCGTCGGTGCCGCTTGGCGACATCAAAGCGGCACTGAGACAACCGACGTACGAAATGCCATCGACTGGATCGACCGTTTCGTCGTACTCAGCCTCGACGGGGACGCAGCGCCCCCCGGACGCCGCCTCGAACTAATGCTCCACGAGTTCGAGTTCCTCCTGTCGGCGGCGAAGGGACTTCGTTCTGAACAGTTCTTCGCCGCGGAGATCCGCCGACTTTTTAGACAGTTGATCAATCAAGGGCCTTCCGAAGAAGATCCGGAGCAGCTGATCGTCTTCAGTGGACTTAGCCGCCACACGTTCATGGTGGACGGGGAAATGATCCTCAGGACAGACTCATGACCCCGACAGAAACGCCTACGCACGCAGAACTCAGGCAGGAAGCCGATGCGCTGATCAAAGAGATCTACGGAGTCAACCTCCGTGGTCAGGCAAACGGATTCTACGTGACCCTTCAGCTCCTCGCCGTCATCTGGGGAATCGAAAACACCGACGGCGAAGAGCTATTCCGACACATCGATGAGGACGCTCCTCTCCGGTTCACGCAGAGAACCCACGACTTCGTGCGAAGGCTGTTGAACGGCGAGGACCAGGAAATCGGTCAGTCCCGAAGAGACACGGTCTCCCAAGACTCCGAGACCTTGCGAGTACTCGCGAAAGTCTTCTCGGCGCTAACCGTCAAGTTCGATTTCTCAAAGGGTGGCTACTCGAACAAACGGCACCTTGAGCCCTACCTCGGCCAGTTGATCCACCACGACTACGCCAAACGACCGAAGAACCCACTAGCAGTAGAAGAAATCGTCCACGAGCGAGTCTTCTACCGCGGCGGTGGCACTCTCATCTATGAACTACTCCGCACCGACCCGGACGAGGAACGACGAGAGAACATCAAGAACGGTTTACGGGCACTCGTCACCGATTCCGAGGACGCTCTTGGAAAGGCGGCCCAGATTCTGCACACCGCAGATGCGCAGGAAATCCGGGTGTTCGAAGACAAGGATCTGGAACCGCATGTGAGTTCACGCGACAGCATGTGGGTGGACGAGATCCGGAGTGGCACTGCGAGGATCCTCGGCGCCGACACACCTCGCTCTCTCAAAGTCGACCACTTGATGCACTGGCTCCCATACGGCCTGGCCAGACATATGTTGGAACAGGCATTCGCAGTTCTCGACAAACCAGTACCCCCGATACCGATCGATATATGCGCCGGAAAGGTGCTCCGACGGGGATCCCAGCAAGGATTCAGCCAGGGTCGGAACAGCATCCGAATGGCGATCATCGAAAAGGCCGGAGAGGGCACCCCGAGCGAGAAAAGGAGACGGCTGAACCAAGAAGACTTCCCCCATCGCACAAGTGGAGCAAACGTGGAGACCACGCTCGGTGCGATGGGTGACTTTTTCTCAACGACAATGGCGTGTGTCGGAGCCCTCAATCACAACACGGGACTGAGGCACTACACATTGAAGCTTCCCCTGTTGGAAGCCATCGTCTACGCGACCGTCGACTCAGGAGAACCTGTTCCCTTCGACGGCTTTTGCAGCGAAATCCTCTTCCGAAGACTCGGGCTGGTAGTCGATCCGCATTCAGGTCAGAAAGCAGGCGTGACAGCTTGGGTGGACAACGAAGACCTCGAAGTGAACGCCAAAGGACTTGCCGACCGACTCGAGTCCCTCGGGCTGATCACAAGTTTCTCCGACGCGACCAAAATGGTCGGTCCTCGGCTGTGAGCGCGGTAAAGGTCCTCGGTGCAATCGCTGCGTCGATGCTTGAGGAGCGACTCCGAGAAGCAGCGAAAACCACCACCCGACCGGTCATCCGCGTGGTCAACTTCGAGCCCGAAGAA
>Ga0257122_1003071_pt1 | contig 9996 bp, 6 predicted proteins | sample SI106_120metaG_FD_190146 | JGI IMG/M metagenome (GOLD analysis project Ga0257122, IMG submission 190146) | Marine microbial communities from Saanich Inlet, British Columbia, Canada - SI106_120 | ecosystem: Environmental > Aquatic > Marine > Inlet | place: Canada: British Columbia | collected... | reverse complement strand
TGCGATCTGGCCCGTAAACGGTTTGGCATTCCCATGGTCATTGCGCGCGTGAGCAAGATGCAGCTGGTTTCACGGTTACAGGCGATGGGCGTCAAGGTTGTTCAACCCGCAATCGCCACGGCTGTTGCGCTAGAAGCAGCATTGCGTTTTCCGATGGCCTTCGACGTGCTCGTAGACCAGGAAGACGGGGTGGAAGTGGGGGAAGGCATATTAGAAAACGGACTTCTCACCGGTACCCAATTGCGGAATTTGACACTACCTGGTGACGCTTTGGTATTGAGCATTCAACGCGACGGTACGGCCATGGTCCCCCACGGCGATACGGTCTTGAGAGAGGGTGACCACATCGCGCTGATCGGCGACCCCGACTCCGTTGCCCTCGCAATCGATTTGCTAGGGGCCCACCCGACGATGGCCTGACGGTCTCAGCGCGGCTAGCGAGGGATATCTTGCGGGGCGTCGGCGAGTAGGGAATTGAGCTTTGTCGTTTCCCGCTCTTCTTCAAGTTCGGCTATTCGTCGGCGGATCCAAATGAGCAGTTCGGCGGTATCGCCGATGGCGTCTTCTTTCGGGGATAGACGGAAAAGGTGCAGCAATGCGGTGATATCGTGGGCCGGGCTTGTCTCGCTGTCACGGTGTTCTACCTCAAGTGCGGCAAGCAACGAGATTTTGACGATGCCGTCCACCTGTCCCACGCTGTGCTCATCGATATTTCCATGGCCCAATCTTCGCCGATGAAGCGGGGCGAGCGCATGGGCGGCCATCTCGATCCAAACAAGCCTGAGCCATTCATCTGCATCGTTCACCGCCAGGGGCCCCGCAGCCCAGGGTTGAAGTACGGCGGCCTTTTCCTGAGGCTCGAGCCCCCACACGCGTTGCAGGTGGGGGCCTCCGTTGGCGGCGGCCTCGAGCAGCGCCCAAAGGAAACTCGGCGCTCCGGATTTGACTCTTACGTGGATGACCTCACGAGCCAGGGCGTTGTCTTGCCCGATCGTCAAATACAGATTCTCGTCCTGTCTCAGAATCTGGCCCGGAGTGTAGCGTTCGCCGGAGGACGCGGGGAGATTGTCCTCGGGCTCTTCAGGGTGGCGTTGGGGCACGATCGGGAGGTCTGCATCCGTCGGAAAGCCTTCAATGGCCTGGCGTAGTGCTTGAAGCGATGGGTAGCGGTCGGCCGCGCGTTTTGCCAAACAGCGGTCGACGACTTGACCGCAAATGACGGGTAGGTCGGGTGCGACTTTTGACAGGCTCGGTGGCGGTGAGTTCAGATGGCAGTCAACCACGTTGGCGCCGCTAAAGGGCAGGCGCCCCGTGAGCATCTGAAAGAGGGTAATGCCCAGCGCGTAGATATCAGTGGCGAAGGTGATCCCCTCGCCAATGATCTGTTCCGGCGCCATATACGCCACGGTACCGATAAAGGCACCGGTTCGCGTTTGGCCACTATCTTGAAGGTGCGCTACGCCGAAGTCGCCGAGCTTCGCTATGCCGGTATTGGTGAAAAAGACATTCGATGGTTTGATGTCTCGGTGAACGATGCCGCGTTGATGGGATACGGCCAAGCCGTCGATGAGCTGCAGCGCAATGGAACGAATGCGATTCAGCGGAAGAGGCTCTCGTAGCCTCTCGGCGAGGGTACCCGCTTCCATGAATTCCAGAACCAGAAAGCCTAGGTCTTCGTTGCTATCCAATAGTGCGACGATATTGGGATGGCGTAGGGAGCCCGTCGTCTTCGCCTCCCGGATGAAACGAGCGTACGCATCGCGCCCCGCAGGTCCTGCAGGAGCGGAGAATAGCTTCAACGCCACCTCGGTTTGGCTAAGCAGGTCACGAGCGAGATAGACGCGGCCCATGCCGCCCGATCCCAATAGCTTACCCAGGCGATAGCGTCCCGCTAACAGGCGATCGACTTGGTCTTCGGCTGGAGCGAAACCAGCGTGTTCTAAGCACGACTTGAGATCCTCAGGCACCGGGAGTTTCGCCTCATGGGCTTTTCTCAAGGCGATAGCCGCGGCCCTTTCGTAGCCCAAATGAACCAGCGAAATGACCGTACCGATGGCCGCCTCCGGGTAGGAAGCTGAGGCGTTTCGCCAGAGCGACTGTAAATGGGGGAGGGCTTGCTCGTGGCGGCCGTAGCGGACCAGAATCCTGCCGAGAGCAAACCGGGCTGCGTTGGCCTCGGTCATACCCGAATTGCCATCATCCCCGGTTGGGCTTAGCTGGTTCGTATATAGCTGAATCGCCTTCCGTGCGTGGCCCAATCGCTCCTCGATCGCCGCCGCCGCCATGAGCAGACCGGCGCGCTCGTAGCATCGTGCGGCCCGCTCGAGGTCTTCTCCGCTTTCGAAAAGTCTAGCCGCGATGGCCAGGGAACCCCGCTCTTCCGCTTCTGTAGCCGCCTCAAGGCTAAGCCCTTCATCGCTGGTAGCGTGGATTTGCGCAACCAGTTCCAGCGCCAGACCCTCGTCTTTGTTGCGGATTGCGTTGCCTAAGGCCCGCGTGAGCTGCCCTGAAAGCCGGGCTAGGCGGGCCGCTGCGGCGAAATCCCAAATCCGCTCATAGAGCTCGATGGCGCGGGTGGTGTCCCCGGTCGATTCGAGCATTTGAGCGGCTTCAGCCAGCTTGCCCGCTGTGATAAGTTCGGCGACGTGACTATCTGACACCCGGTGATGATAACTCAAGATCATCCCCAACATTCAAGAGAGTAATTGATGGCGAAACAGGTTATCGGAATTATCGGCGGCAGCGGCCTCTACGAGTTTGATGGTTTGGAAAACGTTAAAGAGGTGAAGATCGAAACCCCTTTCGGGCTGCCTTCAGACGCATATATGGTGGGCGACTACGAAGACCGCACATTGGCATTCCTGCCGCGGCACGGGCGAGGACACCGCTTTTCTCCCAGCGAGCTCAACTTCTTGGCCAACATCCATGGTTTCTTGCAGCTTGGCGCGAAATGGGTCATTTCGGTGAGCGCCGTCGGAAGTATGCGCGAGGACTTGCCACCTGGAAAGATGGTGCTCGTCGACCAGTTCTTTGACCATACGAAGGGCCGGGATTCAACCTTCTACGGCAATGGCGTTGTGGGACACGTTGGCTTTGGAGATCCGATTTGTGGGCATCTGTCGGCAGAGCTTGCTGCCGCGGCCGAAAGCAAGAATATCTCAGCTGAAAAGGGTGGAACCTATATCTGTATCGAAGGGCCGCAGTTTTCTACCCGCGCAGAATCCGAGATCTACCGCAAATGGGGTGTCGACGTTATCGGCATGACCAACGTTCCTGAGGCCAAACTGGCCAGGGAGGCGGGCCTTTGCTACGCCACGATGGCCATGGTTACCGACTACGATTGTTGGCATGAGGAAGAAGAGGATGTGACTGTTGCGGGCGTGTTGGAGACGCTGAAGGAAAACGTCGAGCACGCCAAACAGGTCATCGCCGCCGCGGCAATGCGAATTCCGGCGGAACGCTCCTGTGGCTGTTTGCAAGCGGCCCGAAGTGCGGTAATGACGCCTCCGGAATCGATGAACCCCGAGACGCGCAAACGACTGCGTTGGATCTTGGGTGAGGAGAAATAAGATGAGCCTGTTGGTAGTTGGCAGTGTAGCGCTGGATTCAATCGAGACACCCTTTGCGTCACATAAAGACGTACTCGGCGGATCCGCCTCATTTTTCTCGGTTGTCGCTTCGGCGCTGACCCCCGTAAGGATGGTCGCCGTTGTGGGCGACGATTTCCCCGAAGAACACGTCGACTTTTTCCGCCAACGTGAGGTTGACGTAGAGGGCCTGCAACGCGTCGAAGGCCGCACGTTTCGTTGGAGCGGGCGTTATCACGAGAATATGGTCGACCGAGATACCCTCGATACGCAGTTGAACGTCTTCCAAGACTTCAAACCGGTACTTCCCGACGCGTATCGGGAATCCGAATATATCTTCTTGGCCAATATCGATCCCAAGCTTCAGCTCCAAGTGCTTGAACAGGTGCGAAATCCCAAATTCGTCGCTTGCGACACGATGAACTTCTGGCTCCAGGGAGAAACTCTGGAGTCGTTCCGCAAAGTCCTCGCGTCGACGCATGCGGTCTTCGTCAACGATGAAGAGGCACGCCTACTGTCTGGAGAACACAATCTTGTCAAGGCGGCTGCGGCCATCAGAAAAATGGGTGTGGAGCGCGTTATCGTCAAACGCGGCGACGCGGGCGCCCAACTTCACGACGACGACGGTATTTTTATCGCTCCGGCATTTCCTTTAGAAGGCGTCGCTGACCCCACTGGGGCAGGCGATTCTTTCGCAGGCGGTTTCGTCTCCTATATCGCCAACCGTGGTCGATTGGATGGTGCAACGCTGAGGCAAGCGATGGTTTTCGGTACGGCAACGGCGTCGTTTTCTGTTGAGGCCTTTTCTCTCGATCGCTTCAAGACCCTCGACCTACCGCAAGTGCTCGACCGATGCGCGAAATACGGCGAATTGGTTCGCTTCGACCCCATCTCCCTTTAGATTCAAGCGTCGATTCACATGACTAGGTGCCACACGTTTAGCTCGGAGAATGCGGAGCAGACCGAGGCTCTCGGTGCTGCGTTGGGCCGTGTTCTACAGACAGGCCAAATGGTCGGTTTGCTTGGTGACCTCGGCGCGGGAAAAACGTGTTTCGTGCGTGGCGTTGGTGAAGGGTTGAATGTCGCCGAAGAAACTCGAGTTTGCAGTCCCACTTTCACCATTGTCAACGAATACGGGGGGCGCATCCCTCTCATTCACGTGGATTTTTATCGCCTTGGCGATGCGGATGAACTCTTCGAATTGGGTATGGACGACTATTATTGGGGGGGAGGGGCCGTCCTCGTTGAATGGGCCGATAAATTCCTCGAGACCCTACCCAAGGATCGCCTGATGCTATCCTTTTCCTGCACAGGGGATGAAACTCGCGATATTCTTGTCGACGCCACAGGCCCCCTGCATGAGGAATTGTTGGGGCGGTGGATAGGAGAGTGCAAATGAAGATCCTCTACGGGGTTGTTGGCGAAGGCATGGGACATGCGACGCGCAGTCGCGTGATCCTCAATCACTTGGTTCGCAAGCATGAAGTCGAAATAGTGGTTTCGGGCCACGCTCATTCCTATCTGACCAAGGTCTTTCCGAATGTGAAGGAAATAGAAGGCCTGAAAATGGCCTACGAAAATAACGAGGTCGATCGAAGCAAGACTTTTTGGGACCTGCTAAAGCGTCTGCCCAAGATGGTCACCTCGAATTTCGATGAGTTCATCAAACTCGGCGAGCGTTTTCGGCCCGACGTTGTCGTTTCTGATTTTGAGAGCTTCGCCTATATGTTTGGCAAGCATAACAATATACCGGTGATTTCCATCGACAATATGCAGGTGATGAATCGCTGCGAACTGGATTTGGAAATTCCCGAAGAGAACCAAGCCGACTACACGCTCGCGAAGACCATCGTCAAAGCCAAGCTTCCGGGGTGTTTTCACTATCTCGTGACGAGTTTTTTCTTTCCGCCGACCCGCAAGGAAAATACCAGCCTCTTTCCGCCCATTCTTCGCGACGAAATCCTCGAGGCAGAACGGAGCGAGGGCGAACATCTTCTGGTCTATCAGACCTCCACTGACAACGACAAGTTGCTCGATATCTTGCAGGAGCTAAACCTCCCGTGCCGGGTTTACGGATTTCGTCGAGACGAGAAGATCGGGCAATTACAGCTTCGTGATTTTTCGGAGGATGGTTTCATCGCCGATTTGGCGAGTGCGCGTGGGGTTTTGGCGACAGGCGGCTTTTCTTTGATGGGTGAAGCTGTTTATCTGGGTAAGCCTCTCCTTGCCGTACCGCTTCGCAAACAATTCGAACAACTGCTTAACTCCCTCTACTTGCGAAAAATGGGATACGGAGATTTTGTAGAAGAACTCACGGCTGAAGCGGTGCTTGGATTTTGGAAACGGCTGGACGAGTATCGCGACAATCTTAAGGGACACCATCAAGATGGCAACCAAGCGATCTTAGGAACGCTCGATCGTCTTATCGAAGAGGCCGCAGAACTTCGGCGATAGCGCGGGGTGATACCTCGCGTCTCGCTTCATACCTCGTGTTGCGTTGAAATGAACTACCTTCGTCTAGTCGACAAATACCTGCTCGAATTCAGCCGCATCAGCGGTGCGCCCTTCGTGGGTTTAGATACCCAGGGAGCTACCCAACTCAAACGTGGCAGCGCAACCGTGGTGATCAATGTACTGGTGGATCACGGCGTATTGCTTCTACTCAGCCCGATCATGCCCGTGCCGGAAAGGCATCAGCTAAGCCTCTACCGTCGGCTTTTGGAACTGAACTTCCTCGGTACGGCAGATGCGGGTTTTGCGATCGATAGCGAAAGTGAAATGGTCTATCTGCGTGCTATGCGGCAATTGCAGGGCCTCGATTTCGATGAATTCGCACAGTTGGTCGACGCCGTGGCAAAGGTCGCCGACGAATGGGACGATCCGCTTCGCGCGGAATTTGGTCATTAAATAGCTCCGAGAAAACTCAAGACCGTGCGACTTGGGCCTCTTCCAAAACCACTGGGTGCAGGAAGTCCTGCGGGAGGAGCACGAATTATGAGAGTCTTTGGTATAGCAGTACCCAGTCGCTGCATTGTCACGTTGTCCGTGGCACTTTCCTGGGCGGTAACTGCATGTAATCATGCCAATAAGTCGCGAGATGTCCGGGCCGACGGCGCAGAGTCGGAAAGCGTCAATCGTTTGAGTTCTCACTTAGCAAGTAGTGCCATCGCCTTGGGCGCTACCGAATACTTGCCTGAGAACTACCGAGCCCAACTCACCCCCATCGCGCCAGGTGGCTCCGGGGCTTTCACTGCCACGGCCGTTCATCCCAAAGACCCCAATTTCATCTTGGCGGGTACGGAACTGAATGGCGTTTTTCGGTCAACAGACGGTGGTGGCTCTTGGCGCAATATCAGCAAGTCGCTCGATTCGCGGCAGGTGTCTTCCATCGCGATTGGTTATCGCAGCACGACGTCAGCAATGCACTATGCCTATCTCGGCACCACAGATGGGGTTTACGTCAGTTCGAGTACCAGCCTCGCAACTCTGGGGGACGTATGGACCTTGCAGACAACTGGATTTGAACGGGCGAATTGCGGAGGCGGTGCCTGCCAAACGGGGCGAGTTCATCCGGTACAATCGCTCGCGGTGGATCCCAGTGACGCCCGGAAGGTCTGGGCTGGCATCGGGGGCGTCATGCTGGGAAATGACCTCAATATGTATCGGTCCGCGGATATCTGGAAAGTCTACAAATCGATCGACGGTGGACTGACCTGGCAGGGGGTTCTTCAACTGAATACCAGGCCCGAAAACGAAGCGACGTTGGGGGCAACCGTTTTTTCCATCGAAGTGGATGAAAACTATAGCAGGAAGGTCTTGGTCGCCACGGACATGGGCCTCTATAGGACGTATAACGCTGGAAAAACTTGGTACGAACTGGGCGGAATGGAAGTTCAACTTGGTGAAACGAATCCAACTCTGAAGACGACCACGTGGTCTTCATGCGTGAGCAACGGTCGTTGTCGCACGTCATATCGGGGAAGCGGGCGCTGTGTCGAACCGGCACAGGTAATGAACAACGGGGAGATTCGTGGTTGTCTACCGACGCGACCTGAGGTCTTCGAAAGCCATACCAACCTTCGAGGTGCCAAAATCGTCGACCGCTATATCTACGTGAATGTGGCGGACTCCGGCTGGGCCGGTGGTATCCAGGGGAGCCTCGCAGTGCCGGAGGCAAACTGCCTGGCGAGTCGCCCGCAATTGGATTCCAACGGTAATCCAACGGGGTTGACCCTGCTCGAGGGCTGTCTTCCAAATTGCAATAACAGCAATAATACCTCGGGGGCCGCGAATGACTCGACCTTTCAAATCTACAGGGGAGGCGTATGGCGCAGTAGAGACGGCAAGAGGTGGACCTATATCAAGCCTCCTACGGATTATGTTCGTTTGCGTTGTTCACCGGACGAAAGTCTGACGAAGACAACCATGTATCCCTTCTTCGATGTGAATCCGAGCGATGATGAACACCTCGTTCTCGGTGGGTCGTGGCCGCGGGGCGTTGCGACGGGTTTTTTCGATAGGCGACAGGGGCAGTGGTACCGGATCAATGATATCTGCAACAACAACGCATTGGCGTCGTCCGCGCTGAAGAACGATTGTTACGAAGGCAACCAACATACGGGCATTTGGTCGGAGTATGGCACCAGCAGCCCTGATGTCTACGGTATGCTCGTTGCGCAGTGGTCCCCGCTCAAGGTCTATTTTGGACATATTATGGGCTATTGGAGCATCACTGAGGATGCGAGCTATTCGCCATCCGGCGGGTCGACGCTTCCCCCGGTACGCTACGATGTTCAGCATCTCGCTCAGGATCAAGACCAAACCGATACGGACTATTGGCGTAGCACGGGCGCGGATCTTCATTGCCCGCACGGCGGCGTTGAATTCTTGAGATCTTCGACAGCGTCGAGCGGTTATTCGATGTTCGTTGGCGCGGTAGACGTTGGCGTGCTCAAGTCGGAGGATAATGGAAACTACTGGAAGAAAGTAACTGAAGAAAATACAAAGCTGATGGACGACGCTCGGGCCATCAATACGGATGACCATAATGGCAGCATGCGTAACTTCATCAAATTGGATAATACGCGTTTCCTGGTCGCCGATAATAACGAGACGGACCCCGCGCTGAGCGTGCTCTATGCCCCCAACGATTGGAATCACGTAGAAGGCGCCACCGGAGACGCAATTGGCATCGTTAACTATATGTTGCGGGCGACGACGCCTGGAGACGAAGCCGATTGGTCAAATATCGGTGGTGTATTCTATGACTCGGGTTGCAATGTACTCGAACCCGCCACAACCGATGGTCAGTACACCTGTAGTGGAAATGGTCTGCCTCGTAGCCATGTATTTCTTTCCGGTGTGTTGGACCCCTATGCGAACGCGTCTCGAGTCGAGGGTAGTCGGCGGCTGATGGTCGGCACGCGGGGCAATGGTATTTGGATCTATGACCCCTTGAAAGTTTCGCCCCAATGGTCCCAGTTGACGGGCACCGGCTGCGAAAACTTGGAACGCTCAACCACGCGGGTTCCCGAGGTCTGGAAGGTTCTCAGTCTGGCTGACAAAGGCTACCCCAACCATTTTCTAGCGGCTGTGGGAAATTCAGCGGCTGCAGGCGACGGGGGAAATGGAACTGGGTCGCCCAACAGACGGCTCGACTATGAAGGCATCTACCTGATCAAGCGAGCCAATGCCGCAACAACCCCAACGTATAGTTGTGTTCAGCTTGTGGCTTCGGCGAATGGGCATAATCGCCACGAAAACTGCAATGGCGCTTCTTCTTGCGATTTTGGTGGTCCGGTCGGTTTGGTGAATTCATCCACCGGCGTCAACCGCGTTTGCGAATGCAATCCGCTGATGCCCAACACGCTGACGGTTACAAATCCAACTCCGAATACCTTGCGCATCCTAGCGGGTGGCAAGCATAGGGTCTATCCGGTTGTCTACGGGACCGATATTTCGGATACGGATATTCTGTCCATGTCGACGGCGAGCCTCGATTGGAAAATTGTCTTGGCCTTTGAAAATATGCTCAATTATTTGGGCACCCCCCAACTCTATGGCGCCCCCCAATTCGGTAGCGCCCCCCAACTCTATAAACTGACGTACGCCGGAGCACGTTGGCAGGCGTATATCGATGGCTTGCCGGCAGCGACCCGGTCTGAATGGCAAGATGAGTACTACGAGTTGACAAACTTTAAGATGAAGACGTTCAACGGTTTGGGCGCAGTGCCTGGGCGTCCGAAGCTCGCCTTGGCGCTAATGGGAGACGCGCCAGTCGTGGAACGCCACGCCACGCGTCACGTCTATAAGACAACGGATGGCGGCTACGATTGGAAAGTCGCCACGGAATTTGAGGACTTGCCCTATAAGACCCTTTGGCGGGTTGATTTTAGCCCTGACGGTTCGG
>Ga0257122_1003063_pt1 | contig 10015 bp, 7 predicted proteins | sample SI106_120metaG_FD_190146 | JGI IMG/M metagenome (GOLD analysis project Ga0257122, IMG submission 190146) | Marine microbial communities from Saanich Inlet, British Columbia, Canada - SI106_120 | ecosystem: Environmental > Aquatic > Marine > Inlet | place: Canada: British Columbia | collected... | reverse complement strand
TTTTGATGGTCCGGCTACGGGCCATTTGATCAACATGCTACGCATTCCGCAGGTTATTCTAGATACCGTGCCCTCCGGGCCGCTGATTCGAGATGCCGAAAAGGCCCAGCAGCTGCTCTCGGATGCGCGTCGGGCCATGATGTGGATTGTGACCCTTGCCGAAGAAATGCCCGTCAGCGAAACCCTAGACCTCCATCGAGCCGCCACCCAGGAGTTGGGTATTCACGTGGGGGGAATCATCGTCAATCAACTCTATCCCGATGATTTTCAGCGTGACGACATCCTGAGGGGGGATCTACAACGGCTCCGCGGGCATTGCTCTGAACCCCAGCTCAAACAGATGGTCAGGGCCGCGCAAACCATGTGTAGCCGGCGAGATATAAACAACAAATACATGGAAATATTGGATAAAAAGCTGTCGTTGCCCCGAGCGGAGCTCCCCAATCTCTTTGTAGACGAGCTCGATCGAGACAGCCTCGATACCCTGTCGCGACGGCTCGACCGCAGCCTGATCGGCCTTTAAATCTCAATACCGTTGCCGATACGGTACCACCGATACAGTTCATAGTGACACTTCGACCCGCCTGCTCGTATACTGCGCGCCGTGAAAACGCAATACCATGTTCGAGTAAATGGTGAAGACCAACTGCTGACACTCACCTCGGAAGATGAGCGGCATTATACCGTTCGGCTGGGTGAGCAGTGTGTGGAATTCGTAGTCGATGAAACAGGCCCACGGAACTACCAGCTGCGCCAAGGCGATCATTTGCGAGATCTTTTGGTGAGCGGTGCCCTACCGGAATTTCGTGTTTATGACCGGGACGGTTCTGTGGCGGTGCAACTGATGGATGAAAAGCAGGCCGCACGGCAGGCCATTAGTCACCTGGCTACCGGGGATGCATCGGGAACTATCACTGCACCCATGCCGGGCAAGGTTGTTCGTTGCATCGTTGCAGAAGGAGAATCGGTAAAGGTTGGCGACGGTGTTGTCGTGGTGGAAGCTATGAAGATGGAAAACGAATTGCGGTCTCCTGTCGATGGTGTTGTTAAGAAAGTATATGTTGGCGAAGGTGAGGCCGTTGAGGCCAACCAGCAGCTGATATTGATCGAGTAGTGAATGTCCCCTGCTAATCCTCCGTCTCTAACCAGCCTCGTAGGCAAGAACCGCATCCTTCTGACGGTTGGAGCGGGGGGTGTGGGCAAAACGACTACGGCTGCGGCGATCGGCGTGTTGGCCGCAAAATCTGCCCGAAAATCCCTGGTGATGACCATCGATCCTGCGCATCGGCTCGCGGTCTCCCTAGGACTACGTGCCCTCGACCACGAAGAACGGGTTGTCCCCCGGCAGAAGATGGAGGAGGCGAATCTCCCCCACGGCTTTTTGCACGCCATGATGTTGGATCGACAGCGTGCCTTTGACGATCTTATTCGTCGGCAAGCGCCCGACGAGGCCAGCGTGCAGCGGGTCATGGCCAACAAACTCTATCGTGTTCTATCAACACGACTGGCGGGGGGCGAAGAATACGCGGCGATGGAAATGCTCTACGCGTTATCCAATGCCGACCGATATGATCTACTTGTGTTGGATACCCCGCCAACCGCCAATGCGTTGGATTTTCTAGATGCGCCCCAGAAAATGGTCAATTTGATGGACAGCGCGGTAGTACGCTACTTCGTGAAGTCGTATCAGGAAAGCGGTCGTTTCAGCTTACGCGTTCTTTCCTTGGGCGCGGCCTTTGTCTTTCGCAGGTTGTCCAAATTCGTGGGCGGAGGCTTTCTCGACGACGTTGCGGCCTTCTTTGGCGATTTCAACCATCTTCTACAGGGATTTCGCGACCGGGCGGCTGCTGTGGTCAAGCTATTGGCCGACAAGAATACCGGATTCGTTATCGTGACGAGTCCAGATCCTCGCGCCATCGATGAGGCCATCGGCTTGCACGATAGACTCGTTCGTAGTCGTATGGTTCCCGCGGCCTTTGTCATCAATCGCGTTCACGAAACCGATACGCTCGACTTGTCGACGGAGGAAATTGCTCAGCTGGCAGTCGCGGATGGCCTAGCGGAAGATGCAGCCAAGCGTATTTCACCCCTCCTTTTGGCGTCTCAGGAAAAGCTAGCGGTGTTGGCGAGAGCAGACCGAATACAAATCACGCGGTTGACCAAACATTGTGGCGACACCTATCCCTACGTAGAGATCCCCTTCTTCGATCAAGATATTCATGACGTCGATGGTTTGATTCAAATCAGCGACTATCTCGGCGCAACTGTCTCAGCGGCCTGAATAGAAAACCGCGTCAACGAATTCGGCGCCCCTTGATTCGCCAAGTTTTCCAAATTTCTTCGCGAACGTTTTCGGTTAGCTCGGCAGGAAGACCGATCAAAAGCAGAACCGCCTTTCCCTTCAATTCGGCACGGGCTTGTTTTCCCTCTGGGTCAACGTAAGTAGAGGGTGTTCCCTCGGCCTTTTGGGGAAACATCTTCAATAGCGAACGGCTGCTTGCACTGAAGAACTCCTTGGCATCCAAGGCGCTATCCCAGGTTGTGAGCAGGAGGAGTAGGGGCGTTTTGAGGTCCCCTTCGGCGAAATAGACAGCATAGCGATCTCCCCCCCAGCCCGCTGCGGCACGCTCGGAGATATCTGCGTCGAGCTGTTGTCTCAAGAAAAGGCGGAGTTGGTATTCTCCCAACGTGTCTTGCTTAACTTGGCGGTAATCGGTCAGAGACTTAAGTGGTTTAGCCTTCACCTTCACGGGGCGTTCGCGTCGCCAGTATTTCTCCGGATGAATGATTTGCTCCGTCGACTGAGGTGTTCGTCTGAATACACGATTGAGTGCCGACCAGGGCCGCTTTGCCCGTAGGCTTGCAACAAAACGGAGTCCAAAAATATAGGGGAAGGTGAGGGTTTTTCGCATGAAGAGGGGCGCTTGCGAAAATGTCTCGGAAGAAGCTGCAGACATTGCGGTTTGCACCATCGTTTCCAAATGGGGCCCTACGGATTGTAGATCTTTTCCCGTTTTGGCGAGCAGGTATTCCAGCATGAGCCCGGTGCAATCGCCTTCGATCAGCGCAGTGAGGGCGAGTTGGCGGTCGCCATTGTCTTTGATGGGTTTCACAAAGCGTTTCAGTCGAAAATGTTGATCCTGCAGGGCATGACAGAGTTCGTGAACCAGGGCCGGTCGCTGCATGTCTGCCGGAATCCAGTCGGCGATTCGCAGTTCTGCGTCTTTGGGGTCGTAGAAACCGGCGATCTGATCTGTCAGTAGTTTCAAAATCGCCTGTTTGTAATCGAGTGTCTTGGGGATGAGTCCCAGGCGCCATAGAACGGCCTGGTCGATGGCGATATCTTCTTCGCTATAATGTTCCTTTATTCGCTCGTTGATTCGGAAGAGGAGCTGCTCTTTGTTCACCACCCCCATTCGGACTTTTCGTTTTTGCCGAAGGCCGCGCATTTTCGCGACTTTGGGCACCAATTTGAGCGCTTCGCGGCGTAGGCTGGCGCCGGTGGAATCGGAGGGTGATTTCGCGCTGGCTGTGATAGAGATCGAGCAGACCGAGCAGACCAAAGCCGAGCTAATTACCAGGATGCGCATGCCATACCATAGCACCCCCAAGCGAGCTGCTCCAACCGGCGGGGCACCGCTTTGATTCATCTGGCCCATCTGAAAGAGCTTCGGCAACAGCTCGGCGAGCATCGCGCGCTGTCGTTGACAGGCCTGAGCCAAAGCTATTTGGCCCTTCTGCTCGCAGCCCTTCGCGATGCGGACGACAGACCGATCATTATCGTTACCACGGACGAAAGCCAGGCTCAGCAACTCAGCGACGACCTGACCTTTTTCATTGGTGAGAGTGAGATCAAAAAAGAATCTGCGGCTCCCTCGTTATTACAAAAACGGGTTTTCTACCTGCCCAGCGTTTCTAGCTCACCCTATTCAGAGATTTCGCCAGACAAGGTGGCCGTGATGCGGCGACAGGCCGTGCTCTATGCCCTGGGGCGTAGCGATTCGCCACCCATTGTTGTTCTCGCGGCCGAAAGCCTGCGTCGCAAAGTTCTCGCACCCGCCTTATTTCAGGAACATTGCCACAGCTATCGCGTGGGCGATTTTGTGGATCGTGAGGAACTCATTCGTCAGTTGATCGCGGGGGGCTATAGTCGAACACCCGTGGTCGAAGATCCCGGGACGTTTGCCCTCCGCGGAGGAATCGTCGATATCTTTGTTCCGCTGGGGCGTTTCCCTCAGCGCCTGGAATTCTTCGGCGACGAGATCGAATCGATACGCCTTTTCGATTCGGCGTCGCAGCGGACCTTGCGGGCCGTGAAGTCGCTTTGGATTCATCCGGCAAGTGAGGTCATTCGTTCGCCAGAGGTCGACATTCGCGCCGTGATTCGCGCAGCTGCCGACAAGGCCCAGGTTCCCTCGCGAACAACGCGGATGATCCTCGAGGCCATCGAACAGGGGCGAGAATTTCTCGGCATCGAAGCCCTCACGCCTGCCTTCAGCGAATTGGTTTCGCTCACCAGCTATTGGGATGAATCGGCGCTTTGGGTGCTCTTAGATCCCGCGGCAATATCCGAACGCTTTGCGGTGGAGGAAGAAAGAGCACTCGCGGCCTTTGAGGCGCGTAAAGAAGAGCAACGGATCACGTTTGAACCCGACGCCTATTTCGACACGCAAGACAACCTGCAACGCTCTTGGCAAGCAGCCCAACGACTGGAAATTGGGGCCAGCGCAGCCGCGAGCTTGCCGTCCCTTGAACTGAGCCAGGGCGATAACGCTGAACTTGCCGCCGAACTGCGGCGCGCAAAGAGCGACAAAGGCGAAGAGGTTCTCGATACCCTAGAAAAGTGGCTCGACGCGTGCAAGGCCAAGGGCCGGCAGGTGATTATCGCAGGTGGAGGCGAAGCTCAGTTGCAACGCCTCGATGCGCTGCTGAGCAGCCGGGAGATCGACTTTGAGCTGAAGGAAGATCTGGGTGCGCTAAATTTGCTATCAGAGTCCGATGCCACCGGTACGTTGTGGTTACAGGCGGGCCATCTGAGCAGTGGTATCCGTCATAGTGAAGGTTCAATTCTGCTTAGCGCCGAGGAAATTTTCGGACCTCGGCTTCGTCAGCGTGCGGCCGCCAAAGTCGCGGGTATGTCCGTTGGAGATTTGCGGCGCCTGGCCTTGGATGAGCTCATCGTACATAGCCAGCACGGTATTGGCCGCTACAAAGGGCTGACGAAACTCGCGGTACAGGGAGGCAAGGCGGATTTTCTCCATTTGGAGTATGCGGGGGGCGACCGGCTTTACGTTCCCGTCTATCGCATGAACCTGGTGCAGCGCTATGTGGGCGGCGAAAAGGGCCAAGCCAAACTCGATAAGCTAGGCGGCACGAGTTGGGCGACGAAGCAGAAGCGAGCGGCTGGCGAAGTTCGTAAACTGGGCGAGGAATTGTTGCAGCTCTACGCGCAGCGCCAAGCGTTGGCGGGGCATGCGTTCGATTCACCGGATTCAGCCTATTCTGAATTTGAGGCGAGCTTTCCGTTTGAAGAAACGCCAGACCAACTGAGGGCCGTGGGAGATGTCATTGAAGATATGACGGGCCCGCGTCCGATGGACCGTCTTATTTGTGGGGATGTCGGTTTTGGTAAGACCGAAGTCGCCCTACGCGCTGCATTTTTGGCGGCGATGTCCGGCAAACAAGTCGCGCTTCTCGCGCCGACAACTGTCTTGGTCGAGCAGCACTACCGTACGTTTAGCGATCGTTTTCGTGCGCACCCCATGCGCGTGGAGGTTGTGAGCCGTTTCCGTCCGCGCAAGGAGATCACCCGCGTGCTCGAAGACCTCACGCGAGGGCAGGTGGACGTGATCATCGGTACGCACCGGCTCCTTTCAGCGGATGTACAATTTTCTGATTTGGGGTTGCTGATCATCGACGAGGAACAGCGCTTTGGCGTGACCCATAAGGAAAGGTTGAAGCGCTTTCGCACCCAGGTAGATGTGCTGACGCTTACCGCCACGCCCATACCGCGAACGCTTCAAATGGGTATGGTTGGCCTACGAGAGATCTCGATCATTTCTACACCGCCCCAAGATCGTCTGGCTGTTAGAACATTTGTGAGTCGTTTCGAAGAGCCGTTGATCAAGGATGCGGTGAAGCGTGAACTCGCACGGGGCGGGCAGGTCTTCTTTGTTCATAATCGAGTTGAGAATATCGATCGGTTCGCCGAGCATATCGCTGGGCTTTTGCCCGATTGTCGAATTGCCGTCGCGCATGGGCAGATGGATAGTCGAAACCTTGAACGCGTGATGTTCGATTTTGTCGGTGGTGAATACGATATTCTGATTTGCACCACGATTATCGAATCGGGTTTGGATATTCCTCGCGCGAATACCATGTTCGTGAACAAGGGTGATCGTTTTGGTTTGGCGCAGCTCTATCAGCTGAGAGGGCGAATCGGCCGCAGCCGACATCGGGCCTATTGTTATATTCTTGTGGATGGATTTGAAAAGCTCACGGATGAAGCGCGCAAGCGGCTCGATGTGCTTCAGCAGTTCACGCAACTCGGTAGCGGGTTTAGCGTGGCTTCGCACGATTTGGAAATTCGCGGCGCTGGAGACCTTCTTGGCGGACGGCAGTCGGGGCAGATCGCGGCGGTGGGTTTTGAAATGTACTCCCGGTTGTTGCAAGAGGCCGTCGCGGAATTGAAAGGCGAGCCGATTCAGCGCGAATGCGATCCGGAGATTAAGACGCAGGTGGAGGCGTACATTCCGGATGACTATGTGGAAGAGATGGGCCAGCGGTTGGATCTCTATAAGCGACTCAGCGACGTGGCTAGGGACGAAGGCGCCATCGGCGACCTGCTACGGGAAATAGCCGACCGTTATGGCCCACTGCCAACGGAGGTTGAGGCGCTGGGAGATCTGATGATTATCAAAGGCCTCGCAGCCCGTTTGGGTGCCGCGCTGGTCGAGCTAAGCGATAGCCGGCTGGGCCTCACACTCACCGAAAAGACACCCCTTTCGGCGGAAAAGGCGCTGAAGTTGGTCGCAGATCCCAAGAGCCGATTCAAGTTGCATCCACCGGCGAGATTGGTACGTTTGCTCGACCAACCGGGCGCCCAGAGTCCCCTGCGCTCAGGGAAAAAGGCTTTGCGGCGTCTGCTGGCATATGCTAACGAACCACATTGAATCATTTAGTTTTTGATTAGGTAGGGTATGTTGAAGCGGTTCATGACAAAGAGATCTCCCTCAAATTCGGCGCGCATTTTTGCGATTGGACGTTCGACTTTCCTAGCGTTGCTCGTTTTCATGCTGCCGGCCTGTTCCGGTAAGCCCGCCAATGGTGGAAAAGCCAAGGGCAACTCAGGCAAGAAAGCCGGGGCGAAGGCGACCAAGGGGGGGGCTGCTACGGCGGGCCAAGTTGTGGCGACCATTGGAGATCGAAAGATCACCATGGACGATGTGACGAAGGCCCTCAATCAAAAGAGCCCCTATGTGCGTATGCGGTTTTCCAGCCTGGAACGGCGCAAAGAGTTTCTGAAGAATCTGGTGCGCTTGGAGGTACTCGCCCAAGAAGCCGCCCGACGCGGATTGGATCAGGATCCCGAAGTGCTACGACGCACGAAAAGGGTCATGGTCGATCGGTTGGTAGAAACCCTACGAAAAGACCTCGTGAAGTTCGCCGATATTACGGACAAAGACGTAAAGGACTTCTACGAAGCCAACAAAAAACTCTACGTGCAGCCCCGACGCGTGCGCGTCAGCCAAATCGTTTTGAAAACCAAAGCCGATGCGAAACGCGTCATGGCCCTCAGTCTGAAGAAGAAGGGCGACGTACGTCATTTCTCTCAATTGGCGAAAGACGAAAGTATCGACGAAGCTTCCAAGGGCAAACGCGGCGATCTCGGTTTCTTCGATGAGACCTCTACCGTGATTCCTAAGGAGATCCTTACCGCTGCATTCGCCATCAAGGCCATGTGGCAGTTAGGCGGCCCGGTGAAGGTTAAGAACGGTTATGCGATTTTGATGAAGACGGGCGAAAAACGTGCCCTCAATCGCTCGGTGGAAATCGAAAAGCAACGGATCAAGAATCGCGTTTTTCGTGAGAGGCGCGTCAAAGCCATCAATGACTTCATCGATGGCCTGCAGAAGAAAGCCAAGGTCGAGATCAACGAGGCCAATCTGGCCAAGGTAAAGGTCGACCTCAAAGGCAATACCCCGGCACCCAAAGGGGGGCACCAGGGACACAATCACTGATCGAATTGTTCGGAGACCGGGCAATGGTCTGGTAACTGATAAACGGATAGCGATACGTATGAGACGACTGGCCAGCCAACTGACTATTATCTCCCTTCTGATGGTTTTTTCCTTGGGGGAAGCACGAATCGTCGAGCGAATTGTGGCTGTCGTAAACCGGGAGATCGTTCTTCTGAGCGAATTGACGGAACAGCTGCGGCCCTGGGAAAAACAACTAAAGCAGATTAAAGATCCCGCTAGCCGCAAAAAGAAGCGCGAAGAAGTGATGCGCAAATTCCTCGACCGCATCATCGGCTACAAACTCGTCGAGCAAGAAGCCCGCAAGCTAAAATTGACCATCAGCGAAGCCCAGCTTGAAGCCGCGCTAAAAAACATCATGAAGCGCAATAACCTGACGCTTGAACAGCTGAAGGCGGCGCTTAAACAAGACGGCAAGACACTTCAGGCTTACAAAGAAACATTCTTGCGTAAGGAATTGGTTCGGGCTCAGGTGATCAACGTGCGGGTCAAAAGTCGCGTGTCGGTCAGCGAAGATGAAATCCGCGCCAAGTATCAGAAAAACATGCGTGAACTCGGCGTTGAGACCAAAGTACGCGCGCGCCATATTTTCGTGCACATTACCAATACGGCGTCTGAGAAGAGTGTTGCGGAACGAAAAGCCCACGCCAATGCTCTCCTCAAAGAGTTGAAGGCCGGGGCTGATTTCATCAAACTAGCCAAGGAAAAGTCGGAGGACCCAGTTACCCGTACAGACGGTGGCGATTTGGGCTATTTCGCTCGCGGAACTCTACCCCCCCATGTTGAAGACGTGCTTTTCGCCATGAAAAAGGGGGAAGTCAAAGGGCCGCTGCGTACCTCGAGAGGCTTTCATATCATTCGACTTGAAGACCGCAAAGACAGTTCTGCTCGCCCCTTGGAAGACGTTCGCAACCAGCTCTACAGTCAGCTGATGACCGAAAAGATGGAAAAGGCGACGCAAGGCTGGTTGAACGAATTGCGCAAACGCTCCCACGTTGATGTTCGTCTCTGATCCATTGAATCACCTGGGTCCCAACGCGTGACCCGTTCCCTCTATATCGGCCAATCGATTCGTATCGAGTCGCTGGACGTAGCCCCCCATCTAACGTCTTTTCCGGCCATTGCGCTCGCCGAAGATCGTTACCGCGTCATGAATCCGGACATGTCGCTGTCTTTGCCCACCGAATCCGCGGAAGACCTTTACCGTGTTGCCGAACAAGAGGTTTGGTCGTTGGGTGATGTGGTCGTCAAACGTCGACGGCCACGGTGGGAATTTGACGTGGTGATCTACGATCTCGATCGCAAACCGCCCACGTCGGTAGGTGTGGTCAAGACCGGCCTAATCGCCCTGATGGATAGCTTGGCACGGCACCGCATCGAGGCTTTGGCGATGCCCGCGCTGGGCATGGCCCATGGCGGCTTAAGCATCTCGGATTGGGTCAATGCCTTTCGCCTCGCCATGGAGCATGCCCCCTTGGGTCTTCATCTGCATCTCGCGGAACCCGACGACGTTGCGCGAGAAGAGCTCTTCGACTTACTCGCTGGGTAAAGCTGATTTCACTCACCCCTGTTCGTTCACTTCTCTGACGCGTCTACCCTATCCAATGGACTTACGATCCCCATTGGCCCGCGATTAACCACATGTGTGTAAATCATCGTCGTGCGGATATCCTTATGACCCAAGAGTTTCTGGATCGTGCGGATATCCGTTCCCGCCTCGAGCAAGTGAGTGGCAAAACAGTGCCGCAACGTATGAC
>Ga0257122_1003060_pt1 | contig 10028 bp, 5 predicted proteins | sample SI106_120metaG_FD_190146 | JGI IMG/M metagenome (GOLD analysis project Ga0257122, IMG submission 190146) | Marine microbial communities from Saanich Inlet, British Columbia, Canada - SI106_120 | ecosystem: Environmental > Aquatic > Marine > Inlet | place: Canada: British Columbia | collected... | reverse complement strand
AGCAGGTTATTGACCCGCTTGGAGGATCCCGCTAGCTGACTAAGCGATATCGCTGCTGCGCGCCGCACAGCAGGACTTGAATCTCTGGCTCCGATGGCCAGGATCTTGGTTGCATATTTCTTGCCGAGGTTGGGAGCGCCTTTCATGGCCGACGCCCGAATCGCCCGCGATTTGGACCGAGCGATCTGAGTGAGCGTCTTGGCTTGCTCATCTTTCGATAGGCCCAATTTGTTCATGGCAGCCAGGGCTTCATCCCGTTCTTTGGTTTGGCGGCCCGCCGCAGCTCGCCTCAGTACGGCCAAACCGCTTCTGTCGCCGCGCTTTGCCAACTCCAGAGCGGCCGCTCTGCGGACGGCGGAAGAGCGATCCTTGAGTGCTTTTTTCAGCAGCGCGGTTGCCTTCGCTCCTTTCCAACTACCCAGGGCGCGCGTCGCGGCAGCCCGAAGCTTGGCATCTTTCGCCTTGGCGGCTCGCATCAGTCCCTTCACGTAGCGCGCATCGCCCAAGGATAAATACTGACTTGCAGCTTCCATACGAACGTAGGGAGATTTATCCCGAATGGCCGACGCCAGAGTCGTCCTGGCGGAGAGGCCGCCGAAACTTCCCAAAGCAGCGACGGCGCTGCGGCGAACGGCGGGGGAGGCATCCGCCAGCGCCGCGGCGGCGAGGATCCGCGTGGAGGTCTTACCTTTGAGTCTACCGAGCTTGGCGGCTGCCTCGGCGCGAATGCGGGGATCCTTATCTTGCATGAAATGGCTGAGGACCGCGATGGCCAGACTGGGCTCCATCTCGGACGCAACGCCGACAGCGGCATAACGCATGGACCAATCGCCGTGCTCCAATGTCGCCATCAGCCAGTTTTGGCTATGCCGTAGCAACGCTGACGGCATTTGCCCCAAGATCCTTGCTAGCGCTTCCGCCGCTGTCGCTTTGACCTGGGGATTTTTATCATTGAGGGCAAAGGCCAGCGGGGGGAGGGCTGAACGGTCGCTGATCTCTGCCAAGCTCGATGCCGCCAGTTGACGGGTATACGCCTGTTGCGCTCGAACAGACGCCGCCATCAAATCAAAACCAGCGAAATCCCCCGCACTGCCCAAGAGTTTTGCCGCAAGAAGTCGGGTCGTTGTCTCCCCACTGTTCAATATCTTTCTCAGCACCGGCAGCACTTCTTCGTCCCCCATCTTGAGCAACGCTTCGGCGAAAATAAGACGGTCGAGAGCCCGTGGAGATTCGAGACCCTTGCGTAGCGACTTCACGGCGCTTGGGTTGTTCAGCTTGGCAAGGGCGCCGAGAACGGCGACCACGGTCACCTGCTTCAGTTCGTCGCCTCGGGCCAATGCTGATTTCAAGATTTTGTTTGCGCGCGCATCACCGGTTTGCGCCAAGGCTAAGGCAGCGGAAAGGGCGACCTGCGTCTTCTTGGATCCAAGCAAACTCAACAGGCCGCGTCGACCTTCGGTTTGGCCGAGCCGTAATAGTGCCCTGTCGATGGATATCTGCTCCAGCGGACCCGCCCCCGCGCGTTCTGTGAGCAGTCGCTTCACGACCTCAGCACCACTATACTCGGCCAGTGCGAGCGCGGCGGCGGAGCGAACCGAGCGGTCGCCGTCGTCTTGGAAGCTCTGTACGATCTTGCCGATGTCTTCGGGATCTCGGATATGGGCGATGCCTTTGAGAGCCGAGCGACGAATCTCCGGCTTGGCATGGCGTAGGCTTTGGCGCAGCGCGGTTCGTACTTGCGTGAAGAGAGCGCGCAAGTCCTTGGTTGGAGCGAATGCTTGTTCTGTCCCGCTATCGATCTGTGGAGCCGTCGCCCGGGCATCACTGTGGGGGGCTTTCGCGACCGGTGCTTGCGTCCCTTTCTCGCGGACCCCCGTGGCGAAATAGGCTGCGATCGCGCCCAACGAAATGAGCAATAGCGCGACCGGTGCCAGCCAACGGGCGGTGCTTTGGGCCGGCTGACTTGGTAGCTGCCCGGTGGGTTCGACGACGCCGGGTTGGGTTCGCTGCCCGATCTGCGCGCGTGCCGCGGCGGACGCGGCCTCATCCAGACCATCACCCGCCATTTTGGCACGCCACGGGTCTTCGCTCGGCGTCGTCGCCGACGCGATGGAGTCGAGTCCCATGGCTTCGGCGAACGCGCGCGCATCCTGATAGCGATCGTCTGGCGCCTTGGCCATGGCCTTGCGGATCACCGCGGGTAGGAACTCTGGAATATTCTGTTCGGGCGTGGCGTCGAAGTCGGGCGGATCTTCTTTTAGATGCGCCATCAAGAGCGGCAACACCTCGCGAGCTTGGTAGGGGCGTTTGCCCGCGACCAGCTCATAAAGCACGATGCCCATGGCGTAAAGATCTGCACGGCCGTCGACGGGCCGGCCGCGAATCTGCTCTGGCGCAATGTACTCCGGCGTTCCCATCACGGAACCCGCTTGCGTGAGATGCTCGCCCTCGGGTCCTACACCGACCGACTTGGCTATGCCAAAGTCTAGAATTTTTAGAGAGATGGAGTCATTTTCTTCGATAGATACTAGAATGTTCTCGGGTTTGATATCCCGGTGCACAATACCCATATCATGGGCCGCCGAAAGGGCGCTCAATGCTTGGCTGAAAAGCGATTGGATGAAAGCCCAATCGTAGCGCTGACGCTTTTCCAGATGTTCCGCCAGACTTAGGCCGGGAAGGTATTCCATAACGAAATATTCCCGGTCGTCGTCCGTACGGCCGAAGTCGAAAATATCGATGATATTGGGATGACCGATTCGATTGACCGCGCGGGCTTCGCGATGCAGTCGCTTGATCATCGTGTCATCGCTTGAGTATTTATCCGTGAGGACCTTAATCGCGGCCTGTCGACCGATGACCGTATGCACGGCGCGATAGATCCGCCCCATACCGCCTTGGGCGATGCATTGCTCCACGCGAAAATTACCCAGCTGGGTGCCTATGAGCGGGTCAACGGATGACCGGCCTCGCGGTGAGGGTGGCGGTGCGGGACTCATCTAGTGCTCTAGTCTATCTTTCGGTCCGGGGCTTCTAAACTATGGTGTTAGTGTCGGCAATAGTTTAGCAGAAGTGCCGAGAAATGTAGACCTACCGGGGACGGAGTTGGGCGACAGCTGCGGCGAGTTTGAGATCCTCGCTCATACCGTTTTTGAAGGCTAAATCCAGGCCCTGAAGGACGGCACCGCGTTTGGGCTCCTTCAGTTGCGACAGTAGGCGGCCGAGCATGAGCATGCTGTCGGTCGCGAGGCTGGCCGCGGATAACTCCGTCGATTTCATACCGGCGATCAGCAGGTCGACCCCGAACTGATTTCTTTCGTTCGCCAATGCTTGGGCCGCTTTGTTGGCGATCGCCGAATTGGCGTGGCCACAGAGGGCTTCGAGGCTTTTGAGCGCCTGGGACCTCGTTCTTGGATGCTTGTATCCAGCAATAGAGGCATAAAGACGATTGGTTGGGTCGCTTTTCTTCATCCACGACCTTAGCTCCTTGCTCGCCTTGCTGCCGCCTTTGAAAGGCGCCAGATAGCCAAGGTATCGCATTCTTGTTTCCACGCGAGCTGTGGGACCGAGAGCTGACCGAAGCGCGCGGGCATCGGGAAATCCCACGTGAGCTCGGCTTTCCATGAGTCTCTTGCGATAGATGGCGGGCATCTTCTTTTTGCTCGCCCATTGTCTCTTGAGATATTCGTGCCCCCGTGGGTCTCCGATTTCGGCCAATGCCGTCGCGGTGCGCAGGGCGACGAAGCCCTGGCTTTTTCGCAGTAGGGTGGCTAGCTTTTGTGTCACTTCCTGGCCATCGTGGCCCATTCGGCCGAAGGCGTCCGCTGCTGCTTGGCGAACCTCGGGGCGTGGATCTTCCAGGAGCCGCAAGAGCTCGGTTGTCATCAAGGGCCGGCCTCCGCCCAGTCGGCCAATATACGTTGCAGCGAGGGCACGCCGACGTGGGTGTTTTGCTCGGAGGGCTGTGACGACGTATTGGCGTACGGTCGATTTTGCCTTCGGCCTCGTCGGTGTTGACGAGGGGCCCTTGGCGTCTCGCGACGTCGTGACGCTTCGGGCATCGGATGCTGATTTGATTCCGGTCGGATTCGACTTCTTGAGGACCAACGCTAACGCGGTTCCCAGAACGATGGCTGTGATCGCGAGGGCGAGGAGCACGAGTTTTGGGCGTTTTGCAGTTGGTAGTACCGAGATGGTCTTGTCTGCGGGATCCGTTCCACCTGGAGCGGGAACGAGCAAACTTTCCTCAAAGCCCTTACGAAAAGCACGCAAGAATTTCTTCACGTCCGCGAAACGCTGATCCGGATCCAGGCTCATCGCCTTGAGCACCGCGGCGTCCATCGAGCGTGCGATGCCGATATTTCGTCGGATCAGGCTCGGCGCCGTCGGGGCCTGCGTTATCTGAAGCTGTCTCACAGCTGCATGGCTGCGGCTGGGGTAGGGCACATCGCCGGTGAGCATCTCGTAGGTCAGCACGCCGAGGGCGTAGACATCCGTGCGATGATCCAAGGGCCCGTCTTCGAGCTGCTCCGGGCTCATATATTGAGGCGTGCCCATAGCAGCGCCGGTATGGTGGGTCATACCTGTTTCGGAGGTAAGTAGTTTGGTGATGCCGAAGTCCAGCAGTTTGACGAATGGGCGACCCGAGCGACTCCCGACCATGACGTTTTCCGGTTTGATATCCCGGTGGACAAAGCCTTTCTTGTGCGCAGCGGAAAGTGCGTCGCCGAGGGCTTTGCAGATCATTCGAATTCGGCGGAGTCGCAGCGGCCCGGCATCGTCCAGTACATGCCTGAGGGTATGCCCGTCGATATACTCCATTACTATATACAAGCTGCCGTATGGCGTCGTGCCGAAGTCGTAGATGTTGACGATATTGGCATGGCCGATCAGGTTGACCGCCTTGGCCTCAAGCGTGAAGCGCTGAACGATATCGTCTCGGATACTGAATTCCGGGCGCAAGACCTTCAGCGCCACGCGCCGACCCAATGTCGGATGTTCGCCAGCGTACACAACGCCCATGCCGCCTTCACTCACCAAGGAGCGGACGATATAGGGGCCGAGCTCTTTTCCGATTAAAACCTGAGCGTGATCAACCGTGGGTTCCCCGTCTTTGGGGCAATGGGTTTGATCGGACCCGAAAAGGCCATAGCAAGTAGGGCAAACGCGCATGAAATGCCAGTCGCCGCATCCTAAGCGGGGGCCCGCGGCGCTGTCAACTTCTGCTGTAATCCCGTGAGTTTTCTGGGCCTCGGTTCATTGACCAGTGCCGGAATCCTCTAGCGTGGTATGCTTGGGGAGAGGTGAGAGGTTGGTTTCGTATTAGGGGCATCGACTCGATGCGCTTTGCGAAGGCGCCATCGCTCACGGAAGGAAAGCCTATGATTTGGTTGGTAAGAACACTTGGAACGGCGGTCATCGGTGGAGTGGGGTGGAAGTTGGGAAACGATCTCTACGAATCGGCGAAGAAAAGATTCGGGGATAAAGCCAGCACGGTTGGCAGCGCGGGAAATCCGGTCGAAGCCGAGGTGGTGACCGAAGGTTCGCAAGGCAACGGCGACACGCCGAAAAGCACGATCGACTGATGTCGCTCTCATCGAGCACCTTGCTCCGCGAGCGTCGTGCTCTGGCCTTGATTCTTCTGGGCTTCTGCACCTCTATCTTCTCTATTCTGGCCCTGGCTCAGGGCGGCGCTTGGGTACCCTGCTTTTCGGCAATGGCTGTGACATACGGCTTGGCGTTCTTCGCCGTGGCGGCCGAATGGTTCTGGGGGCGGTGGTTTGCGATGGGGCTCGCCTCAAGTGGCGTTGCCATGGCCTTGCTCGGCTTGGTATCCACGGGCTGGGAAATCGGTATTGCCATCTGGGGGGGGATTCATCTGCTTATCTACGTTCCCATGATGGGTATCGGCATGGCCGAACGATACGAGGATAGGCCCGACTGGCGGAAACGCTTCTCATTGAGTGATGACGGTGCGGCGCGTATCCAAAGGGCGGTCAAAGGTGCCGCTGCGAGCTTGCCGACGCTGATCTTCTACGCGCTCAGTCCCCGGCAGGACCAGATGTTGATGGGGATCTTGGTGCTGGCTGCCGGTATCGGTACGTTCGGTCTGTTGAGATTTCGTTTCTGGGGTGTGCTCGTACTCGGGTCTCTGGCGGCGACGCTGGGAGTTCTTTCTTTTACCGGTGACGCATTCGCTCTTACGGCAATGCAATCGACCTTCCGCTGGTCGTTGGGGGCGGCCGCTGCCATTATGTTGACCTGGGCCGTCTCTCCGTTCGTCATTCCCACCTACCGCTATTGGCGGCGTCTTTCCTAATTCGTGAGGTGCGCTGTAGCGTGTCGTTGCCCTCGTCGGAGCGGTGCGGCATAGGGACAATGTGTGCAGAAACTTGCCATCGCTGATCAGCCCTTTACCATGGGGCTATGCAAATTACCGCCGCCCTGCGATCGCTGATGCAAGTCCAGAGTCATGATCGTAGCTTTTCGTACCTCGAATTTCTCGACACGTTCTTGGTGGTAGAACGCTGGGCCAAACGCGCTGATTCGCAAAAGCTAGAAGCATTTCTCGCCGCGGGGGCGGGCGAATTGCTCGGCGAGCCCTTGGGTGAATGTGAAAATGATCGGCGCCTGGGTTTCGTTCTCGACCTTTTGCGGCAGCACGGCGAAGAGATCATCCGCTGGCCGCGCGACCCCCTTCATTGCTAATCCTCGACTGTTCTTAGACCTACATCGCGATTGCCCACAACGGGTTGCAGACCGCTAGACTCCCGCCTTCAGACCACGGTTTATTGTCGACGGCCATTGCAAGGCTACGGGTTGGCCACTACAATTACGGGTTCAATGACTCAGCAAGGTGGTTGGCCGCTATGGGAATGAGATGGCGCTTCTTCGAATATGAGGTAACGAAGCCTGGAGAGGCGTTTAACGGCACCTTGCTCAATCCCAAGACCCTCGACGAGGCGACGTCGCTGGTCAATACTATGGTCGGCGGCAAAAGCGGGCATATTCGCAAGATTCGTGGTGGTATTCGTCGGGACTACCGTCAGACATTCGACACCGATCAGGAACTGCTCCATTTCTTCGCGCAGAAGGTTTTCGCCGGGGAATATTTGGTTTTTCAACGGCCGGGCGATGTTGGAGAAGGGATCCGATTGCGTCCGCTTCAACGAAGCCGCGAACCGGATGCCCCACGACGTCCTCGCCGCGTGCCCGCAAGAAAGCGTACGCACTATATTGAGATTCAGCTGAAGGATGAAGATGAAGAGCCGACGAGGCTCGCAGAATGCGAAATCCTCCTCGATGATGGTACGCATTACGTGCAGCGCACGAACGATTTTGGCGTGCTCCGTATCGACGGTCTTTCGGCCGGAGGTACCTTCAATTTTCGGATCATCGATTAAAATCAACTTTCAGAAAAGGACGACATCTTAGATGCGTTATAAAGTCGTCGACGAATGCACGGTCTATGCGGTTGAGGCGGGCGACAGCCTCAAGAGCATCGCCAATGACAAGAAATGTTCCGTCCGAGACCTCGCTCTGTGCAACTGGGGTAGCGACGACCCACAACTTATCTGCCGGGCTCTCTTCGAAATCGTTGGTACCGAAACCTATCCCAAAGACTGGGAGAACCACGCATTTGACGGTGACGAGAGCGATCGGGGCTCGGGAGAGCTCCTGTTGCCCGGTGAGTGGATGCACGAAGGCATCGCCATCGATCAAGTTCATGAGTTTACGGTTCGCAATCCGAAGCCGCCCACAGCGATTCGTATGCTGAATCTCGACAAGTGGTTTATTCCCGGTCCTTCGGCGGATGGGGGTGATCTTGCCGATATCGAATACCGTCTCGAAGGCAGTGAAGAGCGCGCCAAAAATGTTGCCGTCGAAGTTTTCGCGAGCAACTACTGCAATGCAGCCGTCGACGGCGATGGCAAAGTTACCTACGAGGCCATAACCGAAACGCTTCCCATCTACTCCGAGGTTGTCGAAACGGAACTGGAATCGATCAGTGGTAATTTCGCTGTTGCCACCTGGGAGGGTAAGAGCAATGCGACGAAGGGCGCACTCAAGCCGAGGGATGGACAAGACCGTTATGTCAACGTCGCCTTTTCCCCCTATACGGTAATGCTGCGCTTCTACAAGGAAGATAGCGACAAAGAGTCCCGGTTGATCATTGAGGAGTTTTGGCCTCGGTGGGACGACTCACTCGCCATCGTCGCAGATAGCTTGAAGGTCAAATGGCGAATCGAAGACTGCACCAAACTCATGAATGGCACGCTGCGAATTGTGGACAAGACCGACAAGGTGGTCTTTGCCGCGGCTCTGAAAGAGGCCGACCTCACCGAAGGAGAGCATGAGTATAGCTGGTCGGGCGAATGGACGAGCGAAACCGATACCGGTGTGGAACCCGATGAAACGAATATGCCCTATCGGGTGCAGATCGAAGCGCATACGGATAGGGATGAAGACGCCGGGGTTGCCTTGGCGGCAATGCATACGGAAGTACGTCTCTACGCGCACGAAGATACGACGTTGCACGACGGATTGGATAGCTACAAGAATCCGAATAGTCTGACTTTTGGCTGGCCCTCATGGGTTCCCGAAGGGCAGCAGGCGGCGCCGGGGCAGCCTTGGACGCCCAAGCCGCCGGAACAGGCGGGTGATACCAATGCGTGGTATCAATACCAACTCGCGGAAGGGGGCTTTCATCCGGGTCCCATCGACGGAAATCACGGGAGCGGCACGAAGATTTCAATTCGCGAATTTCAACGAAGTGTGCCGAAGAATGCGGCGGCACCTTTCACGCGTATCGATCCGTCGGGTAACGTGGATGGCGATACGACCACGGTACTTGCCGGCTTGGCCGCAGACAGCCGGCCGCTATACGGAAAGGCCGCCGATAAAAAGGGGTATACCAGCCGCGCTAATGCCGTAGCCGATCTAAATAAGAACGTGAAGGGCATCGGCGACGATTCACCCGGTCAGATCATCGTTTGGGCGGAAGAGCGGCAGTATTATACGCAGCACTGGAACCCCAGAGATCTCCCGCCAACGCTGCGTCGCCGTGGGAATCGTCCCATGCTGTTGAAGAATTATCGCGGGGGATATACCTCGAACAGCGATGGCAGGATGCGCATGGACCGCGTGTCCATCGCGCGTCCCTGGCTTCCCCTGGAAGTCGACGCACAACTGATGCGCAGAGACGGCAATGGCGATGGCCTGGCGTCTATGGTGCGCAGACCGGCAGACGATAATTCGCGGGCCGCTATAGGTCCGCTGCGCGTGGACTGGACGTTCGAGGAAATCGGCGAAGACCTCGACCAGATCGCCCCGCTGGATCCGGGAACGAACAAACCCACTGCCTATAAACCGCATCGAACGCGCACGCGAAAATACGTGGCCGAAGCGGTGAAGGCGAAGACAAAGACCCACAACGGAAAGACGTATACCAATGCGCTTAAGATCGTTTCCAGAAGGGATAACGGCGGCATTCGTCCTGACGATCTCAGCACGTATTATAAAATTGTATTTGGCACCGGAAACTCGATCCTCAAGCCGTGGAAGGTCTATGAGGATAGCGCCAAGGAGTTGATCAGCACCTTCATCCACGACGATTTGGGTCAGGATGAAGCAGAGGTCTACCCGTTAAGGCGAGGCCGCACGGGTGTCTATTTTCGCCCTTCCACTATTGCGGGCGATGGCTACCGCGTACGTGCCCAGTTTTCGCTGGAGGAACCACCGTCTGGCGTTGCCGACTTTCCAAATCGCGAGGTCTTGCAACAGCGCTATGCACTGCTGCCTCAGGCCCATACGGCAAGTATGCGGGTTTGGAGAAAGATGTCCATGCGCGGTGTTATTGCGTGGGCACCTGCGGCGCAACGAAAAGCGGCGGTGGGTATCCCCGGAATAAAGATGCACTATCAAAGAGCCTTTGTGCATACAGTATCCGAAGGATCCACGCCCGACGTTACGCCTGCCTCGATCGAACTCGGCCCACTCGGTACGGCGCCGAATACTTGGACGGCGGC
>Ga0257122_1003058_pt1 | contig 10032 bp, 9 predicted proteins | sample SI106_120metaG_FD_190146 | JGI IMG/M metagenome (GOLD analysis project Ga0257122, IMG submission 190146) | Marine microbial communities from Saanich Inlet, British Columbia, Canada - SI106_120 | ecosystem: Environmental > Aquatic > Marine > Inlet | place: Canada: British Columbia | collected... | reverse complement strand
ACGTTGGTGCCGAGGTCCAGGACACGGGTGAGTATTTCGCCGTCGAAGGTGTCTGCACCTTCCTGCCCTTTGTAGTGCGTGACGAAGTTGGCGTTGGCTGCGAAGTCGTATGGGGGTTGCGGCTTGAGGGTGAAGTGCGCGGGATCGGTAGGAGTCATTGGTGAGGGGGTTTCGGTGGATTGGATGTCAGAGAGTGAGGGGTCGGGAGATTCTTTGCTTCCGGCTCAGAATGACAGATAGGTGTGGTTTCAGATTCGAAAGGTCTTGTAAAGCAAGCGTAGGGTCGGGGCCTGCCCCGCCCGAGGGCGGATAGTCATTCGCCCCTACGAGGTCACCACCACTCAGGTCTCAACCTGGGAGGACCGTTTTATCGCTCCCCTGCTGCTGCTTCTTTCACTAGCGGTAGGACGATCTTCGCCACCCGTTCTGCTTCTTCAACATGCGGATATCCCGAGAGGATGAATTCGTCGATTCCCAGTCGCCAGTAGGCCATTAGTTCGTCCGCGACCTGCTGTGGGTTTCCGACGATAGCGGTGCCGCAGTTCACCCGAACGGTTGAGATGCCGTTCCAGAGACGGTCTCCTACCCGGTGTTCTTCGTACGACCGTGACTGTGCCTGCTGCCCTACCATTGCAGTACCCGTGAAGGATGCCTGTCGTTGCTGCTCAACCACGACCTGAGCCTGTGAGAGCAGGTCTTCAGCTGCGTCCCATGCTTCTTCCTCGGTGTCACGCACGATGACGTGAGTGCGGAGCCCGAACTCTGCGGGCCTGTTTGCCGCATGAAAACGAGCTCGGGCACGCTCCATCAGACCGGCAATGGCGTCCAGCGGTTGGATCCACATGAGAAGGCTATCCGCCTGTTGCCCTGCCAGGTCGAGGGCGTTGTCGGATGCGCCGCCGAGGTACCAGCGGGGTCCATCCCCTACCGGCGTCGGCGACACCATCGCACCTTCAAGCTTGATGACCTCTCCGTTGTAGTCCACGGGTTCCGGCGCCTTCCACAGGAGCTTGGACGCTTCAATGAACTCCGTGGCGAGCGCGTATCGTTGGGCGTGGTCAGAGTGGACGCCCAATCGTTCGAAATCACCCTGTATACCGCCGGGGACGATATTTACGTCAGCGCGTCCACCGGAAATGTTGCTAAGCGCTGCCATCATCTGGCCCCACATTCCGGGCGAAATGAAGCCCGGCCGGACCGCCACGAGAAAGCGGATACGGCTCGTGACCGCAGCCAGTGCAGTGGCGGTGGTCCAGGTTTCCGCCAGCGGGGCCGTTTCCTCAAACAGGCCGTTGGCGAATCGCGTCGGGATGAGCAGGCCGTGGTAGCCGTTGTCCTCGGCTGTCTGGACAACCTGCTTGAGGTATTCGAAAGTTGGCGGACGCTCAGCGCGAACGGTGCCGATGTGTTCGCCATCGCCATCGATGGGTACGAACCAGTCGAATTTTGGCTCAGGTCGGGTTTGTGAGGTCATGGGGCCATTATGCCTACTGGCGGTGCTTTGAGCTGTACACGTCTGCGACCCATGCCAGAGACGGGTGGTCGCCGCCCAGGGCGATGTTCACCACGTCGACCCAGAGTTGGTAGCCAAATGCGCTGTTGGTCATGACCACTACGCCGGATTTGGATTCACGGGAACCGATGGCGAAGTTGAAGTAGACGGTATTGTCACCCCAGTGCCAGAACCAGGGAGCTGCGCCAACGGCGCCTGGTTGGTGCTCTAACGACCAGCCGAGTCCCCATGAGACTGTGTCGCTGAAATCGGCGTCCTTACGCGGCCATTCCGTGTGCCAGGATTGCGAATTGTTGACCGGGACCTGTGGAGTGAGCATCTCTTCCAGGGTGGACGCCGGGAGCGCATCTGGATGGTCGTCGTCCCGCATCATCCATGTCATGAAGCGAGCGACCTCGGTCGGACTTCCGTGGAGACTGGCTGCGGCGTTCATCTCCGATGATTCACGTTTGACTCGAGGTCTGCCATCCTTCTCGTGACCCAGCGCCAGCGGCGGACTGCTGCGACGTGACGGCCAGACGAGGTCACTTTCGGCCATGCCGAACGGTTCGAGCGTTAACTCCGTAATCACGTCCAGTGGGGGGCGGCCTGTGAGTTTTTCTATGACCAGCTTCAGGTACTGGAAGCCCTCTCCAGAGTAGGCGTATCGCTCACCCGGCTCGAAGTACATTTTGAGGTCACCATCGTCCCGCTGACGCTGCCAGTTCGGGAAGCCTCCCTGATGGCTCAAGACGTGCCGGGCCGTGACCTTATTGATTCGCGGATCGTCCAGATACGGCTTATCGAGATAGTCGTTTAGCGGGGTATCGAGGTCCAGGACGCCGGTGTCTCGAAGCTTCAGCACGCCGTAGGTAAAGAGCGGTTTAGTTATGGATGCGACCTCGAACACGGTGTCCGTTGTGATCGGTCGTCCCGTGATCACATCAGCCTTTCCGTAGGCGTCGGCCCACGCTACTTCGCCGTCCCGGATAAGGGCGATAGACGCGCCCGCTACACCGGTCGCCTCCATTGCCTTGGTGACATGCTCGCCGAGGTGGGAGGCGATCGACTCCACGGGCTGGTTGTTGTGTTGGGGAGTGATCAAGCTGGCGTGATTCCGTTCTGGTAGTCGCGTGTTTCGGTGAGCGTAACCGCACCACCAACCGAGACAGCGCCGTCGTCGTGTAGTTGCGTCTTGAGTAGCGAACCGACGCCCTGGTTGACGGTGACAGCGCGACCGATGTGGGCGGCGAATGCGACTGCGCCAGACCCGGTGGCTTCGTCCTCATCGATGTTGTGTTCAGGGACGAACACCCGCACCCGTACGCGGCCTGCGGTCTCGTCTTCCCAGGACCAGCAGTAGGCGAATCCTATGCCGTCCGGAGGCCCCGATAGGACATTTATATCTTCCGGAGAGTCGTACCGAATGAAGTCCATCTTGGGCGACCATTCTGGTCGTCCTCGAATCCATGTGGTGTCGCCATCGAACGTCACGGGAACGACGCCCGCAGGTGGCCGCAGTGCGTCTACCGCGTGACCCTCCTTATTGAGCAACCACGCCGTACCGACCAGTGGGTGTCCGGCGAAGGGTAGCTCTGCGGCGGGCGTAAAGATCCGGAGTGCCCCGGAGTCCGGGTCGTCCACGAAGACGGTTTCCGAGTAGTTCAGATCGGTCGCCACTGGTTGCCGCTTCTCGGTGGGGTACGCATCGCCCTGTAAGAAAACCCCGAGCGGGTTTCCACCGCCGCCGTCTTCACCTACGAATACCCGGAGTACATTCAGGACTGCCAAGTTTTGTTCCTGTTACTACGTGTTAGACCACGAATTGGTCACTCCAAAATCCGACCCGAGAATGTCACCCCGGAAAAGCCGTATTCAGGTCGCCCCCATGATAGACTCCGGCCCGCCCATAACGTATCTGAAATAGGAATATAGACGGATTTCAAAGCCGTCTGAGGAGCCTCACTTGGTCGACCTTCAATACTTCCCGCTTCCCGGTGCATCTATAGACGAGATCGACACCCCGGCAATCATCGTTGATCTAGACTTGGCGGAGGGAAACATCGCCCGGCTTCAGGAGTTTGGCGATGCGAATGGCACCTCGATCCGGCCGCACTCCAAGACGCACAAGAGCCCGGTCTTTGCCCGGAAGCAGATTGAGGCCGGGGCGATAGGCATCTGCTGCGCCAAGGTCGGCGAGGCGGAGGCGATGGTCGCAGGCGGCGTCAAGAACATTTTGATCCCGAACCAGGTTATCGGTGAAAGCAAGATCAAGCGCCTTATTGCACTGGCGTCCGAGGCCAACATTGTTGTCGCCGCAGACGACGCTGGAAATGTGGGTCAGCTTTCCGCCGCAGCGAGCGGAGTGGGCAAAGAGATTGGCGTGATCGTCGAGGTCAACGTTGGTATGAACCGCTGCGGTACCGAGCCGGGTGAGGACACGACTGCGCTGGCGCGCATCATCACGGATTCACCCGGGCTTCGGTTCGACGGCGTGATGGGCTACGAGGGTCACACGGTTGCGGTGCGGGACCAGGCGGAGCGAACGGCAAACGCCGAACTGGCGATGAACACACTGCTATCAGCGGTGGACAACATCGAGGCGGCCGGCATGCCGGTCAATGTGATCAGCGCTTCAGGCACGGGCACCTACAACATCACCGGCAAGATGGATCGCATCACGGACCTCCAGTGCGGCTCATACATTTTTATGGACGGTGATTACCTCGAGGTGTTCGAGGACTTCAAGCCAGCTCTAACCGTTTTGGCGACGGTGATCAGTCGACCGACGTCCGACCGAGCAGTAACCGACACCGGCATGAAGTCGATGTCGATGGACCGCGGTCTTCCGATAGTTGTGGATGTACCGGGTGCGAAGTACACCAGCATCTCCGAGGAGCACGGCGTGATGTCGGTCGAGGGCGATGCACAGCGGCTGAAGGTGGGCGACAAGATACGTCTCCGGCCGATGCACGGCGACACGACGATTAACCTGCACTCGCACTACTTCGGCGTCCGCAGTGGCAAGCTTGATTCAGTTATCGAGATCGCCGGACGAGGTCGTTTCCGCTAGAGATTGTTGTGGCCCGAACGGGCCGAAAGGGGACTCATGGACCACATCAAACGAGGCGTCTTCAAGGGAATCCTGGTGAGCCTGATTCTGCTAGCGGTTGTCGGCATTCTTATTGGTTTGTTGATAGGGCTCGTGGTCGGGTTCATCGGTGGGGTGATCGGCGGCATATTCGGGTTCTTTTTCTTGCTCATCAGCCCGTTCCGCCGTGGAGGGGATGACCCCGCGGGGGCTTGATCCGTCTCCTTCATGGGAGGTGGGTTGCTATTGGTACGTGCATTCTTTTGGCGTGTAGCGACGGTGATCGCCTTACGACGATTCCCCCTCACCCCAGCCCTCTCCCGCGTAAGGGAGAGGGGGCACGTGGACGTAGTCTGTTCACGCCCGATTGAAGGGGCGGATTCGTATTCGCCCGGATAGGGTGACCCTGGCTAGCCGACCGGCCTGTCGCGTACTGCGTCTAACGCTGCGAGACCCAGGTTGAGTACGTCTTCCGGGGGTTCTTCTTGCTGGCCGTTTGGCGCCATTCGACTGTTGGCTGACTTGAGGTCCGCCCGGGTGAACCAGTGCCACCCTTCCACCGGTCGCTGATCGGCGTTTGCCGGAATGGTGAAGTAGATGAAGTCGATGTGTTTGTGCGGGCCGTCCACCGGATCTTGAATGTCCTCGATCATGATCGAGTGTGGCACGGGGACGTGAGGTAGAGACACAACCGTCGGCGGCGGGTAGGTCGGAACCAGTTCTACGTCGAGACCGGTCTCCTCAAGTGCCTCACGAACTGCTGCCTGTAGCGGATCTTCATTAGCTTCGACGTGTCCCCCGGGCGGAAGCCACGCCTGAACCTTGGCATGCCAGTGCAGTAGTACGGCATCGTCACGGACGACGAATGTCGTCGACGTGAAATGTCTTGTTTCTTGGTTCTCGGTCATAAACGACCTGATGTGGGGAACAGTGTTGGGAGATAAAAAAAGTGGGGCCACCGGGCTGGGAGATGAATCCCTGCCGGGTGGCCCCACTCATGGAGGCAATCTGCCTACTTGGGCGCCTTAGAGCAGATCGCCCCCGTTGGTACTATCAGACATTAAATCGACCACCTCCTTCTTTTATTCAAGTAATGCAGGAGACCCGTGTGTGCGAGCCGCTGCGCAGAACTCGTGTCCCGCTGGCCTGAGTATACCGCGGCGGACGCGGAACGCTACTCGGGCGCTCACCTACCGGAAATACGCACTTCTCGCGAGATGGCTTTAGGCGGAGAACCATCGCTCTTTCCGCTCTGCGCCAAACTGAGCCTTTTCAGCCACGTAGTCTTCTGACGCTTCATCCCAGGGCGCAGTTGGAGGCTGTCCCGGTAGGAAGTTGGCGTTGACCTTTCCGACGAGGTTATCCCCGAACTCGACGTAGCAGATACCTGCGCCCTGGAACGGAACTGGCGTCCCTTCGCCCCGTATTTCGGCGATAAGGTGTTCGGCGACCGCCCTTGCTTCGCTTTCGGCGAACACTCCGGCCTTGGGTGCTGGGGCGCTTGTCACATCGCCAACGGCGTACACGCCCGGGAATCGGGTTGAAAGGTTCTTTTCGTCGACCGGAATCCAGCCTCCTTCGGCCATCCCCGATGCTTCAACCACGTCCGGGACTCGGTGCACCGGTATTCCAAGGAACAGACCGTATGGGATCTCTTCGCCGTCGCTGGTCAGGGCTACCTTTCTGTCCGGGTCCAGACTCGTGATCTCGGTGTTCGTCACGTAGTTGATACCCAGCTCCTCGAAGCGTGCAACGATCGCCTTTGAGCCATCAGGAGACGGCGGGACCGGGACGGGCCACTGCGATATAAGGCTGACGTCCACGTCAGACCTTATCCCGCGTTCGCCGAGGTACTCGTGCAGCAACATCGCGGCCTCGCACGGAGCGGGCGGACATTTGTATGGCTGTCCAAGGATTCCGATGACGATCGAGCCAGAACTGAAGTCTGCCAGGACATCTTTGAGGGCTGCTGCGCCATCAAACGAGTAGAACTCGTGGCCTCCCTCCGAGAATCCCGGCGTGGAGTCGAAATCGTAGTCGGCACCCAACGCCACGACAAGAATGTCCGGGTTATAGGTCCCGGCATTGGTCGTGACCCGTTTCGACGCGGCGTCGATAGAGGTCACCGTTTCCTGTCGGAACTCGACCGAGGGCTTGACCAGGTCACGGTAGTACAGGTTTACGTCCGACATCGAAGCCCGACCGAACATGAGGTCAAACTTGGAGAATCCGAAGCGGAACGCCTCGTTTTTGTCGATCAGCGTGACCTGAACTTCATCGGCGACCTCTGTGGAGAGCCTGTGGGAGAGTTCAAGACCACCAAACCCGGCGCCGAGGATCAATATTTGTTTTGTCATCGGTCCATTTTAGTGTAGGGCCGACCATGTTTGAGGGATCAAATCAGCGCGACGCGCGAAATCCGTCGACGTCGCTGATGTTCGAGTGAATTGCCAAACATCGCAACGCCGGCCCAGATTGCTTTTCCAAATCCGGAACCGAATCAGCCGGTCTTGCGATAAATCGCGTCACCCGACCGTGCTCGGCCGACAACCTTGATGGCGACATCATCGCCCGCGTATGCAATTTCGACTGCCTTGCGGTCGATCTCCATCGACTCGATTTCCTGTGCCAGATTCGTTGAGCGCCCCACGATGTGGATCCTGTCGCCAATGCGAAGCGGTTCCTCAAGATCCAGCGCGGCAACACCCAGGTGGGTGAAGTAGTGCGTCACCTTTCCGACCAGGGTCGCCGCCTTTGGCCGATGTACTGCACCGCTGCCGTAGAGGATGTCGTGTATTGGCTGATCCAGGGCCTGCGCTATGTCGGTGAATGACACTATCCCGACCAGGCTTCCACGTTGCACTATCGGCAACCTCTTGATGCGCATCTCACGCATCAATGCGGCGGTCTCAAGCATGTCCGCTTCTGGCGAGCTCGTGATCGCTGGTGTCGTCATGTGCCCCTGCACCTTGCACCCTACTGACGGATGGCCTGCGGCGACACACTCAACCAGCAGATCACGGTCAGTTATCACGCCGTCGACCGACTGCTCATTTCCGATGACGAGCATCCCCACGTCCTGGTCCCTCATGAGCCTGGCGGCATCGGCAACATCGGCTTCTGGATCAAGCGTCGCAACGCCCATCACCATGATGTCTTTGACTTGCACGGCGTCCCTCCATCAATCGTTTGGACGGGACCGGTGATAGCGACTTTCGCCATGATGGGCGTCGCGTATCGAAGGCTCCCGTCGGGATTCGTGCGCCGTCGTCGCCGGTGGTAGGAGATCTGATCGCCCGCGTTTACGCGGGCCGCGACCCTACCCGTGCGCCTTTTCATTACACACCCGGCATTGGTCCGGTGTGTAATGAAACTATGAGGCTCTACATCTTCCGGTGAAGTTGGTGTGATGGATGCTCGGTTCAGCGGTACGGCAGCGTACCGGCGTCGTTAAAGACCCAGCTTCGGGAAGACTTCCGGGTTGACCACGACTTTCGGTCGTTCGCCTTGCAGTATTCGGGCGGCTTCCTCTCCGGCACGGCGGCATATGGTGGCCCAACCTATCTCTGAAGACCCTGCGATGTGGGGTGTGACGATGACGTCTTCCCTGTGGAGCAACGGGTTATCCGGGTCTGGCGGCTCCTGTTCAAACACGTCCAGCGCTGCCCCGGCGAGCTGGTTGTCGTCCAGCGCGGCAAGTAATGCCGTTTCGCTCACAACCGGACCGCGCGAGGTATTGATGAGATAGGCATCGGATTTCATCAGTCCCAGCGTGTCGGCGTTAACGATGTGGTGGGTCTGCGGGTTAAGCGGCGTGTGGAGTGATATGTAGTCGGACTCGGAGAAAATCGTGTTCACGTCGTCCACAAACTCGATGTCGTACTCGGTGGCCAGCCAGGGACCGACGTAAGGGTCGTAAACGATTACCGTCATGCCGAGCGCCCTGCCCTTCCGCGCCGTGGCCCGTCCGATGTTGCCCATGCCGATAATGCCCAGCGTCTCGCCGTAGATGCGTCTCGCCACTGAGCGGGAGTCGTTACCTATCCATCGACCTTCTGTCATGTCACGGTCTTTTCGTTTGAGGTCGCGGGCGCAGGCGAGGATCAGGGCGAGGGCGTGGTTGGACACCTCTTCGCTGGTGGCCCCGGCGATGTTTGTGACCATGACGCCGTTGTCGGTGGCGGCCGAGAGGTCGACGGTGTCGTAGCCGTGGCCGTAGCGCACCATGAGCTTGCAGTTGTCCATCTGCTCAAACATCTCTCGTGGGATGTCGGAGTGGTAGTTGAGCACCACCGTGGCCTCTTTGATGGCCTCAAACACCTCGCCCTGTGACGAGACGGGCGCACATATGATGTCGCAGTCGATTCCCTCCAGGGCAGCACGTTCTTCAACCATCGGATCGTCGTACGAAGAGATCAGGACGACTTGTGGGCGATCGGGCATCGGTAACTCCTGTGGCTGGGAATAATGACGGCGAATGGCATGATAGCCGGGCATCTTGATGCGTGCCCCATCGCCCGGACCGATATCATTCTCCCGTGACTTCTTTTAACGACGACCTCAACGGCGCCAATTCCGAATCCGGTAACGGAGCCGGAGAGCGCGCCCTTCGTTCCGATATCCGATTGCTCGGCGATGTGCTTGGGCACGTCCTGCGTTCACAGTTCGGCGACGAGCTTTACGAACTTGAGGAGCGCGTTCGTGCGCAGACACGATCCCTCAGGGAAAGCCCTGATTCGGCGCTGCAGGCCGCCCTTTACAAAGAGCTAGACGGCGTTCCGCTGTGGTCGGCGGTCCGGTTAGTCCGGGCGTTCACGATTTACTTCCACCTGGCGAACACCGCCGAACAGCTTCACCGCGTGGACACGATGAGCGAAGGACAGGGCGGCGACGATCCGCTTGGCGATGCGTTTGACCGTATTGCTGCCAGCAGTTTGCGGCCTGATGAGATCGAAGCATTCGCCAGACGTCTCGATGTCCGGCCGGTGTTCACGGCGCATCCCACGGAGGCTGCTCGCCGGTCCATCCTGGACAAGCTCAGATCGATCCACGAGTTGCTGGTGGAGCGGTCGCTCCCCGGAACGCCGGTCCGTCGACGCGCACGCATCGAACGTCGCATCACGGAGCTCGTGGAGGCGGTCGTCCAGACGGATGAACTGCACCAGGAACGCCCGGAACCCATCGACGAGGCGCGTAACGTCATCTACTACCTGGAAGAGCTATTCAACGACGTCGTCCCGGACGTTGTGGAGTCGCTTGAGGACGGGTTCGCAGCTGCCGGAGCACAACTGAACACCGGTGACGATATGACGCCGCTCCGGTTTGGGTCGTGGGTCGGTGGCGACAGGGACGGCAACCCGAACGTCACTGCGGAGACCACGTCCGAGGTCCTCCGACTTCAGAACGTCCGAGCACTCCGATTGCTGCGTGACGCCATTCGCGGGCTTGC
>Ga0257122_1003056_pt1 | contig 10040 bp, 10 predicted proteins | sample SI106_120metaG_FD_190146 | JGI IMG/M metagenome (GOLD analysis project Ga0257122, IMG submission 190146) | Marine microbial communities from Saanich Inlet, British Columbia, Canada - SI106_120 | ecosystem: Environmental > Aquatic > Marine > Inlet | place: Canada: British Columbia | collected... | reverse complement strand
CAAAACCGGAATCCGGTTGACAGTTGCAGCGGCAGCTCCGGTGATCATGTTAGTTGCTCCCGGACCTATCGAACTGGTGCAGGCGTAAATCCCAAGCCGGTTTTTTTGCTTGGCAAAAGCTGCGGCCGCGTGCACCAAACCTTGTTCGTTGTTGCCCTGAATTTAGGGTATACTTGTCCCGCCGTATTCCAGTGCTTCGCCGATTCCGGTCACGTTTCCATGACCGAAAATTCCCATTACGCCATGAACAAATTTATGCTCTGTGCCATCGAGTTCAATAAACTGCTGATCCAAAAAACGCAGCAGCGCCTGTGCCATGGTAAGTCTAATTGTTTCCATAAAACCTTTTATTTCTTAAAACAAAATCGTCTTAATAATTTCTTTAATTCTCTTACTGTTTGATCATCCATTCATGCTGCGGATCATTATGGAATTTCCAAATCCGTTTTGGACCGGCCATCACATTCAGATAATACAGATCGTATCCATGCGCTGCTCCGACCGGATGATAACCGCGAGGTACCATCACCACATCATGATTCTGAACCGCCATTGTTTCGTCCAGACTTCCATCATCCGTGTAAACACGCTGGAAAGCAAAGCCCTGCGGAGGATTGACGCGGTGGTAATATGTTTCTTCTAAATATGATTCCTCCGGAAGATTATCGGAATCATGTTTGTGCGGCGGATAACTTGACCAATTACCGTTTGGTGTGAGCACTTCCACCACGAGCAGACTGTCTGCATAAGCCGTTTCCGGTAGAATATTACAGATGTGACGAGTGTTCGTTCCGTGTCCCCGTGTTTCATAAGTCATGTTTTCGGGTGTAATCAAACGTGCCGGAAAGTTGCCTTTTCCAGGTGCGGAACACACGGCCAGTTCCAAATCCGTTTCTGCTGCAACAGTAAATTGATCATCATTTGGGAGATAAACCGCATAAGGTGGTTTGCCTGCTGCGTCTGAATTTTCGGAAAAAACGCTCATGCGCTCACCTAAATTGTTCCACGATTCACGCAGAGTTTTCACGCTCGCTTTTCCGCTAACCAGCACAAGGCAAACTTCACGGTCGCCAGTGTCCCTTTGCAGGGATTGTCCTGATTTTAGTTTAAAAAAATCGAAGCCGACATATTTCCAAGCTGCGGATTCCGGAGTTATATTTTGGATGCGTCCCTCTGAATTTGGAGACTGCACTTTTGAAAGTAGAGAAGCCATATTGTTTTTCTAAGTATTGTGCCAAATATTTATCACCTGTTGATAATGTTCTTCGATCATGGATGTAACTTCAGTTTCAGTAATTTTGCCTTCCGCGAATTGTATCCACGGTTCCCAAAAAATGCTGCGACCAACGGCAAACCCGCAAGTGTGAGGAGTTGAACGCGCGACACGAAACCATTTGTCAAACTGCTCGATCGGTGCGTTATTTCCAAGAATAATCACGCCAACCTCTGGATCGTACTTATCCAGAACGCCGGTCATCGTTTGCCATTCTTCTTCAGTATCCAGCGCGGTTATTTTCCACCAATATGGATTTATGCCTGCTTGATAGACTTCCGTCATTGCGTCACCTAGAGTCTTTCCAGCGGAGATATGACTTTCATTTTTGGCAAAATCTTCCGGAATAATCAATTCCAACATCAATTTTCGCTTTAGCGCAGCGCAAACTTCATTCAGTTTTTTGAGCTGAGCAAGCTGCAATATTTTTTCTTCAGAACTCATTTGTGAATGAAAATGCCAAAGCACTTTCACAAACCAGTCTGCTGGACGTACCAATAATTGTTGATAAAGCGAATCCTCTGTCAACCACTCTACCGGAAATGAACCAGCTTTTTCAATTGGAACTCCGATCGTATAATCCGCGTCTGCAGAATTTGTCAGGATATTTCGACCATATTCCGGGTCAATCAAAATCGCGAGTCCTTTGTGACTGTTTGATTTTCTGACATTTTGAAAACCCTTGCAAACTTGATCCTTAAAATCCGCAATTTTATCTGTGGATAAACCATTATCACGGCAAGTGTCTTCAAATTGAGTTCGATGATCAAAAGCCAGAATCAGCAATTCTTCTTTTTGAGGTTGTCCCAGTTCTGTTCTCATATGTAGTTGATTCATTTTTGACCAGAAGGTCTGATGCCGTGGCTGCGCTGAATTTGGAGTATCATCGAAGTGTTGGATAAAATATTCAATTTCCGCAAAAGAAGGTGCAGCCGGAGAGCATCCGTGCCGTGTTACCACCAGCGCCCCGCAGGCATTTCCGTAGAGAGCGCAGGTTTGCAAACTTTCTTTTCGCAACCATCCACGCAAAAATCCGCTCATAAATGCGTCACCCGCACCGAGTACATTCAGCACTTCAATTTGAAAGGAACGCGCGGAAACCGGATTGGCGGATTCCGGAGAATAAACTTCACAACCGTCCGCACCCCGCTTGAGCACAACAGTTGCCGACGATTGCTGACGAATGGCGGCCAAACAACTTTCCAGTGTTTCTTCGCTGTCCGCGACAGACTTCCCTGCGCAAATCTGTACTTCTTCTTCGGTGCCGACAATCAAGTCCAAGTCTGCAAGAAAAGGTTGGATCTCCCGCGTGACTTCTTCGGAAGCGACAAACCGCGTTTCTCCGTCTCCGGCTTCGGTCAAGCCCCATAACACCGGACGATAGTCGATATCCAGGATAACCGCGCATCCGCATTCTTTGGCGACTTTCACGGCTTGACGTGTGGCTTCACGCATTTCCGCTGTGGATAATCCGGTGCCGGTAATCAAAAGGGCTTTGGCTTTTTTGAATATTTCCGGATCGGCATCTTCAGGTTGAATCTGCATGTCCGCGCAATTTTCACGGTAGAAAATCAAAGGAAAACGCTCCGGAGGATTCACGCCGAGCAAAACAAGCGCGGTTAAGTGTTCCGCGGTGCTTCGCAAAAGCGAAGTGTCGACGCCTTCTTTTTCGAGGGTACTCTGTAAATAAACACCCATATCATCAGTTCCTATACAGGAAAACATGGTGGAATTCAAACCTAGACGGGACGTACCAACTGCGGTGTTTCCGGCACAACCGCCGAGATATTTGCGAAAACTTTGCGCGTCTTCAAGCGGACTGTGTAGCTGTTCGGCATAAAAATCAACCGCAACACGACCCATGCAGATCAGGTCGAGCGGTCTTGAATTATCAATTAAGTTTGCTGTTTTTGACATATTTTTGCTGAATTAAATAGATTCTACTTTTTCCGGTTTCCCCCTTTTTAGTGATTGCTGTGCCGCGAGTGCAATCAGCACCGGAGCAAGTCCGTCGTTTCCGGAAACAGGAGTTGGTTCGTCGTTTCGAACTGCATCAACAAAGGCCTGCATTTCAGCGACAAATGCTTTTTCGTAGCGTTCCAGAAAAAAATAAAGCGGCTTGTCGCGGATTGTTCCGGATTCGTTTAAAATTACCATTGAGGTCGGTGTGTTGTTATCTGCCAGTGCGGTGCCTTTTGAACCGAAAACTTCTACTCTTTGGTCATAGCCATAAACCGCTTTGCGGCTGTTTTCGATTATGCCTAGTGCGCCGTTAGCAAATTTCAGTGAAATAACTGCGGTATCAATGTCACCCGCCTTACCTATTTCCGGATCAACCAGCACCGCGCCGTAAGCATGAACTTCTGTTACTTCACCTCCACTGAGAAAACGGGCCATATCAAAATCATGAATCGTCATGTCCAGAAACATTCCTCCAGAACCTGCTACATACTCGGCCGGCGGTGGAGCGGGGTCGCGTGAAGTAATCCGGATAATGTGCGGATCTCCCAAAGCACCGGAAGCAACCTGCTGTTGTACTGCAGAAAAATTTGGATCAAAACGGCGATTGAAACCCACCTGAAGTTTGATACCGGATTTGTCAACTTCTGCTAGAGCATTCCGGATAATTATCGGATCAAGCGCAATTGGTTTTTCACAAAAAATATGCTTTCCGGCCTGTGCGCATTCGACCAGTTGTGGTGCATGTTCAGCAGATGGCGAACCAATCAGGATTGCATCAATTTCCGGATCGTTGAGCATTATCCGGTGATCTTTCCCTGTCACAGGAATATTTTTGGAAGCTGTCCATTCCTCGTCCAGAAACGGATCCGTGATTGCTTTTAAACGCGCACCTTCGACACGGCTGAGCAGATTGTCTGCATGCAGTTTGCCGATACGTCCGGCCCCGATTATTCCAAATGTTATAGTTTTAGCTTCGTTTTTCATTTTATTGTTTTGTTGTTCTACTAATTCATGCAAGTCTACGTTTTGTTGTTTCATCTAGGCAATCGCAAAATCGATCGACCGACCACTCCTCATTCAAGGCCCTTTCAATCAACGACTGAACAGTTTCCGGTGTGGAACCTGCCAGCGGAGAATCCAAATCCAGATTTGTCGGAAATGAATAACCATCAACCACTACTGCACAAACTGATTTCGTTTCTTCCGGACTGAATAATTTATTTTGCTTTCCGGAAAGCAGTAACGGGTAAATCAATTTCGTCATTTTGGTGCGGTCTACCGATTCCATCGGTTTTCCAAAAGCACTTGAAACTTGCAGCAAGTTGGCAATGCGGTCACTGGATTCGGTGTTGTTTCCTCCAGCATGAAACAAGGCTGGACTGAAGAAAACAGCATCCCCTTTATTCAGTGGCAACTGCACAGCATTATGCTGAAAATAATCAATGAAATCAGAGTCCCTCCACGCCAGATAACCAAGCGGATATTGCTGCGAAAATGGCAACAGCAAGGTCGGTCCAGATGAAGTGTTCATGTCGGTATGTACAACAGCACCCTGTAAAGTCAGTAACTGCGTGAAAATTTGGCTCGCAATTGGAAATTCCGCAACAAAAGAATCATCCTGAAAACCAAGGTGATAATCACGGTGAGGCAGTTGTGCTTGTCCACCGGGTTTAATAATGTTGACCTGCGAAGTTAGCTGAAAGAATGGGCCGAGCCATGCTTCCGAGATAAAACTAAGGATGGGATTGTTGTAGTAATCAACGAAAGCTTTCTTGTCCCGTTCGCAAAATTTTTGTAAGGCATTCCAAATTCTTTCGTTTTCTCCGGGTTTCGCAAAATGATCTCCCCGACTTTCCGTAATATTTTTTTCTCCTGCAATTATTTCCTTAAAAACTTCGGTTGCTCTGTCAATGACATGAAAATCAGGAAATGCCTTACTGATCACCAGCACCCCCGGACCATCCTTGAGACAATGATGTAACTCAGTTTTTAAATCTTTAGCTTGTTCTGCACCAAGCAAAGATCGTATTCGATCGCCTTCATAGATGACAACTTTCTGTTGAACTTCTGCAGAGAAAGGATAGTCTTCCGCATTCACGGACTGTGAGCACAGAGAAGCAAATTCAGAGAGTTTAATATCATCAACATCGAAGAAATGGCGTTGCATAGTTGTATTTAAAAAAGTGAGCTTAATAGTATGTAATTTGCATTTATTAAATGTGAAAATGCCCCTCTATTTCTTTCACAAAAGCATCAACAGCGACTGAATTGGCATCTTATGCGGTGGCAAGAGTTACTTGATAACTTGTTGCAGTACTATGCTCATGAACTTGACCAATTCCCCCTCACCCAAGCAATCCAGTCAAAATCATTTTGGTTTCCCATTTAAAGCGCTGATAACTTCAATTGTCACACATTTTACGGCATCAACAGTTGGTGCAAGCAATCTAATGCGGTCAAAACTATCACAATTATCTGTTAATGACTTTCGTAATGCATTGCCAAACGCCATACGCAGTTCAGTGCCGATATTAAATTTGGACACTCTACTTTCTTGAGACAGACACTTGCGAACATTCACTGGAATTCCGCTGCCTCCGTGTAAGACAAGGGGCAATGTCGTGACCTCTTCAATTGCCTTTAATGCACCAAAATTAATACCGGAGTTTTTTTCAGTTTTCAAATGAACATTGCCGACAGAAATTGCCAAAGCGGTCACGCCGCTCTCGTTACTAAAACGAGCGGCTTCCTCGGGTAACGTGTTTGCTGATGGAGCCCCCTCGGCATAACCGACAAACCCAACTTCTCCTTCTACAGAAACACCGGCGGCATGTGCCTTTTCGACAATTTGAGCTGTGATGTCGATATTTTCTGATATCGTTAACTTGGAGCCGTCAAACATAACAGAGGTAAATCCACTGTCGATTCCTTCTAGACAGTCTTGGACAGAATACCCATGATCAATATGGCATACGATGGGCACACTGGCCTGGTCAGCAAGATGGCGGAACATTTTACCCAATATTGGCACAGGTGTATGGGCACGGCAGCCGGGTCCAGCTTGAAGAATAATTGGTATGCCTGTTTCCTCAGCAGCTTCGACGTAGGCCCGTGCGTCCTCCCAACCCAAAACCACAAGTCCTGCCACTGCACGATGTTCTTCCATGGCGGGCATAAGGACTTCTTTCAGAGAGGCAGCAGTCATTTAAATTTAGCAATCATATCTTTGATACCAGGGATGGTTTCCACCTGATAGGCGTGCTCAGGCTGGAATGACTGAATCAGCGAACGCTGACTTAAGCCCCCCAAAATGGTAAAATAGTACATTTCGTATCCAGGTGCAGCCACGCAGGGGTGATATCCAGCGTTAAATGCGAATGTTGATCCATCAATAAGATGAAATGCTTCTCCGACGGCATCACCATCTGGTTGAAGAAGCTGCATTCCAAATCCGTGATCCGGTTTAAAACGAAAGTTGTAGACTTCGTTGTGGAGAGTTTCTTTAGGTAATCGGTCCACATCATGTTTGTGAGATGGGAACCCTGACCAACCGCCTGCCCCTACGGTGAAGAGCTCCGATACCAGCAATCTGCCAACTTTATCGTTATACTTGGTTCCTAGTATGTGTTTGATTTTGCGATGGGTTTTTGTATCGTCAGAGCCATACTGAATCATATCAATGTCATCGGCACGGACGGCGAAAGGGGCCATCACTTTGTCATACTTTGCACCAGCAACGAAGACTTCAGCCGATTTAGAAGTGCAAACAAATTCAGTCTTTGAACCAGAAGGCGCATAAACGCACTCGGGCTCCCCGTCCCAAACGTTTTCCTTACGCTGACCAATACCAGCATAGTTTTCGCCTTCTACACTGACATCAACAGTACCCGTAGCCGGGGCAACGCAGGTTTCGTATCCAGGCGTTTGATAAAAAAAAGCTTGCCCTATTTCTAGCTTAACAATGTTGAAATATGTCAACGGAACAATTGAATCATCTACATCTACAAGCGGTTTGTTGTCATTTTCAAAAGGTGCTATATGCATTTAAATCTCCAGTTCAAATTTAAGAAAGAGTGTTGATTTTTAGAAATTCAGTCAGCTCGGTCTGAAAGGGCATTGCGGTTGAGCAGGCAACACGAGTGACCACCAAGGCCGCACAAGCAGATCCTTGAACGATCGCGTCTTCCAAGGTCATACTGTTTGCAAGCCCAGCAATGAGACCACCCATAAAAGAATCACCGGCACCTGTTGGCTTGATTGCTTGTACCGGAAATACGCCCTTATCAAACGATTGGTCTTTGGTTAGCGTCGTAGACCCAAACTCGCCCTTTTTGTATATTACTATCTCAGGAGTTTTGGTGACGAGTTGGGTCGCATAATTTAACCCCTCCACTTGATTCCCTGCTGCGACACCAAATTCCACATCGTTACCAATGACAATATCGCACAGAGAAATTGCCGAAGAATAAACTACTTTTGCCTCTTCAGAAGATGTCCATGAATAGGGTCGGTAATCCATGTCAATAATGACAGTCGCATTGGCGGCACGAGCAAATTCAATAGCGTCAAAAATGGCTGAACGTGATGGCTCACCAGCGAGGGCTGTGCCGGATATGATCACACCACCAAACCCTTCGTAATCAATCATTTTAACATCGTTTGAATTCATTTCAAAATCGGCAGCCCCGTTCCGATAAATTACGGACTGGCAATCCTTTAAACGAGTTTCAATTACGGCAAGCGTGTTACGGGCTTCACCGCCAACGATCCTACAATGTGATGTGCCGACGCCAAATTCTTGTAGATTTTTCGCCGTAAAGCGGCCGACAGCATCGTCAGAAAAACAAGTGACGAGTTCCACCTCGCTTCCTAATTTTGCTAAGGCGACGGCAATATTGGCCGCCGATCCACCGACATGTGCCGAAAAATTGTTGGCTTTTTCAAATTCAGTTCCCGGCGGTTCGGCATATAAATCCATTCCGGCACGACCAATTGAGAGAAAGCGCTTGCGCTTCAGTTGTTCGATAAGTTTGCTTTTACTCATTACACTCACATGCACTGTTTTTCTCTGATTGCTTCCCAGTTAACGCGGTCGATGCAAACATCTTCGTTTTAATAAATCTCAGGTTTACCCCATTACCACCAGGAGTGTCCCTTCTGAGTCCAGCCCTCAAAATAGTCAACTTGCATAGAGATCAAAAGTCATTTTACATAAAAATCGATTTGAAAAAAGTAGTCAGTAAATTTCCTTAATGTCTACTTTTCGTCCTTCTTGGAAACTGAGAAAAGCTGCGTCCAGAATCCTTTGAATTTCAGCGCCATCCTCAAAAGTAGGGCTGCAGGTTTTACCTGAAGCCACTGCCTCGATGAATTCACCGGTCATTTGGCCTCGTTTGCGAAAGGTTTCCTTGTACATTTGCTGTATATCTCCCAGTTGCTGACCTTCCTGTATCAATTCAGGAATCTCAATTTCTTGGAACTGCTTCTCTTCCGCTTTGGCTCCAAGAAGTTTATAAGTCTTTTCCCAATCGGTCCAGCCACGTAGAGTTCCTCCGGAACCGTGTAGGTCGAAGTAGTGTGTTTGTCCCCAAGGAGTTGGTTCATGGGCAACGGTGGTGGCTTGCACTACACCCTTTGCACCATTTGAGAATGTTAGCACTATTATACTAAAATCGTCTGCCCTTACATATGGCTGACCGGTGGGGTCAAGGTCTGGACGCTCTATAAAAGTACACAATTCGGCTGAAACATGTGTTACCGCTCCGAAAAACCAAACTGCTAAATAAATGAAATGGGAACCAATATCGCCCAATGAACCTGAACCAGCACTTTTTTGATCGAACCTCCAACTGTATTCCGGAGACCGACCATAATTAGCGTTATAACGGAAATTTAAATGAAAAGGATTCCCCAAGTATCCTTCGTTCAATAAGCGTTTGATCGTCTGGGTCATGGGTAGAAAAGAGTACGTGAACGGAACCATTGTTATAGCCTTGTGCTCCTTTGCAGCTTCCACCATGCAGCGTGCCTCGGTATAATCCAGAGCGAGAGGTTTTTCACAGAGCACATGCAGTCCTTTTTCCAGTGCTGCCAGTGTAATGGGGCAGTGAGTGTCATTGGGTGTGGTAATGATCAGAGCATCCAGAGGTTCTTCATCCAGCATGGTCTTCCAATCGGTATACACTTTCGGAATATTCCAGAGCTTCGCCAACTTCCGGGCACGTTCCTCGTTACGCCCGCAACAGGAGGTTATAACTGCCTTTCTTGTGCCAGCCAAAGAAGGTAAATACATTGTATCTGCCCACCAACTTGTTCCAACGATTCCAACACGAACTTTTTCCATCATAGCCTCTTAAAAAATATCAGGCTCCAGTGTTTCACCCGGAGTCCCTTGTAAAAAATCAAAATCACAGCCTTCGTGTGCTTGTGTAACGAGTTGTGTAAAGAGTTTCGCATAACCCCGACTGGCTTTTCCCTCAGGAGGTTCCCAGCAATTAATTAGATCAAGATGTTTATATTGAATCATCCAATTTTGAGTTAACCCAACAGCCATTATTATCAGCAGATTCTACACAAGCTTCAATAAACTTTACTCCGTGAGCACCATCTTCTAAAGTGGGAAAATCCAAACTTAGTTGATCCGGTGTTTCCCCTGAAAGCTTGGCTAGGAGTACTTCCGCAAAATCTGAATAGATATTGCTGAACGCTTCAAAGTAACCTTCCGGATGTCCGGCTCCCACACGCAACAAACGTTTAGCTGGAGGGTGGAGTTCAGGAGAATCTAGTTCTAATATTCGCTGGGTCT
>Ga0257122_1003053_pt1 | contig 10056 bp, 9 predicted proteins | sample SI106_120metaG_FD_190146 | JGI IMG/M metagenome (GOLD analysis project Ga0257122, IMG submission 190146) | Marine microbial communities from Saanich Inlet, British Columbia, Canada - SI106_120 | ecosystem: Environmental > Aquatic > Marine > Inlet | place: Canada: British Columbia | collected... | reverse complement strand
TTTATTGCCGTGGTAGGGCTTCCGGTCGTGCTGATTCTCCGCCAACCCGATCTGGGAACGGCGATGTTGATTTTCTTGCTCTTCCTTTCGGTGATGATGCTCACAAAATTGAAGCTCCGCTCGATGATCACGCTCTTCATCTCGGCCGTTGTCTCTTTGCCGCTGAGTTGGAGCTATCTACTAAAGGATTACCAGAAGCAGCGGGTCTATACCTTTTTGGACCCTAGTTCTGACCCTTCCGGGGCGGGTTGGCAGGTTAGACAATCGTTGGCTGCCATCGGTTCGGGCGGTCCCAGCGGCAAGGGATATATGCAGGGGACCCAGAACCAGCTGCATTTTCTTCCCGAGCGGTGGACGGATTTTCCGTTTTCGGTTTGGGCCGAAGAGTGGGGGTTTGTGGGTAGCGTGTTGCTGCTTGGAGTCTACCTGTTCATCATTCTTTGGGCGGTAAAACTCGCTAGCGAAGCACGGGACCGTTTTGGCGCGGTGCTCTGCGTTGGTGTGGCTGCGCTGATCTTTTGGCATACGGTGATCAACGTCGGCATGGTGACGGGACTGGCACCGGTGGTCGGCGTAACTTTGCCCCTGATCAGTTATGGGGGGTCGTCGGTTTTGACCATAATGTGCGGGTTGGGTTTGCTAATGAACGTTTCGATTAGGAAAACATCCTACTGATTCGTCGCTTTCTCGACGCAATCTTTGTGGGCGTGATATCCGGCGGCCAAAGCCTCTGGCTTGCCGGCAAAGCCGATTCGGCAGCGTTTGCATTTCCAGTCGGGGCATCGGCGATGGTGATAAACCTTCGAACGGGTATTTCCTCGGTAGGTTAGGATGCCGTTGGGGCCTTGGCTTCGCGCCCCGTCACGCTTTTGTTTTCGCCAGAGCCACGGCGCCAATGCAGTCTTGTCTCGCCACAGCCCCAACTTCTTACTGCGGGCTTGAACCTCAAGGGCCGCCCAATTCGCGTTCTTGTCGTACTTTTTGTAGTGCCAGGCCAGGCCAGATCTCAACAGTGCCTCGTTTAGAACTATTTTGCCGATGTGCACGATTGCCACCAACCGCCCGTAGCGGTCGGTGGCCGTTGGTCGCAGGGTAACCATTTTCCCCATAGCGATTTTCAGAGTGAACGCCTTGGCCTCATTGCCAAAGGTCTGACCAACCTCGGGGCAATCGATGCCATGCAGGCGGATCTTCCGCCGAAGGCCGTCAGCGCTGACCACGATAGAATCGCCGTCAGTTACCTTAATAATTCGCGCGGATATGGTTGGAGCCGCAGCTACCGAGGTGCAGCCGACCAACGGAAACGCAAGGAGCGCAAGTAGGGCTCTGACTCTCGGCGCTAGCCCATTGCGTAGGAACAAAGGCGATTCGGCTATGCTTTTTCCAACAGCTCGACGATCTTGGGTCGGGGATGCGCACCCGTCAGTTGTCCGATAACCTGGCCTCCCTTGAAGAGCAAGAGGGTGGGTACGCCACGGACTTGGAAGCGCGTTGGAATCTGCGGGTTTGCGTCAATGTCCAGCGTGCCGAAACGGATTTTGCCGACCCATTCATTGGCCAATTCGTCGACGACGGGTGCGAGAGCCTTGCAGGGCTGACACCATTCGGCGGATAGGTCTAATAGAAAAGCTTTATCCGATTTCACGACCTCGGTTTCGAAGTTTCCATCGGTTATCTCAACCACATTGGGGCCGAATTGTCCCATTTAATCGCTCCTTAGTAGCGCGAGCTTGTAATAGGTCGGGCTATTGTCATGCGCTAGCCTTCAAGCAAAGCCTAGTCGCAGTATAATTGAATACGGATCCATAGCGAGTTGTGGTCCGAAGATCAAGGGGGACGGAATTCGGCTGGATTTCCAGCGCTTTTCCCTCCCCACTTCGGGTTTGCATTTTACGTGATTTCGGGCTATTCCGCCCGCAGGTCTCGCGGCGGCGAATGATCTGCCCGCCCCGTGAACAGGTTGAATATGCATCTGTTTTTTTGGATTACCCTCGCACTATATACTCTGGCCACTACGCTTTACGTCGCCAACGTTCTCAGCCGCAGCGATCGTGTTTTGGTCGCTGCCCGGTGGGTACTCGTCGTAGGGGTCGCGTGCCACTTCCTACAAATCGGCGATCTTTGCCTTCAAAGGCTCAACCCGCTCGCTGATACCGGCGGAATGCTCAATCTCACGGGGTGGGTCTTGGCCGGCGGTTTGGTTCTCGTGGGATTTCGTTGTCGCATAGCTGCGTTGGGGGCACTGGTCGTTCCACTCGCGCTCTTGCTTACCGCAGCGGGTCGCATCATCATGACGACAGGTGAGGTTGCCAAACGGGGCGCCAAGGGTTTGGGCGCCATTCATCTCACGAGCATGGCGCTTGGTGTCGCTTGTATTGCACTCGCAACCGGTGTCTCCGTCCTCTATCTCTACCAGGAGGGCGCGCTGAAACGTCGTCGACTGGGGGCGATCAACCGACGCCTGCCCCCACTCAATACCCTTGAACATCTGGCGCATCGTCTCGTGACCCTCGGCTTTCCCCTTTTCACAATCGCCGTGGCCTTCGGCGTCGCCTGGCTGACGCAGCTCTATGGATCTACCGGGTTCCGTATCGAATACGCGATCTCCGGCGCCATCTGGTTGATCTTCGCGGGCCTCATCGTTGCTCGTTCAACGATGGGCTGGCGTGGTCGTCGTGCCGCTTGGGCGACAATTTCAGGCTTTCTGGGAATCGTCGTTGTGGTGGTGATCTATGCAGTGCGGAGGGCGGGCGGCTGATGAGGTTTCTCGTCCTAGGCTGTAGTTTTCGCACCGCACCGGTCGATATAAGGGAACGGCTAGCGTTTCCTCGCGAGCGATTGTCGGAGTGTCTGGCTGAGATCAAAGAGATCACGGGTGTGCGCGAGGCTGTCTTGTTGAGCACATGCAATCGTGTAGAGCTCTATACCTTAGTCGACCATCCCAACCGGGCAGAAGGCCTGCTAAAAGAATACCTCTCAAAACATTCGGGCCTGGACTCGGATGCCATTGCTACATCCACGTTCTGCTACGTGGGTGACGAAGCCTTGAAGCATATCTTCCGAGTGACCTCTAGTCTTGATGCGATGGTCGTCGGTGAGGCTCAGGTAGCAGGCCAAGTCAAAGAGGCTTTCGCGGCAGCCACCGACGCCGATACCGTTGGGCCCATGCTTTCTCGCTGCATGCAGCGAGCATTTGGTATCGCCAAACGGGTTCGCACCGAAACGGATATTGCCCGCCATCCTGCGTCCATCAGTTCGGTAGCGGTCGACCTGGCCAAGCGGGTCTTCGATGATATCGCAGGGGCGGCCATATTGGTTATTGGCGCCGGAGAAATGGCAGAGCTTGCCGTCCGCCATTTGATAGGCGACGGGGCATCACGTATTCATGTCGCCAACCGTAGTCTCGAACGGGGGCAGAAACTCGCGGATGACTTAGGTGCCAAGGCCGTGCTCTTCGAGCAGCTCGAAGAGCATCTGATTTGGGCAGATGTCGTGATCAGCTCCACGGGAAGTCGCGAGCCGATCATCAGCCGGGATATGCTTTTCGCCGCCATGAAGCGTCGTAAACAACGGCCGATTTTTATGGTCGACATCGCTGTACCCCGCGATATTGATGCCGACGCCGGACGCCTGGCCAATGTCTACCTCTTCGCCGTCGACGATTTGGAAAAAGACCTCGCGGATAATTTGGCTGCGCGGCGCAAAGAAGCGGTTGTCGGCGAAGAAATGGTCCTCGAGGAAGTGGAACTGTTCCTGGCCTGGCTTAGGACTCAGAATGCAGCGCCGGTAATTCGGCAGTTGCGACAACACTTTACCGAGGTTGTTAAGTTCGAAACAGACAGGACGGCGAAGCGTCTTCAAACCAATGGCCAGTCCGACGACAAAGCCATGAAGGCCATGGCTGATGCCATCGTTAAGAAACTACTTCATGGACCGATGATTCAACTCAAACGCTCCGCGGGAGAAACCGGCGGTGGTACCGAGCTAAGACAGGCTGTACGGTTGCTCTTCGAATTGGACGAGCCCACGGCTGAAATAGAAACGGAAAGAGAGGAACTGTGAGTTTTCGCAACCTAACAATCGGCACCCGGGGCAGCGCGCTGGCCCTTTGGCAAGCCAATCATATCGCTGACCGGCTACGTGGTTTGGTCGATGGCCTTTCCGTCGAGTTGATGATCATCAAGACAAAAGGCGATAAAATCCTCGACGTCCCCTTGGCCAAAGTAGGTGGCAAGGGTCTTTTTGTGAAAGAGATCGAAGAAGCTCTTTTACGAAAGGACGTCGACTTGGCGGTTCATTCAATGAAGGATGTCCCCTCCGAGATGGTCCCTGAATTGATACTCAGCGCAATCCCCGAGCGGGAAGACCCACGCGACGCGCTGGTATCCAAAGGCATCTCAGTCGCAGATTTGCCCGACGGTGCTGTCGTCGGTACGTCCAGTTTGCGTCGCCGCTGCCAGCTGGCCAAGCAACGCCCTGACCTTAAAATCAAGGATTTGCGAGGTAACGTGGGCACACGATTGGGCAAACTCGATGCCGGTGAATTCGATGCTATCTTGTTGGCCGCCGCCGGCCTGAAGCGATTAGGTTTCAGCGATCGCATCACCGAGGCTCTGGATTATCCAGCTTGGATCCCTGCAGTAGGCCAGGGGGCCTTGGGTATTCAGTCTCGAACAGAGGACGCCGAACTCAATGAATTGCTCACGAACCTGCATCACGCGCCCACCGCGTGTTGTGTTCGCGCTGAACGTTCTCTGCTATTGAAACTCGAGGGCGGTTGCCAAGTTCCCATCGCAGCATTCGGTGTTCTCGACGGCGACACGCTGACCCTCGAAGGATTGGTCGGACATCCCAGTGGCGATCCCATGTTTCGCACGAAGTTAAGCGGTTCAGCTGATGAGCCAGAAGAACTCGGCGAAAAAGTAGCCAAAGCGCTTCTGGCAATGGGCGCCAAGAAAGTACTCGAAGAGGTCTATGCTTCGTCTCAGGTGGAGGGCGGTTAGGGATGGGTAAGTTTCCAAGAACTTTCTGGGTAGCCTGCGGTATGGAGGTTTTCGAGCGAATGGCCTGGTATGGCTTTTTCGCCGTTTCGTCCCTCTACATCACGGGTACCGTCGCATCCGGAGGCCTCGGTCTCAGCGACGAGCAACGGGGCGTGCTGCAGGGAATTATCCCATTTTTGCTTTACCTCTTTCCGGTGGTTACGGGGGCGTTGGCCGATAAATTTGGCTACAAGAAGACCTTCTTCGCCGCTTTCCTGATTCTCACGCCGGCGTATTATCTGCTGGGCGTCCCCGACGGCTTTTGGGGCTTCTTTTTCGTCTTTCTCCTCGTTGCGTTGGGCGCGGCCACTTTCAAGCCGGTCGTCGTCGGTACGGTCAGTCATACGACCACTGACGAAACAAAATCCATGGGTTTTGGCGTCTTCTATATGGTGGTCAATATCGGCGGCTTCGCCGGTCCCATCGTTGCTAGCTATGTGCGAGAGACCTGGGATTGGTCATGGGTCTTCAAAATGAGCGCCATCTGGATGGGCTGCAATTTCCTTTGGCTCTTCCTCTTCTATAAGGAACCGGAAGGCCGAACTTCCGCCGCGATCAACGAGCTGAAAAAGATAAAGGACAAAATGGGAGGTAAGCAGGGCAGCGCCATCGGTGCTCAGCTGCTGGCCGTCGCTATTCGGCTCGGTCCGACTTTTATCGTTGCGGGCATCCTCCTCAACTGGCTCGTCGTCGGGTATGCGATTGCAGGCTTTGCGGCGTTGGCGATTTTCGTCGGAATTTTGATAACAGTAGTCCCGGCCGAAGTTCGCGTGCCGCTGCGCCAAACAGGACGCGACATTGTCGAGGTTCTAGGTAATTCAGCGTTCTTCACCATTGTGATGGGCACCATTTTCTTGCTCATGCTCTTCGGTGGCGACTGGATTAGCCTGAAACAGCTCGGCATCCTTGCACCGGTTCTCATCCTCGGCAACCTGGCCTTCGATCAGATTCTTCGCGGAAAAGGTACGGAGAAAGCATCCGGGCTCTGGGCACCTGCGGCGATCGGAGATTGGCGTTTCGTTCTCTACCTACTGCTTCTTTCCGGCTTCTGGACCGAATTCAACCAGATCTTCATTACGATGCCGCTCTACATCCGCGACTACACGAATACTCACGATATCCTTCAGTCCCTTTCATCACTGACGGGAACGATGGGATGGGAAGGCTGGCAGGCTGGCCTGCAAGGGTATATGAACGCCGGTAAGCAAATTAAGCCAGAACTGCTGATCAATGTCGATGCCGGTGCGATTATCCTGCTACAGATTCTCATCTCCGCCGTTATCGATAAATGGAAGCCCTTCAACACGATGATTGTCGGCACCATCATTACCGGCGCCGCCATGGCCATGGGCATGAGAGGAGAAACGGGGTGGATGGTCGTAGCCGCGATTTTCATTTTCGCCATTGGCGAGATGATGGCCAGCCCCAAGAGCCAAGAATACGTTGCGCGCATCGCACCGCCGGATAAGACGGCGATGTATATGGGCTACTATTTCGTCTCCATCGCGCTGGGCAATCTCTTCGGTGGCATCCTGTCGGGGAAAATGTACGGCCATTTCGGTCGAGATAAGAAAAAGCCGGCCACCATGTGGGGCATCTTCGGGGCCATCGGCCTGCTCACCGCGGGTCTGCTCTGGCTCTACGACCGATTTGTCGGACAGAAGACCCCAGCCCCAGCTGAGGAATAGTCAGGCGACCTCTTCCTAGGTCGGCTGCCAATCATTTGGCTTGTCGATCGGGACCATCCCCACCTCTTCACCTAAAGCAGCACATAGCGCGGTGGCCGCTTCCACTTGGCTATGGGGAATGATCCATTCGATCTCGCCTCGTCTGGGCATCGAACTCACTTGGGCGATGCCTTCGTAGGATTCAACGATGAAGCGCACAAAGCCGATTTCCCGTTTGGGGAGGCGAAAATAAAGTCGCTGACAATCTTCGTTATTCGGCTTGGTCTGCATCGCACCCATAGCTTAACATCTCGATAATAGAAGAAAAACGAATATTCGAAGGCCGGGAATTGAGCGCGCGCCATACCTTATTACGTGCGCAGGCTTTTTTGGTCCCCTGCTGCCCAACCACTATACTTCGAGAGATAGCTTCCCTGGAGGTAAACCAGTGGTGTGCAAATTGTTCCCGCTGATCAGCTGCTTTGCGATTCTGCTAGGCGCCTGCTCGCGTGACTACAAAGTTGAATCTCAGAAGTTCCGTCAAGAGTTGGAGGCGCAGGCGCAAGCGCGTGCGTCCGACCGCCGCAAGATGGAAGACCTGAATAATCGTCTGTTCTTGTTGCAAGACAAACTCGAGACAACACGGGTTGCCGCGCGGCGCGTAGCCAAGCCACCCCGGTTGCCGGTCGTTCGTATTGTTGAGGGAAGTCGTCCCGAAAATTCGAACGCCGTACGTTTGCTTCACACTCCAGATAATGCCGATAGCGTGGAAAGTAGCGACGACCGAAGCGGCCAAGCCGCCGGTGAAATCGTGTCGACGGAGGAAGAAGACCTGGGCACTGAAGATGTTCGTATCATCGCGACGGGAACCGGGGGCTCGCTTGTCACCAACGACGACGTCGTCTATGGCGGTGCCGCGGTGGAGCAACATCGGAAACGACCGGTATTGCGTCTACACAACGCCGATCATCCCCCCGTACTTCGCGTACGTGGAAGAGAGCGCGGTAGCGTCATTTCTTCACCCTCATACGCCACCGGTAAACACAAGCTACCGGTTGTGCCTCTGCCGTCTCGCTCCAAGGTGAGAAGGACGATCAGGTCACCTGGGGCGGGAACTGGCCTCGCACCTGCACCGTCGCAAATTACATCGGCGTCCAAGTTTGCAGCGGATGCAGGTGCCATGCAGAGTTATCAAGCGGCGATGCAGCGCTATCGACGAGGGCAGTATCGGGCCGCCGCCGCTGCATTTTCTGCATTCAGCAAACGCTTCCCCAAACATTCGTATACGGATAACAGCCTCTATTGGTTGGGGGAAAGCTATTACGATATGCGCCAATACCGGCGTGCATTGCGTACCTTTCGCCGGTTGGTGGAAGAGTTTCCCAACGGCAACAAGGCGCCAGATGCGCTGCTGAAGATGGGCTATTCTTATTTGAAACTAGAAGAAAAACAGAATGCGCGAACGGTGTTGGACCAGGTGGTGGAGATTTTCCCCAAATCTGCCGTGGCGCGCTTAGCATCCAAGACTCTGGCTCAGCTGCGCTGAGGGGGAGAGTATAGTGTTCCGAACCAGATACGCCACGATACAAAATAACCGACGACCGGGGATTTCAAGAATGCGACGGGTACTTCCTTCTATTCCATCTACTGCTTTGGCTATTGCTTTTGTTTTCAATGCCCAGACCGCAATGGCTCAAACAGCCGCCACGGGCGCACCCGCGAGTTTTTCGCCTGGGGCGGTAGGCGCGCGTAGTGCGGGGCAGAGCACCACGGTGACCGGGCCGGTGACGGGGGCAAGCGCGAACTCCGGTCAGTCTATCGAAGGCGGCGATATGATCATCGCCGGGTCGCAGGGCCCCGCTGTACCCAAAGAGCACCTCGTTCGCCAGGGCGACACACTCTGGGGCATTTGTGGCCACTATTACGCGAACCCTTGGGTTTGGCCGCAGCTCTGGGCGAATAATCAGTCGATCACCAACCCTCACTGGATTTATCCGGGCGACCGTATCCACCTGGTTCACGGCAAGAGTGTCGGGCGGAAGCAGAAGACATCGGGCGCTATCATTACGTTCGCGGGGGGGCGTCGTTATGACAACCGTCCCATTCTTCTCAGGCAGGATGCGTTTGCCGACGCCAAGGAACTAAAAAAATCGGGGCGTATTGTGGGCTCTCGTCAGGAAAGGCTGCTGCTATCGGCAATGGATGAAGTCTACGTGCGTGGCGGCGGAGACTTCAAACCTCAAGTGGGAAAGGTCTATTCGGTCTATCGAATCAAGAACAAGCTAAACTCGTTCAAGGGCAGCGCATTGGGGCATAAAGTCCAGATCCTGGGTTCCCTAAGGATCAAGCGAATCAACAAGAGCAACGTTGCCACGGCGGAGATTATCGACTCGTATTATCCGATTCACCGAAAAGACAAAGTCGGTCTACTGCGCCGGCAATACAAGCGTCTGCCCGTCAAGCCTGCCAAAAAGGACCTCGTGGGCCATCTGATCGACACCATGCGTCCGGGCCGTTATGTGGCGGAAGGCGAGTTGGTTTTCGTCGACAAGGGGACCCGCGATGGTGTCGAAAACGGAAACCGTTTCCTAGTGATGCGGCGTGGCGATGGCTATCGACAATTGGCTCAGCTACGCCAAAAGGATAACAAAAAGTATCCACGCGAGACCATCGCGGAGATCTCCATTCTAGATGCGCGAGAAAATGCTTCCGTGGGAATGATCACGCGTTCGATCAAAGAACTCCGCGACGGAGACTACCTTCGAATGCGAAGAGGTTATTAGTTCACAACGTTACCCGACAAAACCTGGCCCACACCCTCTCCTCCTTTCCATTCCATAAAAAATCGAAAACCTTCCCTGGTCACGCAACAATTTTCCTCCGCGCTCGATAACCTTATATGGGCGATGAGAAGCGACTCTATGAAATTGCGGTAGCGTTAGGGCCTGGGCATACGGCTAAGCGATTCCTAAGGCTGAAGGAGCTCGAGTTCGAGGAGATAGTTTGGCCCAAAGAGGGGGAGCATTGGCTCTGGCGTAAAGGGCAGACCCGGCAGGAGTTGCTCGAAAGCGTTGACCGATGGCGCTCTGGTCTAGACGGGACGGGCATCGAGTTCTCGCTCTATGGAGATAGCGCGTTTCCTTCGGCATTGCTGGAGACGAAGCCCTGTCCGGCGATTCTGTTCATTCAGGGGACGCTTCCGGTACAAAAAAGCGTCGCCATTGTGGGCTCACGGGCGGCCCATCGCTGGGCCGTCGACGCCACGGCGGAACTCGTGGCCGGTTTTGTCGAGGCGGGGTTCGCGGTGATTTCGGGTGGTGCGCTGGGGGTAGATGCAGCTGCGCACC
>Ga0257122_1003052_pt1 | contig 10056 bp, 8 predicted proteins | sample SI106_120metaG_FD_190146 | JGI IMG/M metagenome (GOLD analysis project Ga0257122, IMG submission 190146) | Marine microbial communities from Saanich Inlet, British Columbia, Canada - SI106_120 | ecosystem: Environmental > Aquatic > Marine > Inlet | place: Canada: British Columbia | collected... | reverse complement strand
GAGACCCGTCCCTAGGCTATGATAACTCGACATTGTTGCCTCTTTCCGCACCTGATGTGCCTCGTCCCCCAGTACTTCTGCGGGTCTAGCACGAGCGTGTGGGCAATGCCAGACCAAGGCCTAGCGTTAAGGGATTTGGATTGACGATATCCCGCCGGGCCTGAGGGGGGGCGTGGCGGTTGCAGTCAGCAACAGGGGGGGAACTGAGGCCGTTTAGCCTTAGATCTTACCTTGTAGCAGGATCGAGATAATCAGGGAGTAAATGACCAAGGACTCGATCAACGCCAAGCCGAGAATCATGGGGGTGAAGATCTTGTTTTGAGCGCCGGGGTTGCGAGCGATGCCGTCCAAGGCGGCTGCAGCCGTACGACCTTGGCCAAGAGCGCCACCGAATGCGGCGAGACCCATGCCGAGACCTGCGGCGATACCGATCCAGGCCTTCATGGTGAACTCATTGTCCGCGCCACCGTCAGCAGCGAATGCCACACCAGCGATGAGCATCACGGCCAGAGCGGAGAGCGAAGAGAGTGCGAATTTGGAAATGCGACTTGCCATGAGAAAACTCCTTTTGAATGACCGAGGGCGCTTAGTGTTCCTCGTGAGCCACGGCCAATTCGATGTACACGATCGAAAGTAACGTAAAAACGACAGCCTGCACGACGCAGACCAAAATTCCTAAAACATAAAAGGGCAACGGCACCAACAACGGAACCAGGAAGAAGAATGTCGCAAGGACTTTATGGTCGGCGACCATATTGCCCAACAACCGCAGCGCCAAAGAAATGGGTCGCGCGAGGTGGCTGATCAATTCGATGGGGAACATCAACCATGCGAGATACCAAACCGGGCCGAAGAAATGTTTGAAATAGGCCAACCCGTGGGCTTTCACGCCGTAGACGTGCGTCATCAGGAAGATCAACGCGGAAAGGGCGAGGTTGGTCTTTAAGGTATCGGTTGCGGGCAAGAACCCGGGAATCAAGCCGATAATATTATTGAAGAGGATGAAGAAGAAAACCGTACCGATGAGGGGGAGGAAGCGTTCCGCTTTCTCGCGTCCCATTACGCCCTCTGAAAGCGAAAGGACCAGGCCGGTAATCATTTCGAAGATATTGCGGGTGCCGAGGAGCTTCTTTTCCGGGATCAGGCGACCCTCGGCGCCGACGGCAACCTTCTTGCGATAGACCACCGCGCCCATGGCGAGTACGACGAGAATGAAGAGAGAGATGACGACGTGCGTGATGGAAAAAGGCGGATCCTTTTCGAACATCATGCCATGCCAATCGCGCGCGAGGTATTTCGCAGCCCAATTCTGCAAATTGTCGTAGTCAGGATGCAGATTAAACCAGGTACTATGGTCGCCCATTATTCACCCGTTGATTGCGCGGCTGTTTCGCGCTGGACCATTCGAAAGCCTTCGACAAAAATAGATATGACAACCGTGGAAACGCCGATCATCAGACCGACCGGATCGATGGGCAAATATTTCATCACCACGAAGATCAGGGCGCCCACGAGGCCAAACTTAAAAAGAAGAATAAAACTGAGCATCGCCTTTTTGGGTTGGCTACCGCTCGCCACAATGCCCGCCATCAGGCGACGTAGAATCGCGAAATTACCAACGCCAAGTAGGCCCCCCACGAAGGTGCCGAGGGCAAAGGGGATGTCTGCGAGGACCAGCGCCAGCAAGGTGGCGACGGCGAGAAGCAAAAGGCTGATGCGCTCTATGTTATTTGATTGCGGCATTTCAGGTGTTGTTGTCTTCCGGATTTTCTTCCGCTTCCTCTTTATCCGCGTCGCGTTGTACTTCTTTCGCGACCCGATACACCGCGTTGAACGCGGCCCCGATGCCCAAAAGCATCATCACTAGGGTTAAGGTTGGTTTGGTGCCGAACTTTTCGTCCAACCACCAGCCCGCCCCATATCCGATGAGGATCGAAACCCCCATCTCTAACCCAACTGCCCCGTAACGAAGCGACTGACCCCAGGGGTTCTTACTGCGATTGTCCTGGGAATCGTTCATACTTCATCGATAGCAATCGGCGGCTGCATAGCATAGCCCTCTCAATGGGGTCAAGGCTTTGTCAGGGCGCGTCAAAAAGAATAAAAGGTCATGAGCTACAGAGACTTAGATCGTTGACGTAAGTCAAGGTGGGAAGGTGGAAAAGCCCTTAGCTGGCGACAGCCAACAGAGCTGCGGCAGCGGCCTCTTTGGTGCGCTGTAGGTCTGCGTCGGTATGGGCCGCACAGACGAAAGCGGCTTCAAATTGGGAGGGCGCCAGGTAAATTCCGCGATCCAACATCTCACGATGGTAGCGGCCGAATTGGGCGGTATCGCTCGTACAGGCCGAATCGAAATCCGTCACCGGTTGATTTGTGAAGAAGGCCGTAAGCAGAGATCCAATTTGGTTGACGACCATGGGCACGCCCGCTTTTTCCGCGGCACTACGTGTTGCAGCGGCGAGGTCAGCCGCATTTTCTGCCAGGCGGGGATAGGGATTTTCGCGTTTCAACAGCTCGATCATCTTCATGCCTGCCGCTACCGCCAGCGGGTTACCGGAGAGCGTTCCAGCTTGATAAACGGGGCCGTCGGGGGCGATTTTGTCCATGATTTCAGCGGGGCCGCCATAGGCACCGACCGGTAGACCGCCACCGATGATCTTGCCCAAGCAGGTCAGGTCGGGGGTGACGCCAAAGTATTCCTGCGCGCCGCCGAGGCCCATGCGGAAGCCCGTGATGACCTCGTCAAAGATCAGGAGGGATCCCGATTTCTTCGTGAGATCTCGCAATCCCTGCAAATAGCCTTCCGCGGGAGGCACAACCCCCATATTGCCGGCCACCGGTTCGATGATGATCGCGGCGATGGTGGATCCATCCGCTTCGAAGAGTTCACGAGCAGCTGCCAGATCGTTGTAGGGCAGAAGTAGTGTGTCGGCCGCGCTTCCTGCGGGGACGCCACCCGAATCGGGTACGCCAAGTGTGGCCGCGCCAGAACCGGCTTTGACCAGCATATAGTCGACGTGTCCGTGGTAGCCGCCGACGACCTTGACCACACGGCTGCGGCCCGTGAAGCCACGCGCTAGGCGAAGTGCGCTCATGGTCGCTTCGGTTCCGCTGCTCACCAAACGGACCTTTTCGATGGAGGGAACGATTTCGGCGAGGGTTTCTGCGAAGGCGACTTCACCTTCGGTCGAGGCGCCAAAACTGGTGCCCTTTTCGGCGGTCTTTTTGATCACCTCGAGAATTTCGGCGTGGGCATGGCCTAGGATCATCGGTCCCCAGGAGCAGACGTAGTCGATATATTCGTTGCCGTCGACATCCCAGATATGGGCACCGGCGGCGCGATCGAGAAGGATGGGATCGCCACCGACCGAGCGGAAAGCACGTACGGGGCTGTTGACGCCACCGGGAATGACCTTCTTCGCGCGGCTGATCAGTTCTTCGGATCGGATGCGTTTCATTCGCTTTCTACCTCTCCCCCGTCGGTTGCGTCATCCGCCATTACGTCTGGCGCGTCTGCGTTGTTGTCCGGGGTTTCCGTTATTTCGTTGTTGGCGGCGATCGCTTCGGGAACGTCGTCGGTGGGTTCGGCGAGCCGCTCGACGGATACGACGCGTTCGCCTTCGTCCAGTCGGATCAGTCGGACCCCTTGGGTATTGCGTCCGATGACGCGGATATCCTCGACGGACATGCGAATGACCTTGCCGCTGGCGGTGATCATCATGATGTCGTCGTCGTCGCCGACGACGCGAGAGCCCACAACCAAACCATTGCGGTCGGTTGTCTTGATGGCGATAACGCCCAACCCACCGCGTTTTTGGCTGCTGAATTCTTCGGCGCTGCTGCGCTTTCCGTAGCCCTTTTCACAAACGGTGACCACGCTGGATGTGCTGTCGGTATCCAATACCGCCATGCCCACCATCGCGTCGTTTTCGCGTAGGCCAATGCCGCGGACGCCGCGTGCATTGCGACCCATGGCCCGTACCTGACTTTCGTCAAAGCGGATCGACATACCCTGGCGGGTATTGAGGAAGATCTGCTTCGTACCGTCGGTAAGGCGGACTTCGGAAAGGGCGTCGCCGTCTTCAAGGTCGATGGCGATGATACCCGTGGTGCGGATGTTGGAGAAATCCTCCAACTTCGTCTTCTTCACCACACCATTGCGGGTAGCCATGACGACGAAGAACCCCTCTTCAATGGCCTTCACCGAGAGCATCTGCTGCACGCGCTCGCCTTTTCGCAGGTCGAGAAGGTTGACGATGGCTTTACCGCGAGCGGTTCGGCTGCCCTGGGGAATTTCGTAGACGCGTTTGCAATAGACGCGGCCCGTATTGGTAAACATCAAAATATGGTCGTGGGTATTGGCGATGAATAATTCGCGAAGAAAATCTTCTCCGCGTGTCGCCATGCCCGTGACGCCCTTGCCACCGCGTTTTTGGGCGCGATAGGTATCGATCGAATTGCGTTTGATGTAGCCGGAATGGGTAACCGCAACCGCCATCATCTCGTCGGCAATTAGGTCTTCCATGTTGATTTCGCCGGATGCATCGACGATTTCGGTTCGCCTGTCGTCGCCGTAGCGGGTGCGGATATCTTCCAATTCCTCAACGACAACATTCATCAATTTCTCGACGTGGGCCAAGATATCCTCGAGGAATGCGATTCGTGCACGAACCTCTTTCAATTCGTCGATGATCTTGTCGCGTTCCAAACCGGTGAGCCGCTGGAGTCGCATTTCCAAGATGGCTTGGGCCTGCAAATTGCTCAGCGCAAACTGCGATATCAGACCTTCTTTGGCGACGGCGGGGGTAGCCGCGCCGCGAATTAGCACAATAATGGCGTCGATATTGTCGAGGGCTGTTTTCAACCCTTCCAAGATATGAGCGCGCTTTTCCGCCTCTTTGAGCTGGTATACAGAACGGCGAGTCACCACGTCTTGACGATGCTCGACGAATTTTTCCAGCATATTTTTGATCGGCAAGACTTCGGGGCGGCCGTCGACGATGGCGAGCATGTTGACGCCAAAGGTATCTTGCAGTTGCGTCAGCTTATAGAGCTGATTGAGGACCACTTCATAGATGCTGTCTTTACGTAGTTCGATGACGACGCGCATGCCCTGGCGATCAGATTCATCGCGGAGGTCGGAGATGCCACCCAAACGTTTTTCTTTGACCAGAGTGGCGATCTTTTCGACGAGCCGTGCCTTGTTAACCTGGTAAGGCAGCTCCGTAATGATGATGGCGTCTTTTTTGGTGCGGCCCACCTGTTCCGTATGGGTGCGCGCCCGCATGACGATCTGGCCGCGCCCTGTATGATAGGCGCGTTGGATTCCGCTTCGACCATAGATGAAGCCGGCCGTAGGAAAGTCGGGACCGGGAACCATCTTCATGATTTCGGCCACGGTGATTTCTGGATTGCGGATCAGCGAGATGGTCGCGTTGATGATTTCATTAAGGTTGTGGGGAGGGATATTGGTGGCCATACCCACGGCAATGCCTTGGGTGCCGTTGACCAAGAGGTTAGGAATCCGGGCCGGTAGCACGACCGGTTCCACTTCCTTCTCGTCGTAGTTAGGCTGCCAATCGACCGTTTCGAGGTCGATATCCATCAGCATCTCACCGCCGATGCGTGCCATACGGACTTCCGTATAACGCATTGCCGCTGCGGGGTCGCCGTCGATACTACCGAAGTTTCCCTGCCCGTCGGCGAGGGGGTAGCGCAGGGAAAAGTCCTGCGCCATACGGACCAGCGCATCGTAGACCGCGGTATCACCATGCGGATGGTACTTACCGATAACGTCGCCGACGACACGAGCGGACTTCTTGTACGCCTGGTTGTGGTAGTTCCGCAGCACATGCATGGCGTAGAGGATCCGCCGGTGTACCGGCTTCAATCCGTCGCGCACATTGGGCAGGGCACGGGAGACAATGACGCTCATCGCATAGTCGATGAAGGACGAACGCATCTCGTCTTCAATGGTGGTGATTTGGATATTGGTTGGTATCTCAGATGTCATCGTATCGCTGTCTCGATTCTCTTCTCGGGGTAGCTCCCAAAAGGCCTTAACCTCTGGAGATTTCGAGGAAAGATTGCGGCACCTGCTTACCCTAAAAGGGTGGCGCCGTCAACCGGGACGGAGGCCCATAACTCTCTGCAATGTCGTGACTTACTGAGGCTTGTCTTAGCCGGCGGCGGCGGCGATTTCGGCCTTGCGGGCACTGTCGGCGTCGCCTTCTTCGCTCTTTTCCGGGCTGAGCGCGTCCAAGAGTTGGGGCAGCTCAATGGGTTGGGTGTTGCGGAAACTCTTCTTCAACCGCTGTATCTCCGAAAGGAAGATCTCCACGATTTGAGGATCGAATTGCGTGCCCGAGCCTTTTTCTAGTTCTGATACGGCAACGTCATGGGGAAGTGCCCGCCGATAGGCGCGGTCGGTGGTCATGGCGTCGTAGGAATCGGCCACGGCAACGATTCGACCGACGAGCGGAATGCCCTCGCCTTTGAGCCCCTGCGGGTATCCGCCACCGTCCCAGTTTTCATGATGGCAGTAGACACCGGGGATCAGCCGCCGCAGAAAGGGGATCGGTTCGAGGATCCGCTTGCCCTTATCCGGATGGGTGCGCAGCAGCTCCATCTCGTCTTTGCTGAGTGGGCCCGGCTTATTCAGCTTCTCAGTCGGGATTCCGATCTTACCGATATCATGTAACTCGGCCGCCAATACGATGGTATCCATCCCCGAATCATCGATGTCGTCGAGCTGCTGGGCGATCAGCCGAGCATACGTGGCGACGCGCTCCGAATGGCCTCGCGTATAGCGATCGCTTTCGTCCAAGGCATGGGCAAAAGCGACGATGGTCTGGCGAAAGTTCTCCTCCAAGCTTTGCTTCGCGCCCGCTAACTCCTTATTCGAAAAGAGCAAATTTTCGTAGAGACGCGCATTTTCGATGCTGACGGAAGCACGGCTGCCGAGAATGCTGAGGACTTTTCGTTGGCCTTCGGTAAAACGAAGCCCGCGCGTAAACGAATACGCGCAGAGCACGCCGACAAATTCCTGTCGGGATACCAGGGGAATGGTGCAAAGGGAGACCAGGCGTTCTGATTGAGGCGGACGGGTGAAGAAACGATGTGCTTTGCTACCATGCGCGAGCAAAGGCAGTTCCTGCTCAAAGAAACGTTGGATTTCGTTAAGGTTTAGTTCGCCGAGATCTGTATCGCCGGTCTTTCGGTTGCGATAGGTTCGTATCTGTTGATCGGTATCGGCCTGCAGCAACAACGTCACGGCATCGGCATTAACCTCGCCGGCGGTGGCCTCAAGGATCAGATCGAGAACCTGCTCGAGGCTCAGGCTTTGACTGATGGCTTCCGAGATCTTGTACAGCGACAGGGTCTCTCTCAGCCGGATATTTTCCAACTGGAGTTGCTGTCGGTCGAGACCACGGCGGACAATATGGACGACCTCTTCTACCTTAAATGGCTTGAGGATGTAGTCGTAGGCGCCGTTCTTCATCGCCTCGATAGCGGTTTCAACGGTACCGAACCCCGTCATGATAACGGTGAGCACGTCGGGACAGAGCTCATTGATTTTCGCCAGCAATTCCAGGCCGCCGAGTTTCGGCATCTTCAGGTCGGTGATGACGAGGTTGTAAACACGCCGCTGCAATTCGGCAACAGCCGATTCGCCGTCTTCCACCGTGCGAACGAGAAAGCCTTCCATTGTGAGAAAGTCGCTGAGAATTTCGCGGATGACTTTTTCATCATCCACCACCAGGACTCGAGGCGCCTGTTCGTGTCGGGCGTGTTCCGCGCGGGAAATAGGATTCTCCTTTGATCTTATGAAAGTTTACGCCAAGGCTGTAAGTCGGTCAAACCACTTATTGGGCAATGAGGCTGCGCACTACGCGGGATCCGGAAGATCGAACCAGCGAAAATAGGTGTCGAGTTGGGCGCGACGTCTTGGATCCAAATAGTCGAAGTTTCGCCCGCGGTCGATAACCTCCCAGAAGTCTCGGTCCTGCGTGAGGCTTAACTCCTCGCGAATACTGGACAACCTTTCCGGCTGCTCGTCCTTCATATCCTGAAAGATCTGTCGGGCGAGGCGCTCGTGGTCGGTGTTGAGGTAGTGGGTGGCCAGTTTGATCTGCGCTTTGCGCACGCCGCGCAGGGATCGTTCTTCGGCCTCCGTCTCCGGGGTCTTGTCGACGTCCAGGAGGATCTCCAGGAGCTGTTCTTCGGCCTCGAACTCTGGCGCCGTGTTGGCGAGTTCACACAGGGCCGACAGGTCGTAGGCCGCGGTTTCCGTGACGAAGGAAAGCCCGATGCCGTTGGCTATCTGGCCGTAGTATTTGAAATAGCCCGCGACTTCGACCACATCGTCGTGCTTGTTTTCGGCGAGCAATGATTCGGCCAACTGCCGATACTGATGAAAGACGTTGTAGGCGGTGCGCACATCCTTTTGGTTGATGGCCGAGCGGAGGTACGTGTTGAAGAATTTGATCGTGGTGCGTAACACGTGACGATCATTGGCTCGAATGGCACATTCGCCGATATATCGGGTATTGATGGCAACCAGCTGGCAGATATCCACGACCCGGTTGACGGACTCATTATATATGGCCTGATATTGGCGGAGGATCTTCCATTCCAGCCAGATCTGCTGCTCGTTGAGGTCGCCAACGCTTTCCGGTGACATCACCACGAAATCTGGGTTTTCGAGTAGAGCACCCGATATCGCATACCATTGTGGGCTAAGTTGCGCCTTGTTTTGTAGATACGAGGTTGCCAGGTCCCGCAATGCATCGATACTGCGCGAGGCGATAATGCGGTCCTTCTGGCTGAGGGCATTGACGGCAACGTCCGCGAGTTGTTCCACTCCCATCAGCATTTGCGCGCGACGGTGTTCCACGGTGGTACCGCGGTGACTGCCGAGCGCTTGGTCGAGGGCTCTCTTCTGCAGCCTTTTGACCACCCGTTCCGGCTCCAGGAAATGGAATACATAGATAAAGTAGGGGATCAGCACCAAAATCGCGGCGGTGATCAAGACCAGGGTTGAGATGACCAAGATCGGGGGAATGAACTTCTGCCGCACCGCGAGCGAGACCCACACGCATTGGGTGGCCGTGACCACAAAATAGCTGAGCACCATCAGATTGGTGCGGTCGCGAAAGAACATCTCGGTGACACGCGGTGTGTATCGCGTGGCTGAGAGTTGGAGAATAATAGAAACGACAGTAATTACGATACCCAGGATGGCGACCACCACCTCGGGCAGCCCGCCTAAGGTTCCTTGGATTTCGTCGGCCGCTGCGGTCGTGAGGACCGTCCAGAAGGACTGGCCCAATTCATAGAAGATTAAAAAATCTAGCGAGCAGAGCAGCGTGAACCAGAGCAGCGAGATGCTACCTAGCACCGCGAGAGGATAGAGCCAGACCCGACTACGACGTGTATGTTCCATGAGCTAAGCTGAAATCTATCCGGTTGGATCGAACTACACAAGTTCACCGCTCTTTTGAGGAATTATGCGCGCCAATTAGGGGGTATTCCAACCGATTGTGTCACCCGAGACACGAAGGCGGATTGGTGCCTTGACGGCCTCGCTCAATACGGTGCAGTCTGAGGCGTGTTATTGGCCATAGATATTGGAAATACGAATATCGTCGTCGGCGTTTACGACGGTGAAACCCTTATCCATTCCTGGCGGTTGGCGACGTTAGCGCGCCGCACTTCCGATGAGTTAGCGATAACTTTGAGGGAGTTATTTCGGTTGGGGGATTTCTCAGCGCAACTCGATGATGCGATCATTGCTTCCGTGGTTCCCGCAGCGGTCGCCTCCTTTGTTCGCGCCCTGAAGACCCATTTCGGCTTGGATCCTCTGGTCGTGGGTCCGGGTATCAAGAGTGGGATGAAAATCCTCTACGAGAACCCCAAAGAAGTGGGGGCAGATCGCATCGTCAACGGGGTGGCAGCCTACGAGAAATATCGCTGTGGCGTCATCGTGGTGGATTTCGGCACGGCGATCACCTTCGACTGCATCACCCCCAAGGGGGAATATCTCGGTGGGTTGAT
>Ga0257122_1003048_pt1 | contig 10059 bp, 7 predicted proteins | sample SI106_120metaG_FD_190146 | JGI IMG/M metagenome (GOLD analysis project Ga0257122, IMG submission 190146) | Marine microbial communities from Saanich Inlet, British Columbia, Canada - SI106_120 | ecosystem: Environmental > Aquatic > Marine > Inlet | place: Canada: British Columbia | collected... | reverse complement strand
CAGAACAGGTTTTGCTTGATGGTGCGCATCGTCGACCGGCTCAGGTCGATAGCGGCCGCAACGTCTCGAACATCGCCCCGCATGAGGGTGATGTCAGCAGTTTCTATGGCCACATCTGTGCCGGTTCCGATCGCCATTCCAACGTCGGCCAGTGCAAGGGCAGGGGCGTCGTTGATGCCGTCACCCACCATCGCCACACGTCGGCCTTCCGCCTGGAACTTCGAAACAACATCGGCTTTATCGCCGGGCAGTACTTCTGCGACGACGTTATCGATCCCGATCTGGAGAGCCACTGCTTCGGCTGTGCGACGGTTGTCGCCAGTGAGCATCACCGGTTCGATTCCAAGTGACTTGAGTTCGGCGATGGCCTCTGGGGCTTCAGCTTTCACGCGGTCTGCGACGCCAATAACCCCCAGCAGAACGCCGTCTCGGGCGATTATCAGAGGCGTCTCGCCGTTGGTCGTCAGGGCGGTTACGTCGGCCTCTATTTCGGCAGTTGGTACACCTTCGTTCTCAAGGAACGTGGCCGTTCCAGCGAGCACCATAACGTTGTTGACCGTACCCCTGACACCACGTCCAGAGATCGCTTCAAATTCTGACGCGGGTGGGATTTGCAATCCGCGTGCAGACGCTTCTTCCAGTACGGCGGACGCTAGCGGATGCTCAGATGGTTGTTCTACGGCAGACGCAAATTCAAACAACTCGTCTTCTGATATCCCGAGCACCTTCACCGAGGCGACGCGTGGCCGTCCTTCGGTCAGGGTGCCGGTTTTATCCAGCACGACGACCTGGATTTTGTGTGCAGTTTCGAGTGCCTCTGCGTTCCGGATCAGGATTCCGTTCTCAGCGCCTTGACCCATGCCCACCATGACCGCGGTCGGGGTGGCCAATCCGAGAGCGCAGGGGCAGGCGATCACAAGAACAGCCACGGTGGCGAGCAGGGCGTTTACGTATATCGGAGATGGCCCGATTAAAGTCCACGTGATGAACACACCTGCGGCTATCAATAGCACCGCCGGTACGAAACGGGCCGTGATCACGTCCGCAAGGCGTTGGATCGGCGCCCGTGAGCCCTGAGCGTCTTCAACCATCTTGATGATCTGCGACAACAAGGTTTCCCGGCCGACGCCGGTGGCAGTAAAACGTATGCCGCCATTGCCATTAACGGTTCCTGCGTAAACATCGTCTTCCGCCGATTTTTCTACCGGGATGCTCTCGCCCGTGAGCATCGACTCGTCTACAGACGTCGAACCGGAGATGATCCGGCCATCGACCGCTATTCTCTCGCCGGGGCGTACGACGATCTCGTCACCCTCAAGCACGTTGTCGAGCGGGGTTTCGATCAACTCATCGCCGCGGGCGACTAGCGCCGTTCTAGCCTGAAGCCCGACCAGTTTTTTGATAGCGTCGGAGGTCCGTCCCCGTGCCCGCGCCTCGAGGAATCGGCCAAGAAGGATTAGTCCGATGATCGCAGCGGCCACGTCGTAATACGTGCCGGTTGAGTGACCCCCGAAAAGGGTGGATGACTCAAACGTTCCTCGTGAAATCGTAGCGGCAACGCTGTAGGCGAAGGCTACCGATGTCCCGATGGCGATTAATGTGTTCATGTTGGACGTACGGTGCTTCAACGCACCCCACGCCCCTGAGTAGAACTCCTTGCCCGCCCAGAACTGGATGGGTACGGCGATGGCCAGCAGGAATATGTTGACACCCGTAGGCGACAAATCTTCCAGTGCAGATACCGTCTGGTACTGCATCGTTAGCATCATGATGACGGCGGCCACCAGGGATGCCACTACCTTGATCCGGAGTTCCTTGAGTCGAGAGAGTCTCCGCGCTGCCTCGTCCGGGTGTGACTTACCGTCGTCGATCACATCGCCTAACGAGTAGTCGGAACCGGCCACGGCGGCGCGGAGCGCGCTTAGATCCGCCGTCGCAGGAAAGTATTCAATACTTACCTGTTCGGTGGTTAGATCAACCGCTGCCAGAACAACACCGGTTACGGCGTTGAGTGAGTCCGAGACAGATCGCGCACTGGCGGCATCGGTTAAGCCGACTACAGCGAGCGTGATCTCTTCGGATGCCGCCCCGTAACCAGCACCTTCGACGGCTTTCATCAGAACGTCAGGATTAACCAGAGCCGGGTCAAGCCGTACCGTAGCGCGTTCCGTTGCGAGGTTGACCTCAGCGTTCGATACGCCTTCAACCTCATTTAGCGCATTACCAACGTGTATGACGCACGCTGCACAGGTCATGCCGGTTATCGGCATCGTTATGGATGTGATCTCTTCCGGAACGGAATCTGCCGTGTCGGGCCGTATTTTTTCTGAAGTAGTCATTGTTACTTGTTGGACAATCCGTATAGCTCTACCAGTTCGCCCAGTACCTCATCAGATCGGCCTTCCCGTACGCCTTCTATGACGCAGGAGTGCAGGTGTCCGTCTAGTAATTTGGTTTCCAGTTTTTCTATTGCTTTTTTGATGGCGTAGGTCTGCTTGAGCACGTCGACGCAGTAGCGTCCCTCTTCGACCATTTTCTTTACGCCCGCCAGATGGCCCTCGATGTACGAGATCCGGTTGGCGGCGTCTTTCTTTGTTTCATCAAACATGATTTGATTCCGGGAATACCGTGCATGTAACCCATACCCCCCCGGTGGGGGTCTTGAAGCTATGGTATGCCGAATATTACGGTTTGTCTAACCTATTGTCGATTTGACCGACTGGATACCCGCAACTAGGATCGAATCAGACGAGACACCCCGGATGGAGACGCGAGATGCCGCGACGGTATGAGAAAGAGATCGAAGAGATCATCGATCGTGACGAGCGTCGCACCCGGCGAAGTGAGCGCGTCAGGTCGGTCAGCAGGCGTATCAGCGTCCCGCGTGCGAGCCTCTCTCTAAGTCCCGGCAATCTGATGCTGGTGGGGCTCGTTCTGGTGATCGCCGGTCTGATTGTGAGTTCGCTTTTTGTGTTGCTTGCGAGCATCGGCGCGCTGGTATTTATCGCCGGGTACATCATGTACTTCACGCGCTCTCGCTCTCCCAGGTACGAGAAGCGCTGGCGCGGCGAGGTGATCGATTTCCAGGACTCCTGGTCGAACCGGTTCAGGCGCTTCTTCAACCGGCGCCGATAGCCCACGTCAGTGATGATGGTCATGGGGTGACGGATTCACCGATTCATCTCCTGCGATTTCGGATTGAGTCCCGATGTCGATATCGTCAGCTGCCGCCGATTCGGTGCACTCCGTCTCAAGTTGCATTGTGGCGAAATGAAACATCCCGGTGTCGTCGAGTATGGCCTGGCCTTCGTGGAGAATCTCCTGTCCCCGGGAGTAATCCCCAACCCTGACGTGCGTCGAGAACACGTTTGTCCCTGACGTGATCATCCACGCATGTGTGTGATGGACGTTTTCGACCCCCTCCAACCCGGCGAAATTTCTCCGTATCGACTCAAGATCTACGCCTGCAGGGGTCGTCTCTAGCAGGATAAGGACCGCTTCTTTGATGATTTGATAAGAGGCGAATATCAATACGAGACCGAAAGCCATGCCCAGTAGCGGGTCGATTTCCAGGAACCCCGTTAACTCTATGACCACCGCCGAGACGATGATGATGAGGCTTCCGACGAAGGTCTGGACGATGTGCCAGAAAGCGCCGCGTATGTTCAGGTTGCCTTTGGAGCCGGCCCAAAGAATCCGCAACGCGAACACTTCAATGATTAATCCACCAACGGCGGCGAGCAGCATCGGGGTAGTCGAGAGGTCTTTCGGGTCGCTTAACCACATCGATCCCATCCAGATCACGACACCGGCCATTATTAGCAGGAAGAAACCGTTCAAGAGGGCCCCGATTATTTCGGCCCTTTGCATTCCGAATGTATGGTCCAGAGTAGCTGGCCGTCTGGCGATTCGGGCCGCGACGATCGCAAGCACAACACCGCCTACGGCGGAGAAGGTGTGCATGGCGTCAGAAATGACGGCGACAGACCCGGTCCACAGTCCGATGCCAAGTTCGATAACGAAATAGACGCCGGTCAACCAGCTTGTGATTGTCAGTGCGGTTGAGTGGTCGCCGCCTGATGGCATCGTGTGATGTGCGTGACTCATGATCTCTCGTATGAATTAGGTTTCTTGCCGGTCCAATACAGTGTGCGAACGCGCGGTGCCTGGTGCATATTTTCGTTAGTCTCCGGGCGAGTCTAGTCGCATGCGGCCCGCTGACGGCGGCAATAAACCCGGGTGAACCTGTGCTAACGTGCGGCCTTCGACGAAACAGGTACGCGGCGTCACACCGGTGTTGATTCCCGGTCGTAGACCTGCACAACCTCACGGAGGGAGCAACGCCATGGTGACCGGTCGAGAGTATGAAGGAATGTTGGCGGAGACCGTCAAAGTCACCGGAGATGGGGGTGACGAGATCGGCGCGTACATGGCGCGTCCGCTCGGCGGCGGTCCGTATCCGGCGGTGATCGTCCTTCACCACATGCCCGGGTGGGATGACGCTACGAAGGAGATAACCCGCAAGTTTGCACACTACGGGTACATCGGTATCGACCCGAACCTGCATTACAGGGAAGGGCCGGGCGCACCAGATGACGTTGCGGCCGTGTCCCGAGCTGCCGGTGGTGTCCCGGACTCACGTTGTGTAGCGGACGTCGAAGGAACCATGGATTACCTGCGATCGCTGCCGTATCACAACGGGAAGATCGGGATAATCGGTTTCTGTTCGGGTGGCCGTCAGGTCTACCTCTGTGCGGGAAGCATCCCTGATCTGGACGCTGCGGTCGATTGCTGGGGCGGGCGTGTCATCGCATCTGCGGACGAGCTGACAGAACGCAACCCGGTCGCACCGATCGACCTGACGCCCAACATCAAAGCACCGCTGCTGGGCATCTTCGGAAACGAAGACCAGTCGCCGCCACCTGAGGATGTAGATGCCACCGAGGCGGAGCTCAAGAAGCACGGCATCACCCACGAGTTCCATCGATATGACGGCGCAGGCCACGGTTTCTTTGCGGTAGACAGACCCGGTTACCGTCCTGTGCAGGCCACCGAGGCATGGGGCGAAGTGTGGAAGTGGTTCGGGCAGTACCTGAAGGACTAGGTATCGCTCATCAACCGTGTGATTCGCGACCCACAGCACACACTATTGAACTTGGACTAACTGGGACCGGGAGACATTCAGAAATGTGTACATGGATTATCGAAAAAGCGGAAATGTACGGTAGCGGTAAAGGCGCAGATGGTTGGTTCCGGATGACCCAGGCCAACGTCTACTACGACCACCCGTACGACGCACCGCTGGACCACGCTTTGATCATCGACTTCGTCGCCGACCCCGAGAAGCCGGGCAATCGCGTGGCAGTGGAGATCAGCGCAGAGTCAGCGCGAAGGCTTATGAAGAGCATCGAGGTAGCACTGGAGTCTGGCGAGGAGTCCCACGCCGTGGACCTGACAGCCGGAGGCCCGGGCGAGACCGTCGTCGTTAGATGACGTAGCGTAGGGGCGGGGCTTGCTCCGCCCTGACCGGCCACACAGGTCGAAGTCGCGCATCGGCTCTCCAACCCGTATAAACAAGAAAGGCCCCATCGAATGATGGGGCCTTTCTTTATGTTTCAGTCCAATGGGACCAGCGACAGTACTAGACCGCGCACTCACCCTCGCCGCGCTCGAGCACGTAGAGGATCGTCTTGTCCCAGTCCATGTAGTTCTGGATGTGGTCACGGTCCAACGGTCCGACGTCTTTGAAGTCCGCCAGGTACTCCTCGAAGTAGCCGGTGCCCATGCGCTTAACGAAGGACTTGAACTTCTCGCCGTCCTGTCGGTCTGCCTGGTAGTTGTCCAGCAATCCTTTGAGAACCTCGGGCGCCTTCTTTGCGGGCACGCGGGCCTTGATGCGCTGACCGATCTCGACCTTACCGTCGCCGACCTGATAGTCGCCGCCCAGGAACAGCTCGTAAGCCGGGACCTGTCCACCCTTGCCCTTGATTACCGCACCGTGAAAGCCGATGTCAGCGATGTGGTGCTGGCCGCAAGAGTTGGGGCAGCCACTGGCCTTGATGTGCATCTCCTCAACCAGCGGGTCAGAAGTGTCGTAGGTCTCCAGGAAGTCGGTGAGGGCCTTGTTCAACCCCATCGAGGACGTGATCCCCAGTTTGCAGGAGTCCGTACCGGGGCAGGTCACGACGTCCGTGATGGTGTGTCGCCCGGCGCGTGCGAGATCCAATTCTGTAAGTCGCTCCCAGACTTCCATCAGGGACTCGTTGCGGACCCAGCGCATCACGATATTCTGCTGGATGTCCAGGCGGATCCGTCCACCCGCAAACTCGCGAACGATGTTTGCCAGCGGGGTCCACTGGTGTGCCCAGAGATCACCACGTTGGAGAACGACGTGCACCATGTTGTAGCCGTCCTGCTTCTGCGGGACGACGTTGGTGCGTTTCCATTCCTTGAACTCGGCTGATGCGTCGTCAAAGGAGACCTCGACGGCGGGTTCACCGACTGCCGGTGCGTCGGAAGATTCGTCTTCCAGCCAGAGGAGGGAGTCAAGGTCGACCGGTGTATTCCAGTCACCCTTGAGTTCTTCTTCCACCTGGTTTCGGAACTCGTCGATTCCGATGCGGTCGATCAGGAACTTGACCCGTGCCTTCATGCGGTTCTTCCGCTCTTCTTCTGAGCGGTTGAAGATTCGCAACGCCGCCTCAGCAGTGCGAAGGTAGTCGTCGATAGAAATCCAGTCGTACAGGACCGGTGCTTCTTTCGGCAGGATGGCGAGGCCGCCACCCATGACCATCTTGAAGCCTTTTTTGCCGTCCTTCATCTTGGAGATGAAGCCGACATCGTGGATCCCGGTTACGGCTTCGTCGCTAAAGCCGCCGGAGAATGCTGACTTAATCTTCCGGGGCATAACACCCGAAAGTTCGTGGCGCAGGAAATGCCGTGCGTACGCGGCGGCGTACGGTGTAGGGTCGAACACCTCGTCTGCTGCTACTCCAGCTGCCGGGGAGCCTGTGACGTTACGGACGGTGTTCCCGCAGGCCTCTTTGGTGCTCAGTCCAACGTCTCCGAGCATTCGCATGATCTCGGGAGTGTCATCCAGGAACACGTGGTGGAACTGGACGTTCTCACGCGTGGTGAGGTGGCCCTTCTTCATGGGGGCGTACTCTTCAGCGATCTTGCCGAGAACGTCCATCTGGTCCGCCGTCATCCCGCCAAACGGTGCCTTAATTCGCATCATCTGCTGGTCGGGCTGCCGCTGGCCGTAGACGCCCCTCGTGAGACGGAACGCCATGAACTGGGCTTCCTCCCACTCACCGTTACGGAAGCGAGCTACTTCCTTTTCGAAATCCTCAATTTCATCGGCGCGAATCTCCAGAACACGCTGACCGTCGGGATTCGGAGTCCAACGGGGCTTCTGAGTCGAAGTAGTCAACTAACTCTCCCTGGTTCGGTGTGGCCCATGAAAGGCCGGGGTCGTCGGAAATAAAAAAAGCCTCACTCGATTTCAAGTGAGGCCGTTGCAACGTGGGACGCGCAGGTTGGCTCTCAGGTGGTTCCGCAACAAGCGCAGGCGCGCGTTTTTGTCCCAAAGTGGTTCATGATCAGAGAATCGTAGTTACGGCCCTGATCAGTGTCAAGCTACACATCGTAAACATAGTTCCCAGGCTGACTGCTTAATGGTGTAGAGAGATTCGGTCGTGTATCCGAGTTTCAGGTACCCTTCGGCGGCAGAATATCAATCGGGTGGATTCGCCTGCGTATCCCGCCTGATCAAGTAAATCTGGAACAACGATGGAGGCTAACTTGCCCGCAGATACCCAGCTCAATGGCATTCATTTCATGCTGCCGACCCCGTTCAAAGAGAACGGTGATGTTGATTTGGCCCCGTTTAAGCGCCTCGTGGATTGCGCCGCCGAAACAGGATGCACGGGCGTTGTAGGGCTGGGTGTGATGGGAGAAGCACATCGACTTGCGGACGATGAGCGGCTCGCCGTGCTGGACGCCATTGTTGAGGCTGCTGATGGCCGGATCACAGTGACGGTTGGCGTGAGTTCTGAGAGTCACGCTCTGGTCGCACGCCGGACCAAAGAAGCCCAGGAACACGGCGGAACCGCGGTGATGGTATCTCCGGGCCGGATGGCGAAACCAAACGAGGCCGTTCTCTATCGTTACTTTGAAGCGGTTCAGGCGGTCGCTACCATTCCGATCGTGGTGCAGGACCACCCGTCGGAGAGCGGAGTCAACATGTCGGCGGGGTTCATCGCCCGGCTGAATGCAGAACTCCCCGGTGCGCAATACCTGAAACTAGAAGACCCGCCTACGCCTCCAAAGGTCACACAGGTCCTGGCGCTTACGGGTGACAACATGGCCATCTTCGGTGGCCTCGGTGGCTCGTTCCTCTTTGAAGAGCTGATGCGTGGTGGGTCCGGGACTATGACCGGATTCGCGTATCCCGAGGTTCTTGTGGCCCTTTACAGGCTTGTATCTGCGGGCGACATCGCCGCCGCGCGGAAGCTCTTTTACGACTGGGTGCCATATATCCGGTACGAGAACCAGCCGGGTATCGGTCTCAGCATTCGCAAGTACTCCATGATGAAGCGCGGGTTGATGGATAGCTTCACCACACGTCCGCCGAGTCCCTCGATTGACGGACCGACGCAGGAAGAACTGGATGACATCCTGTCCGTTTTGCCGGAGATTCCGGCCGTTTAACGGATGGGTTAGTGACTGAATTTCGGGCGGTCGGACCCTTGTTCGTCTGCCCTTTTTGTAATGCGTCAGGAGACCACAGTGTCACGATCAACGCCGGAGTTTGATGTCGTCGTAGAGCGGGACGTGATGGTTCCCATGCGGGACGGCGCACATATGGCAACCGACATTTACAGGCCATCCGTAGATGGGAAGCCAGTGGAAGGGCGGTTACCTGTTCTCCTGAACCGAACCCCGTACAACAAGGTCGATAACGAGCGGGCGTCCGGGTACAACCGCTGGTTCGCCGAGCGCGGTTACATCGCCATCTCGCAGGATTGCCGAGGGTGCTACCGCTCTGAAGGTGACGTGCACTTCCTCGTGCCGGAGGCAGAGGACGGATTCGACACTCTTGCCTGGATCAAAGAACAACCGTGGGCGGACGAGAAGGTCGGTTCTTGGGGAACGTCATGGGCGGCGTGGACGCAGACCTCAATGGCGGCGCTCGGACCGGACAACCTGGCGGCGATGGTCCCCAATATGAGCGGCTCAAACGCCTACACGAGCTCCGTAAGGCACGGAGGTGCGTTGGAGCTGCGTTTCCTCGCATGGGCATTCTGGCACTCGGCGCTTAATACGCAGGATCGGCTGAAGCCGGACCCGCACATAGCGGCCGCTCTGATGACGGGCAAACCGTCGTTCCGGGAGTGGTTAACTCGACTGCCGATTCGGCCCGACCAGACACAACTCAGGTTGGCACCGCCTTACGAGTGCTGGGCCATTGAGTTGACGACGAGCGCCGATTACGGCGATTACTGGAAACACCCGAGCCTCAATCCGAGCCTGTACTGGGACAAATACCCGGAGGCAGCGACCTTGTATGTCGGCGGTTGGTACGACTCGTATACGCGTGGAACATTCGAGGCGTTCGTCGGACACGGCGCAGAGTCAGCCAGTCCGGTGCGCGTTCTTGTGGGGCCGTGGACGCACGGCGGCGCGATGCCGGAGCGTTCATATGCTGGTGACGTGGAATTTGGAGAACATGCCGCCCTTCCGGACTTCCGGGAGACACACCTCGGTTGGTTCGACGCCGCGCTCAAGGGAGAGGCCGACACGGTTCAACAGGACGCACCGGTACGGATCTTCGTGATGGGTGGTGGCAGTGGAGAAAAGGACGGCTCGGGGCGCCTGATGCACGGCGGCGTGTGGCGAAATGAGCAGGAGTGGCCGCTGGCTCGTACCCGGTTCACAAATCTGTACCTCTACGGTAACGGCCGGTTGGCTGAGCAATCCCCATCGGAAGCCGTTTCAAGTACAACTTACCGATTCGATCCCTCGAACCCGGTGCCGTCCATTGGCGGAAACGTCTCG
>Ga0257122_1003045_pt1 | contig 10068 bp, 3 predicted proteins | sample SI106_120metaG_FD_190146 | JGI IMG/M metagenome (GOLD analysis project Ga0257122, IMG submission 190146) | Marine microbial communities from Saanich Inlet, British Columbia, Canada - SI106_120 | ecosystem: Environmental > Aquatic > Marine > Inlet | place: Canada: British Columbia | collected... | reverse complement strand
ACCATTGAAGCCTTACTTGTACTTTACGAATTATTAGAACGCAGAGAGATCAAACGTTTTGCCATTATCGTACTTCCGCATCTTTGTGAACAGTGGAAGGAAGAACTCAAGAATAAGTTTGGAATTGATGCAGTTATTATACGATCAAATACCCAGGCAAGACTAGATAGAGAGATTCATGGTGATGCCAGTGTATACCATCACTATCCATACCAGATAATCTCAATTGACTATATTAAATCGGATACACGCAGGCAGCTATTTATACAAGAATGCCCGGAATTCGTCATTGTAGATGAGGCACACTCCTGTTCTACGTCTGCAGGTGCTAAATCAGATCAACAGCAAAGGCATTCTCTTGTCAAGGCTATCTCAAAGAAACCTGATCAACACTTAGTGCTGTTAACGGCCACTCCTCACAGTGGTAAGGCAGATCAGTTTAATTCCATTTTAGGACTGTTAAAGCAAGAGTATCTAAATCTTGACCTTCCTGCTACTACACAGAATGAAAGAAAAGATCTGGCAAAATACTACGTTCAAAGGAGAAGGGCAAATGTTGAGAAGTGGATGGGAGAAGATACTCCATTTCCTAAAAGAGACGCTGGAGAATTCCCGTATGAGCTTTCTAATTCATATTCTGAGTTCTATGGGGAAATGCTTAAATTTGCCCTTGGGCTGACAAAGACTGGAGACACTCATGAAGGCAGAAAGAGGTTCAGGTATTGGTCTGCACTTGCATTGCTGAGAGGAGTTATGTCCAGCCCTGCTGCAGGTGCTAAGATGATCAGGAATAGGATCAAAGGTGGACATGAAACAGATACTGAGAATCTTTATGATGAAAATGAGCCTAATCCGATCATGGATGACGATTTTAGTTTGGCGAGAGACTATGTTCCTACAGAAGTTATAAATCAGGCCGAATGGACAGATAGTGAAAATAGAAGACTAAATAAGCTGGCTGATCAGTTGGAAGCTTTATGTGGTATAGAACACGACCACAAGATTTCACAAACACTCGAAATTACAAAGAAGTGGCTGGATGAGGGTTATAATCCAGTTATTTTTTGCAGATTTATTACCACAGCGAACTATGTAGGTGAAATACTTAAAAACTCACTTAATTCAAAAAAAGATATTAATATACAGGTGATAACCAGTGAAGATCCGGATGAAATAAGAAAGATAAGAATTGATGAGATGAAGACACATGAGCAGAAAGTATTGATTGCGACTGACTGCTTAAGTGAGGGCATTAATCTGCAGGATCAGTTTACGGCGGTACTACATTATGATTTGCCATGGAATCCTAATCGTCTGGAGCAGCGTGAAGGCAGAATTGACCGTTATGGACAGAGAGCTGATACGGTTAAGACATATCTACTTTACGGCAAAAATAACCCGATAGATGGGGTTGTCCTGAAAGTCATCTTGAGAAAGGTGCGTGAGATCAGAAAGTCCATAGGCATCTCAATACCATTTCCGGAAGATAGCAAATCTCTTATGGACTCAGTCTTTCAGGCAGTTATTACCAAGGGTCACACAGATGTGGAGAAAAAGGATCCAAGACAGATTACTTTTGAGTTTACAGAATCTGACGAAGTTAAGAGCAAAGAAATTATTGTTACCAAAGAAATTGAGAAAGCTGCAGAACGTGAAAAAGCTACCAGAAATATATTTGCCCAGAATGCAATTAAAGCAGATGAGATTGAAGAGGATCTGAGACAGTCAGATGAAGCTATAGGAGATCCTGAGGCGGTAGAGTCCTTTGTGGTTGAATCCCTTAATAATTTACTAGGTGTTCAGATTACCAAAGCAAAGAATGTTAATGGATATACTCTGTATACTACCAATTTACCCGGTGTTTTGAAAAGTGTATTGCCTGAAAACGATAAACTGAAGGTGAGTTTCTATTCACCAACTCCTAAGGGCTATATCTATTTTGGAAGAAACCATATCTTTGTTGAACAGTTGTGTCAGTATCTATTATCAAATTCACTGGAAAGTAGAAATCAGTATTCTCCCGCCAGGACATCAGTAATCAGGACTCAGGCTGTCGATATTAAAACAACTATCTTGCTATTTAGAGTTAGGAACGTCATTGCGGAGAAACAATCATCAACTCAATTAGTTGCGGAAGAGATGCTTTTATGGGGATATACAGGTAATCTTTCTGATAACAGTATCTTAAGTAATGAAGAAGTAAAAAACTTAATGACACAAACAGTGCCTACTGCTAATTTGACTCCTGAAGCGAAGACAGGCTTTCTTGAAAATGAGTTAGATAGCGTTGTCGAACTTAGAAGTCGTTTTGATGATGTTGCCCTGAAAAGAGCGGAGGTTCTCGTGGAAGCCCATGGCAGGTTCCGCAAGGTACTGGGAGGGCATGGATATAAGGTTGTCGAACCTATGCTCCCAATGGATCTAATGGGTATATATATATTGTTACCGGATAATACACAAGATAACTCATGAAATATTCTACAATTCGTATTGAAGGTTCTATCCTTTCTGCGGATATACTCGATAAAATTGAACAAGGTGATATTGGTGGTCAATTACCAAAAGACTTTGGTTTTGATGCACATGTTAAGGTTAAAGATGAGATTGCAAAGGCATGGGCTGATGCTCATGCATTGTGGCAAATCTTTAAACATCAGAGAGAAAAGGCTCCAGAGAATTCTTTTGGTACAACAGAAACAAGAAAATACTGGATTATACCGCTCATGGGATTTCTCGGTTATGATCTCGATCTTTCCAAAGCAGAAATAGTAAATGATAGGAGCTATGCCCTAAGCCATCGGTCATCAAATCTTGACAGATTTCCCATTCACATCATGGGGTTTAATGACAGCCTTGACAAAAAGAGGACAGATAGCGGCCCTCGTATGTCTCCGCATGCTCTGGTTCAGGAATACCTGAACCTCACCGAGCACCTCTACGCAATAGTAACAAATGGTATCCACATGAGACTCCTTCGTGACAGCAGTCGCCTGATCAAATTATCATTTATTGAATTTGATCTCGAAACCATGATGGAAGATGACCATTATGCAGATTTTGCCATTATGTACCGCTTGCTCCATTCCAGTCGTATGCCTGTTAAATATGATGCTGGGGATGATAGTTTAATAGAAAATTTCCACCAGGACTCGCTTGACTCAGGCTCAAGAATACGTGAGGGCTTGAGCGAGGCTGTAGAGAGATCAATTATTTCACTTGCTAACGGATTCCTGAAACACCCTGCTAATGATCAATTGAGAGAAAGAATTGACTTGAGTAAGGTTGAAGGGATTGATGTCGAACAATACTATCAGTTTCAATTGCGTTTGATCTATAGGCTTCTCTTTCTTATCGTTATTGAAGAACGCAATCTAATATATCCAGACACGGTTTCAGGAGAGATCAGAGATATTTATTATGACTATTATAGTGTCAATCGCATCCGATATCTCAGCGAAAAAAGGTATCTGATGAACCAGAAATATGACGATCTCTGGACATCATTAAATAACACATTTATATTATTTGAGAATGAAGACAAAGGCAAGGCCCTGAAAATAAAACCTCTTTCCGGAGAGCTATTCGATTACGGTGCCATTGGTATTCTTAATGAATGCTCTCTGGATAATCAGGTCTTACTAGAATGTTTTAGGAATCTGAGTCTGTTTATCAACAAAAAAACAGGTCAGAAGATGAGAGTTAACTATGCCTCATTAAATGTGGAAGAGTTTGGTTCTGTTTATGAAGGGCTTCTTGAGTTCAGGCCAGTGATAAAAAGTGACAATGGTGCTTATGAATTCATGTTGGTAAGAGGATCAGAGAGGTCATCGTCTGGTTCGCACTATACACCGGATGAGCTTGTTCAGCCTCTAATTAAACACTCCTTGGATTATATAATTGAAGGTAAACTGAAAGAGGCTGATAAAGAAAGAGCACTGCTTTCCATAAAAGTATGTGATGTTGCTTGCGGGAGTGGACACATCCTGCTTAATGCTGCTAGGAGGATAGGGACAGAACTCGCAAAAATCAGGACAGGTGAAGATCAGCCATCCCCTTCTGTAGTACGTCAAGGAGTCAGGGATGCTATTCAGAAGTGTATTTACGGAGTTGACAAAAACCCTTTAGCTGTAGAACTCTGTAAGGTCGCCTTATGGCTTGAAGCTCATAATCCGGGTAAACCCTTAAACTTTCTAAACCACCACATTAAGTGTGGAGATGCTATTGTAGGATTGGCAAACAAAGACGAACTTAATCTGGGCATTCCAAATGAAGCCTTCAAAAGACTGCCTGATGATGACAAAGATATTACCGCGCAATTGTCTAAACAGAACAAAGAAGAAAGAAAGGAAAGTAAAAAGCAAAAAACTTTCAGCATTGATAGCTCAGTTAGTGATCAGCTAAATGACATATTCGGTAAGTTTGATCAATTTCAAAGCTTGTTTGAGAATACCAAGGAGGAACGAGAGCAGAAACAGGAAGAATATAAGAAATTGCTTGCATCAGAAAACCTGTGGAACCTGAAGGTCTTGGCGGATATTCCGGTGGCACAGTTTTTTATTCCTAAAACGAAAGAAAATGGTAGTAAGATTATTACCGAGTCTGAGTATAGAAATCTTTTGAATGGCTCAAAACCTCTGCAGGGGGTTAAAGTAGCAAAGGCAATGGCTGTTGCACAGGAAAAACGGTTTTTCCATTGGTTTTTGGAGTTTCCTGATGTTTTTAAGAGTGGAGGATTTGATTGTATTTTAGGTAATCCGCCTTTTCTTGGTGGACAAAAATTAAGCGGAACATACGGAAATGAGTATTTAAACTGGTTAAAAACTGAATATGCACCAGCAGGTGCAGTAGATTTAGTTACATATTTTTTTAGGAGGAACTTTGAATTAATTAAATCAGAAGGATATCTGGCGTTGATATCAACCAATACTATCGCACAAGGATATGCTCGTAAAGGTGGTTTAGACGTGATAATTAAACAAAAAGGGGAGATTACCTTCGCTATACGTTCAATAAAATGGCCTGGTATGGCAGCAGTTGAAGTCTCTTTGATTGCAATACATAAAGGGGTATGGAATCATAATCGTGTTTTAAATAATAAGCCTGTTGCTTGCATAACTCCTTATCTGGATGATCAAGAGTCTTCCGTAATACCTTCCCCTCTTAAACAAAATAAAAGAAAAAGTTTTCAAGGTACTGTCGTTTTAGGGAAGGGTTTTGTGTTAAGCCTAAAAGAGGCTGATGAACTTATTAAACTAAATTCAAATAATAAAAATGTGATATCATCTTATTTAGTTGGTGAGGATCTTAATACTGATTATAAACAAAGCCCTCGCCGAAGGATAATAAATTTTCGTGATTGGACAGAAGAAAAAGCACGGAATAATTATCCTGAATGTTTCAAAATTATAGAGGAAAAAGTAAAACCTGAAAGAATGATGAAGAAAGAAAAACATCGGAGAGAAGTATGGTGGCAATTTTGTCATATAGCTGCTGATCTATATGGGAAAATATCATCATTAGAAAAAGTCTTGGTTGTCGCAAGAGTAAGTAAAACAGTAGCTTTTTCTTTCACTAATAATGATAAAGTTTTTGATGGGCAACTCATAGTATTTGCTTTTAATAAATATTTCCAGTTTGCACTTTTGCAAAGCTCATTTCATTATTTTTGGGCTTGGAAATATTGTACAACAATGAAATCAGATTTGCGATATACCTCCTCTACTGTTTTTGAAACGTTCCCCTTCCCTCAAAACATCAGACCAGAGCAGGAGCGACAATTAGAAGCGATAGGAGACGCCTACCATGAGCACCGCAGTCAATTGATGCTGGGGGCACAGTTGGGATTGACCAAAACCTATAATCTGTTTCACCGTCGTGTCCTCACGGCCACCAAGGTTGACAACAAAGATAAAACAATACAGCAGTTGATGAAACATTTAGAGAAAGATGCAAACGTTATTTCCCTGGAAGAAGCCGTCGTCGGAATCATAAAACTCCGTGAATTACATGTGGAAATGGATAATGCGGTATTAGAAGCTTATGGCTGGCAGGATATAGCATTAAGCCATGATTTCTACGAAGTAGATTATTTACCAGAAAACGACAGAATCCGCTACACGATCTCACCAGAAGCAAGGAAAGAAATATTAAAGCGCCTCTTAGAACTAAACCATGAAATCCATGAGCAGGAAGAAAAAGACGGTCTTTTAGTAAAAACCAAAAAAGGAATCAAAACAAAAAGAAAAAACGACTTTCCTGAGCAAAAACAAATGTTCATATGAATCAAGGTTAATCATTTTAGAAAAGGGAAGGAATGAGTAAAAAAATTGAACAACTTCTTGAAATTATAGAGGAGGTTAGAGATAACTATCGCACTAACAATAAAAATGCATCCATACGTGAAATGAGAATTGCAGCTAAACGGGCAGTTGCTACTCGCAATGATATTGAAATCACAACAGTTAGTGACGCATATATTAGACGGTTACGCCCAGATATTCAGGCTACTAGCGAATTTGATAAACTTCTTGAGGGATGGCTTCATGATGATTCGACAGAACTTCAGGTAATATTACTCAAACACTGTATTGACAATAATGATCAGGGATTAATTAAAAAAACTTTTTATAAAGCTACAGAACAAGATATTTTACTGTCTGAAGAGTTTGGCATTGATCCTAACGATATCGAGTTTAAAGAGGGAAGTGAAAAGTTAAGAATACATCTAATTAAGGAGAGAAATCGTTATTTGGTTGACAGGGCCAAGGAATATTGGAATGAAGTGAGCCATGGGAATACCATTTGTGCGATCTGTTCATTTTCCTTTTTAAAAGCATACGGTGAGATAGGGAAGGGTTATATTGAAGCACATCATATTAAACCGATCTCATCCCTAAAATACGACACCTCTGTCAAGATTTCAGATTTGACTCCAGTTTGTTCTAACTGTCACCGCATTATCCACAGGACACGACCTTGGCTTACAATAGATCAATTACGTGATGATATAAATAGGGCCTGAAAAAAGCAAATGTTCATATGAACCAAAGTTAATCATTTTAGAAATAAATGGGAGATGTATGACCGACAATATAGATATCATTCTCGATAAAACATACTACGTGCGTAGCAAAATTGGCAATTATCCTCTATCGCATAACATTCTGCCTGTCCCAAATGGTATGTCAGCCGTAATATTTAAGAATAATGAGGATATTGATGAGTATTATAAGATTCGTGAAATTGATGATTTTGATAATTTCGAAATATTGCCTGTTATTTCTTTTTACGATTTCATGCGTAGTGCTGCTGACTTGGGCTTTGCAGGAATTTGGTTCTTCAATAACTTCCCTATTCTATTTGGCAATTATGTTTCAGACATTGATAGTGAGCTTCCTAGCTTTGCTTATACCTTTCATGATGGATTTATTGGAGCGTCAGGGATTATTGATCAACCAAAGAATTTCATTCCTTGGGAAAACTTTCAGAAGACAGACAAAATAATTCGTCGTTTTGTAAAATTCCCCAATGGATTATTCTTTACCCCAAAAGACGAGTTGTTCACGATTGTCTGCACCGACCAAAACAAATTTGAAAAAATATTAACAGGGGGCAGGGAACATATTATTAGATATTGCCGTTTTCCTGATGCGTCACCGTTACAGGGGGCTTATGTATCTGGCGAGGGAGCCTATTGTCTTTTTACAGACGAGGAAAGTGCCACAAGGTATTTGCTTGGTAACATATTAACAGACAAGACACTGTACAAAATTGAAAAAATAGATAATTTGATTTCATTTCTTGAAATTATTTCAGTGATTCCTCTGGTTGATATTGGTATTAATCCAGGCAATGAAAGATTCTACCAGGGATATATCTTAGGAGACCAAAGACGAGGGTTTGTTAAAATGGTTCTTGGCATGTATGAAATAACAGATGATCTTGAATTTAGAGAACTTGAATTTGCGGACTATATTCCAAGCAATGATACAATAGAAACCCCTAACACCATAGATTCATTTCTCCGGGGTATTCAATCAACAATAATGAATCCACTTAAGAATAAGTTAGGTTCAACTAAGAGCTCTCTGCCTAGGAGAGAATCAGATAATATAATTAATAAGCTCATAACAGAAAGTAAGTACATTAATTACCCTGATGAGAATTATGTATCCGTAAAAAGTGAAGACATTTCCAGTGACTCTTTCTTAATGTTTGGATTTGACAAAATTGCCAATTTCTCATTTTGTAATAATGATGAGGGCGTTACACCCTATGTATTTAGCGATATTGTTGACGCAATTCTTTATTTTTACCATTCTCACTTTTTGTTTGAATGTGAATTAAGAATTGATGGATATTTTGATTGTCAGGCAAATGCAAAGTTCGAAGGAACTCAGGATGAAGAAAAGGAACATCAGTTACTATCTGAGCATAGGCAAGCGTTACGAGATTTGATGGAAATAATATTTACAGATGGTTATAGGGTTGAACATGCAGGATTATTGAGGAGTTACATTAATAGATCAACATTATCACTGGAAATGCAAGCATGTGGCTATTTAGGAGATCTTGCTATCTATGACGATCAATTTGTGACGCAGAATGCTGAAGATCTGGAAGATAGTGATATCTTGAAAAGAATTAATAAGATTGCCAAGGGTTATAAGGATAAGTTTGGTAGTAGAATCGTGCTAGATGAAAGATGTCAAAACCAGATTAGAATTTATCTAGGATCTTCTTATGAGAATGTGTCTATGGAAAGTAGGTGTATTCTTGAAAGTGCCATCAAACAGTTTGAAAGTATCAATCAAAGCATATATCATGATTATGCTGGAATTAGTATGAAACTATGCAAGGTATTTGAAAGGGAGTTGAATATCTTGATATTTCAAAAGTGGAGAAAAAATGTAGTTGCAAACATTACTAAACCTGAATTAAAAATTCTCCTAAAAGATGCTGAAGAAAAAGGAGACGAAACGACACGCAAGTTGGTTGGGTGGTTACTAAAAAGAAATAAGCTTGAACTCGGCCCTATGTCATTTATTATCAAAAGAATTAAGGATCAGTGTGATAGTGAAATACTGACACTTTTTAGAGAGTATATTTTGACGTTAACTAACAGCAATTATATTTTATCAGAAGATTTTCTGGCAGTTACGAAAAAGATATCAACAAGATATAGAAATGGTGGCGTACATGAAAAAATAGTCACATATGACATATGTAAAGAAGCATTTGAAAATATTCTGATGATAGAGAATAACTATATTAAAGAGTTGGCAAATATTTGAAATTATTAATTAATTCTGGGACACAATACTAGATTATAATACACCCAATCAAGAAAAAGATAGTATTGAAAATATGACTAAAAACGATGATGAATTATGTGCATTAGACGACTTGTTCAAATCAAGCCGACTTTACGGTAGTAGCCAAGAATATATGGATTTATTGAACTTTATTACAAAGTTTCGAAAATATGCTCCCTTTAATTGCATGTTGATGCATATCCAAAATCCTAATATAAGTTATGTGGCTTCTGCAGTTGACTGGCAGCATGGTTTCAACAGGTACCCAAAAAGGAATGCTCGACCACTAGTAATCCTTCAGCCTTTCGGTCCAGTCATGTTTCTATATGATATTCTTGATACAGAAGGTGACCAGGTTCCAGACTATGTGATGAAGCCTTTCGATACCCAAGGAGAACTCCCGCCAAAGCTGATGGATAAGACAATCCACAACTGCGGCATTCATGGAATTGACGTGAAGGAAGATATCAATGGACTTTTAAAAGCTGGGAATGCGAGACGTCTCAGTGATAAGATAAGAAGTGAGTTTGGTGATCTCAATTTGTCAGAAACTTCAAGTTACCTTATACTTCTTAACAAAGATCACTCTCCAGAAGAGCAATATTCTACTCTAGCTCATGAGTTGGGGCATATTCTATGTGGACACATTGGTGTAGATAGGCTTGCGTGGTGGGGAACAAATATGAATATCTCAGAATCTATGAAAGAAATCGAAGCAGAATCTGTAGCATACTTAGTTTGTAGACGCATGGAT
>Ga0257122_1003039_pt1 | contig 10088 bp, 14 predicted proteins | sample SI106_120metaG_FD_190146 | JGI IMG/M metagenome (GOLD analysis project Ga0257122, IMG submission 190146) | Marine microbial communities from Saanich Inlet, British Columbia, Canada - SI106_120 | ecosystem: Environmental > Aquatic > Marine > Inlet | place: Canada: British Columbia | collected... | reverse complement strand
CTCCCTCTTTTTACTATATTTCTTTTCCACTTTAATCCCTCTTTTCACCTTTTAAACCACCACGCACCTCTACTCTACTCTCACACATTAGTTGACCACTGGCGGAAAAAAATACACATTTACATGCTAACTACATGATATACTAATATAAATTTACAATTTATATAACGTTCTACATATTTTATTTAGTTTTTTAATCCAAGTCTTCACCTAGTTTATAAGATAAATATCCGAAAAATACAAATAGAAATCCAATAATAATTAATGTTTCAGCAATTGCGGTCATATTGTTATAGTGTTTTATATTATATAATGTCCCATTTTTTTTCAATTTTAGTTTTTAATATCCATCCTCATATGCTAATTTACACGCAAAATATCCCATGAATATGGCGAATATGGTGATTATAATGATTGTTTCTGCGATTGCGGTCATATTGTTATAGTGTTTTATATTATATAATGTCCCATTTTTTTTCAATTTTAGTTTTTAAATATTACATTATTTATATTATGAATAATACTAGTTTTTATGTAAATAATAGAATATACATAAAAAAATATATGGGAACTAATTTATTTGCGGACAAGAATAAAATATACACAATTGTTCATATTCCAGATACTATGGTTACAAATAAATTTACGTTATGTTATGAAAAATATTGCTTTCTTGATAATGGGAACGAGCAACTATTATTCTCATATAATTATTGTACAAAACATTGTGAATATTATGTAGAGAATATTCCTTGGTATTATGAATTATTTTGTTATTGTTTTTATTAAACAAATGTTGGAATTTTATACTCGTTTGTATTATTATTTTTTTCATAAGAAGCTATTATGCGAGGATTTTCTTTATTTGACATAATATCATTCATTGAATAAACATTATTGTTATTATCAATATAATATAATATTCCATTTATTTCCTGTGTCCATATTTCAACACTTCTCGTGGAATTTTCAGTGGTTAATTCTTGATTATTATTAGAATTAGCAACCCCATGAGGAGAACCTTTGATATGAGTTCCGCAATAATCACAATCTGCTTTCTTGCGTCGTGTGCATTGCTCGTTATTTGCCCTTAACGCGGAACATCTCTCATACAACGGAACTACATTTTTACTCCTTTTTCTTTTTACAAAATCAGTTTGATCAATAATTAGTCGTTTATAATCATAAATATATTTAACTAATTCACTACATTCATTTGTATCTTTTAATGAACTCTCAACTACTTTTTCCTTTAGATGTTCTTTAAACTCTAAAATATAATCTTCTACTTTTTTATTTAACCTTTTTTCCATATTTACTTATACATATATTTATCAGAATATCTTTATTTCAATTTTAATATATTCGCGATTTATACTTAAAGAATAATTATAGAGTATATATTAAATATATATTAAATATATTTTATTTCTTTAATATATATGACTAGAACAATAAGAACAAGTAGCGTAGATAGTATTGATAATTTTGGGTCTAGGTCGAATAGTATAGATGATACTTATGATAAAAGTAAACCTAAACCAATTAATGTTGTAAAACGAAGAAAACGAGACCAATCTTGTATTGAAATATCTATATCTCCACCTGATAAAGTTTCTTATTATAAACAAATTCTATTAATTTTTAATAATAAATAATTAATTGTTCAAAACAAGTAATTATTTATTTCATTTACTATATTTATTTACATATTATTTTTTTCTTTATAAATATCCAATGTTCTTGCACTGGAATCTGTCGCATTTACAAATTTAGGCATCCAAAAAAAATCCAATATATCACCACTACCACTATAATATTTTTCAAATATACTTCTATAATAATCTTGCTCTAATGTTTGAGGAAGCAGATGATTTTTTAAATCTAATTTACTTAAGTCCATTCTTTCATTTTTACTTTTAACATTGAGTTTATCCATTATTTTATCTTGTAAAATTTCATACAATGACCTATCATTTTTTGAAACCCCATCACTAAACGCTTCTTTTGACCTCCATAAAACTTCATCCGGCAACAACTCTTCCCCATATACCTCTTTTGAAAATGATTTACGAATTAAATACTTTTCCATTTGACCATTTTTACTATGATTTCTAATATCAGGCGATATTGATAAATAATAATTGATCCAAGACCTATCTAAAAAGGGTGTTCTTGGTTCCAATCCATGACTAGAGATTGACTTGTCACTTCGTAATACATCAAAACTGTATATATTAGATAACAATCTACGACATTCTTTATCAAATTCTATCGAATCGGGAGCTTTATGCATATACATATAACCTCCGGCAACTTCGTCTGAACCATCGCCATTAAATATTACTTTAGCATTACTATGGGTTGATATATATTTTCCGATCAAGTAGTTTCCAATGCTTGCTCTTACGGTAGTTGTATCATAACTACTTATATTATAGATTACATCATCTACAGCATTAAACATTTCATCTTCTGTAACTATTATTTCAGTATGTTTTGTTCCTAAAAAATCAGCCACTTTTTTAGCGTAAATTAAATCTCCCGACCCTTCGATACCGATACTATACGTTTCTAATTTATACCTATAAATTATTTGTGTCATATATTTATTTACTAACGCGGTAATTAAACTACTATCTAAACCGCCAGATAATAAACAAGCAATTGGACGTTCCGTTGTCAAACATCTTTTATTTACGGCAATGGTTAAATATTTTTGAATATTTGAATAAATATCATTTATATCATAGTTATTATAATTTACGATTGAATCAAACCCAATACTATTGTATTTTCTCTTATATTCATATTTCCAATTTTCTTCCTTATCTTTTCTTGAATAATGAACAAATGTGCCTGGTTCAAAATGTGTTAACTTGACATTGTTCATATTTGTATTATTATTATATATATCATATAAACAATCCAAATCTGAAGCAAACCCTGCTAGTTCGGTTAAACTATCTTGTGAATAAAAACAATACATTGGTCTTACTCCATATGGGTCGCGTGATATATATATTTTTTCATTATTCTCATTACGTAAATCAAATACCATAAAAGCAAATACCCCATCTAACATTTGAAGTGTTTGTTCAATCCCATATTTTTCATATAAATATATGATTACTTCACAATCTGAGTCAGTCGTTGGTTCTATATCCATCATTTTATACAATTCTTTATAATTATAAATTTCTCCATTACATATTAATATTATATCATTTACGTTTAACGGTTGGTTTGCTTGTTCATTTAATCCATTTATAGCTAATCGGTGGAATCCAATTAGGGTATTTTTATTTGGAGTTACAATAGTTGAACTTTCTGGACCTCTTTTACTACCTTTTTTAAAATAATAATTAATTTTACCTCTATTAATAAATGAACCATTCAATAAAGAAAAAATACCGCACATATTTTAATATATTCATAATACTTTAAATTTTTTTATAAATTATTTATATATGTTTGAATAGGATTCTTCAATTGAAATATTATTGTCTTTGCTATATTTATATATTTCATTTTTAAAATCTTGTTTCTCTGATATAAAAAAATCCGAATCATACCATATACTATTAAAAATATTTGCATTTTTTAATTCCCTCCAACTAGGTATTAATATTACGCTAACGGTATGATTAAATTGTAAAAGTTTTTTAACTTTTATTGTAGTCATATTCTTATACTTTTCATTAATTTTAAATATTTTTTAATTTATATAATATCCGAATGGACCCAAATAAACAAAATCTATATATTCCTGTATTATCCGGGGGAATCGCCGGCGGTTTAGAAACAATAGTTATATGGCCAACTGAATATACCAAAACATTATTACAGTTACAAACAAACCATAAAACTCAAAAATATAAAGGAATGATAGATTGCGCAACTCAACAAGTTAATAAACATGGTCCTATTGGATTATATAGAGGATTGGTTCCGGCATTGGGATTTGCAATACCAAAAGCAGGAATAAAATTTGGTTCCTTTTCTTTTTTTCATAATTTAATCATACAAAATACAAATGATAGTAATTCAACTATCCAAAATTTAACGGCAGGTATGATGGCTGGTATAACAGAAGCAATATTAGTTGTAACCCCTCAAGAAACTATTAAAACGAAATTAATTGAAATGAATAATGGATTTTATAATGGTATTAAGACCATTGTAAAAAAGGAAGGTTTGTTGGGTATGTATAACGGGTTAATACCTACAATACTAAAGCAAAGCACGAATCAAGGATTAAGATTTATGTCTTATGGATTTTATAAAGACATAATAACTAATAATAGTAACACCAAAATAACTACGTCTCAATCATTTATAGGAGGTATGATAAGTGGTTTAATAAGCACATTATGTAATAATCCAATCGATGTTGTAAAAACTAGAATGCAAGGTTTAAATTCACATCAATACAATAGTACATTTAATTGTATTAATATAATAATAAAAAAAGAAGGTGTTTATGCGTTTTATAAAGGAATTATTCCAAGATTAATGCGAGTTCTTCCGGGACAAGGTATAATTTTTGCGTCTTATGAAAAAATATCATATACATTAACAAAGTTATTCCAATGATATTTTGTTTGGTAAAATAATATATAATAACGTTAAGAAGTTAGTGAATAAAAATAAATTAATATAATCATATGGTTTGCCTCCTATAAAAGTTATAAACATTGGACCAAAATAATTTAATAATATTATTAATATTACTAGTATTCCTATAGTATGCAATTTATTCATATAGTAAATATAAATATTAAATATAAATATTATCAAAATATAATATATTTATTCCAGAAATGTATAAATAAGCTACATTTTTTTCAGCGTTAAAATATATTTCTGTATTGTTTTCATTTTCTACACTAATATTGTTGCTAAAAACAAGAAAACGACAGTTATAATTACTTTCTTTTTTGTAGTTCTGATTTAATTTAATATATTTTTTCTCTCTTTCTCTCTTTGGACCAAAATATCTTGTAAAATTTATTTCATGTGAAGAAATATTTTTATAGAATGTAATTGGAATACAATAATTTTCTTCGTTATTTGTCGCAGAGAGAAAACATAAATTATTGTTATATTTAATTAATTTAGTTATTGTTTTATCAATTGAAACTCCGAATATGTTTTGTTTATTTAAAATATCATATACTGTTCCAAAAGTATAATTATGTATGGTTGTATTTATTTTTTCCTTTATTTCATAAAATATAAAAACGTCATTGTCAAACACTTTATATCCAATATAATTCACCATTTCTACATCTAAAGCATTTTTTACTTTATTGCAATATTGTTCTCTGTCACGTTTCATTCTTTCGTAACTAATATATTTACCACCGAAAAATTGATAATTATTATCACATTCCTCAAATAAGTATTTTAAATAATAGTTATCTTTAAAACAATCTATGTTATAATAACAATAATAACAATTACGTACTGTTTTATCATTTATATCTTTTATATTATATTCCATGTCATCTTCGATATAATTAATCACATTCATAATTAATTATATCATTTATTTATTTATCTATTTTACGACGAACTACCTCGGTTATTTTTTCTTCACGATTATCTAAAATATAGTTAGATACTTCATCTACTTTATTTGGTTGATTTTTGTAATAATTTGATAATATATCTAATAAACTCTTTTTCGTGATAGCTGCCTTACTTTTCCGTTGACTATAACACAATTGACCTCCCTTTATATTAAAAACATCTATTTCATTATTCTTCATTACATTTACTAAACTACTTGACATGTCTTTTTTTTGTTGCCTTAGTTCTTTCAACTCTTTTTGAAGTATTAGCATTTTATTATCTATTGTTACCCATGTTCTAATCGCATCTACTAATTCATCTTTGGTCTCCATATATATTCATATGAAAATTTCTTTATATAAAATTTTTATTTATTTTTATGATATTTGCAATTTATTCTATTACATGAACCACCCTTGTGTTTTCCTGATTTTAATATTATATTACATTTATCAGTATTAGTTGCATTTGTATTGTCACATTGAATAATACTATTTGTATTTATATGACGCTTACAATAATCACCACTGCATTTAATATTACAGAGATTACCTTTATTTTTCCCACTTTTAAATACATGTAAACACTTATTTGGTAAAAGAACGTATTTTGCCGGACGCGTGACTCCATACTTTTGTTCAACTCCATCTTGAGCGTGATATGGTATCAAATTATTGTGAACACTCCGACAATATGGACATTTTATTTGATGTAAACGTAATTTTATAATCTCTTTAAAATTTGTTTTTAATTTTTGATTACATATCTCTTTATATAATGGATAATAGTTAAATGAATGATTGCACGGAAGTGTAATTGAATTACCTTTTAATTCTTCATATGATATTAAGCAAAGATTATTATCTTCGTCATCACTATCTTGATCTAATTCTTTCAAAAAATTATCTTTCAAAGTTTCATCAATGGCGTAAGTTATATTATCCATTTAGTTATATTTATTAAAATTAATTCTTTATATATATATTATAATAATTATGTCTAATAATTCATGGGGACCAATTACATGGTATTTATTACATGGTTTAACTAGAAAAATAAAAAAAGAGAGTTTTAATAAAATATCAGAAGAATTCGTTCTTATAATTATTGAATTATTAAACAATTTACCTTGTCCTGAATGTGCGGAACATTCTATATTATTTATGTCAAAAGTTAATTATAATAATATTAAGTGCAAGGAAGATTTAGAAACAATAATATTTGAACTTCATAATAACGCTAATAAAAATACAAAAAAAAATGAAGAAAACAAGGATATTTTAAAAATGTACGATAAATTAAATATACCAAAAACATTAACATCATTTAAAGCAGTATTTAACACAAAGGGAAATATGAACCTATTAATGCAATCGCATAGTAGAGAAAGATTTCTAAAAAAATTCAATAGTTGGTTCAATTCAAACAAACAACATTTTGATATATAATATTACATAATTGTTTAATATTACATATCTTTTTTATCAATTACTGTTTCTTTGGCTAATTTTTTTACTATTTTATTTACATCTTTTACTTTATCAACTCCCGCAGTATTTCCTACAATTTCCATATATAAATCATTATTTTTATTATCTCCTCTTGCGCATCCTGGATGTTCTTTTACCCAATCTGGTATAACCCCAAAGGATTCCTTTTGTAGATGTCTTACTGCCTTGGTCATTTTTTCTTTGTTTTCGCTTTCTTTCTCCCATACATCATTATCTTTTATATATAAAGTTTCTCGTTTTAGATCACTACAGTGAATTGGTCTTTTTGTTACTTCTAATTCATTTAAACCTTTTATTAATAATTGAGAAGTGCTTTCAGCAAACCCTAATTTTCCCGTATTTACCAAATCTTCCATTTGTATTTGTAAAGAATCTATAAAATCTGTTATATTTAAAGCGTCCTTGCATTTTTCATTCAAAAATATTTGTAAGTTAAATTGATTATTATTTGTTGTGTTATTATTTCCTATCTTTGGTATCATTTCATTTATTTGTTTTTGTTGTTCTTTCATTAATTGCATCATATTCATACATAATTGTTTATAACTTGAATCATCATCTTCTTCCTTTTTTACAATAACTTCTTCGTTTTCTTTTTCTTCGTTTTCTTTTTCTTCGTTTTCTTTTTCTTCGTTTTCTTTTTCTTCGTTTTCTTTTTCTTCGTTTTCTTTTTCTTCGTTTTCTTTTTCTTCTTTAAATAATAAACATTTTTTTTTATGTGTATTTAATCCCTGTCGGTATTTATATTTTTTTCCACATATACAAAAATATGCTTTGGCGAGTTTTGGTTCTTGAGCGTCATCATTTGTAATCATTTTGTGTTTCAGTGTGCTATTGTGTTTATTGTAATCACTATACTTGCTACATTCATAGTCACACTTTTTACAATAAAAATGTTGGCGAGTTTTGGCGAGTTTGGCGAGTTTTTCCGTCATCATTTTGTAACTATATAATAGTTACATAAAAATCGCCTAAACTCTTTTTTTAATAAATTTAACTTTTCGAAAAAAAACGGTTGGTCACAAACGAAAATAATCGAAATCGAATTTAGAGCATTTTACTGCAAACTCGAAAAACAAGGTTTTTGAAAGAATTCTAGAGTCGAAAAAGTCGAAAAGGACATTTATTTTTGTCCTTTTTCGAAAAAATTTTTCTAGAATTATTTTTTTAAAAAACCTCGCAGAGAGAAGGAATTTAATAACTGCATAAATAAAATTAATGTATTTGTTTAATTATAATATAAAGGGTAATAGGTAATATTATATTATTATGGTATATCCGAACTTGCTGAATGGAATATCTTCGCTATCGTTTTCATTAATTCCATATTTGTTTAATACGCCTGCTTTTGTCCAAACTAGATTAAATATATTATCATTGTTTAGTTCAACATATCACATAATATCTGAATATAGAGAATTAAATAAGATTGAAAATAATGAAAATAATGAAAATAATGAAAAGAATGAAAAGAATGAAAAGAATGAAAAGAATGAAAAGAATGAAAAGAATGAAAAGAATGAAAAGAATGAAAAGAATGAAAAGAATGAAAAGAATGAAAAGAATGAAAAGAATAAATTATCTGATTTTACAAAAAGATTTTTTGAAGGTATAGACGGTTCAAGTATTATTTTGATATGTAATCCGTTTATTTTTAATATAACAAAAAACTTTCACAATATAGATATAAGTATTCTACTTTTTTATTTATCTACAAAATTAACATCTGACTTGGAAATCGTAAAAAAAATAATATATATGTCAACACACGCAAAATTAATGTGTTTTTATCCAGAATTAACCATACCATATATATTTGCTCAAATGAGTTTTTATAAACAGTATATAATGGATAAACCTGATAAATCTGATAAATATGGAACCGAAATATGGGACCCATATAACCGTTATATTTGGCATATTAATAACGCTATTTTTATTGGTTTTGGAATGAAATACTTGTATTTAAAAAGAATAATTAACAAATATTGAAATAGAGAAAAATTTATATCAAAAATAAATTTGATATAAATATGATTATTTTGTTTATGATTATTACATTGTAGCTGATTTACGAGGAACGCATTTAAATGTTGTTTTTTTACTTTTACACGCAGCTCTATCACTCATAACCTCTCCGAAAAATAAATATTGACCTGCACCAAATGTAGCTAACATAGTAAAATATATGTACCCGACTAGACCACCTACCACGGCACCACCCATTGCGCCTGATAAAGTTGTACAAGCGTATTCTGTTGCCGCCTTGGCGTTCAACAATATTAAAGATATTAATGTAACTATAATAGAAATATTAAAGTGATTGTTGAATGTCATTGGCATAAGTAAATACAATAATGTAAATCCTAAAAATGCACTAGTGCTATATGGTGTAATATATTGTCCTGTTACAAATGGCATTTTAAAAGCGTCACAATATAATGAATTTGCACCAATTAATGGTTCTAATTTAAATAATGTTGATGTCCATCTATTAATCATTAAAGCAATTATTGCTCCAAATAAATATACAAATGCCTTTATATCACCATTAAAAAGTGATAGTAATACAAAAAATGTGCATAATATAAGAGATGGTATCATAGAAAATATTTGAAACGTATTTTTAAGAGTAAATTCCATATACATTCTAAATATATAAAAATTATTCTTCTATGGAATATTTTAATGCTTCGTCTATAGTTTCTATTGGGTGAAAACTGATTCCATCTACATTTACAGTTTTACTATATTTTTCTAAAAAATCATGATAATCCTTTTCATTATCCTTTGGAAATAAAAATGTTTTTACTCCTGCTCTAATTCCACCTAATATTTTTAAATCCAACCCACCAATAGCAGTAACTCTACCTTGTAAATTCATTTCTCCGGTAATTGCTATTGTATTTTTGATTTTTTTATTATTTAATAAACTGTATAATGTCACGGTAATAGCAGTTCCTGCCGAAGGTCCGTCTTTTGGGACAGCGCCTTCTGGAC
>Ga0257122_1003031_pt1 | contig 10098 bp, 9 predicted proteins | sample SI106_120metaG_FD_190146 | JGI IMG/M metagenome (GOLD analysis project Ga0257122, IMG submission 190146) | Marine microbial communities from Saanich Inlet, British Columbia, Canada - SI106_120 | ecosystem: Environmental > Aquatic > Marine > Inlet | place: Canada: British Columbia | collected... | reverse complement strand
AAGAGATAGGCAAATTTCATCCTTATACATTTATAGTGTCAGCAGATCTTAATGGCAAGATCGACAAGATAGCGATTCTCGTTTACCGCGAAAGCAGGGGCTCGGAGATCGCAAAGAAGAGGTTCCTTTACCAGTTTAAAGGCAAGTCACTCAAAAACAAAATACGAATTAACAGAGACATCATAAACATCTCAGGTGCAACCATGTCTGTTGTCACTATGTGTAAGGGAGTGAAGAAGATACTTGCGGTGATTGATGAGTTCTATTTAAGCGGCAAGAATACAGACAAAATTGCCTCTCTGGAAAAGATAAAATATGGCTATGAAGACGGCACAGGACAGAAACAGGAACTGAAGCTGTTCAAAAAAGCGTCCTTAAGCATGGGTACACTCTTCGAGGCAACCATCTACGCTGCCGATAAATATGTAGCCGAAAAAACCTTCAATGATGTTTTCCAGGAAATAAACCGGCTCGACTATTTGATGAGCAATTATAAAAAGAAGAGCGTGCTTTCTGAACTCAACAATGACGCCTCAACAGAACCTGCCGATTGTAATAAAGAGCTTGCGAGTGTAATCGAACAATCTTTACAGTATAGTGAAATAACTGATGGTGCGTTTGATATCACAATAGGCCCGCTCATGAAAAAGTGGGGTTTCTTTAAGAAGAAGGGGCGAATTCCCGGCAAAGAAGAATTGGCATCCACGCTTGAATCAGTCTCTTACAAAAATATTATTATCGAAGAAAAAGCCATAAAATCACTAGCGAAAAACCCTGTAACCGTGAAGACGGTATTCTTCAAAAACCCGGATACCCGGATTGATCTGGGAGGAATCGGAAAGGGCTATGCGGTTGACAGGGCGGTCAGTGTACTGAAACTAAACGGAATAAGTTCCGCACTCATAAACTTCGCAGGAAATATTTACACATTTGGAACTCCACCCGGAAAAGATTCATGGGTTATAGGCCTACAGCATCCACGCAAGAGCAAGGGGCTCTTAGGCACGTTTGAGATTAAAGACAAAGCCGTATCCACTTCCGGCGATTACGAAAAATTCTTTACTATCGAAGGAAAACGATACTCACACATAATCGATCCTCGAACGGGCCACCCGGTTAAGGGCATCGTGAGCGTGACAATTGTTACAGGCAACGCTACCAGGGCAGATGCGCTCTCCACAGGGGTCTTTGTCCTGGGACTGGAGAAGGGAATGGGCCTGATCGAACAGCTACCGGATGTTGAAGGTATTATTGTCTATGAAGATACTGACTCCGGATTATCCACCAAAGCCTCCAGTGGAATGCAGGCACTTTTCAAAGAAAACAACGAAAACTCCCAAAAAGAGACCACACCAGACATGATTATGTCGGGTAGTTAAGGTCTCCACCTAATACTCCACACAGAACACAATTAGAAGCCACCAGATTATCATTCAAACAGGCTCTTTAACCAACCCCAAATTCTTCTCAGAGTTCTTTTGTTTTGATGTTCAAGAGCATCATAATAAATGCGCCGACGCTCCTCTTCACCACGGCGGCCAGCAGCGATTTGCTCAGGTGTCCACTTGTTGGCCCACTTAACTTCACCCAGATATATCCAATAATGCGATTGGCAGGCTTGTTGCCAGTTTCCTATCGAAGGGTACAAAGTTGGCCCCTTGTCTGTTTCCTCAAGAGACCACTCTGTCGAGTCAAGCGGCGTCCTTATCTTCGAGCCACAACCGCAGGCACAAAGATGTGCTGCAGTACCAAATTCCTCCGAAGCATAGAGAACACCAGATTCTAGTTCTTTTGGCATATATTGTACACGTTGCAACTTAATTTTCATCGAAATCATACTCCCCAACAATCTTGAGATCACATATCTCAATCAATAGATGATAACATGGGACTTCTTCGAAATAGAAGCCTCGTAGCTGCTTGAATCTGATAACTGCCAAACACGCATTGAGGGCATTGAGTTCACCGATTTGAATGTTGGCCTTATACATGTCTTCTGGGTTATCCGTGACCTCAGCTAATCCCTTATCCCGCATCATTTGAGCATTTTCAGTGGAATAATATGTTGTACGCATCATGCCGTTAAGTGCACCATCTTTGCGCTTCAGGCCCATACCTACATCAATGAAAGGGATACCTTTTGAAATGAGCAAATCAAAAATCTCCGCGCGTGACGAACCTTTGTCAACACACACGAACGCGAAAGTCACACCATCAAGGTTACCCCCGCACGAAGAATCAATAAACTTAGGTTCAACAGACAATCCCGTCCGAAAGCTATCGTAGCGCGAATGGTACACCTCTGCTTTTGACTTTCCGAGTTCAGTCGGATCAAGCTTGCCTGGTGAACGAAAAGCATTGTGTACGTGAAATGGGTCGCGGTCGAACGCCCGAATTTTAGGCACGGGTGTTTTTACGAGAAAGTCCAGAACATATGCTCCTGTGCCACCCAAGCCTATTACAGCAACCACATCGTCCTTGAACTTCCCAGATAGATCAGCGATTTCTGCTCTGCTAGTCAGCGTATCATGCAATTTGAAGACAGGGTCAGTTATCACTTTTTCTTCGACACGAAATGTGAGGGGATTAGCACCATGTAAACTCATTGCAGGCCCAGATATAATACCAACATAGCTCTCGATCTTTTCGAAGAAATCCAGAAATTTCCCACTTGTCTTTGGCTTATTTGAAAACGAACGTTGTACGACCACGTCCTTGCAAGCTTCGCTCAATACAATCTGAGTAGGGCCGCCACCGAGATTTGGAATTGGTGTTCCATCCAGGTTGTACGGGATAGACCCGGAGAAGAAAATTTGGTGGTCGGTCTGAACGACCCGTTCCTGATCCACAAATTCTAGCTTTGTGACGATTGCACCTATCTGCAATTGCTGGTTACCGTCCAAGTACGGAATGTCACGTATAATCATACAATTGCTATCGAATCCAATGGCGTATCCCTTTTCAACCAACCTCCGTATATCGTCGTTATGACTGACCAGTTTCTGAAACACTGAAGACCATCCCTTCCTTGACTTTGACAGAACCGCCTGGTGACAGTATTCCTTCAGGCTTGTTGCCGTGACCCCTTTTGTATTTCACAGAATACGTGATTTCGGGATGTTGTGAGTAATCTGGTACTTCAAGGGTAACCACATCTTCATAGGTGATATCACCCTTTGACCACTCATGCGGGGTTCCCTCCACAATAATGGTCACAGTTTTCTCTTCTTTACACTTATAATCCTTTTCAGATTTTTCTTTTACGTCGATCTTAGACATGTTTTATCTCCTTGTTTTTTTGTTTGGTCGTTGTGTTAAAGCGGAAGCAGCAGCAGTTTTGGCTGCTTTACTTGATTTTGGGTTGCGAAGTACACGCCCCGCTGCTGATGCAGCTTTTTTACTAGTTACCTCACTGTTCTTACGTTTATACATTATCATCTCCTTAAGTGTGCCTGTTTTATCAGACTGTTAAAAAAATAACGGTTACCCGCCAAATTCATAGTCTACACTTAATTTCTGATTAATGCAAGCAGTTTTATCAGATTTATTTTATTGCGGTGTAAACGAACTCTAGACCGCCAGATTCTGCTGTTTCTTTGCTACCAAGAAGCAGGCCCTGTTCAAATAATTTTTTCAATTTTGCACTAGCATTTTGAATGGAAACATCAAATTTAGTTGAAACCATAGCTGTTGTAACAGTTCCTTCAGACATGATAAAATCCAATAATTTCTTAGTTGATGATGTTATCTCCGGGCCAATAAGATCATACCCGCCTCCTGACATCACAATAAGTGACTGTTGTTTTGCCTGTGCGGCATAATGCCAGTTATCAACTATGTCTGGAGAAGAAAAATCGCATAAATAGAACCCCTTTTCTCCTTTGTACAGCTTGGCTAATGAAACAACACTCTCTCTGGGAAAAGACGCATCAGTGGCCTTGACCTTTTTCAAGGAAACACCAAATATTTTTTGGTTCGGACAGGAAGAAATATAATCCTGTAATTTCTGAAAGACCTTTTTGCCTTCCTTGTTTCCAAATGCGTGATCGCCATTTATATATTCATTAAGGTATATTTTTGACATAAGCCCCTGGTCCATCCTGTTAATTTAAGCAGATTTAATAACTTAATCAACAATAAAAGTCAAAACACACATGGGTGCCACAAATTTTTATTAAATCCGGCTCCTCATTTACATCAACCAATACATCGTCTTCATAGACAAATTCTAGCGAATAACATTCTTGCCTGACAGAAAACCTGGCATTGAATTTTATTGCCTGCTCTCGGCTACTTTTTAAGCCAAGCCCTCTGGCCCCACCAAATCTACTGATATCACCCTTAGTTAAAACTTCCGTCACAAGGCCTATATCAGATTTAATACTGTTATCTTTGTACCGCTCATATAAAGAAGGATAGTATTGTTTAAGAGAAGGCCTAAGGGTTTTTGCTATTCCTTCGCCACTATCAGAAACAACGGTTTGAATATGTTTTTTTCTGCCTTCATATCTCTGAAGAGCAGCAAATCCTGGAATGGGTGTATTGCTGTGTTCACTAATATTTTCAATCAACTCTCCAAAAATAGTAGTCGCTACCACTCTATAATCTTCACTGGATTGCCCTACAAAGGTATCTATAAGCCTAACAATAAGATTGTTGTTGTCCGTTCTCGGATCAGGATCAATATTTCCAAGCTCAACAACTGCATCACTATTCCCTTTATATATATAGGCTCTAGATGACGTAGGCCTTTCGGGCCTTATAAGTATCTTTTTATCTAACTGGTCCAAAAACCCTAATCGATCAAGATAGGTTAAGCTCTGTTTGCAATTGTTAAAATCGATAGCGACTTTCTTTCCTCTCGCAATAAGCTGATTGCAAAGAGCTAAAAATCGAGCAGTTACAACTAATAACATTTTACAATTATTTGGCAGAATAAAAACAATTGATGCCGCCTCAGACTCTAAAATCAATCCTGCACTTTTAAGTGAATTTTCGAAGGAGGAGCAGTCAATCCATTGTCCACTTTCAAATTCAATTGTTAATTCATTAGGATTAATAATTGACCAGCGAAAATCTGAATTTTGAACAAATATATCTTGATTAACATAAAGAAAAGAATTTACTTTCTTCTTCTTTACACCAATTTTTTTGGCAATTTCAGAACCTTTTAATTGGGGCGTTTGGCGGAGAACACTCTCGATCTGATCTCTCATTAATTTTACCTCCATCCAATAAATTGCAAGATTCTATTTGACTTAAATCTGCACAAAATAGCAACGACAAACGGCGCTAACTTGCCCAAAAATATAATACTAATAAAGCCTTATTATGTTTTACTTTTCAAATATAAGATAGTAATCAAATATATTAATAAACCAAATAATAAGTATGCTATCTGCGATATTATCTTGTTTAGTGTAGTGCTGAAACCTGTAAAAATACAGTATTTATTTGAAAGATTATGTTCATCTGCTTTAATAAGAGAAATTTATCTGTAGAAAATCTATAAATTATTAATAAAAGGCCAGTGAAAACAGAGAGCTTTAAGGGTAAAAAAATAACCGTGATGGGATTGGGGCTATTTGGAGGTGGTGTTGGTGCTGTCAAGTACCTTGTTTCTCAGGGTGCGGAGGTGACTGTCACAGACCTGAAAAGCGCTGAAGAACTATCGGCTTCTCTTAAACGACTTGACGATCTGCCTGTTAAGTTCAAGCTTGGTAAACACGATGAAGAGGATTTTGTGAACGTGGACATGCTGGTTGTCAGTCCTGCTGTACCTGATGATTCAAAGTTTCTAGAAATAGCATTTAAAAATAGTATTCGGATCGATTCTGAGCTGAGTATTTTCTTCAGGCTTTGCCCTGCACCCATAATAGGGATTACGGGAAGTAATGGAAAGTCTACAACTACATCGCTACTGGGAGAGATGCTGAAAGAATCAGGAATTAAAACATGGGTTGGCGGAAACATCGGCATTTCCTTACTGGAAAATCTTAAAGAAATAAAACCAGACGATGTCGTTGTACTCGAGATATCAAGTTTTCAGCTTGAATATCTCGCCAGGATAGAAGCGAGTCCACATATAAGCATAGTAACAAATATAGCGCCAAACCACCTTGACAGGCACAAGACCATGGAGAACTATATAGGCATCAAAAAGGCAATTATTCACTATCAGCAAGAGGATGATTACGCGATAATGAATTACGATGATCCGATATTGAAAAAATGGGAAACGAAAGGCCATCGGCTATGGTTCAGCACAACAAAAGAACTGAAGCATGGAGCTTTCCTGAAAAATAATGAAATTATTATTAATCATAATTCCAAAAGGACCGTTATCCCCTGCTCAACACAAATTAACATAAAAGGTATTCATAATTGGCAAAATATAATGGCGGCATCATACGCAGCAACCCTAATGCATGCCGATGTGGAATCAATTAAAAATGCAATTACAGGATTTACCGGATTAGAACATCGATTAGAGTACGTACACACGATCAACGAGGTGCAATATTACAATGATTCAAAGGCAACTACACCGGAAGCAGCGATAGCAGGTATAAAGGCGTTTGATAGTCCAACAATATTAATTGCGGGAGGTTATGATAAACAAGTCAGCCTTCATCAGTTTGCACAGGAGTGTGTAAGAAACACAAAATGCGTAATCTTAATCGGCGATACCGCTAAAACGATACAGAAACTTATTCAAGACATAAAAGGTGAAAAAACAAAACCGGAGGTTCATATGGCAGCATCCCTGGACGAGTCAGTCAAAAAGGCGTTTGAGGTTGCTGAACCAGGAGATATCGTTTTGCTGTCACCGGCATGCGCAAGTTTCGGTATGTTTACAAACTATGAAGAGAGAGGGAAAAAGTTTAAAGAGCTTGTTTCTCAACTGAATACCAATGTCACCTGAAAAACTTGTATACGAAAAAGAGTGTTGAACCATGAATGATAAGACCAATCTCGACTCGCGAAAAAACCAACTTAAAGCAACTGCAATAAGCATTGTGAAACGCCTGAGGGAAAACGGGTTCAGTGCTTTATTCGCAGGAGGTTGTGTCCGTGATATGCTGATGGGCAGCATCCCGGAAGACTATGATATTGCTACAGATGCTCGTCCAGATGATATTATAAATATATTCAAACGAACCGTTCCTATCGGCATCCACTTTGGGGTTGTATTGGTTATGGAAAATGACTTCGAGTTCGAGGTTGCCACGTTCAGATCTGACGGTACATACTCCGATGGACGCCACCCTGACACGGTAACATTCTGTGATGCCAGAGGCGATGCGTTAAGACGAGACTTTACTATAAACGGAATGTTTTATGACCCGATTGAAGATAAACATTTTGATTATGTTGGAGGGGAAGATGATCTGAAGACCGGTATGATTCGGGCCATTGGAAACCCCTTTGAAAGATTTGATGAAGATAGTTTGCGAATGATAAGGGCTGTACGTTTTGCATGCCGATTTAACTTCAAGATTGAGGATCAAACGGCTGAGGCTATAAAAAAGTTTCATGATAAAGTATTAATCGTAAGCAGTGAAAGAATTAGAGATGAACTCCGGAAGACATTAACCGGGCCAAATCCGGATACGAGTATCAAAATGCTGGACGATCTGAACCTTCTGCATGAAATACTTCCGGAAGTAACGGCAATGAAAGGTGTAGAACAGCCGGAAAACTTTCATCCGGAAGGTGACGTCTTTACACATACTCTACTCACATTAACAAAATTGGCTGACGGAAGAAAGGCAACAGATGCCAGAGAAGAACTTCATCCCGTCTCGAACGACTCTGATAAAAAAAACTTGTACGGCAGTTGGGAACTGGCAATGGCAGTACTCCTTCACGACATAGGAAAACCCGTAACCTTTGAGATTGCGGATCGTATCAGGTTTAACAATCATGATAGTATCGGTGCTAAGATGGCGGAAAAAATATGTGAACGTTTAAGAATGTCGAATGCAGAGAGGGAGCGCATTACGTGGTTAGTAAAAATGCATCTCTATCTAAGACATGCACAGGAGATGAGGATAAGCAAGCTTAAGAGGCTTTTCGCTCACGAAGGTTACCCTGAACTTGCAGAACTTTATAAAGTGGATTCACTTGCCAGTACTGCAAATCTTGATGATTATAACTTTTGCCAGAATATGTTTGAAGAGCTTAAAGAAGAGGAGATAAAACCTGAGCCCCTTATAACAGGTAATGATTTAATCGCTTTAGGGCTCAAGCCAGGCCCGATATTCTCAAAAATCCTGGATGCGATAAAGGACGAACAACTGGAACAGAAAATTACAACAAAAGAAGAGGCTTTAAAAAAGGCAAAAGAATTTGTGTCAATAGATTCAAGTTAAGTCACTATCACGACAAAAGACTGTCCTTCGACTCCGCTCAGGATGACATCGCTCAGGCGCTCACCTGTCCGCCAGTCTTTTAGGCGGAGGATGACGTCACACTGAGCGGAGTCGAAGTGTTGCTAACTTTTTCTGAAAGGCAGAATAACATTGAAGGTTAAAATAAACGATTCCAAAAGAGAATATGACGGATTTTTTAAGGTTGATAAGGTCGTCCTTCAACATGAAAAATTCGATGGCTCAATGAGTAAAGAGATCGACAGGTTGAACTTCGACAGGGGAGACACAATCGCTGTCATTCTCTATAATAAAACGAATAAGTCAGTTGTTCTAATCAAGCAGTTTCGGTATCCGGCATATGTGGACGACGGCCCGGGCTGGTTGATAGAATGTGTTGCAGGAATCAAAGACAATGGTGAAGTTCTTGTCGCAAAGAAGGAAGTTCTGGAAGAGACCGGCTATACGGTAGAAGAGCTGAAATATTTAACACGGTTCTATCCGAGCCCCGGAGGATGCTCTGAAAGAATATCTGTATATCTCGCTTACGTTGAAACAAGAGATGGGATAAAAGACAAATACTTTGGTACAGGAAACGAAGATATTCAGGTTATAGAAATACCACTGGTCAAGGCATTTGAGATGATTATGAATGGCGAAATCTGTGATGGAAAAACCATAATAGGCCTATTCCACCTTCGTGATGAATTAGAGAAGAGCTGAATTCACCATGAACAATGAAATATTGCAAGTATTCAATAGGACCGATGAAGAATAAAACTGTTTTTGTAGATATAGATACCCAGTTCGATTTCATGAATCCCCGTGGAACTCTTTATGTACCGGATGCGGAAGATATAGTCGATAACATTAAAAAACTCTTTGATTGTGCAAAAGAACACAAAATTAAAATTCTCTCTTCGATAGATGCACACACGGTTGATGATCCTGAATTCAAACGCTTTCCTTCCCACTGTATAAAAGACACCCCCGGCAGTCAGAAAATTGAAGCAAGCATGTGTGATGACAATATCATAATTGAAAACAGAGAACAGGAAATTACCATGTCCATGATGGATCATGAGCAGATAATAGTTGAAAGCCAGACATTTGATATTTTTGAAAGCTTTAACACAGACAAAATCATAAAAAAACTGGATGCGCAGAACTTTGTAGTATTTGGAGTGGCGACAGACTACTGTGTAAAAGCAGCAGTTCTTGGTCTATTAAAACGTGGTTACAACGTTTCCCTGGTTACGGATGCAACAAAAGCAATTACAAAAAAAGGAGAAGGAAAAACTCTGAATCAGATGAAGGATACTGGAGCAGTCTTCACAACCACAAATGGTGTTATAGCGGAGCAGATCTCTCTCGGTTGAGATTTACATTATTGTACCTTTTCATTAGTATGAAAACAGTGTAGTATGTGTAAAATTTATAATATATTTAGCCTTCATCATCATATTAATAATGATCATTCCGAAATTCATAGAAAAAAAATTAATATTTCATCCGGGCAGAAGTAACGACCATACAACTCCGGACGCTTATGGCATTGAGTATGATGATATTACATTCCAGACTGAAGACGGGCTGAATCTGAACGGCTGGTTCGTCCCTGGGAAAAAACCCTCACCTGATGCAGACCTGCATACTCTCCTATGGTTTCATGGCAATTCCGGCAATATAAACCGCAGACTTGATAACATAAAGATGCTGCATGATA
>Ga0257122_1003027_pt1 | contig 10109 bp, 7 predicted proteins | sample SI106_120metaG_FD_190146 | JGI IMG/M metagenome (GOLD analysis project Ga0257122, IMG submission 190146) | Marine microbial communities from Saanich Inlet, British Columbia, Canada - SI106_120 | ecosystem: Environmental > Aquatic > Marine > Inlet | place: Canada: British Columbia | collected... | reverse complement strand
TGCTAGCGAAAATTTTAGCTACACATCTGTAAATTCTGAAGGTTTGGTAGAAGAAATTATTGAAAAAAGAGTAATATCCAAGACGGCGACAACTGGGCTTTATGTTTTTTCTAACTGCAAAACATACGGAGAGTTATATAAAAAAATGAACAAAAGTCATAAAGAATTATTTATTAGCGATGTGTACATTGAAGCCTTAAATTCAGGCTTAAAAATCTTTAATATCCATAATGAGAATCCAAAAGATACCATTATTTTAGGGACGCCACAAGAATACGAAGACTGGCTTAAGTGATGTCTGATTTTCTTCAAAATTGGCACTTTAAAAAATATTTATATATTACTCTTGGAATTATTTTTATTTATTACACACTAGGTGTCGTTGACCTAGATAAAAATAAAATCACCAACATACTTAAAGATTTAAATTATTTTAATTTGTTTATTGCTGTAACTCTATATCTACTTTCTCACACTGTAAGGGTTTTAAGATTGGTTATACTCAATCCGTTAGCTAATTACAGTATTAGGAATTTGTGGCGCGAACAATACAAGGCTAATGGAGTAAATATCTTACTTCCTTTTAAGTTGGGAGAGGCTTATAGGTTGATTTATTTTCGCTCTTTTTTTGGATCTTACTTTAACTCATTTGTAACTCTTATTTGTGAGAGATTTTTAGACTTATTAATTATATTTACAATTCTATCAATTAGCATATACCTTTCTCCATTAGAACTATCAGCTTTAAATTATGTACTTTTTGGATCCCTAATTCTTTTATTAATTATGGCGCTCATCTATTATTCAATTGAGGAGCTAACTTTAATTATTCATAAAATATTTGTAGAAAAAAAAACCACACGATTAAATTCACTAACAGTTAAATCAACTGGTAATTTTCTAAATGCAATAAAAAAAATAAAAAAAATCCTCAATCAAAAATACACCTCTTGCTTAGCAATATCTTTTCTCATATGGACCTTAGAGATATCTGCTTTTTTTATATTTTTCGAAATACTGGATGGAAAAATTGATTTAATTATATTCTTAGCACTAGCTGTCTCTCTATCCTCACTTTTGCCAAATGGACCAATGGGCCTTGGCGGAATTCAACTAGCCTTTTACAGTATTGGGATAGTTGCAAACAATCCTGATATAGTTAACTATTCTGTCGTCTACAGCCTCTTTATATTTGGATCAGGCTTATTAATTTCTGGCGCTCTTTTCATTCATGATTATTTTATAAAAAACAAAGATGCCTAACAGTAAAGATATATTAATTATTGATCTTGACAATACGCTAACTGTAGAAGATGGTGTAACCAACTATGCAAAAAAAACAGTTAACATGCCAGTTGCTATTGCTGTTAAAAATGCCATATCTTTAGGCTATGAGTCAAAAATTTTTTCTGCCAGAAATATGAGGTCACTCAAGGGGGATTTAAATAAGATTGAATCGATCACTAGGCCTATTGCCGAATTATGGCTAAAAGAAAAGAAAATTAATTATGATGAGTTAATTTTAGGTAAGCCCTGGTGTGGCTACAACGGCTGGTATTTAGATGACAAAAATATCTCAATTGAAGACTTTATATTTAAATTTAGTGGGCCTTATTGGAATAAAACTGTTACTATTTTGATACCCTTTTATAATGAAGAGGATAATATCTTTGACACTCATACTGCACAAAAAAAAATTGAACGACTATTAAATGTAGTTCAATATATATACATTGATAATGGCTCTTCAGATGAAACATTAGTCAAGTTGAAGAAAATTTCCAATCAAGATGAAAAGGTTAAAGTAATATCTATTAAAAAAAATATAGGCTACGGATATGGTGTTAAAAAAGGACTACTAGAAACATCCTCAGATTTAGTCCTTCTTAATCATTCTGACTTACAATTTGACGCTTATTCTTTCTTTCAAACCAACTCATCAAGCTTATCAGGACTAAATCAAGCTTTAAGCATTCTTCCAAAAAGACTAAATAGATCATTATTAGATAGGTTTAACTCATCACTCCTCAGGCTTATACTTTCAATTATCTATTTTAGAAAAATTTCTGATTTTAATGGCCAACCTAAACTTATCTCAGTTGAGAATATAAAGAATATAAATACGCTTCCAAATGATTTTTGCATAGATTTAGAACTTTATAACTTATGCAGGAAAAAAGCAATTATTTTGCCAATAATCCAAAAGAGAAGGACTTTTGGTCAATCAAGCTGGAGCGGTAAATTAAGCAATAGGATTCAAATATTTTTAAAATATGTCACACATGCACTTAAAAATAGAGCTCGGTAAAGTATGAATTTTTTTTATATAGAAAAAAAGATAGAGGATACACGCCTCTCTAACTTTTTAAAATTAGAGAGATTTTCAAAAATTTCTTTCATGCGCTCAAATTTTAAAAAAATCATAATTGATTCTATTCCGGAAAAAATAAACGTTATTATTATTGATGAGGACGAACTCCTAGAAACTCATCATGACGATTCTACCGCTATCTTCTGGTGCTCCAATATTATTCATGTAAACGATCAAACTCAACATCAATTCATACAAAAAATAGCCTGTTCTATTTTTTCATTACTATTTGGCACTAAAAATAGTTACATCTTTAAAGGTAGGTTGTCACAGCTTAAATCGATTCTGAATGATGAAGCTGGTAGTCAGATATTAAATTTAAAAAATGAAACACACTTAAAGAGAATACTAAATATTTCAGATTTTAGAGAAGCAATAACGGAGAACTCACACACAAGGCATTTTAATAAAATACTCTCCAATAAAGAGAGGTTTACTAAAGTGTCTGCTGAAACTGAAAAACTAGAGTCGGAGTTCTTATTTCTTAAAAATATCCCTGAAGATCTTAGAAAATATTATGTTCAAGTTTTTAATTTTCAAAAAAACAAGGTCGATGCCAGCTATACTATGCAAAAAATAGCTGGCATCGACCTTTCCATTGCTTTCATTAATGCCCCTATAAGAACAGACAGGGTTAAAAATATTTTACAATATCTAGGCTATTATTTTAAAGATTTAAAAAAACATAAAAGTGAAAAATATGTAGACAACTTGAAATTTATTATAGATAAAAACAATGAGCGGCATGACAAATTAAGACAATGGAAGGGCTATTCTAAACTAAATAATTTCATTAAATTACACACTTCATTTAATGGGGTTAGCGACTTGTACAGCGACTCCAATAAACACTTAAAGAGATACAAAAAATTACTTCATACATCTTACTTCTCACATGGGGATCTTTGTCTTTCTAATATGATCTTCTCAGAAGAGGATAATAAAATTACTTTTATCGACCCCAGGGGAGGGGAGGCTTACAGAACCCCCTATTATGATCTTGCTAAACTCTCCCACTCTCTATTAGGAGGTTATGATCACATCATTAATAATATTGCAACAATTCAGTTTGACAACTCCATGGGAGCTTACGTTGATTTTAACGAAGCTTTAGATCAAAAAATAGAGGGGGTTTTTAGTGATTTTTGCCATTCACTTGGGTATGAGATAGAACTTGTAAGAAAAATAGAGGCTTCATTATTTATTAGCATGCTTCCCCTTCATGTTGACGATGAAAGGAAGCTCTTCATGCTTGCATTAAGAGCTTCTGAACTGCTAAAATTAAAGATTTAATATGGGAATACACACGCCACCAAATATCATATATTACTGTTATTTAACCTTTGGCACTTTGTTGTTGTTTTTTTTCTCTTCCACACTTTGGTTTGAAAATTATTTTTTTAACACTAAGCCATTAATTTATACAATATTTTCCATTTTTATTATTCTAAATAGAAAAAGTATTTATACATACCTGTTAAATACTTTTAGAGAAAATTTTAAAAATATTGATTTTATAATTATAATTTCAATCTTTACTCACTTCTTAATTCAAGAAAAATTAAACCTATATGCAATTTCATTTTTAACTTTATACACATTCATAAGGGCTTTGTATGAGCACTCAGTAAAGTCTGAGATTGACACTCTTAAATTAGTCTTTAATTGCATATTAATATCCGGAATAATTTCTGTTGCAGGACTCTATTTTGGACTGATAGAGTCAATATTTCTTGAAACTAATATCTTTCACCAAAATCAGCCATTAGGATATCCAAATCCAACATCAAAAATTATTAATGAAATTACAGGATTTAATCTTAGTAATCATATCTCCGGCTTTCAAACTAGTATCAATTACAGTGCGTATATAATTATTTCATGCTTAGGGGTTTTAAACTTTGCAGAATACAGGGACTCTACCAAAAGAAAAATAAGACTAACTCTTATCACTGCCTTGGTATTAACTCAGGCAAAGATCGGCTTTCTATATTTCTCCATTTTGATTATCTTAAAAATAGCTGATAAATATAAGAAAACTCCAAAGCTTTTATTAATTACCTTTACTTGTCTTGGTTATTTGTTTTTAACTCACTTCACATTTGTCGAAAGTGGCACTGAAATTATGCACACAAAATATTATAGGGAATTCTATTTTAATTTCTTAAATTTAGATTATTATTTAAGCTTATTTTCATGGTTAAAAACAATATCATTTGAATATTTAATGTCTAATAATATTTTTTTAGTTGATTTGAATGGCTTTCTAAATTTTTCACAGAATTTTGAGCCTCACTCTCTTTTCTTTTCGTGCGTATTTTTTGGAGGCTTGGGTTTTGCCTTTTTCTTACTTATCAGGCTAATCTTAATTTTATTAAATTATTTTTTAAGTGACACTAATAAAGAGAGTTATTTTTCAGCTTTGCTTTGTGCGTTCTTTATTGAAAGCTTTTTATGGGATTCTTACGACTCCCCAATTTTTTGGCTCATTATGCTATTAGGCCATTCTTACCATGGTTTAATTAAAGGCAAGAAATTAAAGGTAGGACGATCTTTCTAATATTGTTGATGTAAAAATATTTACCAGCCACAAGAAAAATAAACAATATTTCTATATCTTGTTATTGACTATCTAGCCATACTTGAAACATTAATACACTCCATAAGTGATACTGCCAATTTCGATGTCCAGATAAATGCTCATTCCACTTTTCACGAATTGGTTTCACGTGAAAATACCCATCATTTTTAAGCCTTTCCTCGCTCAAAAGCTCCTCCGCCCATTCTCGCAAAGGGCCGCGAAGCCAGGAGTCTATGGGAACTCCAAAGCCCATTTTGGGTCGATCAATTAATTCTTTGGGTACATATCTGTCTAATACTTTTCTCAAAATCCACTTCCCTTGGGAGTCTCTAATCTTCATATTGAATGGCAGCCTCCAAGAAAACTTAACCACATTCTTATCAAGAAATGGCGCCCTAGTCTCTAGAGAGACAGACATTGCAGCCCTATCCACCTTATGCAATATATCATCTGGTAAATACGTAATAGAGTCTAAAAGCATCATCCCTTCTTCAGAATGAGCGAGGTTAATATTTTCACCTGTATTTCTAGCCTTTTTTTTACAATCAATAACTACTTCAAATGAATTATCCCAGTGTGAAACCAAACCATCATATACATTGTAAATATTATCTGATAAAAGCATTTTAGACAACTTATAAATCTTATCCCCTGGATGCGCCATACTAAATCTTTTAGGAAGTAATTTAAATGCGTTATTTATCAAAAAGCTCCATACTTTTGGAGAAAGCAATATAATGCCTTTGGATATTATTTTGCGAACAGCAAATGGGATTTTTTCAATTTTATTCCACGCCCTATCAGCCATAAAATAACGATTATAGCCGCCAAACAATTCATCTCCGCCATCACCAGAAAGAGAAACAGTTACATGTCGCTTTGCAAGCTTAGAGACTAATATTGTGGGTATTTGTGAAGAGTCCGCAAAAGGCTCATCATAGACTTCGGGAAGACGTGAAATAACATCAATTGCCTGCTCTGGAGAAATATACAATTCCGTATGCTCTGTCCCCAAATGCAAGGCCACCTCTTTAGCATATTCTGCCTCATTGTAATGCTTCTCGTTAAAACCAATAGTAAAGGTTTTTATTTTTTTCTTAGACTGTTTCTGCATCAATGCAGCAACCACTGAAGAGTCAATTCCTCCAGAAAGAAAAGCGCCCAAAGGAACATCAGAGAGCATTTGTCGCTTGATAGCACTACTTAATAAGCCATCCAATTCTTGAATTGCATCTTCATCACTTCCATTAAATTTATTAATGCCTTTTCCAGATTTAGCAATATCATTCATAGACCAATAATAGTTTATATCTGATACACCATCTCTGCTCCAGACATTATCAACCATGTCAACCTTGATATACCCCCCTATAGGTATTTTTTTTATGCCTTTATATATTGAATAAGGGGATGGAACGTAATCATATTTCAAATACAATGCCAAAGCATTACAATCAATTTCACCAGAAAAATCATCAAACGCCTTTAAGGACTTCAATTCAGAGCCAAATAAAAAAGAATCACCACTCCAACCATAATATAGTGGCTTTTCGCCCATTCTATCTCTTATTAAATAAAGAGAATTGTGCTTAGTATCATACAATGCAATTGCAAACATTCCATTTACTTTTTGCAATGTAGTATCCACTCCCCAAGTTTCAAAGCATAATAACAAAGTCTCTGTGTCAGAATGCCCACTCCAATCAATTAACCTATTCAATTCATTGTCGAGTTCCTCTCTAAGATCTAAATGATTATATATCTCCCCATTAAAGGCAACAATATACTGACCAGAAGTTGAATGCATCGGCTGGTGGCCCGCAGAAGATAAATCAAGTACAGATAAACGACGATGACCAATTGCAACTCTAACCCCTTCATCAAACCAAAAACCTTCACCATCAGGGCCACGATGTGCAATTGAATCAGTCATACTCTTTAATTGGCTACCAATATTGTATCTCGCCTTCTGGTTCCATAAAAACCCTGTTAAACCACACACTATCCCCCCTCCTTCTTAAAACATCTTATTGTTTTTTTTATTTTTCTATACGAACCAGAAAAGATAAAATAAATACATTGAGGAATATAAAGGCCTCTTGATCGCTTAATGACAAAATAACAGACTCTCATCTGATCAAGGAAAATTATCCTTCTTTTACTTTTTGATAGATTGCCATCATGTCTTCGGTAACTCGCCAATTTTTTATCAATATAGCCATATTTTTTCATATTCCAAAGTATATCAATTTGAAATTTCCAATCAGAAACAATCTTGATATTAGTATCATATCCAGAGATAGGTAGCTTATCTAGCCTTGCCATTAATGATGTGCCTGCAAATAAAGGCCCTAGTTTTATAAATTCTGAAGGGCCCGAGCCAAACCTGGGGGTGTATTTTTCATGAAAAATATTACTCCCATTTTCGTCTATCCAATCAACATCATGGCCACAAAGAGCGATATCAGTATTACTCTCCATATACTCAACTTGAATATCTATCTTATTCTTAAATAGTAGGTCATCAGCAGAAGTAAAGGCTATATATTTGCCTTTACATTGCTTTAATATATTATTGAAATTATTATTCATTCCAAGGTTTTTACTACTTATAACGGGGATAATAATTTTTGGAAATGTATTGGCGTACTGTAAAATAATCTCATCAGATCCATCTGTTGATCCATCATCTCCTATCACAATCTCTATGTTTTTGTAATTCTGATTTAATGCACATTCGATGGCCTTACCTATATATTTAGAATGATTAAAACAAGGTAAAAATATAGAAACTAGTGGCTCTAACTTATCTACACTCATAATCCTAACAGCTGAATAGCCTTATTGCGCTCTTTCTTATTCAGAAAAATCCAAGAAAATACAATACCTATAACAACATTAAATATAGAAATTTTATAGTTAATGACATCTTCTCCCCATGTATTAAATGAACTAAAAACTATAATTGCTACAGCCATGCCCATCATTAGAAACATAATATTATCCAATCTGATTTTGTTTTTAATTTGATTATAGGCAATCGTATAAACCATATAAGAAAAAGATACAGTTAAAAAAGTTATTCCTATGCTTTCATATCCTCCAACCCTAACGATAGAAAGGTACATGCCAAAAAGTAATAAGCTAGAAAAAACAACTTCAGACCAAAAAAATGCCCGAATATCCTTAAAGGCGATCATTGTAAAAGCTAAAAGCCAAGATATAATTTTAAAAAAATCTGCTATTAGCATCCACTGCATAATCTGCAACGATTCATTAAATTCATTTGTATACAATAAAGCAATAATAATAGGCTTAAAACTTATCAATGCGACAATTAATGGTGTTGTAATTAAAATAACCACTCTCACCCCCTCGTTGATAAGTAAATTTCTTTGATTAGAATCAGCAGTACAGCTTAATTTTGGCAGGAAATATGCACCAAATGATTTTGTAATAATCAAAACATAGGTCATACAAAGCAACCAGGCAGCATCAAAAATTCCCGCCCCATAGAGCCCGTATGTCTCAATAATCAATGTCCTAATCCAAAGCAGGACAATCATTGAAAAAAGTCCGGTAACTAATAAAGCTGATGAGGTTTTAAAAAAATCTTTAATAAAGTCAAAATTTAAAGAATTTATATGCCAAGATATGTAAAGCATCTTTTTTTTAATTAGTAGTGAAATACAAATTAAGAGCGCCAATAACTCTGAAATTGTTATCATCAAGATAAGGTTTCCTGCGGGATTATTGGTGTATATTAAAATTGGCCATGATAAAGCCATCAAAAAGAAAGCTGAAATGGTTGTTATAAGTGAATAGTAGCCAATTGCATGATATCCATTCAAAACACTTGAAAAAAATATCAAATACACGCCAAAGAAAGACGCCAAAGAAAGCCTTTCAATTACTAACTGATTATTAAATGAATTGTCATTCAAAAAATATTTTGAAATATCGCCAGATAAAAAATACACCAATAAACTGACTGAAATATTTACTATTGTAACTAACCAGAAAATTGAACTAACATAAGCGATCTTCTCTACATCTGATTTACTAGAAATCCCTTGAATTACAGCAGTTCCAGAATTTATGGAGCCAATAGTAACCGATGTTTGCCACAGGTGTCTTATTTGTGCAAACAAGCCGACACCGTAAGGCCCCATAGTTAAGGCAATCAACTTTAATGCAACTGCATTAAATGCAATTTTACCCACAGTTCCTGCACCGCTCTTGAACAGTGCAAGAAAGATTTCTCGCCTAAAATTCATTGATAATGTCAACTATATATGAGATATCATCATCATTGATATGAGCGCCGATTGGTAAGCTCAAAACCTCATTATGGATTTTCTCAGTAATGGGAAAGTCATTACAATTCCACTGCATAAAAGCCTTTTGTCTATGTGGCGGGGTTGGGTAATGAATTAAAGTCTCAACACCCCTTTCAGTCAAGTATTTTTGTAAATCATTTCTACTCTTAACTCTAATCGCAAAAACATGAAAAACATGTTTTTCACACAAGATAGGTTTTGGTAAGAATATTTTCTTATTATTAATACCCTTTATATACATCTGAGCAATTCTAACCCTGTTTTGATTTTGATTTTCTAAATATTTCAATTTAACAGTAAGGAATGCTGATTGAATTTCATCGAGCCTACTATTAATTCCTTGATAAATATGCTCGTATTTTTTTTTTGACCCATAATTCCCTAACGCACGAATAGTTTGGACTAATACTTTATCATTAGTAGTCACAGCACCAGCATCGCCCAGGGCGCCAAGATTTTTTCCTGGGTAAAAACTAAAACCAGAAGCATTTCCCCAGTTTCCCGCTTTTCGACCATTTATGCTTGATCCATGGGCTTGAGCCGAGTCTTCAACAACTAATAGATTATGTTTTTCTGCAATTATATTAATTGCAGGCATATCAGCAAGTTGGCCATATAAGTGTACAGCCATAATTACTTTCGTTTTAGGAGTAATTTTTTCTTCAATAAGCGTTGGATCTATATTGTAGGTTTGTATATCAGGCTCAACTAATACTGGGATCAAGTTGTTTTCTGTAATTGCCAAAATACTGGCAATGTAAGTATTTGCCGGAACTATTACTTCATCACCCTCTTTTAACTTCCCCAACTCTTTCCA
>Ga0257122_1003022_pt1 | contig 10114 bp, 23 predicted proteins | sample SI106_120metaG_FD_190146 | JGI IMG/M metagenome (GOLD analysis project Ga0257122, IMG submission 190146) | Marine microbial communities from Saanich Inlet, British Columbia, Canada - SI106_120 | ecosystem: Environmental > Aquatic > Marine > Inlet | place: Canada: British Columbia | collected... | reverse complement strand
CTAGCAACATTATATGCCTCAACAGGATTATTACTTACAAATTGAGCAACTGGTTTATCTTTGGAATCATCATGCCTAATCATAACATAATGCTTTCCGGATTTTTCTCGCAATTCAATATACATAATAAAATCTCAAGAGAAAAATAGTGGGGGCAGGATAGATGTGTTATTGGCAGTAACAGAGCTTTCTTTAAGGGCATCTCCAAGCATCAGGTGGAGGCTCCCAGTTACCCAAGAGCCGCACCCCCAACTAATTAAAAGGATACATCTTCCTCGTCATCATCGTCCTCGGAGTTATTCTCATTATCCCCTAGTGTGGATACATCAACACCAGCATCAATTTTAGTGTAGAGGTCGAGGAACGATTCTTTGGTTTCGGCATCAAAACGATTTACGGTCAACTCAATTGCCGTCATCTTATCCTTAAAGATAGAGAAGGCACCAATAATGTGAACGAGTCGGCGAGTGGAGATAACCTCATCGCAACCGCCTTCATAAAAGGTTTTGCGAATAACGTCAGCCCATTTTACCAGATTATCTGAAAAATTATGATCTTCAAGACCGTGTTTACCAAGCTCATTATTGAGAATTTTCTTCTCCATCGAAGCGGTCGGATAAGACTGTTCGATAGTGACAGGGAACCTTTCAAGGAACGCCTCGTTCAATACGTTAGTACCAATAAAGCGACCATCATCGGAACCTTGTCCTTTGGTATTCGCAGTAGCAATAACAGTAAAGCCTGGTTTCGGATGTACCCATTTACCAATCTTTTTAAGATAGATGGATGAACCTTCAAGGACAGGCTGCAATGCCATGATCTTATTAGATGCAAGGTCAATCTCATCAAGGAGAAGAACCGCACCACGTTTCATGGCGGTCACTACCGGGCCATCATGCCAGACTGTCTCACCATTAAGCAGACGGAAACCACCAATCAGGTCGTCCTCATCAGTTTCAACAGTAATGTTGGCACGGACATATTCCCGTTTCTGTTTGGCACAGACTTCCTTGACCATTAAGGTTTTACCGTTACCGGAAAGACCCGTGATAAACATAGGATAAAAGATCCCAGACTTAATCACATCCTTAACAGTATTAAAATTACCGTAAGGGACATAGCCTTCAAACTTCTCGGGGACGTATGAATCTTGCTGATCCATCACACCGATAGCGGAAGGTGCCATCTGAACTTTGGCAGCTGATTCTACGGCAGGTTTTTTAATAGCGGTAATAATACCATCTAACAAATCCACATTAGAAGCAGCATCCTTTGCAAACTCACCATCCACGGACGGGACGTAATATTCGCCACGTTCATTGGTTCGCAATTCCTTGGATACCTGCCAAGACGGAAACTTCAAACCTTCATAGGCATCTAAAACCTGATAGATGCCATCACGATTGATAACCGTAAGGTCAGGGCCGAGTACATCGAGGGCACAAGTAATAAATTCCTTGCGGTTCTCGTTCATTTTGATTTTTGACATATTATCTCCTGATGTCATTAGATTAAGCCGCGCCAACTAAGGCACGATCCCAGTAAGTGTCACGAAAGGCCTTGCACGTTATACCACTATCCAACATCTCCTTATCGGACATATCGAGCTCGTAAGCTGAGATAGTAAAACGATCACCAAGTTCCTCTTGGAACTCAGCCATACGCCGATCATGGTTGGCAGATATCTTAGCCGTCATAAGACGGAAAAACTGCTGACCGTTATGATTGTCAATAAAATCTACCGTGTAAAAAAATCTATGTTTCATGTATAAGTATTACCTAATATTGGGTTAATTTCAATTCTCAAACTGCTATTATACAGACTATTTTGGAAGAAGTCAAATTCCCTCGTAAGTTATTGATTTTGTTAGTCTTTTTTTCGGGCCCTTCCAAAAGTTTTTACCAAAATTCCCGAAAAATAGTCATATAAATCAATAACTTACAGAGGAATCCCGATGTCGTGGATAGATAACTAATGTCGTTTTAAGAACATTCAGACATACAAAAGAAAAAACCACATTCAAGTAAATGATCCATATAACTATCTGGGTCTGTAAGATAACCGTGAACAGTATCTCCATCATCATTAAAGATCGTAACCTTATACCAACCAGCTGGAGTAGGTGGAGGAGATTCTTTTTCATATCCATCCGAACCATAACTAACATTGTATTCCATAAACAAGTTACTCAAATGATACAACCCAAAGCAATAACTATGTGCTCTTACCCAAGCTTTAAATTTTTCTTTCATTTTAAGCAATGATCTCCATCATGCGATTTACTAGGACTTTGTTACCAAACTTTTTAGCCTGGTTTTTCTTAAAGGCATTTTTCATTTTACCGGCAGTCCAATTTTCATCAATATGCAATTCTTCAGCTTCATCCTGAATCTTACTAATGGGAACAAGAAAAAACTCATCATAACCAAAGCAAGGTAGTGGAGCAACACCATTATTGCGGATTGAAGCTCGTGCTTCTTTATGCGCTTTCGGGTTAAACTGTTTCCAGCCAAGGTATCTTTCCAAATCTCTCTGACTTACTCTATTACCAGAACCGTCTAGGAAGATTCCGATGATATTGATACCATAACGATCCTTTAATTGTGCCATAATCGCACGTTGTTGGCCTAAGACCTGAATACCATAACCATTCCAGTGCTCATGCTTATGAAACAAATCTTTAAGCTTGTATACCTTCTTGGTCATGGGATCTTCCATACGAGTATCATGGTAGCGACTCATACCTAGACTTGAACCATATCCTTCCATACCGTGAATAGAATCAAATTTACTATTACCTTCACCATCAGTTAAAACGATAAGGTTAGTGATATCTAACTTATAGCGTTCCTGAAAGTTAGGTATAATCTTATTCATAGCACATAACCCATCTAGTAGGGGAGTGGATGAAAGATCATAGGCACCCCATTGCTCGTAGCGTTCCATCGAACAACGTCTCCAGAGTAACTTCTGTGCCTTGATTGATTCCTTGGCATTCATTCTACTGGAAAAGAGATTAAGTAAGCTACAATTATTATCTAATGTAGCATTACCATTCTTATAGTTCCAAAGTTCGCCACGTTTTGTCTGCATTGCAATCTCAGCATTTATAGCTTCTATAGATTGATCAATTTTACGAGCCACAGTCTCAGGACGCTGATAAGAATTTGAGAAAGCATAGACCTCGTAAGGAATATTCACTTTCTGACAGAACCATACCAGATTCAATATCTGCTTCATGGTATCAAACAAATGACCGGACATGGATGCAGACCAATCGACCAACATGACCACACCATGATTCTTCCCATCTGGGCGAATCGTATTCCTAAGGAACAGATCATCATTATACTTGTATGAATGAATCTTGGTCATATCGAGGACACCAGTTTTAGCCACTGATTCTTTACGATACTCTGCCGCAGACTTTTTACGTTCAAACTCTTTGGCCATATAGCCAACAATCTTCATAGAACGGCGTTTGAATATCTTATAATCAGCATCATGCTTTAATGGTGCTCGATCATATTGCCCAGTTCTGTAATTGTACTGTGATCGGAGATAGATACCTTCCTTTTCATTTTTGGCAATCAATTTATCATTAAGAATCAGACGATCACCTAATTCCTTAATGACTTCCTTATATGTGACTACCATACGATTAAGGTTAGGTTCCGGACTTGAAAAATAACGAATCTCATCACGACCTCTTGTATCAGGAGTTAAATCATCCATCTTACGGTCAAAGTTATCCTGAGTACAAACTAAATCTTCCGGTAGATCCTGACCTGACAGATCATCATCATCATAATCACCAGAATAAGGATTTCCGTCATCATCATGCTGACCATCATCATATTGATCAGAATCACCATTTTCAGAATCCTCTTCTTCATCATCATCGCCAGGATCACTATCATCAGAATCCATAGAAGAGAGTGAATCCTGTGAGGGTCGGCCGTACATACCACTATGCGAATCCTCTTGATCCATATCTTCCATCTTCTCAGCCATGTACTCTTGAATCGCTCTAGTAGTCTCTAGAACGTCATCCCATGATTCACACTGTTCCGTCATATGTACAAAAACAGACTCTTCCTGTGAAAACGGTATACCAGCTAGTGCCCCCATCTTAAAGTGTAGATTAAGACGATCTGCCATATTAAACATTGTGATATCAGAACCTTTAGGATAGAAAAACTCCTTTTGTTCTAATACACGATAACCTGATACAAAAGACCGTACCAGTCCTGGATAGCGCCTTTTAATCTTCTTTTCAATACGAGCATCTTCCACAATATTCAGAATACCTTTATGATACTGGTATTCCTCATTAAATAGTGCAGATTCCCAATCAGACAATAGAGTATATAATGCATGACCGACTTCATGTCCTGTCATAAGATCAAGAACCTGATTATCGGTTGTGACCCAATTAGGTAGAGTCAATACACGTGCCTTAACATCAAATGACGCTGTTTTAGCCTCATGTGAATTCCTGACAGTAATATCCTCGGTTGCCAGTAGTTTGGCCAGTTGTGATTTACTTTCAATCATTTTCTTTCAGACTCATATAAGAAGAAGCATTAATATCTTTTACTTCCCGAATAGAATGGACTTCAATATCCATCATATTACAAAAGTTAGCTGTCTGCTTATAAGCATCAGCCGTATCATTTGCTTGAGTAGAAACAACAGCAACTAATGCCCCGCTGTCGGTTTCAGATAGAATTTCGTATGTTTTCATAAAATTTTGTCTCGGATTTTTAGGGGGGTTTATATTTGAGAAGTTCCTATATATGCCCACATCGCATTGGATACCTTGAGGGACATAGGGAACATAGACTGTTTTTTCTTCAGCTTCCCGGGAAGATCAGATTAACGAGGACATTCGACGGACCCATATGCGAAGGCCAATTCATATCAGCCACAGCCACAACAGTTCCAAAGATTACAACAAAAATCAAGTATGCCCATTTATCAGATATACGGCTCATGCTTTGTCCCTCAAGCGTAATTGACTATCCCATATATTCTCGCTATAGTATGTATGGGTATGATTGCCGAATGTATCAATACGTTCGACCTTTAATGGGGATTCGTCTATATTATCACCATACATATTAAGGACACTGTTACGAGCCTCAATATGATCAGAAACCTTAAAGAAAGCCGTTCTAGCGCCGCCTAAATTGTTGCGATAATAGCAATAGAAACCGCCCAAGTCCATAGTGATGGGGCATCCAATAGCTACGTTGCCCCACGATTTCCAAGCATTGCCTTTTAAATCATAGGCAATAGGAGCCTTCCATGCAGCCTTAGGCATTATGCGGTCCTCTGTTGTGAATTGCGAAAGCGAACAATAGCCTGATGATTCTTAGGCATACCCTTTAAGGAAGGTTTAAGGACAGTGATAGTGCCACCTTTACGAAAAAAGCGTAGTTTAGCAGAAATGTCCGTCGCAACCTTAGGGGTGTGAATGGATACAGCCTTTGTTAAGTTTGTCATATATAGCCTTTAGTAGTTAATAGGGGGAGAGGATATGCCAGTTAGAGTTCCAGTTATCAGATCCAGTAAGGGGTTTATCGCCTATTCAGTCACTATATAAGTGTTCTCTGATATTCAGTTAATTTATCTCTATTCAGTTATTCTAATATCCTCTCTTAATTCTCAAACTGCTATTATAGGCTAAATCCCCTCCGAAGTCAAGCACCCAATAAAGCATAGTAAAATCAATGAGTTAGCCATACATTCCACCCGAGCCTAATGAGCAGTTTTACCACTTTCCCCCAGAATAACCTATATAAATCAAGTAGTTACAGAGGACATGGCAGCTCCCCACTTATTTTTAAAAACTCAATGGAATCAATGAGTTAGCGTTCGTCTGCCCGCCGGTGTAAGTCATTGTTTTTAAAGGGTTTTTTATTTGTCTTTATTATCAGTCACTTAGCTAAGCTACCATATATTGCCCTGGAAGTCAAGCTTTTGCCATACATTCCCCCCGAGCCTAATGGATGGTTTCCCTAATATCCCACCTAATACCACAAGGTTCGTTAGCCTCAGACTTCATTAGTAGGATCATCTCTGAAAAATCACTTAATTCCTCAGCAGACTGGATTTTGTGTTGTATCAGGAAATCAACGAAATCCTCTTCGGTTATAGGAGACCTTGTTTTCTTCAAAGGGAGACATTTAGACATATTATAATACTCTTATATGGTAAATCAGAGATAATACTCGATTTATACCAGCTATTATACAGTATCCGAGTCTCACCAGCTGAGTCCCCGAGCAATTAAGTGAAAATAAGTGTGTTCGCCATGACGTGCCTACTCATTACTCACAGGGCGACCCTAAAAAGTCCTCGGAAATCCTTGACAAAATCGTATGCCCCCGATAAAGACCACTATGAGCCACGCTGTTTTCTATGTTACTACGCTGTTTTCTATGTTATCTCACCTTTTCTACACAATTACCCACCGAAACACACAACATAACACCATTTACAGGACGGTTTAGTTAATAGGTTACGCACAGGTTATACACAGACTTACCCACAGGGCATCTTAATGTATTCACAGTTAATGCTTTTTAATATTGATAAATTCATAGGTAGGAATCGTTGTGTTCGGTAGCTTGTGTGCGTGTACGTTAGCATCTTTATATATTGGAATTATATCACCTGTCAATTCTTCGTCTAGGTCATAGGTATCTGTGACTGGATCATAGTTGACATTCTTTAGGGTTGTTGTCCAGCGGTATTGTGTCATTTTTTGCAAATCTCATCTCATTTGTTTTTAATTTTGTTTCTTTGGTCATAACTATTATACGCTCTTACTTCTTTTGGTCATTGTTTTTCACACGGCCAGAATACACCACACTCTTGTTTCTTTTGGACGCAACTATAGTACACTCGCATATCACCGTTTTTGGAATCTTTGATGTCTATCTGATACTGGGAGTTATAGAAGTTATATGTCTTGGACTTATGGATGAAGTGATCTTTATTGGAAAGGAATTCACTCTCAGCATAATGGTTGCATAGCATTAGGGTGGGGAATGTCTTTTGATGGACATTCATACCTATACCACCGGTCTGTGTGATGGCTAGGTAGATTAGTATAAAGGTAGACATCATTTGGGTTTAGGTTTCTTTTTCTTTTCTTTTCTGGGGGACTTCTCTTTTTGTTTCATATTTAATCCTAGTGCGGTGTCTATGGCTGTATTTATTCGTTTAGGTGTTGCGTAGTCTTGTTTCAGCTCTAGTGCTTTTTGTTTGGGGTCATAACCTGTCAAAGACCGCCACCATATAGATAGACGGTCTGACAGGTCGTATATTGATTTACTTAGTTTACCCATGGCCATATCAATGCATAGTATATAACAACAAAGGTTAATGTGCCTAGTAGTATTAGACCGACAAAGGCACCTATAAACTTGATTGATTTGATTGGGTGTCTTATTAACCAGTATACCAAAAAACCAGTTATCAGTAATGTAAGCAGTAGTGTCATATTATGGTAGTATGTGGGCATCTACCCTGCGTAATAGTTTATGGAGTAGGATGGTCACTTCAATTAAATCCTCACTGATGGCTTCAAACTCATCCTCTAGTTTCTTTATACGTTTGTTCACCTCGGACCTTCCTATTGTGCTGGGCCGGGGTGCTGTATGTGCATTTATTTCTGTGGTCATTTTTTATATCGCCTCTTTAGTATGTCTACAGTTACGACGGAACGTAAAACCTGGACAGTTACACGTTATCAATCCATTATAATCAAATACCGTATACACAGCATTGGAGCTCTTCGATGCAAAGGTATCCACTATCTTGCGTTTACCTACACCATTGGTACGATTGCGGTTATACTCTGCGACACGTTCATTGGCCCAGGCGTGTAGTTCTTCAATGTAGCTCATCATAATACCCACTTTCCATTAATGCATCTTCCTGATCACACCAAGCACGGTCTATATGTCTTGTGCCTGAGCGGTTATACTTGTCCGATGTATGATAACCACCTTTGTGTCGATTGTTTTTCGCAACCAGATTTCTCTGCCTGCGTGATCGAACTTGGTCCTTCGATTTACTGCTTGGTTTACTCATTTTCTGTCTCATCTTTTTTGCGTCTTACGGCAGGCTTTGCACGAATCTTATAGTTATCATCGGTTTTTGCAAAGGCTGTAGCCTCAGACAGGTTATCAAAAGTTTCGACTACCTTCCGATCGGAGGGTAATCCTTTAGTGCTGCTGATATCTCTTACTTGCCATATGGTCATCTTATGTTTCTCCTAATGTGTTGTGGTACACTCTGCCCATCTACCGTTAGGCGATACACGACAGTTATACAAACGTGAATGCCTACGATGACCAAAGTATTTAACCAGATATGTGGACCAGCCACTCCAATTGGTATGATTATTAAGGATCATCCCATTGCGTAAAACATCAAACGCCTGAGGACCTTGTACCGTAATAGGTCGTGGTCTATGGCCATGGTTCCACCATTCGCTGTCACTCTCCCAACAATGGCGACCAGTTTTGATATCAATCCCATTGATACAGAACTGCCAGTTGGGTTTATGTCTCGGCTTCTGAGTTATAATAGGCTCAGGTCTCCATATATCGCATATGTCTCCATACAGTGTCGCATTGGCACCCACTCTTGGATTCTTACGAGACTCCGAAGTGCCATCATGTGAATTGATGCATTGCTTACCAGCGTATGCATCTAGGGATGCCATCATGGCGAACCCCATCAGTGCTGCGAATATTGTTGCTTTAAATTTCATTACTACTCTCCTATTTCACATTCAGTAAATATTTTGTGTGGCCCTCGAGCGCTACACACTTTGTCATGGTAGCAGGGATAGACCTGCTGGATATGGTGACCATTGAAACGAAACTCAATCTCGGGACACATGGTCAGCATATAGTCAAGAATACGCTCGTATCCTTCATACGCATTATTGGCAGGGGTCATATAGTGTTCACCATTCTTGGCCTCTTCAATGTATTTTTCATCACCCATTACGGTCTCAATAGCATTGAATAGGTTATACACGTTACCATCAGGACCCTCTAGGTCTATGATGTATTCGGGACCACTGTCGCCAAATCGTTTTGGGTACGGCTTCATTCAGGTTTCTCCTTAAAATGCTGGAATCTGTTGCCACAGTTTATCATGGCTGTACCAATATATCTCACCATCATCGGCACTGATACCATCAGGATAATACTCTGACTTGGTAAAATTCTTGCCTGAGAACCATGTAGCACACCATTTGGAATCATCTTCTTTGATAACCACTGTACTACTTGGTAGTAAATCCTCGAGGAAAGTATCCATCTCTTCCTCAGTCTTAAAATATTTCATACCTTCTGTATTCATCTTATTCCGGCCTCTCCGGTTTGGTTATATCGCCTTGGGTATCAAATGCCCAGCTGCGGAATTGATCATAAAGCGCACGGAATTGTGGGTCTTTACTATGACCTTGAAGGATGTGGTGTATCTTGTTGTCCTCATCACGTCCTCTTGTCCAATGCCTATGATCATCACTATACTGGTAGGACCAATCATGGACTTTGATTAAATCGTAAAACTCCTGTAAGGTCACATCAGTCTCCCGTCATCCGAGCCAGGTTAATTTCATTATGGGTACACATTTCATATACCTCATCACTGGTCAACCATTTGGCGACCATCTCTACGACCGTTTGTGGGTCGAGATATCCGTCCTGTGTTGCCTCTAGCAAGCGGTCACGTCCACATCTACCCATTGTGGTCATATCCATACGCTGACCATTTGCGTTATAATAAAAACTCATCTTTTTGATTCTCCCTAAATTCAATTAATTTAATATCTTCACGTTGTACCCAGCGATCATGCTTACGATCTATGACTGACTGGATCAAAATGCCTTCTTGATTGTTAAAGCAAATGGTTTCTGGGTCGATCTTTATTATGACCCATTCCCATTTGTCGTATTGTTTGCGTAGTTGCCTGTTGCGTTGATTGGTAGGCTGTAATTCTACCATATCACCAACCTTAAGCGCCGTAATATTCATCCGCACGTTCAAAGTCCTCCTGCTCTTGTATGTCACTTGGTTGTC
>Ga0257122_1003016_pt1 | contig 10125 bp, 8 predicted proteins | sample SI106_120metaG_FD_190146 | JGI IMG/M metagenome (GOLD analysis project Ga0257122, IMG submission 190146) | Marine microbial communities from Saanich Inlet, British Columbia, Canada - SI106_120 | ecosystem: Environmental > Aquatic > Marine > Inlet | place: Canada: British Columbia | collected... | reverse complement strand
ATAGACCATGCCATTGACGGAACCGCTGCCGCCCATGCCCATACCCGACCCCATGAAGAGGCGGTTTCCTCCGCACGATTCTTGAGGAATTGAAAAACGGTCCCAAATCAGTCGGTCGTTGACGAATGCATCTTTATAGCCGTCGGCCAGAAGGGTTTCAGGGTTTTCCTCCGCGCGCTCACCATATTCCAAGAGCAATACACGGCGCCCAGAATCTTTGGCCAGCTCGGCCGCAGCAATGCAACCAGACGAACCACCACCGATAACGATGGCGTCATAACTCTCATGAGTTTCTTGCACGCGAATCTAGCTCCTTCTCTTACGATCGGCAGCCATGCGTCCCAAGGTCGTCAATAAATCCTTGGCGGCCGACGCCTTGGCACTGAGACCCCGACCGTATATCGACCGGAGCACTCCCCGGGTCACGTCGTAATCCCAGCGCCCAACGGGATATAGCTTCGCGGGCATATGAATGGGCCAGCGGTCTGTGAGAACCGCCTTGATATTCGTGCATCCACGCAAGCCTTCGCGGCCGTTGAGTCGACCGAATCCGGAAGTTTTCACGCCACCGAATGGAAGGTCCTGGGCCATATAGGTCAGGCCGTAATCATTGATGGAGAGACTTCCACTCTGAATTTGCCGCCCCATTCGCTCGGCGCGTTCGACGCTTTTGCTCATCACGGTGCAGGAAAGCCCAAAGTTCGTGCCATTTGCTATTTCGACAGCTTGCGTCTCGTCGCGTACGCGGCATAGCAGCATCACCGGGCCAAAGAGCTCTTCATTCATGATCTCCATTTCTGGAGTTACATCGGCGAGAATTGTCGGCTGATAGAATTGCCCATCGTCCGCACCGCGCTTTCCGCCCAGAAGTACGCGCGCCCCCTGCTGCACGGCCCGCGCTACCAATTTGTCGATATGTTCGAGTTGAATCGCGGAGACAATAGCCGACAGATCGACAGTTCGCGTTTCCGAAGAAGCGCCTTGTCGCAGTTGGCTGGCCATTCGCAGAACTTCCCCTTCAAATCGATCGTAGATTCCGTCGAAAACAAGCACGCGTTCCGACGCCAGACAGTTTTGCCCGCAGTTGATAAAGACCCCGGCCATCGCCGCATGTGCCGCTTGCTCCAAATGGGCATCGTCACAAACGATGAGCGCGTCTTTTCCACCCAGCTCTAGAATTACCGGAGTAATATTCTGCGCCGTATCAGCGAGAACTTTTCGTCCATTGTCCACAGAACCGGTGAAGATGATCTTATCTACGCCCGACTGAACTACCGCACGACCTGCCTCAGCGTGCCCCTGGACAATCTGCAACAGGTCCGGGGATACGCCAGCCTCACGCAATGCATCGTCGAGCAGAAGCGCGAACCTTTCCGACGACCAGGCAACCCATTCGGAAACCTTCACCACACACGCGTTTCCCGCAAAGAGCGCGGGAATGATGGGACCCAAGATATTCTGAAAGGGATAATTCCAGGGACAGATCACACCGATTACACCGAGAGGATGAAATTCGATGGTCGCCTTTTTGTGCAAGAAGAGCCCCGACGAAACCCGCTCGCTTCGAAGGTGTTTTTCTCCGTGAGCAATGGTCCATCTGAGTTTTTCGACCACGGGCCAAATTTCGCCCATCATGGCATTTTCGCGGGTCTTTCCGGAATCGCGCACGATTTGCAGACAGATTTCGTCGGCGTGCTGCAAGACGCGCTTCAACAAAATACGCAGCACGCGCCGTCGCTCGGAAAAACTTGTTTGGCTCCAATCACTCTGAGCCGAACGGGCACGCGCAACCGCTGCGAGAACATCGTCCCGAGAGTCGATGCCGACTTCGCCGAGTGGGATCATCGTTGCGGGCTCGTAACACGAGATCGTCGAGGCTGCTCCAGCCCGCAGTTCAGCGCCCGCCATATATCCCACGCCATCTTCAACACCACCCGCTCCGCCGCTTGTTGCCGAGCCCTGCCCAGGTTTCACTCGTTGAACCGTCATCGTCTGTCTACCTTTGACCCGCCTCTTGGCTGGTTCGTCTCGTTGGAATGCCGGGCACCCTATCATGCTGATTTCAGTTTTTGAACTTGCAATTTCATTTTTTGTAACGTGTAATGCGCGGCATGGGAGAGCCAGTACGTAAACGCAGTGTGCGGGAAGCCAGACAGGCCATGTACCGAGAGTTGATCTTGGAAGCGGCCGAGGGGATCTTCGCCCAGCACGGATTCGAACGCGCAAAAGTACATGATATTGCTAGTGAAGCGGGGATTGCCCCCGCTACATTCTACGGGGTATACGAGGGTAAACTCGCCATCTACCGCGCAGTTCATGAGCATCGTGGGCAGCAGTTGATGGAGGCGTCGATCGCCGGGTTAGACCTATCGGGCTCGCCCCTCGCAGTGATGCTGGATGGAATCGGCGCCTATCTGCGATTTCATTTCGACCACGCCAACTATTTACGAATGCATCTACAGGAAGGCATTGATTGGTCGATTTCCTCCAATTTGCGAAGCGAAGAACAGGTCGCTCTCTGGGAACAGGGCACGGCGATGACCGCGGGCCTCTTTCAGAGAGGAATCGCTGAGAAGATCTTCATTGAAGACGAACCGCTGCTCATGGCGCGAACCATGATTTCCATGCACCAAGTCAGGTTGGCCGACTGGGTTGATAAGAAGATGCCCAAAGACACGACCGCACGGATTCGCATGAGCAAGCAACAACTGATACGTGGCTTCTGCCGAGCAGAAAATATCGCATCACTACTCAACCAACACGGTCTGCAGGAATAGAATAAATGAAAAAGAAGAAGGTACTCGTTACCGGTGGTAACGGATTCGTGGGCCGCCACCTTGTGGATGCCCTGGCCGACCAAGGGCACGATGTCACCGTCCTGGAAGCTACGGGCAAAGCCCACCGCCCGGATATATCGTTTGTTGAAGCGGATATTCGTGACCGCAAAGTTGTCCAGGATACCATTAGGGGCAAAGAATCCGTCTTTCACAACGCGTCGATCGTACATACCCGGCGCAATCAAGAGCATACGGTCTGGTCGGTGAACTACGACGGCTCAGAGAATATTCTCAAATCCTGTCAGGAAGAAGGCGTCGCCAAACTCGTCTACGTGAGTTCCGCTAGTGCCGTTTACGAAGGAAAGGATATCGAGGGGGGAGACGAAAAAATGCCCTACTCAACGATTTCCCAAGCCCCTTACGCGGATAGTAAAATTGCGGCAGAGAAAATGATCTTGGCTGCCAACGGCCACCGGGGCGTTTTCACCACAGCGATTCGACCGCACGTGATCTTTGGCCCCGGCGATACCCGCTTTTTGCCGGCTATCCTCAAACGCGCTCGAGCCGGCAAGCTCCGCTTCTCCATTGGCAAGGGGAAGCTTTCCGATTTCACCTATATCTCAAACCTGATCGATGCGCTTTTGCTGGCCGAGGAACGGTTGGGCGAAAAGAGCGACGTGGACGGCGAGGCGTTCTTTGTCACCAACGGCGAACCCATGCAGTTCTTTGAATTCGTCGCCCAGGTACTAGAAAAGCTATCACTGCCGAAGATAATAGGTAATGTCCCCTACCCCATCGCCTATACCGCAGCGGCCATAGCGGAAGCCATCGACACGCTACGAGGCGGCACACTCAATTCTGAAGACGGCATGTCACGGTTCGCCGTTCGGTATATGGCAACGCATCACTACTTTAGTATCGACAAAGCCAAGAAGGCGTTTGGATATCAACCCCAGGTTTGTATTTCCGAAGGCATCGATCGAACGGTGGCAGCCCTGCAAAGCCAGGCCTGCTAATGCGTCGCGAAGAGCCCGCGATTGATTTGGCCGGCAGCACCATTGCCGTAACGGGGGCCACGGGGTTCATCGGCCGTTATATTGTTCGCGCTCTGGCAAACCGCGGATGCAAAGTCGTTGCTGTCGTCCGCAACCCCGAGCGAGCTGCAACTCTCAAAGATCACTGTTCAGAGATTAGGCAGGCCGACCTCGCAGATCAACAGGCCCTCGCAAAGGCATTTCACGGGGTCGATGCAGTAGTATCCAATGCCGCCATGGTTTCCGTCGGTGGTAAGTCGAAGCAAGAGTTGATCGCAACCAACGTAGATGGCACCTCTCATATCTTCGAAGCGATGGTTGAGGCGGGCGTGAAGCGTTGCGTTCAAACATCTTCGGCAGTTGCCTATCGAAGTAAGAAGAACCACTACTACCATGAAGACGATCCACTCCGATCGGCAGATGAAGACGGAACGGCGCTTTCCTATTACGCCGTTAGCAAAGCTTGCGCCGAAGAGCGCGCCTGGCAACTGTCGCGGGATTTCAACATCGGATTGACAACGGTTCGCCCCCATACCGTCTATGGCGCGAACGATCGCGGCACATTTACACGCTGGCTCAAACGCCTGATGGCTCCGCCGATCTCGGTTTTTCCGGCAAAACTCCTACTTCCTCCTGTCTACGCCGGCGACCTCGCTGAGGCGATCTGCCGCATCTTCGAACGTCCACAGAGTATCGGACGCGCGTACAACATCGCCGGCGAGCCGGGCAAAGACAGTTATTGGGATATGATGTGCGCGTATCGGCGAGCTGGAGGTCGAACGCCTTTGTTGGTACTGCCTATTCCCGTACCGATGAAACGCAGCTATTCCATCAGCCGAGCTGAACAGGATCTCGATTTCATCAACTGTTCGTTGGAAGATGGATTCCGCGATACTATACGGCTGGAATCCAACCTCCAATAGCACACGTCACCGATGAAGATTTGGATGCCGCCGCAAGCGTCGCTGACAAGCCGTTGCCGAATGTGTCATAGTGGTGTCGCCCATGGTTGAGATTAAGGTCATCTTCGAGCACAGCATCGTCGTCCCGGAAACATCCGAGACTGTGTTTTCCATATTGGCCGATGTACCCGACTCCGTAGCTCATTTCCCCGACCTGGAAGATTTTGCGCCGCACGGTCAGGGATACCTGTGGACGCTAAAGAAGTCGGGCTTCGGCAAATTTACCACTCAACTAAGCTACGCGTGCATCTACCGGGCCGAAAAAGACTCCCTCGTCATCGACTGGGAGCCCGTAAAAGGTGTTGGTAACGCTAGCGTCCGAGGCCGATGGAAGATTCAACCTCAAAAGGTCGGATGTCGGTTTTCGATGTACAATGAAACGCTATGCACGATCGCTGCTCCCAGAACACTGCGCCGATTCGTGGAACCCGTAGTAAAGAAAGAGAACCACAAGCTTCTAAACAACTATTTGTTGAACCTTGAGAAGACCTTCACCGGGGGAAATGGACGCCAGAATACCTGGTCGTTCACAGACTAGGTGCTAGCGACACGGCTGTCGACATCGCGAACCTACAACCGCCTACATCTAACGCCCTGTAAGACAAGTTTGTAATACGATATTTGTTCGACCGATGCCTTGGACCGTCGATCGATAGTGGCACCAACTGTGGTAGACTGTCGGACGAATCCTCATTCAATTAATGCTGTAATCGCTTTGGCGGTAAGACGACTCTTGAACACCAAGAAGAGATTTCTGGCAGTGTTCTTCCTCATCGCGGGAATGGTCACCCTTACGGGTGCGATCGCATTTACGCTACTCTACAACGCCCATTTCGATCAACATCTGGCGCTTGCGAAGCTGGGTAATTTCGCCGCGCTCGAAATGGCTGAGATTCGCGCGCCCTTCATCACCGCCGGAAGCACCATAGCCGTCGTCATCCTCTTCGTCCTCGTCGTTGGCGCGTTCTTGGTGTACCGCTTGATTTCACCCGTTTTTGATAGGGATTCAACAAAGGCAGAAGAAGTCGAGGCACAACTTCAGTCCCTAACGTTCCAGGATCAACTAACGACCCTTGCAAATCGTGCTCTATTTGTAGAACACCTACAACGCTGCATTGGCTTGGCCAAACGCAACAACGAGTCACTCGCCCTCTTCTTCATCGATTTGGATCGATTCAAGCAGGTCAATGACACGCACGGCCACATCATTGGAGATTCACTGCTGGTAGAAGTTGCGAACGTACTCCGCGGCTCCATACGAAGCACGGATATTCTAGCGCGCTTGGGTGGCGACGAATTCGCGGCGATTCTTCCGGGCGTAAAACAGCCCGAACAGATCGCCAAAGTCGCTCAGGCCATTGTTGACAAGTTGTCGAAACCTCTCGCAATCGAGGGTAATAAACTCCATATAGGCAGCAGTATCGGCATCGCACTCTATCCCAAGGATGGAGAAGACTGGGACACGCTCTTCAAAAACGCCGATGGAGCCATGGATGCCGCCAAAGAAGCGGGCAAAGGAACCTACCGCTTCTTTTCCGCGGAAATGCAGGAATCCAGTCGCATGCGCATCGAAATGGAAAGCGGCCTGCGAACCGCCATAGCTGAGCAGGAATTCCTCTTACACTACCAGCCCCAAATCCGACTTGCCGACAGGCAATACGTGGGAGCTGAAGCGTTGGTGCGCTGGCAGAGAAAAAACGGCGACTTAATACCACCCGACCGCTTCATACCCATTGCCGAAGATAGCGAACTCATCGTCAGCCTCGGAGAGTGGATCATGAAGACGGCCTGCGCTCAGGGCGCGGCGTGGGGCTACGGCGTCGACAACGACCGCAGAATGGCTGTAAATGTCTCTTCACGGCAATTGCGCGATGATAGCTTCGTGACGATGGTCAGCGATGCCCTGGCGACGTCGGGGCTTCCTCCTCGTTCGCTTGAGATCGAGATCACCGAGACGGCGGTGATCAACTCGATTGAGCAGGCCACAGAACGGCTCGCTCAGCTTCAAGCGATGGGGGTTCATATCGCCATCGACGACTTTGGCACCGGCTATTCTTCTCTCTCCTATCTACAGCGTTTACCCGTTAACACGTTGAAGATCGACCGCTGCTTCATCAACGCGCTGGGCCACGATGAACGCGCGCTCGCGTTGACGCAATCGATCATTGCTTTGGCCCGTCATATGAAACTAGAGACGGTCGCCGAAGGTATCGAAGAAGAGGAGCACCTCCAAGAGTTACATAAGTTGGGGTGCAGACTGGGGCAGGGCTATTTCTTCAGCAAACCCATGGAACCGAAACATATGGAAACTTGGCGCACTGAGTTTTCGCAGGTGAAGCCCAACTAGTGTTCTGATTCGCGATCTGTATTGAGTTTGCTATACTCTTTCTTTCCCCTATAGCAGCCCCCCAAGGCCAGGAGTTGTTCAGTGAAACAGTTTCCCTACCAGTTCGCTCTAGTTCTCGTTTGCCTTGCGGGCATCGCCATAGGCTGTGGTGACTCCAACACATCGCCCGGCCCAAAACCAAATCCGAAGAACGATGCAGGCCCCTCGATTGACACGGGACTAGCGAGCGATGCGAAGACCGGCGGCGATGTGCTCCCGCCCATCTCGGGAACACCGGCATTCATCGTGATCCACGCCGACCCGGGTACGGCAAATGAATCTAGCTGGGCGCGTCTGTCTGATTTCATCACGCGGGCCGACACGGCCGGTCATAAGATCTCCATTCTGATGGCCGCAGATTGGGGCACGTTCGCTATGGGCGATTCTACTCGCAAGAATACGGTGTTGAGTTGGGTCAACGGAGGCCACCAAATCGGTTTTCATCACCACGATTGCACCCACGCGGAATTCGACGGCTATCATGATATGGCTCCCGGCAGCAGTGATCCCGACATGCAATCCGGACAGCAAGAGTGCCAAAAGAAGGTCCAAAGCGGTGCAACGTACAAAGGCTCGGTATCGACTGCCTTCGCCGAAGTAAAAAAGATCGCCGATCAATGGCTATTCGCTAGCTCCGCAGCTGGTGGCGCTGGACTCACTCGCAATAACCAAAACGATATTCTCGTCGCGGCCCAAGGGGGCAATAAGAGTCTCAACAACATCTTCCGTAATAACGAATGGCAACCCGGAATCGTCTACGCGACCGGCCATACCAAAGATAACCAAGGCATTGAAGGCACAACGCTTTCCAAACCAAGTTGCCATTCCTACAACGGAATCGATCTCCGAGGGGAAATGGGGCATACGCAACTTACGGTAGGCAATTTTCGCGATAGCGTAAAAGCCGTGAGCAAAAGCCAAATTGAAAAGGATATCGGGGACGCCACATCGGGCCAGGTTATCGGAATTGTCTTTCACGCTCACGAATACGTCAACGAGGGTGGGAACACCGATAAGACCACCATCGACGAGATCTTGGACCTGCTGACAAGCAACGGAATCGCGGCATCGCTGGTCACCACGATCATCGATCGAATGGGTTGCTCCTAGATTGCCCCCACTCCCCAACCTACCGGGCCTCGCTTTTTCAACGTAGATACGTGCGGCGAGCATCTTCCGGAAGTTGACTGCCGCAGCCATCAGAATTCTGGTATCCCTCACAGAATCCTGAAGAACAACTCCTGTATTCAGCTAGTTAGGCGTGGTCCAACGGGCAAATCTTCGGCATCGATCATGCACTGGCTAGCGGGCATGTATATGCCAGCAAAAAAGAAGCACCTCTCCTTTGAAATCCCCTCGGTGGTGCTCCCACTCGTTATGAGCGTCTTCATCGGCTGCGGTATTCGCCCGGTCAACGTGAATTCAGAAGGCGGACAAAACGGCGGGGAGAATGGACTCGAGAACAAACAAGAACCCCCCGTCATTGACCCACCCGCTTCCCAAATCCCGGACTGCAAATATTCCGAGGGCAATTGCGACTTCAATGCGGAATGTGGAGACGGCGAGTTTTGCGACGGTGCGATACATACGGTAGGTACGCCTCATGAGTTTGCTTGCCGGGGGCTGTGCAAACCCAAGGCCTATCCGCTCTGCGACCCCAGTCTGGAAAATCCGCTGAGCGCAAAGATCGAATACTCGCAAAGCGACAAGAGGCTTCATCTATTGGTCACCAACTTGGGCTGTGAACCCGTGTACCGCCTTGAGGGGTGTTGTGGTGAGAGCTCGCCGAAGATCGAGACACGCGTTGGTGACGGAAAGTGGGGCGAATTGGATTATTCGTTTCCCGGCCCTTGTTGTGATGCAGAACCCGTCTGCTATCTTCTTGAGCCATTGGCGACGCGCGATATTCCGCTTTTAGTGCATCTCAACGATTGTGAACAATCCGTTCGCGCCACGGCCTATTTCACCTCTGATTCCAGCTGCAGCTTAGAAGGCTCTCTACCCTGGATAACCGTGGAGGCGACCCGCCACGAGCGTGATTGCGATTGAGTGCAATACAACCGAGAGATCATCCCGTTTTCTTGGACGACCCACCATACGCATAAGAAAGCAGCGCGGGAAGTACCAGAAGGTCTGCTAGAAGCGCGGAGACGACGACGATGGCCGATAACTCACCCAAGAAGACCACCGGATAGAAGACCGAAAAGACCAGCAGAGAAAAGCTAACCACCAAAATGATCGACGACGCGATCATGGGGTTGCCCACGGCGAACATCGTATCCTCAATGGTTTGAGCGATCGAATGCGTGGGGTGAGATGCCTTGAGATAGCGAAATCGCGTCAGAAAGTGGATAGAGTCATCGACGGCGATGCCGATGGCGATATTGAATACCGCTAAGATCGTGGGTTTGATGGGCACCTTCAGGACGACGAGCGCGGCGACGCACGCTAGAATTGGAAAAAGATTTGGGAAGACTGCGATAAGCGCCAGCTTGAAGCTACGAAGAAAGAACCCGACCGCAACAATAGTAACGAGAAAGGCCCAGAGCGCCCCGTACGCGGAATCCATGCGCAGCGATTGGTTGGCATGATGCATCACGCGAGCTTTCCCCGTGATTTCAACTTCGACCTTGGAACCATGACTGGTAACCAGCTTTTCCAGCGACGCGATCAATGCGTCCGTCGCGTGGGCGCCAGCATCGTCGACTCGCAGTGAAATGCGACAGAGCTTCATCTGTTCGCGACAAACTCGTTCGAGGGGATTGTCCTCGCCCATCTCTAAAACCAACTGCAGCTGTGCGAGTAACGGCCCCGTCAACTTGCTCGTGGAGATAGGCCGACCGGTCATCAGATGATGTACGCGATCCAGATACCCAGCCGACGATTCTACGGAAAGAACGATGCGCGATCGCTTCGCTGCTTCAGAAACCGCACTCAGCACGCGATAGGATTCAATATCCGAAGCC
>Ga0257122_1003008_pt1 | contig 10146 bp, 13 predicted proteins | sample SI106_120metaG_FD_190146 | JGI IMG/M metagenome (GOLD analysis project Ga0257122, IMG submission 190146) | Marine microbial communities from Saanich Inlet, British Columbia, Canada - SI106_120 | ecosystem: Environmental > Aquatic > Marine > Inlet | place: Canada: British Columbia | collected... | reverse complement strand
AAAAAAAAGGATGTCTATATCCAGAGTTCGGGGTCCCCATTTTTCTTCTCGCATTCTTCCGTTGGCAAATTCAATCTCGAGGCACAATGCAAGTAACTCCTTGGGTGGCAAACTCGTTTCAACCTCGAGAACCATATTTAAAAAATTCGGTTGAACAATGTCGCCCATAGGATCAGTTTGAATCGCGGAACTCTTTTTAAGCACATTAACGTATTTATCTGCATGAAGGAGAACAATTGCATTCTCTAAATATGCTTCGCGATTACCTAAGTTGCTCCCTAAACCAAGAAAAACCTCATCTTGCATCACGATAATTTCTCATGTAGCAATTGCAACGCTGCTCTTGCCGCCTGCTCTTGTACTTGGTTGCGAGTTCCAGCAAACAAACATTTCCGAACTTCAATTCCCTGTTCGGTAGCGCAACCAATGAAAACTGTTCCGACAGGTTTTTCATCCGTTCCACCAGTCGGACCTGCAACACCTGTTGTACTTAGTGCAACAGTTGCGCCGCTCTTTTTCTTTGCACCTTCGCACATCGCTGCTGCTACTTGTTCAGAAACAGCACCATGAGCCAGCAGCATTTCCTCCGGTACTCCGAGTTGGCTTATCTTCATTGCATTGGAATAGGTCACCCAACCACCTAGATACCACGAACTAGCGCCCGAAATATCCGTCACGCTTGCAGCAATACGCCCGCCGGTACATGACTCTGCTGTTGAAAGAACATCGCCTGATGCTTTGAGCAACGCACCAACGTGCACTGCATCACTTGTCATTGTTACGCTGCTCAACAATACCGTACTGCTCTTTGTAAAACTCCGCCGAACTTCTCTTCAAGGCGGCGCTTCCGTACTCTTCAGGATGCCACAAGCCATCATCAATCCACTGGTCTCGCAACCAGCCATACTTTAAAGTCTTGCGGTCTTCAGGAGTATCCATGGAAAGTTCAACACCTTCATTCGTTGGAATAATCGGCATGGAATCAAAAGCAAGAAGCATCTCCTTCAATTGCAAATCATCAACATCATCTGCTGTAACAACACCAACCGTATCTGGGTATGCAGGGTGATTCACAATTGCTTGCCAGGCATGCATCAACTCTTCGTGTGTATCCATTGCCATCGCACTAAAAACCGGAGCGATAAATGCTCTCATGTTTCGATCGGGATACGGTGCAGGGCGAGCTGTTTCATATGGGTTCACCTGATCAACCATGCGATCCATGAAGAGGGAATACATTTCACGGCGAACTGGCATACGACGAAGCTCAAAGGTATCTGGACCAAGCTCGTCATCTGCGCTGCCTTCTACTTCAAACTGCCAAAGTGCTTGCGCTTCTTTTGTCATGCAATATTCTATAAACCGAAGTGCCATTTCTTCATTTGGAGCACCACGCAATAGTGATATTGGGTCTGGATCAATCATCGTCGCGCTCGGCGGGTCGATGTATCCAACTCTATCGCCACCACCGCTGCTCTTTACTGCTTGCGCTTGATATCTCCCGTAAAAATCAATACATATTCCCATTGCAGCATCGCCTTGGCTGACATCTGCTGGTGGCTTCAAGCTGCTCGCTGAAAAATATCTCGCGTTCGCAGCCGCTCTTCGCAAAACTTGCCAACCTCGTTTCCAACCAAGATTTTTTAGGATAGCCTCAAACGCAGTTGTTACTGAGCCCGATTGCGCAGGATTTACAAGTGCGAGTTTTCCAAATAAATCAGGATTACAAAGGGCTTCCCAAGTTGTTGGAGCTTCAATTCCTAAATCAGAAAGAACCTCATTGTTGTACACAATCCCAAAACCTGAGAGCGCGAGCCCATGCCAGTATCCTTCTGGGTCATAAATAGTAATGTCGCCTATTACGTTCTCCCCATACACTTCGTCCAAAATCGTTTGGTTGATTTTTGCAGGAATGCTAATGGTCGTTGCCACTGCATCTTCACCAAACTTTGCGTTAATTGATTTCTTCAGTACTCCGTGTTCATACGACCCACCGCCAAACACCAAGTCCGCTTCACCGCCTGGCTCTTTACCCGTTTCTAATGCGTGTTTGTATTGCGAAATAAGCATTCGACGAATTTCGCTCGTTCCCCCTGGAACTGACCAGACCACTTGCGCTGGTTCGTTGTACTTTTTTTTATGCCAAGATTCAAAACCATGCCCAAATTCGTGTCGAATTTGTTCGTTGTGTGGAGAAATGATGATGACTTGCTGGGCATCCTCAGGAACTTCGGTGTAATCTCCTCGAAAAAAAAGCGGAACACCAAACAAAACTGCTAAGCAAAAACCAATGATAATCACGGCGGGTTTATTCATGTTGCTCCAACTTGTAACTCACTTGCAAGTTCCTTCGCTGCTTCTGCAATATCTGTTTGCCAATCACTATGAGTAGCTGGATAAATAATACTTCGGCTCGCAGTAGCAAGAGCACCGTGCCCATCGCCGAAGCAGTTTGCAATCATTTCTGGAGTTGCGCCTTGCGCGCCAATGCCAGGCATTAAAAACATCTGATTTGGCATGCGACCCCGAAGTGCAAGAGCTTCATCAGGTTTTGTTGCCCCAACAACTGCGCCCAAGCTACTCCAACCTTTTTCACCAATATATTGTTCTCCACACGATGCAAGTAAATCCGCAATGGAATCCGCAACGGTCCGGCCATCTTGTAATCGTTGCTCTTGAATAGCATCACCGCTTGGATTGGAAGTCCTCACAAGACAATACACGCCAAGCCCAGCTTCTAAAAAAGGTTCAATTCCATCGATACCAAGATAAGGATTCACCGTAATCCAATCACAAGGGCCATCCGCAGTGGCGGCTTTTGCATAATGCTCGGCGCTTATTCCGATATCGCCACGTTTTGCATCAAGAATAACCAGAAGCCCTTGGTCACTTGCATTCTGACGAAGGTCGCCGAGCAATGCTATCCCATCAGCGCCAAGACGTTCAAAACAAGCGGATTGGAATTTTACCGATGCAGCAATTCCAGAAACAGCATCTATCACGCCGTTGCAGAAAAACTGAAACGATTCTAAAGCATCAAAACCTTGCAGGGCAGACGGCATTTTCTCTTGTACTGGGTCAATGCCAACACACAAAGGCGTTCTAACGCTATCGATTGCTTCGCATAATCGATCTGCAGGATGATTTGCACTTGTCATACTGCGCATCATAGTAGAATCCTCGATATGACTGCCATTCCAAAACATCTCGACCTGCACCGCGAAACTGGTCTGCGTATTGATTGGGATGACGATTCGAGCGTCCTTTACCCGGTCGGGTTCCTTCGGCGAATGTCTCCTTCTGCGGACTCTAAGGCAACACGTGAAGACCTCGAAAACAACCCACTTGCAATTTTGCCTTCGACAAGCGGCGATCCCCTGACTATCAAAGATATCGAACTTGTTGGCAATTACGCCGTTCGTTTTGTTTTTTCTGATGGGCACGCAGCTGGCATCTATTCTTGGGAGTATCTTCATAACTTGCATCCAAAACAAGAGGACGCTTAATTCATGGCTATCGCAATGATCATGTCTAGAGACCGACTTGAACAGGAACAAGCGATGTTGCACCGTCTTGTGGTTGGACTTCTTGACGATGGCGACCAAGTCCTCCGTGTCGTCCCCAAAACTGAAACAGATGAATTTTCACATGATGAACACACTGTGTCATTTTCTAAACGAATAGAAGTTCCAATGCCAATCTCAAAGTTACTTCGCAAGGGCAGGCGCGAAAATACGGCAGAAGTCTTTAAAAAGAATGATGTCACGACCATCGTCAGCTATGGAAGAGATGCAACCCAACTTGCACTAGATGTTTCAAATGAATTAGAAGTACAAGTAATGGTGGAAGTTGCCTCGATGAAAGAAGCTACAAAGATTAGAAAGAAAACTCCTGTATGGCGTTGGCTTGCGGCTTCACCAAGCATTGAGCAAGTTGTAGCAAATCGGGTTGGCGAAGACCGTGTTGCCCTTGTCCCTCTTGGAATTACGAACCACCAGTCAAAACAAACAAAGCCCGAAAATGCAAACCAATGTGTTGTTATTTTAGACGCAGTCGGTGACATAAAAAACACACGAGAAATTCTCACATCACTGCAGAAGTATCCCAACATTCATATTTTCATTGAGATGATAGGCAATAAAGCACGTTCATTATGGAAACAAATCGGGCAACTTGAGATGCACAATCGCGTTACATGTTTACGCGATGTCAGTGCACTTCGTACTCTCATAGTCCAATCAGATCTCGTAATCCTCCCGTCTAAAACCATGCCCATTCGAACGGTCCTTCTTGAAGCAATGTTGTGTGAAATCCCAGTGTTAGCAACCAACATTCCCGGCTTTGATATGCTCGTCGACGAGGAAAGCGCTCTCATCGTAAAAGATTCGTGGGAATCATCCATCGCTCTGCTTCTAGAAGACTCCACATTTGCAAATCGAATCGGAGCGAATGGGTCAGCACTAGTGCAACAAAAATACGGCTCAGCGGCTCAAATCGCCGCTTTTGAAGCTGCATTTACCCTAATTTAACTTTACCCTCATGTATAAAAGAGCAATTTGTCGAGATACATTGCATCTTTCTCCCCTCCGCCTCGCCGGCGACGCTTTTAGCATTGTCGGCGGGGCCTTTTTTATCACGCCACTTCTCTCCTCTGAGACTTTTTTTAAAAAAAGTCTCAGAGGAGATTTAAGTGACAGTCACACCTGATGACACTGCCGCTGTTCGTGCACTCAAGGCGCATCGTATGAGAGTGACTGTCACATAGGCCCGAAAAAGTCTCAGAGGAGAAATGTAAATGGTGTCTTAACTGAGCAATGACCGGAGAGTGCTCAAACCTTGCGTAAGTTTTGCATCATCGACGGCGTAGCTGATTCTAAAATGTGTGTCTCTTGCTGAAAATACGCCACCCTGAATCGTGAGCACATTGCTCTCGATTGCCTTTGCTACAAAGTCCATCCCCGTCATCTTAAGATGGTCTGGCACTTTCAAAAAAGCGTAAAACGCGCCTTCAGGAATTGCCAATTCCGTCACATCGCCCAACAATTCGACGACCATATCTCGGCGTTTTTGAAAACGTGCAATTTGTTCAGTTAAATCAATATCGTACGCACCAATCATGCCATGCTGCATAGGTGCAGGAGCACACACGAAGGTTTGTTGCTGCAATTTGATCATGCTGTCAATAATCGGCTTTGGACCAGCAGCATATCCCATCCGCCAACCAGTACATCCATACGTTTTGCTATAACCACGAATCACAAGTACATCATCGTTTGTTTCCGCTGGGCTAGCAAACGCGGTAGGTGGATACACAAACTCATCGTAGATTTCGTCTGTTATCAACAAGATGCCTCGGTCACGACAGAGTGTTGCAATCTTTGCAACTTCTTCTGATGTCAAAACAACCCCCGTTGGATTAGCAGGCGAGTTCAACAAAACAGCTTTTGTTTTTTCCGTGATGCAACGTTCAATGCGTTCCGCCGTCATGCGAAAATCTGGATATGTATCACACAACACGGCTTTTGCATCTGCAATCCGTGCGAGAGTCGGATAAATAACAAAATAAGGGTCTGGAATGATTAACTCATCACCTGGGCCGAGAACAGCTAAACATGCGAGTGTCAACGCACCCGCAGTGCCAGAAGTTATCATTGAACCGTGATGTGAGGTGTCGCTAAAATCCCACCCGAATTGCTGGTGCAACCTCGTGTGTACGCTCTGGAGCAAGCCAGCATCACCTGCTGTTTGCGTGTATCCATTCTTATCATCGAGTATGGCATCAATCGTTGCTTGCTTCAATGAATCAGGCACCACAAAGTCCGGTTGCCCAATAGACAAGTTGATTGGGTCTTTGCATGTCTGCGCCAATGCCCATGCACGACGAATCCCCGAACTCTCTATTTCTTGTACGCGCTTTGAAAGCAGACGCTCAATGTCGAGCGAGGTAGTCAAGTTTACTCTTGGCTACCTGTTTCTTCTTCACCTTCAGCAGTTCCATCGTCAGCCTTCTTCTTGCCTGCAATTTTAATCTTGCGACTTCCGACTTTTGGCAAGCCGATTGGGCAACCGCTTTCTTTGTCAAACTCATCAGCATCAGCGAGATGCTCAATGCGTTCTGCACGAGTAAGTACGTTACGGTGCTGGTTTAGGCCTGCTGGTTTTGTTTTCAAACTTCGGTGAAGACTCATAATTCTGGTTCCTAATCTGGCACACTTTACTTCTTGTAAAGCGATTGGTAAGCATCCTTTAGATCGCTACCGCGACCTTCATTGGTAGTGGCCCATTCCTGCCCGATGGCATAAATCTTAGACCGTAATTCCGCTGCAATTGCATCATTTCGGTCAACAGAACCAGGCAATGCAATAACACGGTAGAGCCGTGTATTATTGCCAGAAATTGCATATGTTTCAAGCCCCTTTTCCCTACAGAATGCCGCTAATTGCACTGCACCCTCCTTTGTAGTCTGAATCAGCGTGAAATAATTCTCGCCATCAACCCTTGGGTCGCTTGTAATTGCCCCCCAAGAAGGCCCCGCAACCCTTATTGCTGGCTGTTTTGTCGGAATTTGCACAGAGTTGGATGTTGTATCCACATTCTTTGATGTATTTGGCGGAACTTCCTCAAACAACCGATTCCCATAATCCTCTTTAGCGATTACCGAGCCCCGCTGAAAGCCCATCGTATACGAGATAACGATTAAAGCGATTCCTACAGCCACAATAACTCCAATCGTTCCAATCGACATACGAATAGACCGACCTGGTGTTAGTACGTTATGCGTAAGGTTTACATCTTCTTCTGCAGTATGTTCCCGAACACGTTCTGGTTTCTTGGAGTGCGATGGGGTATTCGTGGAAAGAAGCTCATACAGTGCAGGACCTTTTTTTCGACTCATGGGGAACCTCCAATTCCAATTACACTTGCCATCGCCATACCTCCTGCGTGGGATAAACTCAAACGCCAGTCACAAATACCCTGCTTATCAGCAATTTCGGCTGCTCGACCTTGTAACGTCACCATTGGTGGGCCGTCTTCTCTAGACACGCCGATTTCAATCCATTCAATACCGCCTGCGAGACCAGTTCCGAGCGCCTTAAGCACTGCTTCTTTTGCAGCATACCTTGCTGCAAAACGCTGGGCACGCATATCTTCGGAAGCAACATTCGCTGCTTCTTGTTCCGTTTTTGTAAAACATCGGTCGATAAATTTTTGCCCATGCTTCTCAAGCATCGACGCGACACGTGCCACATCTATAATGTCTACTCCGTGTGCAACAATCATTGCTTTGGTTCCAATGAACACACATCAAGCAAGTGCCCAAGTTGCGGTACAAGTAATTTCTGCATTGCAAGCGATACTGCCTTAGGTGAACCAGGAAGTAAAAAGACTGGAGTTCGGTGACTTTCTATGTCTATCCATCCTGCTTCGGCACGGCTCAACATTGCAGCTGCGCCAATTTCTTCAAAACTGAGATGGCGGAAGAGTTCTCCGAATCCCGGCAGAGTTGCTGCCATAAGTGGGAGTACAGCGTCGGGTGTTACGTCTCTCCTTGATGGCCCCGTTCCTCCAGTCACTACAATTGCATGCACTGTTGCATCACTCGCCCATTTAGTGACTATTGCGGCAATAGCAGCGTGTTCGTCTCGTACAATTTCACGAGCCGATACAGCATGCCCAGCTTGCTCTAGTGCATCAATTACAATTTCGCCACTCCGATCTTCCTCTAGCGAACGTGTATCACTCACGGTCAACACCGCGACTGTAGCCTTTCGTGTTGAAGTCTCATGCTTCATGCACGCAGCATACCCTATACATGCCTCGCAGTGATACCATGTGAGATGTCATGTCAAACAATCAAATCGATATCCTATTCACAGAAAATGCTGTCGATGTAGTAAGCGCAAGCATTTTGCCCGCAATCGGCTGCGGTGGCGAATGTATCTTCATTGGTCGAACACGACCTGAAGACAATGCAACACACGGCCCCCTCCTTGCGTTGCACTACGATTGCTATCAAGAAATGGCTGAAAAAGAATTACGAACACTTGCCCAAGAAGCAATTAACCGCTTTGAGATACGGCACATTCGGGTGACGCATAGCGTAGGCAGGGTTGCTACCAATGAAGCAAGCGTCGTCATTGCCGTTGCAAGCGATCACCGTGATGATGCGTTCACCGCTTGCCGATTTATGATTGACTTACTCAAACAGCGGGTTCCGATTTGGAAGCAAGAAATGTGGACAGATGGCACAACTTGGTCCGAGGGCGCCCCGCTCACAACCTCATGAGTAAAACCATTTTTAAATTATTTGCCATTGCTGGCATTTCATGTTTTTTGATTATTTTCTGGTGGCTCAATCCGAAAGTACAATCACTCCTAGACAAAAGCAACTATCTCTTAGAACTTGGCCTTCTCGAAGAAGCTGAAAGTTATCGCGAACAAGCAGGCGCCCTCAATGATTGGACTCTTCCCATTGCAACGATTGGATTCATTTTTGCACTAACTTCTGTTCTGTATTTCTTTACTTATGGATTCATTACACATGACAAAACAAAGTGAACGAGCACAAAAGATTTTCAAGGCACTCAGAAAGCGCTATCCAGACGCGCACTGCGCGCTAGATTACAACTCGCCTCTGGAGTTACTGTTCGCAACGATTCTTTCAGCACAATCGACTGACGTCGGTGTCAACAAAGCAACACCCGAACTTTTCAAAGCATTTCCAACCGTACATGACTATGCAAACGCTTCTCCTGAAAAAATAGAACCGTACATTTCTTCAATTGGACTATTCCGAGGAAAAGCGAAATCAATTCACACATCAGCAAACATGATTGCCAATGATTTTGGTGGCAAAGTCCCAGACAATATGAAAGACTTAGTCAAACTTCGGGGTGTCGCACGAAAAACTGCAAATGTGGTTCTAGGAAATGCTTTCAATAAAAACGAAGGCGTTGTTGTCGACACACATGCTGGGCGACTTGCCCAACGATTTGGCTTAACTGATGAAACAAAACCAGACAAAATCGAAAAGGACTTAATGGCACTTTTCCCACAACAAGACTGGTCTATGCTTAGCCACTTGCTCGTTTGGCATGGAAGACAAGTGTGCAAAAAACGTGGCGGAACCTGTAGTGAAGATTCTATTTGTAAAAAGTATTGTTCAAATGCACACGTTTAATTGTTTGCCACAACACCCACTACCCCAGCACCAGAAACAAACCCAACGGTTCCATCTAAAAGTGGAATAAGTTGCACAATCGGACCTGCCAATTGCAATCCACATAAAAGTGGCTCATCTTCACGGTGCCCGATGATGTAAATACCATTCTTGGTTCCAAACCAAAAATCCCCAGCAACCGCGACGACTGTTATTGCTGGCGAAGGAAGCGTCACTTGCATGTCACCTTCTGAGGTACGCATCGTCACTGAGCCATCTTCTTCAATTTCAGCTTCTGCCCCAAGAACAATCGCGCTTGTTGGCACGTGTACCGAACGCATCATCTGGGATGCATGATCTGAATAACAAGGACTAAAATCTCCTCCGAAGGAATAGTAAAAGGAGCCATTTTCAGCTTGCACTTCTATATTTCGTCCAGTAGAAAAACCTGGCTTCATCGCTCCATTCGCAGGCACGACTCTAAAGAGCGTTCGCCCAACTCCCCCGGGGTCATCCTCAATTCGGTACAACCCATATCCAAAATCTCCACAGAGCGCAAAATAATTTGACGCCACGATGCCAATGGAACGAACTCCATTGACCGGAAACTTTCGTAGCAATCGTAGTTCTTTTGGGGAGACTCCCAAAACGTAAATGCCTTTATTTGTTACAAGAAACACACGAGAACCACGAAGGAGAACATCAGTAAATGCACCTTCAATGACAACTTTGCCAAGGGAGCCAATCTCTTTTAACTCGCTCGTCATAAGACCAACTTCTGTTTTGCCTTCGAGCGCTCGAACAAAAACAAGTGTGCCACTTGGTGCGTTAGCACTATCGCTCAGCGGATGTACCTCGGTAGCTGAGCCTAAAAATGTGTGTGTATCTGCGCTGTACAAACGGCGATTCAATGCATACACCTCGCCATTGTGCAACGTGTTGAAAACGCCTGTCACCTCATCGTCACACTCTACAACGGGTGAACC
>Ga0257122_1003005_pt1 | contig 10150 bp, 7 predicted proteins | sample SI106_120metaG_FD_190146 | JGI IMG/M metagenome (GOLD analysis project Ga0257122, IMG submission 190146) | Marine microbial communities from Saanich Inlet, British Columbia, Canada - SI106_120 | ecosystem: Environmental > Aquatic > Marine > Inlet | place: Canada: British Columbia | collected... | reverse complement strand
GAATTATTTTCGATGCTGCCCGCGAACTCCTGAATGCGAGCGCCGGTTACGTGGCGCTCTTGGCTACCGACGGTTCGAATAATGAAGTTTTATTTCTAGAGGCGGGCGGTCGGCCGTGCATGGTTGACCCTTCTTTGCCGATGCCTGTTCGCGGACTTCGGGCGCAGGCCTACCAGGATTGTAAGGTTGTCTACCACAATAGTTTCGCCGACAGTCGCTGGATGGCGATGCTGCCCACGGGGCATGTCACGGTAGACAATGTTCTCTTCGCGCCACTCGTGGTCGACGGCCGGTCGGTAGGGCTCTTGGGGTTGGCCAACAAGGAAGGCGACTTCACGGAACGGGACGCGACGCTCGCGGGTGTACTGGGAGAGATGGCCGCGTCTGTGCTTCGCTATTCGGTTGCCTCGGAAGAGCTTCGCGTATGCGAAGAGCGGAATCGAACCATCGTGGACACAGCTCAAGACGCAGTGGTTACTGTCGATGGAGACGGTAAGATCTGTGGCTGGAATAGCTCAGCGGAAAAGATATTCCGACGTAACGCTGATGAAATTGCCGGCAAGGCGCTCACCGAAATCATGCCCCAACGTTTTCGCCGCATGCACAGGCCCGCGATTCGCAAAGCGACCCAGAGCGGTAAGGCACCCGTTAATACGGCGCCTATGGAAGTGGTGGGCCTTCGGGGCGATGGGCTGGAAATCCCCATTGAGCTGACGCTTGCCGCCTGGAAAGTGGGGGACAAGCAGTACTATACGGGGTTTATCCGCGACATCTCAAAACGCAAAGAGACCGAGGCGATATTGGATGCGCAGAGAAATACGTTGGAAGAAACGGTTCAACTGCGTACCCAGGAACTGAACGCCACCTTGAGTGATCTGAGAAAGCGGGAGTCCGAGCTCAGAAAATCAGCTGCGGAGAAGACGCTTCTGCTGGAAGAAATGAACCACCGGGTACGGAATAATCTCACGTCGCTTCTCGGATTGCTTCACCAAGAACTCCGAGGGCTAGGTGACGAAAGATCAGCGGGCTGTACGGGGGTCTTGAGAAATATGGAAACGCGTATTCGCAGTATGGCAGCCGTTCAGAACATGATGTCCGATGCCGGTTGGAGCCCCGTCATGCTGTCTGACCTATGCGAGCGAAGCATACAGACGACGCTCTCGGGCCAATCAAAGTTGGAGGATATCGAGCTACGCGTGGGAAAATCAGACGTTTTGATCGATAGTCGACAAGCGCAACATCTCGCCATCGTATTGGCCGAGCTAGCTACCAATACCATGAAATATGGTCCCGATGAGGAGTCCGAGATTTCTATAGGGATCCTGAACAAGGACGGAAGACTAGAGCTTTGGTACGCCGATAACGGGGCCGGTTATCCCGAAGCAGTCTTGACCGATTTAGCCGATACCGTGTCAACGGGGCTCGGTTTGATCGGTGGTTTGATACGTCATAGTCTCCGTGGGGAATTGTTATTGGATAACGTTGAGGGGGCCGTCACGACGATATCTTTTGACCTAGATGAGCGAACCGGATCGCTCGGATCGTAAGACCTATTTCGGCAATGCGCGAACCGCTTTGGATTGGCCCTTGAGAATATAGTCCGGCTGTTGTCGTATCTTGCCCGTCAATGCCTTGAGTTTATCCGTCGCCTTTTCCAGCTTGCTAACAGCCTGACCCAATTCGTGGTCCTTCTTATAGAAGTCCACCGAAAGGCCTTTGGCAAGTCGGCTCATGCGCTCCGTTGATTTGGCCAATTTGACGAGCGTTCGAGTTAGCTGTGGGTCTTCTACCTTCGCGCTATAGCCAGAGACGGAAGCTTTGACTTCGTCGAGCAAGGGTTGAAAATCTAGGCCGCGTACTTTGCGGGCAAATTTTCTCGCACCAGTCAGCACTTTTTTCAAAAAACTACCGATGCGGGCCGTCTTGCTATCGGGTTGTCCAACCCATTGCTTCGACGTCTCATCAACGAGTTTGGTGGTTCGGTAGATATTGCGCAGTACGCGTCTTATTTTCTGCGGGCTGTGCTTGGTTTGCTGAACGAGCATGATCGCTTTTCGTCGAAGCCGATCGAGTCCGGCGATAACGGTCTTTCGTTTGTCGTCGCTCGTTGCGTCCAGGAGGCGGTCTAGCGCACGTTCCATTTTCGGCGATTGTTCTTTGAGTATGTCGAGGAAGAACCGACTGACTGGCGGCCCCTTGGCTATGATTGAATCGCCTCGGTTGGGTCTAATCGGCGGAGCTTTTTCGCTCCCTTCGACAAGCTCGATAAACGTATTACCCGTAATACCAATACTAGTGATCACCGCTTTGGCATTCTTGCGCACCGGTGTGCCGGGGTTCAGAGCGATAGTCACTACAACGTAGTCGGTGCTGCCAAGGTCGAAAAATACCCTTTTTACTTTGCCAACCCGAACGCCATTCAGGCTGACAGACGCGCCCTTCTGTAGTCCAATTACCGACTCTGGGTAATAGATGTGATAGATATCCTTCGGATTCCAAATGCGCAGGCCGGCAAGCGTGACGACGCTGAGGCCGAGTATGGCAAAGGCCAGGCCCATGAAGACGGCAAGTTGGAGTTGTTGCGTCGGTCGCGCCAAGCGTTACTCGCTATCCTTCTTCGTGGCTGTGTCTTTGTCCGAGTTGTCGGCGCTATACGTATCGTTTTTCGAATCGCTGTCGCCGGCATCGGCGGCATCGGCGGCATCGCCATCGGATTCCTTTCCCTTGCCCGCGATCCTAGGAGCCAATGCCGTTATTTGTTTTTGTAGAATTTCGCCAATGCGCGCTGCAACCTCTTGAGGGTGGCGTCTGGCGCAGACAAGAAGGGAATCGAAGGCATGCTCGAGTACGACTTTGTCGGACCGTGCATCTCGCAGCCGAAGTGTTAGGGCAAGATGGGCTTTGCAGCCCTGTCCTTCTTCGATTTCCTCCATGGCATCGACGTTGCCCTCGAGTATCAGATCTGGCTCACGTACACGGTCGCCCATGTCGACTTCCCTGAACATGCCGGAGCTACGCAGATAGCGCATCGTAGCTTCGGCGATAATTCGCGGAGGTTCGGCGACCCATTGACGATAGCCGTAGTAACGCATTTCGCGCTGGGCTGTACGATACGCCACTCGGGTCGAATCGTATCCTGCGGCTGCGGTGAAGCTAGCCACGGAAATTCGTGCCCCTTTCACTGACTCCTTCAATGCGCTAGGGCTTTTCAGTGAATAGAAAAATTCCTCTTTAGGGGGAGTCGAAAAGCAACTTCCGCCAGACAGGCTCAGGCCCGCGACCACGAGGAAAACGGAGCGGAGCATTTTCTTGATGCGAAATGATGTCATCGTACACGTCGCTCTTTTCGCGTATCCCCGCCTAATAGCAAGGAAGGACGTTCCTTGATGATGCGGGTGAACGCTTTGATGTTTCGGGATGCGTGGTCCAGGTTGACCATGATCGAGCCGAATTGCCTATCTCTTCGTTTGAGTATTTTCGCCATATCGGAGGATACGCCAGCAATGCGGTTGGCTGTGCGATTCAGGGCTTTGATCATTGCTGTGATCGATGGGTCGTTCACCCGCGTACGAATACTCTTAGCGGTTTTGCTTATTTCGTTGAGCATGGCCTGCGGGCGAAGGCCCTGAGTTGCGCGATTGATGCTCTTTGCCGCGCTGGTTGCAGCGACCAATATGGCCGTGATGCGTTCCGAATTATTGGTTGTGACGGAGCCCAATGCCTTTGCGGTTTTATCCAGGGTTGCCGTGGCGCGATCGACGTTGAGGAGGATCCGTTTCACCCGTTTTGAGTTATCTGTCGCCAGGTTGGTCCAGGCTTGAGCGAGTAGATTGATGCTGTCGATGGTGGACGTTATCTTAGTTCGGTTGGCTTCGTTGGTGATGTCTAAGAGGTTCGCCAACACCTTTTCCATCTTCAGACCGATCTCTTTGGCTTGGCCGGTCAACACGCGAATTTCGGATGAGCCGACTTTGACAATCGATTCATCGGTATTGGGTTTGATCGAATCCGCCCGAGACGACCCCCCCGTGAGTTCGACGAATTTCAGTCCGGTTATGCCGACGGACGTGATAACAGCCCGAGCGTCGGCTTTTACCGGCGTGTCGGGCTTTAACGCGAGGCTGACGACGACCTCCTCAACATTTTGTGGGTCGATGGTTACGGCTTCCACTTGGCCAACTTGAACGCCTTTCATGCGGACGGCCGCCCCCGATTCCAACCCGGCTACCGATTCTTTGAAATGAACGTAGTAGCGGTCCTTGGGATTCCAGAAGCGGAGGCCGGCCAACGTCAAGACGCTGCCGGCCAATGCCAAGAATGAAAGGAGCATGAAGATGCCCAAGCGAACTTTTTGTGCTCTCGTGGCCATACGCCTAACTCTCCAACGCTTCTAAAAGAGATTGTCGGCCGCCAATGGTGCCATCGTCTGCTTTGCGGGCAAAGAAGTCGCGGACCTGCGGAATTTCGCTCGATTCCATATCGGCTACCGTACCTTGAGCTAAGACATTGCCTGCATCTAGCATGACGACCCAGTCGGCAATGAGTTTTACGCTCGGGAGTTCGTGGGTAATGATAACCATGGTCATTCCCAAGCGTCTTTGCAGGTCGCGCAAAGTCATATCGATGCCAGCGGCGACCACGGGATCCAGACCGGCCGAGGGTTCATCGCAGATCAATAGCTCTGGATTCATGGCGATGGCCCTGCTGAGCGAGGCGCGTTTGCGCATACCGCCGGACAGTTCCGCCGGCAGGAGGTCGGCCGCATGCGGCAATCCCACCATGGCCAATTTCGATTCAACGATTCGTCGGATGATATTTTCGGGGACGTCGCTGTGTTCGCGAAAGGGGAGGCCGACATTGTCGCCGACGGTCATGGAACCCAGCAGGGCACCGTTTTGAAAGAGCATGCCCATGCGGCGCAGCAAGAGCAGGCGCTGGTTTTCACGCATGCTATGAAGGTCTTGGCCGAAGACGCGAACGTCGCCCGCCATGGGCCGAAGCAGACCAACGACCGTTCGGATAACGGTGGACTTTCCGCAGCCGCTACCACCGATGATCGCGACGATGGAACCGCGTTTCACGTTCATCGATACATCGTCGATGATCACCTTGTCGCCGTAGCCGGCGCGAAGGTTCTTTATCTCGATAATGTTCTCGGTTTCGTTCGTCATCTTCTAGAGCAATGTGCTTAGCGTGGTAAAGATGCTGTCCACCACGATGATCGTAAATATACTGCTTACTACCGATGTCGTTGTTGCACGGCCCACCCCGACCGCGCCACCGGTAATTCGGAGCCCACTGTGACAGCCGATCAAAACGATAACCCAGGAAAAGACCAAACTCTTGGCCATGCCCATGCTGACGTCGGCGAGAGACAGCGCTGAAATGGTCTGACTAATATAGGCAGCTGGACTCAGGCCCAGGTAAAGTACGCCGATGAGGAAGCCGCCAAAGATGCCCACAGCGTTGGCGTAGACGGTGAGGGCGGGTTGAGTGAACGTAATCGCATAGACCCTGGGGATGACGAGATATCGGATCGGTTCGATACCCATTACGCGCAGGGCGTCGATTTCTTCGCCCACGACCATCGTACCCAGTTCGGCGGCGATAGCTGAACCGCTTCGGCCGGCGACAATGATCGCAGTCATGAGTGGGCCCAGTTCGCGTACGATTGAGATGCCAACGAGATTGGCTACGAAGATGGTTGCGCCAAATTGCCGTAGCTGATGCGCGGCCTGAAAGGCCATAATCAAGCCCAGGAGAAATGAAATCAACGAGACGATCGGCAGCGCATTCATACCGATATGAACCGCTTGAGAGGTTACTGAACCGGGAGGCGGAAATTGTCGACGGAAGGGGGCCAACAGCCCCCAATATGCGGTATCCGCTAAGAGTTGCAGAAAGCCAAACGTGCCGCGCCACACGCCGAGAGTCGATTCGCCGATGTTTTCCAGCAGGCCTTTACGTTCTGCCCTGGTTGGTTTTGCTGGCTCGACGGCATTGTCCAAGGCCTGCCGGACAGATCCGGAAGCATTGCGTGCACGAAAGGGGACATTGAGTTTGTTGGCGATGGCCAAACATTCGGCCAACGCTGCTACGCCCACGTGGGTCGCATCGGTGACATTCTTCAGTTCGACCATCACCGGTTGCTTGTGCCGCAAGAGCGCGCGAACCGCTTTGATCAGCGTTGTCGCTGATGCGCCATCGAGCGTTCCGCTCAGGGAAACCAGCTGGCTTCCATTCTCTTCCTGGTGTTTGATCTCAACCGGCACTGATCTTCATATATTTGTGAATTTACAGAACGTTAGCCTTGTGAGGCCTCGCTGTCAATGTCCCCCGCTCTCGAGGGGCTGGTCGTCGAAGGAGGGGCCGAAAATGAAAGTTGAGAGATCCCCTCAGGACCATTGCCGCTCGGCGATCTCCGGACTAAGATAGGCAAATCCTATGAGCACGAAGCAAGCGAAAGCGCGCACACCAGTCGTACTGGACCAGAAGCTGACCATCACCAAACGGATCGGGCAAGGACGCCTCAGTGTCGTCTATGCGGCGGTTCATCAGGTGTTGGCCCGCAGGTTTGCCGTCAAAGTGCTGAGTCCTTTGTTAACAGAGGGAGAAACCCAACGCCGGCGACTTCGCCATGCCGTTCGGGAAGCAAGCAGCGTCGACTATCCCCAGGCTGTTCCGCTGGTGGACTACGGCGAACTTCAGGACGGGCGTACCTATCTCACCATGCCCTTCGTCAGAGGCATCCAACTGTCGAAAGTTCTGAGTAGAGATGGGCGTTTCAAAGTCAAAAGAGCCATTCCCATCTTGGTGCAGCTCGCCGATATTTTGGACGCGTCTCACCATTGGCGGGTTGTTCACGGCGATGTAAAGCCAAACAATATCATGCTTGTAGAGCAGTCCGGCGGGCGTGAGTCCGTCCGACTGCACGACTTTTGTATTTCAGCGACGCTTGCCGGACCCGCCAAGACGGAAGAAGATCTGATCAACCTGCTGCGGGTATACGGCAATGCCGACTACCTTTCGCCGGAACAGCTTTCCGGCCATCCTGTCGATGGGCGCGCGGACATCTATGCTTTTGGCTGTCTGGCCTACCATCTATTGGTGGGGGAGCCTCCTTTTGTGGGTTCCAACGAAGAGGTTGTAAGTGCGCACCGGCGCCGCGAACCGGTATCGCTACTACGTCGGAGCGGCGGCGACGCCATTGCAGTGGAACTCGATAAGATCGTTTTGGGATGTTTGGAGAAGAATCCCGCAGATCGCTATCAGTCCATGGCGGTCGTCGCTCAGGAATTGCGGCGCTTGATGCCGGCCGTTAAGTCGGTGGACCCCGAAGAGGCCATCACAGGGCGCTGGAATATGCCCGAGGAAGAGGCCGAGCAAGAAGAACCATTGCCCGAATCACCCAGCCGCCTGCGTGCACTCTTTTACGACACGATATTGGAACTGTCCGAACATATCGCAGACAACGGCAAGGCGCCCGATGGCATGCTTGAGGTCACGGCCAATATCAAGCGGGTTCGCGATGAGGTTTCGTCCGTGGGTGCACGGGTAGAACTCACCGAAAACCGGTTCGAAGATATTCGGCGTGAGCAACGAGAACGAGAATCATCGTTGCGGTATGCGATAATTGATCTCACGCTGGCCCGCAATGATTTGGACGAAAAGGGTGGGGACAAGCGCCGCTGGGATGATCTGCAATTTCAGCTGAAACAGCTGGAATCCAACCTCGCGGTACTCGAGCAACAGCGCAGCGAGAGATTCACGCTTCTCAACACTGAATTGGGCCAGCAGCGCGACCTTCAACGGTCGTTGGAACACGAATTGGTCGCCCACTATCGACGACTCTACAACGAAGTGGATGCGCTTCGGGGGATGGTCGACAGTGATGAGTCTCGTAAGCTTTATCGTGCCTTGGACCGTTGTCGGGCTGCTATTGCCAAGAGCCAGCCTCGACCGACCTCTCGAATCTCGAGCTAAGCCCACGCAGGCAATCCAGCGTGTAGACTCCGCCAGTATCCTTCTCTAGCGCTTTTTATGCGATACCGCTTCTGAAGGGCGTACGGCTAATATATAGTAGAGGGTGCCGAAGAGCGCAGCTGCGCCGGCGGTAATGAACATGGCGGTAGATGTGTCGTGTAGGCCGTAGCTGCAACCGGTGTCGCTGCACCAATCGGCATTGTACTGATCGCGGCGACCCAGGGCGACGGCTCCCGTACCGATACCCGCCCCTAGGCTGGCGGCGAAGACTCCGCCCGCTAGCCATAGCGGCCAGGTCTTATGGCCCATGGAAAGCTCGGCGTCGACCGCCTTTTTGTCGTCGAATTTAAGACTCGATTGCCAGGGGCGCCGTCCTGGGTGCTTCACCACAACCTTGTGCTGTCCCATGGGCACCGTGACATTCTTCAAAGGCGTCTTGCCCAGCGATCTTCCGTTGACGGTAACCAGCGCCCCAGGCGGGGTCGTTCGCATGGAAAAGAGCCCGCCTTCCATCTTGGCATTGACGTCGTTGGATTTGCCGCGTGATAGCTTGAAGCTGACGACTTTGTCTTTGTAGTTCGGCATGACTACTTTGAGGGTATGTGAGCCTTCTCTAGCGGCGATTTTTAGTGGTGTCGTTCCCACCTTACGACCGTCAAGGGTGACCTCACCACCGCTGGGCACGCTGGTAATTCGAAGCCCGAGAGCCATGATGCCTTTCCACGTCGCCACCTTCTTCGGCCCGGCCAGCAGTTTCTTGCTGGAGATCAGATACCCGGGTTGTTTGAGGAATACGGCATATTCTCCTGGCTTCAGGCCAATTTCCAATGGTGTTGTACCGACGCTTTCGCTGAGTTTCTTCCCCAGGTGTACGCTCGCGCCGCGGGGGTCCGAATCGATTTTTACGGTGACTTCCAAGTCCACCGGTATGTTGACCGCTTGACCGCCCTTGATGCCGAACTTTTTGATCATGGGGCGATAGCCCGGAGATTTGAGAATCAGAATATGGTCGCCGGGCGGAATGGTTCCGTTAAACGGCGTTTTGCCAACGCTGCCAGCGGCCTCGGCATCGATATAGACCTTGGCACCCGGCGGGTTGCTCGTGGCGGTAATTCGGGTCTTCACGACCGTTTCTAGAGATCGGCTGGTAGCGCGGAGTCGCCTCGCATCGCGGGCCCGAGGATACTTCCTGCCGTACTCGGCAAGGTACTGCTGTGCCTCCGCATGTCGGTACAACTGAAGGGCGCTATAGGCCAGGCTGCGAAGAAAGACGGGACTGGGAAGGAGAGCATAACCTTCTTTATAGACCCGATAGGCATTGAGATAGTCGCCCTCTCCGAAAAAGGCGTTACCCGTTTTGAGCAGCAGTCGAGCGCGTTTTCTCTTGCTCAGTTTTTTCTTCTTCTTGGCCTTCTTCTTCTTGGCCCTTTTCTTCTTGGCTCTTTTCTTCCTGGCTCTTTTCTTCTTCTTGGCCTTCTTCTTCGTTGACGTCGTTTTGCTCTGGGCGTCAGCAAAGCGCAAGGCGCCCGGATGGATCAGGCAGAGCGCAAGTATCAAGAGTAATCGGCGGGCCATGAACATCTATGATAATCGACCTTTGCCGCCAAAGCTACTTCGAACGGGCACCGGCACTGAAAAGGGCTCTGGCGGGCTTTGCGGCCGGAACTAGAACGTTCGCATGATGCGGTTCGCGTCGCGTAGGCCGGATTTCGCCTTTTTGGCCTCTTTGCCGCTGGGGGCGAGCCGGAGGTAGCGGCGGAAATGCGCTTTGGCTTTGGTCGCGTACCGGCGCCGCTGCGCTCCGCGTTTGGAAATGGCCCAGCGCAGATACGCGAGCCCCAATTTATATTGCACGGCGGGTTGGCGTTTATTCGATTCGGCCTTGTGCAGGCTGTGTACCGCGGTGGCGTATTGGCCGGTTTGAGTGGCCAAAGTGGCTCGCGTGATCAGCTGCTTATACCTGCTAACCCGGTCGCTATCCTGGACGATGAAGAAATTCTCGTCTTCGGGTGAGGGCAAGGGCTTTGTGGTCTTGGAGGGGCGGGCTGGCTGGACCGGTGGTTTCGGCAACGGTGCCGGGGCGATCTTTCTGCGTCGGCCAAGCTCGACACTCGCATCTTTCTTGCGCAGCTTTGCCAGCCCGACGAAGGCCGCCGCGCGCACGGCC
>Ga0257122_1003003_pt1 | contig 10160 bp, 6 predicted proteins | sample SI106_120metaG_FD_190146 | JGI IMG/M metagenome (GOLD analysis project Ga0257122, IMG submission 190146) | Marine microbial communities from Saanich Inlet, British Columbia, Canada - SI106_120 | ecosystem: Environmental > Aquatic > Marine > Inlet | place: Canada: British Columbia | collected... | reverse complement strand
AATTGGTTAATGTATATTTTCTATTTTACAGCCCTTCTGGCTATTTTTTTTGTTGGCTATCACTTTGGGAGCCATAGCAAGGATCAAATGCTGGAAGTCTATGCAAAAAAATTAAAAGAGGCGCAAGCACAGACAGAAACATCGGTATCGACACAACAGCCTGAAGTCAGTGAAAGTGAGCTTGTAGCACTTTTGCAGGATCCTGCTGCCCTGGCAGAGGGAGTAGAAATTTTCGGTGAGCTATGTGCCCTTTGCCACGGAGAGTCCGGGGAAGGCATGATTGGGCCGAATCTCATTGACAATTACTGGCTGCATGGTAAAGGAAAGATCAGTGACATTGCGGTTTCTATCAGATCTGGAATTCCTGACAATGGCATGGCTGCATGGGCAGAAAGAATTCCTGAGCAACAAATCCTGCATATAGCAGCTTATATAAAGTCAGCACAAGGAACTATGGTAGAGAATGCGAAAGAACCTGACGGTGAGCTTGTAGAAGAATAAGATGGCGGAGAGTGTTCAAAAACTGCCGGAAGACGGCTTTCGCATAAACCAATTTCCCATGACTGCACATGGGTTCTTCAGGAAACAGAGGGATCTTTCTCAGTGGGTGTTGATTGCTATATTCATTACACTTCCCTGGATTAAAATAAACGGTCTGCCTGCCATTCTCATTAATTTACCGGATCGCAGATTTACATTTTTTGGCCTAAGCTTCTGGAGTCATGACGCGCCGCTGCTTTTCTTTGTTATAGCAAGCGTCTCACTGGGACTGTTGTTTGCCACATCGGTTTGGGGACGAGTATGGTGCGGTTGGGCATGTCCACAAACAATTCCTATTGATGGTATCTTCCGAAGGATTGAAACTCTTGTGGAAGGAAACCATATTGCCAGAAAGAAGCTTCATGAAAAGCCTTTTGACAGTGAAAAAATTGTAAAGGCGGCTGTCAAATGGTTTCTGTTTTTTACGGCAAGCTTAATCCTGTCGCACACCTTTTTTGCTTACTTTACCGGCCCAGGCAAACTGGTGTCCATGGCCCTGAGCCCTCCCTCTGATGCACTGACCACCTTTTTAATTGTTAACACAACGACACTCATTATCCTCCTTAACTTCGGATGGTTTAAAGAGAGGCTTTGCACTATCATATGTCCATACGGCAGACTTCAATCCGTGTTAATGGACGAAGATTCTCTTGTCGTTGCTTATGATGAGAAGAGAGGTGAACCGCGAAAAGGCAGCAAGACCAAATCTAAAAAAATGGGTGATTGTATAGACTGCCTTAAATGCGTTGCAGTCTGCCCCACAGGAATTGATATTCGCCACGGCATCCAGATGGAATGTATCGCCTGTACCTCCTGCATCGATGCGTGTAACGAGATCATGCGAATAACAAAAAAGCCGGAAGGACTCATTCGATATGAATCAGAAAACGGATTGAAAGGAGAGAAAACGGTCTTCTGGAAGATGAAGACAAATATCTACCTTGGGCTAACCATTCTTTCTGTCATCGGACTGTTTCTATTTGTCTTTAACAGATCTAGCCTGGACATCACGGTATTAAGAGCGCATGAAAGCCCTTATCAGGTACTGAAGACATCGAAAGAGAGGGTTTTAATAGCAAACCATTTTACGCTTAACCTTAAAAACCAGAGCGCTGTAAAGATAGAGGTTGATGTAATACGAACAGGCAAAATTGAGAACACAAAGATTGAAATTATAGCATCAACACTTCCGGTGGTAATTCCACCTGGAGAGGCAAAGAAGAATCATATTTTTATAAAATTTCCAAAATCAATTTTAGAAAAAAAAAGCCACCACAAATTTCGATTACAGATTACGACAAAATCAAAAGATATAACACAGAAATATATAAAGGAAATCAGCCTTGTTGGACCTATCTAATAACATAATAAACAGGATAAGTGATATGCTACCAGCCTTGGTACCGTTTGCAATCATTGCAGCAAGCATTATCGGCAGCATACACTGTGTCGGAATGTGCGGTGCACTGGCTATGACAGCAGGCGCACAGAGCAGAAAGGGCCTTGTCAATTACCACCTTGGGCGCCTGCTTGGCTATTTCAGTGTAGGTGCATTGGCCGGATTTCTGGGATCTGAATTTATTAATTCTGAGATGAAATATATCTCCCTCGTCTCCACTGTTTTTTTAAGTGCCAGCTTCCTGGTTATAGGTTTCAGTATAATGAGAAAAGGGCAACTACATATTAAACAACCTGCTTTTCTGAAACTATTTTACCAGAACAGGGTTGGCAGGATACTGGAGAGCAAAACCTCTCATTCGGTTTCAAGTTTTTTAATAGGTCTGCTAAGCCCTCTGTTACCGTGCGGATGGTTATACGGCTTCATCTTAATAGCAATCGCAACAAACAACCCTCTCTGGGGAGGTATATTGCTTACATCATTCTGGATAGGTACTCTTCCTGCTCTTTCCAGTATCTCGCTATTAGCAAAAAAGCCGATAAAATACTTTAACGGTAAAGCATCAATATATATTGGTATTTTCCTGATATTTATAGGAATCTCAAGTTTAGTGCTAAAGTTATCCAACCTGGCAGCAGAACATTGTTGCCGTTAGAATCTGTAATAATAGATTTTTTATAGAACCTGAGATCATAATTAACGGTTCACTGGAACACTGGACAGCTAATAATCCGAATATAGGCTTCCCTGTCGTTGACAGCGGTTCACTGCTACTCCGCCTGAATCAGATCTGGAATATGTCTCATCCGGTTCCGCCTGCAGCGCAGGCAGCAAAGACGCATCATATACCATTAAGGTACTCGGTGTCGATACCGACCGCTACGGTATTATCCGATTCAGCTTTGGGCTACCCAATACAAAAGAAAGCATAGAATTCTATTAAATACCTTATTGCAATCCTGAAACAGCTTAAGGCTGAACCTGCCGGTAATTAGAGGCAAAGAATATGTAGGCTCACTGGCGGAAATGGAGCGTAACGGAATTGAACTCCTAGTTAGCTACCATCGCTTATCTTTCTTTCAATCCATTTCTTGGCTGCTCGTCTAAACAGTCTCAAACTCCCTTTTACAGACGACATCTGATTGGTTTTCTTTAGGTATGTCTCAGGATGGACTAATGAAAGAGGAACAATATTGTTACGTCTATCCGGCCCAGGAATCTTAACATTGTGCATTTCTTCTTCTTTTACGAACATCAGGATATTCTGTCGATACCAGTGTCGAATTTGTTTGTCATTCCAAATCTTGCTACGTATAAAGTCTAATGGGACAAAACCTCTCTCTGTGAACATATGCGCCCAATAATCGGGCCACTGTGCATTAATATGACCACGCCCGTCTTGAAAGGGAATTGCCGCTGAAAATAATATAAAATCGGAAGCGGTGACCAAAGACTCAACAAGACCCATAGTAGCTTTCTCGGATAAATGTTCTGCCACTTCTAAACTAATAGCCAAATCATATTTCTTATCACAACTAATTGTTTCTTCGAAATCTACTTGACTGAAATCTTGTATAGGTATTTCTAGAAGATCCTGTTCAACCCATGGCCCATCTAGTCCATGGATTTCTCTAACACATTTCTCTTTCATAACTGAGAGCCATGTTCCTACCCCGCAACCAAAATCAATTGCTGAATTTACTTCTGGAAGGACGTCGAGAACTATCGACAAAACTGTTCTTGCCGAGTAAACAGTTTTCTGGTGACGATCCTTGTAAGCATCATGTCCCCAATCATGTTTTGCCATGCTTTCCTCTGACAGCTAACAGTTAAATATACCGCTTCTGTATATTTCGAATATCATAATCATGATTTATAACTTTAAAGCAATATTCAAGTGAAAATTCTATAAAACAACCCGGTAAAGGTTTCTTAATTCTAAAAACACTTGAAAACAAAATGTTAATATTATTATTTCTTTAAAAAGGCTATTTTTGGTAAGAAAGTTCATAAAATCTATGTCCCTACAAATATAAACTTTATTTAAGATAATTTATCCGCACTATCCTATGTGTTATAGTTCTTGAAATGTTGAATTGAATGTTATGGAATAATAGATTTACGAGTTGTTGAAGTCAAGGAATAGTTTTGGATTGATTCAAGTGGCAAGATGAGACCCTTTGCTTGTTACTTGAATCTGGGAGATCACTAATACTTTACTTTTTGTAGATGAAAATGTTGTTTTCAAGTGGTTAGTGCCTAAAAGCAATTGGAAAAATGAGCTTAAACATCAAGGTACATATAAATATTACTAGTGAGTGTGGTTTGAGTAAGATATAATGTTGACTCTAACTTTAAGGATGGTATAAGCAATGGAGGCAGGTCGCTCATGAGACTTGATCATTTTATAATTACACGTCTTTGTCATAGAGGTTACAAGTTTGGCGCTGCAAGGCAAATTATTGATCCTTTGGAACCAAAATATCTGGAGTTGCGTTTTAAACTTTTCGAGATTACCTGTCTTCCATGCATACTTGCTCAGACAGATCAAAATTTCGGATGGATTATTATCATAGATAAAGACCTCAGGGCTGACTATAGAGAAAGATTAAGTAAACTTGTAGAAGAAAAAAAAAGGGTGTATTTGTATGATTATGATCCTTTGAAAAACATGCAGAGTCTAGAGTGGATTGAACCATTTCTAATTGGAACACCAGATTATGTTTTAACTACCAGTCTAGATAGTGATGATGCAATTCCGAAGAACTTTGTAAGCGCAATACACTCACACGTGTTTAAAGTTGAGCAAATTGGAAGGCTTCCTCCTTTAAAAATCATTGCATCTAAACAAACTGTGCAATGGTATCTCATAACCTCTCCGAAAGCTCCTCTCGGATGGAAATGCTTATGGCACAGAAGAGCAGAACGCGCACCCCGTGCCGGATTCTCTTTTCTATGCCAATATCCAGAATATAAATATAGCGTCGTAGAGATGGCTCATAGACACCCTAAAAATTATTTTGATTGGTCGGAACCACCATTCAATAATAGGGTAAAAAGAGATCGGGAAGCGTTTAGGATAACTGCTGAGGAAAATAATGAAAATCTCAATTACTGGTCAGTAGAGGATACGTTTTACGATATTAGTAAAGATGTGGGGCCAATGTTAAGGACAAACCACGGCTTAAATATCGAAAAGCGACGACTGTATGAGATAAAATCTAATAGCAATAAAGTTGTTGGCCCTGAAACATTTCCAAACATAATTATTAGTTGGGACCGTGCGTATAAGTATGCTAAATATTTCAAGAAAGACGTTAAATCGTTAATTGAAGTTCTGCGTCAGACCCCAGTAAAATCTTACAAGAAAGGCTTCTTATATGATCATTTTAAAAGTATTGCTTATAAAGCATCTATGATTAAGTGGTTTCTGAAGAGTTGATATGAAGAGAAATTGGTGGATAATCGACAAGAACGCGATGCCTTTGTTTACTGATATTGTTCTCGAATCGCCTGCAGCCGTTTTCTGTATCGTGCGCCAACGACTTTGGTTGAAAACTCCTGACAGTCTCGTGCAAAACCGCCTGTTTCCCTGCGTCTGGACGCATCACTTGTCTTGTCTAACAGCGTTCTCATAAAGGTGGCGGCCTGGTTAACATCAGGGTTGGCCCATACCTGACCGTCACCGAAAGGATACTGGTTCTCCTCCACCGGGACCAGTTCATAGTCGACTAGGTCCACATGGGAACGGTCACAGAAATCAACATTGCCAGAATAACCGGTCGTTATTACGTGCAGGCCCAATTGCAGTGCTTCAGCGATGCCTCTTCCAAATCCCTCGGCGCGATGCAGCGAGAGAAAACAGTCACAGCATTTGTAAAGCGCGAGCAAGTCGGGCCGTGTGAGGGTCCTCCCCAAGACATGTATACGGTTGTCTTTACTAGCCAATCTTTTAATCTCGCTCCATTCATCATCGTTCCCTGTTGACCCGTGCGCCTTGATCACTAAACCGACTTCATTCCGGTTTTTTTGCTGACCATTGTCTGTGAATGCCAGATTGAACGCCTCTATGCATGCCAGAGGATTCTTTCGATGAATCGAGGACTTCAGATCAAAGGAGAAACAGAAAAGCAGGGCGGATTCGGGAAGGCGAAAGTCTCTCCTGCCCTTGCTACTCACACTTCCGATTTCAACTGCCATTGGCATACGCTTGAGAATTACGGGGCATACAGGTGCCAACGCCCGGCGCGTGTGCCGACTGGAGACCCAAACCTCGTCCACGATCTCACATATTCGCTCCCATTCCCTAGGGCATTTAGCAAGTTCCCAGGGCCAGTAACCAACGTTGTAGCGTCCCGTAAACTGCGCCTTTCCTTGCTCCAGAAAGTATCGGACATGTTCGAGTGCGGTCAAACAAAACACGTTGATGGCGTAGGGTCCATCGTTGGTCACGTAGTCGTGCATGCTTTGATCGTCTTGTGGTACGTCGGATCCCGGTGGGAAATTGAGTATGGTGAAAGGGATTCCCGCAGCAAGCAATGAGCGTCCTGCCATACGGACATCTTCCCCTATCCCTAACTGAGCAAAGGCGTACCCAATCAGATTCACGCCAAAAGGCCGTTGTTTTGGTGACAGGATTTCCCGTTGGACAGGATCACCGTAGTGACTTTTCCACAGCCCCTGCTGAAGCAGCCTGTTTTTCTCCGCGGTGCTTAGCAGCTGCCAAAGCCCGTGTTCCTCAACACCATGGTTATAGAACCAATGTTCAAAATCGGTCCATTGTCCCGGTAGCGTGAATAACTTTTGCACGTCTTCTCGTAAAGAGTAAATCAATCTTTGCAGACGATTTATACTGTCCTCGGGTTCGACTTCCTGCAGGTAGGCTCGAAAGCCGTCGTCCTCGGTCAAAGCACGATACTCTTTGCAGCCGTTAGCCACAAGCCATTCCAGGAACACATGCCAATCTCGATAGGTGTTGAGGGGTATCAGGCTCCGAAGATCCTGGCGTAGTTGACGAATCAAAGCGATGGCGAACGACTCTTTTGGGTACACCGTGAACACCGGAGGATGATCGCCGGTCGTATTGCTGATCAACGTGGGCATAGGATGGTAATTGCTGGTCGTACTGCTGATCAACTCGAGTGCAATGGCTACCGCATCTTCGTATATACGTGGTCTAGGCGCAACTACTTCCGGATATTCGTCAAAATCATCGTCGAACAGAGATGAGGAGCGGCCAGGGAAGACCAGTACCTTGAGGCGTTCGTTGGATTCCAGAAACTGTTGGTAGAAAATCCGTGCCTCCTGCAGGGAGAATGGATATACCTTTCCTGGACAGAGTCGGGTAATGTTTTGTGAGATTTTCTGCCGTAAATTAGTAATCTTGCCATCTGGCATCTGCAATTGTCTGTTGATCTCACGCAGGAATTCAGTTCCCGTGGGGTCTATTGACGAGTTTACTGCTCCGGGAATAATTTTACCTGACATATTCAGGCCGCAAACGGAAGAGAAATCCGAGAGAAGGTCACTATCCTTAAACTCAGATTTATCGAATAACCTGACCGTCATAGAATCCTGCCCGAAAACCGATGCCCAGTTGAGATATACCCGTTCATAGTCGTAGTAATAGGACAGCCGCTTGCTAGCTTTTGGTAGCGGCTTCGGTTCGGATTGTCCTAACTTGATATTCGTCGAATAAAGGCTGCGGGCAACCCGATCTTGCCTTCGCAGATAAATCACGATCTGAAAGGTCTCAGCACAGGCATTCATCAGTGTTTTGAGGGCACGGATTTCCTTCCTGGTGCATAGCCTGCTGTGGAAGTGCTCCGAAGAGATGATCAGGGTCTGAGGTATTTCACCTATTGAAAGATCTGCATTCAGTTCCCTGATTACAGAGGCACGATAGAAATCCAAATCTGATTGAGAACTTATATCGAGATACTGGCCAATATCTTTAGTCCACGGGTTCGTACTAGCGAGAGCTGCGAACCCCCAGTTACTACCGCATCCTTCCGCCCCTCCGGTACGAGGGTAAACCACGGCCTCGTTGCGAAACTGATCACGATTGTCCGCCAGGAAGCGTTGAATCGTCGATGTTCCGGTTTTTTCAATACCTATATGAAGTATGCATCGCTTCACACGGTATTTGATTTTTAATGTAGATAGCTTAGATGGCATCGAAAATTTTTTCCGCATCTGAACCTACACCGCCGCGGCCGATAATGTAGCATGCGGCACTTTCGGGGCTAAGGTACAGATTGATTTACAATAAGCAATAGAATCGTTTTCCCGCACGTTCCGAGAATTTAACAAATAGTTATTTTTTTTGTAATATATAATTTAACACTAATAACAAGAATCCCACTTTTATCTAAAACTTTACCATCTTTAGCCACTGTCAGATGTATTACAAAACAGTTCGTAACGTCAACGCTCACTGGCGGGGATGAAGCGTAGCAGACTCACCGTACTGTGCAGCGCCCTGTTCGGCTATTTGAGGTGGAGAATAATCAAATTTGGTAACCAATAATCTATCGCGACTACGTACGAGTTCAATTGATTCCTTATCATAGTAATCCGAAATCAAAAACCTTCTCTTGGATACAAGGGCTTTTTCTGCACCATAAATAAGCTCCTTCTCTTCTCGTGTTATCGGTCGCACCTTTTCGACGGCCTTACATAAATTATCCTTCAGTGATTCTTGCCGAATAAAGAAACTTATGTAGCAGTTGTTCTTTTCAAACTGAACAAGGTCAGTATAACTGGAAATTAATCCAGGGTTGATTAGTTCGCTAATATTTTGGCAGCATAAATAAAGATACCTGTAAGTCATGAAACCGCAAAAGCTGACAATTGCTGTGTTTGCATATCCCTCACCCATAAAATGGCTATTGCCGGGATTGTGTATTAGCTTTAGCCACTTGCGAAATGAATCTACATTGTCACCTCTATCATATAGATCACGCCATAAAGTAACGTTTTCTGATAATTCATGAGACAGTCTGGAGTCATTTCTTTTTGTAAGACGTTTCATGAGGTCTCCGTCACCTAGGACACCAAATGACCAAAGAGAGAGATACCAATCCCAAGGATTACGAATTGACGAAATAATGTACTTATTTGATGTTATCTGATCTTGTGTTGCAGCATTATGCATTCCAATTTGTTCACCGTGAAACAAATTAGATAGTAATGACTTGATACTAGTGCTGCCTGTTTTTTGCATCTCGATGTATATCAGTTGATCACATTTAAACATTGTTTCTCCCAGGTTGTGCAACCTAACAGAGAATTATTTCTAACCGGATTAGAAATCTGAAGGTAGTAAGATTATTAACAAAATTCAAGTATTTTTTGAAAATTATATCCTGAGTTGATCTGCCCTGGCAACAAAAGTGGAGAAGAAATGAAGGATTTGGAAATTTGTATATAAATAACGATATTGTTGTGGTAATTTGGTAAAAAGTACACACATACCTCTCCTGATATACATCACATTGTTAAATTTCTACTATGATAATTTTGCCATAATACTGATGGTTAGGCGATGAGTGAGGATATGCCTTCCCTCAGCACCATCATTCCTCAACTTTATCAAATACCTTAATATCACCTCTTGGTAACTAAACACTTTGATAGTACAACTAAAACTGCAAGCATTTTAATTGTTTTGATTAAGGAGATTCAATCCTATTTTAGTAATATGTCTATTTATAAAAACGGTGTATATATGCCAATTATTTATTATAGTTTTTAACCTAAAAGCTATTTATAGAAATTATACATATTTAGTTATAAGTAATTATAAAGTAAGCAAATAAGTTGGAAATAATATAATAAAAGAATTGTAATAAGGCGGATATGAGACATCATGACAATCTGGTTATTTGCTATAACAGTCATTATAGACTAAAGTTACGTAGTTCACGTACGCTTTTTTCTGTTGACAGCTAGAAACTATAATGTTTAATACGCATTCGTTTCTTCTTAACTATATGTTCGTTTTAAATCTTTTGGCAAGAGAAATAATTACCTGATTTTAGTACTATTAGGAGTGCTTGGTAATGAGAAACACTGGCTTGGCCTCTACACTCCCTCATTGAATTCAGCAATTAATATATTTTTTCTAGGAAACTAAATGAAAAAAATAGTTATTGTTGCTTTTGTATTATCATTTATTATCAACAGCTATGGGCTGGTGGTGGCACAATCAGCCGATATT